>Ga0182008_10000123_pt1 | contig 58726 bp, 55 predicted proteins | sample Sormic07211129_1_FD_120482 | JGI IMG/M metagenome (GOLD analysis project Ga0182008, IMG submission 120482) | Rhizosphere microbial communities from Sorghum bicolor, Mead, Nebraska, USA - 072115-129_1 metaG | ecosystem: Host-associated > Plants > Roots > Rhizosphere | place: USA: Nebraska...
CAACTTCGACGAATCCCAGCTCAAGCCGTACTTCGAGCTGAAGAACGTGCTGGAAAACGGCGTGTTCTTCGCCGCCAACCAGGAATACGGCCTGACCTTCAAGCAGCGCACCGACCTGCCGGTCTACCACGACGACGTCACCGTCTATGACGTGTTCGATGCCGACGGCAGCCAGCTGGCGATCTTCATCTTCGACCCGTACGCACGCGCCTCCAAGCGCGGCGGCGCCTGGATGAATTCGTACGTGTCCCAGTCCGCGCTGACCGGCTTCAAGCCGGTGGTGGCCAACCACCTCAACATTCCCAAGCCGCCGGCCGGCCAGCCGACCCTGCTGACCTGGGATGAAGTGACCACCACCTTCCACGAGTTCGGCCACGCCCTGCACGGCATGTTCTCCAACGTGAAGTATCCGTACTTCTCCGGGACCGCCGTGCCGCGCGACTTCGTCGAGTTCCCCTCGCAGGTCAACGAAATGTGGTCGGACAACCCGGCCATCCTGAAGAACTACGCCAAGCACTACCAGAACGGCTCGGCGATGCCGCAGGCGCTGCTGGACAAGGTGATTGCCGCAGCCAAGTTCAACCAGGGCTTTGCCACCACCGAATACCTGGGCGCGGCCATGCTTGACCAGCGCTGGCACCAGATCGGTCCGGACCAGGTGCCGGCTGCCAAGGACGTAATGGCCTTCGAGCGCGCCGCGCTGGAGAAGGACGGCATCTACTACGCGCCGGTTCCGCCGCGCTACAAGACCCCGTACTTCAGCCACATCATGGGCGGCTACTCGGCCGGCTACTACGCCTACATCTGGTCCGAAGTGCTCGACGCCAACACCCAGAAGTGGTTCCGCGAGAACGGCGGCCTGAGCCGCAAGAATGGCGACCACTTCCGCAAGGCGCTGCTGTCCAAGGGCGGCAGCGTGGACGCGATGCAGCTGTTCCAGGACTTCGCCGGGCACGCCCCGCAGATCGAGCCGCTGCTGGAAAAGCGTGGCCTGACCTCCGGTGACAGCAAAAAGTAAGCGTCCGCTCCATCGACGCGCACCAGAAGAACGCCCGGCCACGCCGGGCGTTCTTTTTTTGGTCTTCCTGCCGCGGTAGATACCCACCGTCGGTGGGTACGGCCGTCAATGCGCCTGCGGATCGAACCACGCTTCCCAGGTGTGCGCCGAGGCGGTCATCGTGGCAGCAGTGTTGAACGCTGTCCGTGCCTGGGAGCTACGGCCCAGATTGAGCAACGCCACACCCAGGTTGAACGCGGCGTGGCGGTCGTCGCTGCCCATGGCCAGCGCGCGGCGCAGCAGCGCACTGGCCTGTGCGTACTGCCCGCGGTCGCAGTAAACGGTACCCAATGCGGTCAGCAGACGCGTGTCATCGGCGTGTACGCCCAACGCATCGTCCAGAACCGCACACGCCGCCTGCAGTGCAGCGTCCGCGTCGTGCGTGCCGGCGAAGGCCGCATGGACATGCTGCCGCGCGGTTCGCAGGGCGTCGTTGACAGTGGCAGGCAGAAGCGGCATCGGTACATGGTAGACCGCGCGCCCCATAAGCGACGTCGATGCCCGCAGGCTCAGCCCGGGAAGGCGTATACGTGGATGCGCGCAGGCATGCTGCCCGTCTCCACGCGATAGTGGACATCCTGGCCGTGTCCACGCGGCATGCTGCACATCTGGCCACTGGCTGCGTCGATACGGCAATCGAAGTCCGTACGGGTCGGCGCGGCACCCACCTTGACGTACAGGGTCCCCGCCTGCGCATACCCATCGGCGTCATGGGCCATCAGCACCAGATTGCCCGCCGCACCGGTCACATCGGCAATCACACCGGCCATCGCCGCGTGGTGACCGAGCATTTTCTGGGATTCGATGACGCCGACGTCAGCGGGAAGCTTGCCGAGGTTCCACTTGTAGCAGGCCGTCAGGTCGGAGGACATGCACGGCACTTCGCCGCCCCACGGGTCGTGCGGAAAGCAGGCGTGCTGGGCAACGGCCGAGGCGCTGGCTGCCATACCCAGGACCAGGCCTGCAGTGATCAGACGAACAGAACGAGATTGACGCATACGAGGACTCTCAGGATCGACATGACATCAGTGTCGTAGAGAGGGTCGGTTCGCCGCGGGACGCGGACAATAGGCAAACACGTCATTGCGGGATGTCGGGGCGTACGCGTCACCCAATGGCGCAGACAGAGCGTTACAGCGTCAGGGCTGCCACAGCGCCGAGGGCGTGGCGGGTCGCGAAACGACACCCGTGCGCGGCCCGCGTGCTACCCCTCAGCGCGGCGCCGCATACCCACCCGGCACACCATAGGGCGACAGCACCAGCTGCCACAGCTGCGCATGCCGGCAGCGGAAACTGGCCATCGAGGCCGCCAGGTAAAAACGCCACATGCGCTTGAAGCGTTCATCGTAGCGCTGCGGGTCCAGCTGCGGCCACGCGTTTTCCACGTTCAACCGCCAGGCCTGCAGCGTGCGATCGTAGTCGGTGCCGAAGTTGTGCCAGTCCTCCAGCACGAACAGCCCCTCGAACGCGGCGGTGACCTGGGCCGCCGAGGGCAGCATCGAATTGGGGAAGATGTAGCGCGCGATCCACGGGTCGGTGCGGTGGCGCGACAGGTTGCCGCCGATGGTGTGCAGCAGGAACAGCCCGTGTGGGTGCAGGCAACGCCGCGCCATCTCCATATACCCGCGGTAGTTCTTGTCGCCCACGTGTTCGAACATGCCCACCGAGAAGATCGCGTCGAAGGTCTCCTCGACGTCGTGGTAGTCCTGCAGGCGGATCTCGATCGGCAGCCCGGCGCACAGCTGGCGTGCGTAGTCGGCCTGCTCCTGCGAGATGGTGATGCCCACCCCGGACACGCCATAGCGCTCGGCGGCGAACTTCAATGCCTCGCCCCAGCCACAGCCAATATCCAGCACGTGCTGGCCGGGGCGCAGCCCGAGCTTGCGGCAGATCAGGTCGAGCTTGGCTTCCTGGGCGGCATCCAGGTCCTGGGCATCGCGCCAGTAGCCGCAGCTGTAGACCAGGCGCTGGCCGAGCATGGCCTCGTACAGATCGTTGCCCAGGTCATAGTGGCGCCTGCCAACTTCGAAGCTGCCACTGCCCGCCTGCAGGTTGAACAGGCGCGCCTTGAGCGCATCGGCCACTTCGCGCCAGCCGTGCACGCGTTCGTCCAGGTGGGCCTGCATCAGGTGATACAGGAACCCGTCCAGCGAGGCGGCGTCCCACTGGCCGTCCATGTAACTCTCGCCCAGGCCGAGCGAGCCCTGGGCCATGACCCGCGTATAGAACTGCGGGTCATGCACGTGGATGTCGTGCGGCTGGTCACCGCCAACGGTAACCCCCGCCTCGTGCAGCAACAGCGTCACTCGTCGTTGCAGTCCCGCGTCCACATTGCCTCCGTCGGTCAGCCCCGGGCAAACAGCCCCGCGTAGGCGGTGCCGACGTGCGGCGCCAGCACGCTGGCCGGAACATCCACGGTCTGCGTGCCATCCGAGTACGGCCCCACCTGGTACGGCGGGAACACAAAGCGTATCGCGCTGATCTTGCCATCGGTCCCGGTGAGCGGCTGGAACTGACTGAAGTTCTCCGCGCTCGGCTCGGTGCCGTCAGCGATCATCCGGCTGGCGCTGCGCAGCGACTCCTGCAACTGGCCCGGGTCCATGTCTTCGCTGCTCAGGCGGGTGGCCACGCGCTCGCGCAGCTGGTCGCCGATGTAATCACTGACCGCCTTCCAGCCCTTGGCGTCGGCCACCAGCTTGTCAGCGGTGAGCATCTGCTGCTGCTCGGGCAGCCACACAAAGCGCGCCACCAGCGGCTCGCCATGCGCACCGCCGGTGTAGCGGCTGCCATCGGCGCTGACCACCACCAGCTGCGGGGTTTCCAGTACCTTCTCGAAACTCAGCGACAACTCGTAGGGCATGGTCGGCTTGTCGTTGCCGAGGCCATCCACAGCCTGCTGCAGCTCGCCGCGCGCCGCGCTGGCATAGTCGGACAACGCCTTGGCCAGGCCCGGGTACCGCGCGATGTCGGTCGGGTAACTGATACCCACCACGGCCTGCGGCGTGTTCTCGATCACGTCGCGCAGTTCCACCGACGCCGCCACATCGTTCGGCGTCTCGATGTTGGCCGGCTGCGCCGCCGTGCTGCCATCGGCCGGCGGTGCCGCGGTATCGGCGGCGTCACGCTTGCAGCCGGCCACCAGCACCAGACCCACGGCCAGGGCCAACGCGCTGGCGCGCAGCGCGCGACGGTTTACTACGATGTTCATTGCAATCCCCTTGTTGAAACCCAGCATGATGATCGGTCGTCCCTGCGAAACCCCCTGCCGCCGTCAGCCGGCCAGCAGGTCGTCGTATTCCTCATGGCGTTGCATGAAGGCTTCGGCATAGGCACACGCCGGCACCACCTTGTATTTGTGTTCGCGCGCATAGCGGAGCGCCACCTTGGTCAACTCCCCTGCGATGCCGCGCCCCTCGATGGGCTCGGGCACCTCGGTATGGGTGATGACCATGCGCTTCTGTCGTTTCAGCGACTTGATCTGGTAGTCCAGCAGTGCCAGATGCCCTTGCACCCGGGCCTGGAACCGGTGGTGGGCCAGATCGTGCTCCACCTCGTATGCCAATCCGGGCGGGGTGACCGAAGCCATGGGCGGTGTCTCCTGCGGCAACTGACGCGATAGTGCGCAGCGTAGCGCCATGATCGCGTGAAGTCTGAACAGGGGCAAGCAACGACGCGGAGCGTCACAAACCGTCCTAAAGCTCTGCCGATTCAAGCCGATATCGATAACGGACAGGGCGTGAAAGCTGGCACGAGTTTTGCGACACCTGCCTACCCGATCGTGCTTCACAAGGAGGTCCACATGGACAACGCACCTACCTCCCCCGCGCCTGGCGATGCCGACAGCTCGCTGCTGGAGGGCTTGTTCCAGCTGGCCGTGAATGGCCAGACCCAGAGCTGGGAATTCGACCAGATCGACAACGAGGTGTATGCCCGCCTGCTCAGCGCCTACGGTGCGGAAGGCAAGAAGGCCGCGTAAGCGGCCTGTGTCACGACCAGCGGTCGTGACCTGCCCCGGTGACGGCGCGCCGCCCGGGTCTTCGCGTTTCGATCCACGGCCGTGCCCTGCCGCCGGCTGCCGGTGACCCCGGTCCCGGCAGGTACCGGACCGTGGGCCGGCACCCCAGGCGCAGGCTCAGCCCAGCGGACGGAAGCTGGGGTTGCTGAGCTCGCGCAGGAAGTGCTCGAAGATCGCCGGGCGCATCGCCAGCAGGAAGATCACCCCGAACGCGGCACCGGCCAGGTGCGCGCTGTGGTTGATGCGATCACCGCCGCGCTTGTCCATCCAGATGCTGTAGCCCACGTAGAACACCGCGTAGAGGATCGCCGGGGCCGGGATGAAGAACACGAAGATCACGCTCCACGGGCTGAGCAGGATGAAGGCGAACAGCACCGCCGACACCGCGCCCGACGCGCCCAGGCTGAGGTAGTTCGGGTTCTTCTGGTTCTTCAGGTAGCTCGGCAGGATCGACACCACCAGCGCCCCCAGATAGAACGCCGGGTAGGTCAGGTAGCTGCCGGTCAGGTTGATCATCAACGACTCGATCTGGCCGCCGAAGAAGAACAGCGTGATCATGTTGAACGCCAGGTGCGCCAGGTCCGCATGGATGAACCCGTAGGTCACCAGACGGTCGTACTGGCGATGGCGGTCCACCGCCGGCGGCCACAGGATCAGGCGGTCGCCGAGCTTTCGGTTCTTGAAGGCCATCCACGACACGATGACGGTGATGGCGATCAACAGCAGATTGACGGGGGTCATGTCAGGGCTCAGGCCGTACGGTAGTTGTCGACCATACGATAGCGCCTCGCATACCAACCGAAGGCCAACGCCGCCAGGAACGCGAAACCGGCGAAGAAGAACATCAGGAAGGCCGCCTCGCTCAAGCCGGTACTGGCGATCTGATGGGTGACCGTGTCATTGCGCACCGCGGCGTTGGACAGCAGTACCCACAGGTTGCCGATGGTGGTGGTGAGGTTCCAGAAGCTCATCACCACGCCCTTCATCGCCTGCGGGGCCTGGCTGTAGGCAAACTCCAGGCCGGTGGCCGAGACCAGCACTTCGCCGAAGGTCAGCAGGGCGTAGGGCAGCATCTGCCAGAAGATGGACATGACGTTGCCGCCGTCCATCATCACCTGGATGCCACCGACCACGATCCAGGCCAGGCCGCTGAAGGCGATACCGGCGGTCATGCGGCGCAGCGCGGTCGGCTCGAAACCGAAACGGCGCAGTGTCGGGTAGAGCACGAGGTTGTTGAACGGAATCAGGATCATCACCAGCAGCGGGTTCAGCGCCTGCATCTGCGAGGCGGTGAACCACGACGGCATGGCCATCTGCTGGCCCTGCAGCACCCAGGTGGAGGCCTTCTGGTCGAACAGCGAGAAGAACGGCGTGGTCAGGGCGAAGATCACCAGCACGCGCAGCACCGAGCGCACGCCCTCCACGGCCTCGGCCGGGTGCACCGCGCGGGCGCGGTCCAGCTGGAGCCAGGTGCCACCGCCAATGCCGGCCAGCAGCAGGACCAGCGCGATGCACAGGCAGATCACGATGCCCAGGCTGCCAACGAGGCCAATCGAGGCCACCGCCAGCACCGCGCCCAGGATGGCCAGGGTGAGGCCCGGGCGTGCCTTGCCCGGCACCTGCGCGGTCAGCGCGGTACGCACCACGTTGCCGAACGAATGCGGGTCCTTCGGCGGCAGCGGCACCAGCACGTAGCGCTTGCGGCCCAGCCAGAACACGAAGGTGGCCACGAACATCAGGATGCCGGGAATGCCGAACGCCCACTGCGGGCCCAGATTCTTCAGCGCCAGTGGAATCAGCAGCGAGGCGAACAGCGAGCCGAAGTTGATGATCCAGTAGAAGGCATCGAACACGATCTTGGCCAGGTGCTTGTTGCTCTGGTCGAACTGGTCGCCCATGAACGAGGCCACCAGCGGCTTGATCCCGCCAGCACCCAGCGCAATCAGCCCCAGGCCGACGAAGAAGCCCTGCCGGCTGTCTTCAAACACCGCCAGGCAGGCGTGGCCGGCGCAGTAGATCAGGCTGAACCAGAGGATGGTGTGGTATTTGCCGAAGAACTTGTCGGCCAGCCAGCCACCGAGCAGCGGGAAGAAATACACGCCGATCATGAAGCTGTGCATGATGTCCTTGGCCTCACCCGCGCGGCCTTCGGCGGTGATCTCCTGCAGCAGCAGCGAGGTGATCAGGAACTGTACAAGGATGTTGCGCATCCCGTAGAAACTGAACCGTTCGCAGGCCTCGTTGCCAATGATGTACGGAATCTGGCGCGGCATTCTTCCCTTGCCTGCGCTGGCGGCTGCGATCGTGCTCATCCTATGGGGCTGTCCTGCGAATACGAAAGGGCGCGAGCTTACCGGAACCCCTACCCCCACGCACGCTGCGCCCCTACATGACAGCGCGCCACGGACATGGCAGGCGTGCGCTCCAGAACGCGGCGAAGGTCACGAAGCGTCGACGGACAAAGCGTAAACTTATCGTTATGCGCATGATCTCCACTGCTGTCACGGGACGTTGGCCGGGCTGGTTGTTGCTGATGCTCTGGGTCGCCTCCGCGGCGCCGGTGCAGGCGCGCCAGGCCGCCCCCGGCCCGCGCCTGCTCAAGGTGGCCACGCTGGAACTGCCCACCCTGGACGAGGGGCAATGGGAACAACGCCGCGACCAGGTGCTGCAGATGCTGGAAACGCTGCAGCCGGACGTGATCGCGGTGCAGCGCGTCATGCAGGCGCAGGGCCGCAACCCGGCCTGCTGGCTGGCCACCCGGCTGCGCTACAGCTGCGACTTCGTCACCGCCGACCCGCCCAGCCAGGCCTTGCGCCACGGCAGCGCCATGCTGACACGGCTGCCGGTCAGCGAAGACGGCGTCACCCTGCTGCACCCCCCGGGCCAGTTCAGCGCTGCCGGCATGTTGCGGGTGAAGCTGCAGGAAGAGCTGATCAACATCTATGTGGCACGCCTGCGCCCAGACCCGGATGAACCGGAGGTGCGCCGTCACCAGAGCAGCGACCTGATGACCTGGATCGGCGCCACCGCCGAAGGGCTGCCGTCGTTGATTGCTGGCGACTTCTCGGCCGACACCGCCGAACTGGTGCGCAGCGCCCCCGGTTTCCAGCCTGCGCGGCGCAACCCCGGCGAGCGGGTCGATCCACCGTCGTTGGCCGGCAGCGCGCGCGGCCATGGGCTGGACGTGCTGTTCCAGGTCAAGCATTTCGAGGGCATCGGGCAACAGGCCCTGAAGCTGCCGGCCGCCGATGGCGCCGTTCCCGACAAGGGCGCGCTGCGGCTGGGGGTTATGGCCACGTTGCGGCTGCAGTCGCCGGTGCCCGCCAGCGCACCGTGATTCGACAGACAGGGCGACCCAAACGAAAACGGCCAGGCATCGCTGCCTGGCCGTTCCGTCATGCTACCGGGGCATCGCTCAGGCAATTGCCGCCTGGTAACGACGCTCGACTTCGTTCCAGTCGACCACGTTGAAGAACGCGCCGATGTATTCCGGGCGACGGTTCTGGTACTTCAGGTAGTAGGCGTGTTCCCAGACGTCCAGCGCCAGGATCGGCGTGTTGCCGTCCATCAACGGGCTGTCCTGGTTGGCGCTGCTTTCCACCACCACCTTCTTGTCGGGGGTGACGCTCAGCCATGCCCAGCCGCTGCCGAAGCGGGTCAGCGCGGCCTTGGTGAAGGCTTCCTTGAACTTCTCGAAGCCACCCAGCTGCGATTCGATCGCCTTGCCCACGTCGCCCACCGGTGCGCCGCCGCCGTTGGGCGACATCACGGTCCAGAACAGGCTGTGGTTGGCGTGGCCGCCACCGTTGTTACGCACCGGACCCTGCAGGTTTTCCGGCAGCGACTTGGTCTTCTTGACCAGCTCTTCGATCGGCAGGTCGGCGAACTCGGTGCCTTCCAGTGCCGCGTTGACGTTGTTGATGTAGGTCTGGTGGTGCTTGGTGTGATGGATTTCCATCGTGGCCGCGTCGATATTCGGCTCAAGTGCGTCGTAGGCGTAGGACAGCTTGGGGAGGGTATAGGCCATGTGGTTCTCCTGGTAGCTCACTCACCCGGCGAAGACCGGGCGTTGCGCTGACGATGATGGGGATGGCCGATGAGCTTACCAAGGCCCATGTAAAGGAAACTTGGTCCTGCGCATGCCGCTTCTACACACGGTGTTACGCACCGGTGACGCCAGCGCGCGGCGCGGCGGCGCTGTTCGGCTGCGCCTCATCGCCGGATGCGCGCTTGGCGGTACAGTAGCGGCTGTCTTCCCTGGCCCGCCCTGCCCCATGCGCAAGCCCCTTCTGTTGCTGGTTGCCATCGTGCTGCTGATCGGCGGCCTGGTTGCGGTCAAATTGATGCAGCGCCCGCCGCCGCCGCAGTTTGCCCCCTCGTTGTCGCAACCGATCGAGGCCGCGCCGGCGGCTGCGGCGGCGCGCACGCCTGCGGGCAACCCGCTGCCCCCGGTCCTGCCGGCCGAGGCACGCGCCACCATCGCGCTGATCCAGCGCGGCGGGCCGTTCCCGCACCGCCAGGACGGCAGCGTGTTCGGCAACCGCGAGCAGCGCCTGCCGCAACGCCCACGTGGCTACTACCACGAGTACACCGTCGACACCCCCGGTGCCGGCAATCGCGGTGCGCGTCGCATCGTCACCGGCGGCACCCCGCCTACCGGCTGGTTCTACACCGACGACCACTACGAGACATTCCGCAGTTTTGATGTACCACCGGCCGGGAGCTGGCAATGAACCATGACGCATTCGAGTTGGGCCTGCACGACATCAACAACGCCGGCGTTTACGCCATCGGCAACGGCGACCTGGGCCCGCTGTCGGCGGCGATGCGCGATGCCGGCCTGCGCGTGGTCCAGATCGACCTGGACGGCTGCCAGGACAAGCGCACGCTGCTGATGCGGCTGGCCGCGCGACTGGATTTCCCGACCGGCTTCGGCGGCAACTGGGATGCGCTGACCGACAACCTGCGCGACCTGGCCTGGCTGCCGGCCAACGGCTATGCGCTGTTCTTCAATGATGCCGACGCCCTGCGCGCGCAGGCCGGCGCCGACTTCGACACGCTGCTGGAGGTGCTCGACGAAGCCAGCCGCTTCTGGAGCGAAAGCAACGTACCGTTCTGGGCCTTCGTGGCACTGCAGGATGCAGACGTGGAACTGGACGAGGACGCCGCGAAGCCGTAACCCCCACCGGGACAGGGCCACGCCATGCGTGGCCGTGACGCGCCGCCACGCCGGACCCTGGGGCAGCCACCCATGGGGTGGCTCTACCCGCCGATGAGGCGGGGCCTCATCGGCTGCCGTTGTCGTCCTGCAGCTCTTTCTTGAACGGAATATCCGGCGGCGGGCGCGCCACGGCCGGCTGGTCCTGCATGTTCGGATCGCTCAGGCCACAGCCGCCGCCGAACTGGAGGATGGACACCACGCACGAGATCGACGAACTGGTGCCCGGGATCGGGATCTCCACCGACTTGATGCCCTTGCGCACCCACTCGGCCAGCAACGATTCGTTGGGTGCCCAGTACTTCTCGAACGAGGTCGGCGTGTAGTCGTACGGCGGACGCTTGAGCCACGTGCCGGACTGGGCGATGCGCTCCTTGGTCCAGCCGTCCTTGTCGCCCCCGGGCGCGCCACGTTCGGCCGTGCCCTTACCGTCCTGGCCGGCCACGCGCACGCTGCCGTCGGCGTTGAACAGGCTGCCGCCAGTGGTGCCGGTCGCGCTCACCGCGCGCCCGTTGAGGTCACGGTCCTGCGGGTGATTGGCCGCCGCCCAGTCGTCGCCTCGCCGCGACGCGGCCCAGTCGCCCGGGTCCGCAGCCGGTTTGGCCGGCGACGGGCTTGGCGTGGCCGGTGCCGTGCGCGCGGCGCTGTTGGCGCTGGGCGCGGTGCTGGAACGCGGCGCGGTCGCCGTGGATGCGCTGGCCGGGGCGGTAGTGGGGGTCGGCGGTGCCGGGCGCGGGGTGGCATTGGGCACCGCCCGCTCGCGCACCGCCACCTGGGCAGGTGATGGTGCCGGGACACTCAGCTCGCGCTGCGGCACGCGCGCCACCGCCACCGACGGCGTCTGCAATGGCTGCACCTGACGCTCGCGCACCTGCACCTCACGCTGGGGCAGCGGCACGTCCACGCGCGGGCCGGGCACCACCACCGGCGGCGTCGGTGCCTCGACCACGCCGATCTCACGCTCGCGCACCGTCAGCTCGGGGGTGCGCACCTGTGGTTCGGCGGGGCGCGGCATCGCCACGTCCGCACGCGGCGAAGGGGCCTCCACCGTGGCCACCGTGCGCTCGCGCACCGCGATGTCCTGCGGGTCGCGCGGCACCACGCGCACCTCGGTGCGCACCGCGCTGGGCGGTGGCACCACGAAATCGGTGGTGGCCTGCGCCACGTCAGTGGCCTGAAGCGGCTGCTCCGGGGTGGGCGCGGCGGGGCTGGGCGGCGCCGGCCGCGGCTCGCTGGCCGGCGGCGGATTGGCACGCGCCGGCGCGGATGCCGTGGCCGCCGCCGTGGGTTCGACCCGCGGCGTCGGCGGCTGTGGCTGCGCGGTGTCCGGCGTCGCCTCGACCGGTGTCGGCGCGGCGGCCTGGCCACCATCGTCCTGCTGTGGCGTGCCGCGACCCACCAGCGACACCTGCACGCGGCCACTTTCGCCGCCCTGCTCCGGCACCACGGGCGGTCGAATCAGGGCCACCCACAGCAGCAGCGCGGCAAACAGCACATGCAACAACAGGCTGATCGTGGCCGACGTCCAGCGCATCCAGCGCTGGTCGCGCGGGGCCGGTTCCCAGCCCTGCCACAGCAGGCGCCGCAACGATTGCACGAACCCCAGCTGCGGCAGCCGCCCGGCGGACACCGGCAACGGGCGCCCGATCAGGGCGGCGATGACCTCGCTGGAACGAAACGGACGCGGCAACGGGCTGAGCGCGCGCAGCCACAGGCCCCACCCGTAGGGAAGGCCCGTGGTTTTCTCAAGGATGCGGTTGTCCGGCTGGCGTGCCAGCAGCCAATCGAGGATCTCGTCAGCCCGGCGCAGTGGCACGCAGCGCGATCAGGCGGCCGTGCCGCGCGGGATGTACGGCGCGTCGCCACTGTCGTGGTCGGTCGCGTCGCGTACCGCGGTGATCCCGGGCACCCGGCCCATCAGGGTTTTTTCGATGCCCTGCTTGAGGGTCACATCGGCCATGCCGCAGCCCTGGCAGCCACCACCGAAGCGCAGCAGCACCACGCCGTCGGCCGACACTTCCTGCACGGCCACTTTGCCGCCGTGGGAAGCCAGCTGCGGGTTCACTTCGTTCTCCACCACCCAGCGCACGCGTTCGACCAGCGAATTCGCCTCGCCCGGCGCTTCGCCCTTGATCTTGGGGGCCTTGATGGTCAGCTGCTGGCTGCCGGTGGCATTGCTGACGATGTCGATCTCGGCACCGTCGAGCCAGCCCACGCTGGGCGCATCCACGAACAGGGTGAAGCCATCGCAGTCCACCGCCCACTCGTCGCCGAGCAGTTGGGCCGGCTCGGCAAACTCGAGCCGGGCATCGGCGCGGGGGGTTCCCGCATCGACGGCGCTCAGGCGCACGCCCATGCCGGGCACGGCCTCACGCTCGATCAGCTTGCGGAAATAGGTTTGGGCGGTGTCGGATATCTGGATCATCGGGCTATTCTAGCGGCTTACATGTTATGCGCTCATTCGGTTTATACATTGGCCGGCGCATCGTTCAGTCATCTTGCTAGAACACTGGGAGTGGAGGATTTCATGGCCGACCTGATTCCGCTGGCGCGGGCGCACTGCGTGCCGCGCAAGGGCAGCGACCACAAGCTGGGCGAGGCCCGCGTGGCCGAACTGCTGGCCCAGGTGCCCGACTGGGAGCTGGCCGAACACGGCCAGGCGCTGACCCGCACCTTCCGCTTCGACGACTACCACCGGACCATGGCCTTCGTGAACGCCCTGGCCTTTGTGGCCCACCGCGAAGACCACCACCCCGACCTGGGCGTGCATTACGACCGGGCGGTGGTGCGCTTTTCCACCCACGACGTGGGTGGCCTGAGCGAAAACGACTTCATCTGCGCAGCGAAGGCTTCGGCCCTGACGGAGTGACCCCATGAAACTGCAGTCCCTCGTGTTGTCCAGCATTGCCCTTACCGCCCTGGCCGGCTGCAACAAGCCGGCCGAGCCGACCGCCCCGGTGGCCGCGCCGACCGAAGTGGCCGCCGTGAAGACCCCGCCGCCGCAGTACCCGATCGAACTGGCCTGCCAGGGCATCGGCGGCACCAGCACCTTCAAGGTGGTGATTGCCGCCAACGGCAAGCCCAGCCAGGTGGCGCAGGTGACCAGCAGCGGCAACGCCCAGCTCGACGCACAGGCCAAGACGGCGGTGGAAGGCTGGGAGTTCAAGGCGGCCACCCGCGCCGGCCAGACGGTGTCCACCACCATCCAGGTGCCGGTGAGCTTCAACCCGCCGCAACCCAAGCCGGACGAGTGCTTCGCGGTGGAAGAGCGGCTGCGCCGGGGCGGTTGAGGTTTCCCTGATCTGAGGTCAGCCCGCGCCAGCCTCCCCTTACCGCGCCCCCGGGGAACCCCATCGGGGCGCGTTGCACTTCCCCAAGGATGCTGTGGCGCATGCTCGAAATTTCGTCTGAAAACGTCTGGGTCGCGCTCGGCGTGACCCTGGCTGCCGGCCTGGCAACCGGCCTGGGCAGCCTGATGGTGCTGTTCTCGCGTCGCCCCAACCCGCGGCTGCTGGCCTTCGGGCTGGCCTTTGCCGGTGGCGCGATGGTGTTCGTGTCGCTCACCGAGATCCTGAACAAGGCGATCGATTCGTTCACCCAGGCCTACGATGCCCGGCTGGGCTTCGCCTACGGCACGGCTGCGTTCCTGGCCGGGGTGCTGCTGATCGTGGTGATCGATCACCTGATCCCGAACCCGCACGAGAGCCTGGACAAGCAGGATCCGGTATTCCGCGACAACAACAAGGCCTACATCAAGCGGGTGGGCCTGCTGACCGCGATCGCGATCACCGCGCACAACTTTCCCGAAGGCCTGGCCACGTTCTTTGCCACGCTGGAGAGCCCTTCGGTGGGCATGCCGCTGGCCTTCGCCATCGCCATCCACAACATCCCCGAAGGCATCGCCATTGCGGTGCCGGTGTATTTCGCCACCCAGAACAAGTGGTATGCCTTCGGCGCCAGCCTGCTCTCGGGCCTGGCCGAGCCGGTCGGCGCGGCGATCGGCTACTTCGCGCTCTCGGGCATGCTCAACCACGCCACTTTCGGCTGGGTGTTCGGCCTGATTTCCGGGGTGATGGTGTTCCTCGCCCTGGACGAACTGCTGCCGGCGGCAAAGCGCTACGCCAAGGGCCACGAAACCGTGTACGGCCTGGTGGCCGGCATGGGCAGCCTGGCGATCAGCCTGGTGCTGTTCAAGTGGTGAGGCCGACGGCAGGGCCGTATCCGCCCCTGTTGCCGTATCCACCAACGGTGGATACCTACCGCGGCGGCGCGCGGGCATGAACCGGTAGGCCATGACCGTCGGTCATGGCCCCCGGAGGACCTGCCGGGAGGTGCGCCGGTTTACTTCAACCGGTTCAGCACCTCGGTCAGCTCCTCGGCCAGCGGCGCGTTGAGCAGGTACGGGGTCTTGCCGGCATCCAGGGCGAACTCCAGCGAGGCGGCGTGCAGGAACAGGCGCTTGAGCCCGATCTGCTCACGAAGCCGCTTGTTGACCTCCGGATCGCCGTACTTGTCGTCACCGGCGACCGGATGACCCAGGTGCTGTGCATGCACGCGGATCTGGTGGGTGCGTCCGGTTTCGATGCGGACCTCGCAGTACGAATGCCCGCCCTTGCGTTCCAGCACCTTGAAGTGACTGATCGACTCCTTGCCGATCGGGTTGACCTGCACATGCCGCTCCCCGCCCTGGCGCAGCCCCACATGCAGCGGGGCATCCACGGTCATGGTGCCGTCGGGCATACGCCCGACCAGCAGCGTCAGGTAGTGCTTGCGGATGCCCGAGCCGTGGTCTTCGCGCAGCAGCGCCTGAAGCTCGCTCAGCGCCGAACGCTTCTTGGCCACGATCAGCAGACCCGACGTGTCGCGGTCCAGCCGGTGCACCAGTTCCAGGGTCTTGCCCGGGCGCAGCGCCCGCAGCGTCTCGATCGCGCCGAAGCTGATCCCACTGCCACCGTGGCTGGCCACGCCCGATGGCTTGTTCAGCGCCAGCAACCGATCGTCTTCGAACACGATGGCATCTTCCAGCCGTTTCATGAACGCGGCGGGCGGGCCTGCCTTGTCGCCCTCCTCGGTGAGACGGACCGGCGGCACCCGGACCTCATCGCCCGGCTCCAGCTTGCGCTCGGCCTTGGCGCGGCCGCCGTTGACCCGGACCTGGCCACTGCGCACCAGCTTGTAGATCAGGCTGCGGGGCGCACCCTTGAGCTGGCCGAGCAGGAAGTTGTCCAGGCGCTGCCCGGCGCGGTCGGCCGGGACGGTGATGATACGTACGCTGGTCATGGCTTCAGCGGCTTTGGGGGTGGGCTCGGTAACGGTCATTGGCCTTTTATTCTGTTACACTCGGCATGCGAGATAAGGGATTGATTTCGTTGGAAGTTGCTCTGGGCCAGAAGCCCGACTTCCCGCGATTCCGGCACAGTGCGCAGCCACCGCCCCCGGGGCGGCCATGTTAGCGGCTCACCGGCGGTCCCGGCCATCGCCGGATGCCTGACAAGCGTCTGTGCTGAAAAACATGTCCCTGTGGCGCTCCAGCCTGGCTGACAGCTGCCTCCGGCCCGTAACACCCAAACCAAAACAAATGAAGCGCTCCCGCGGGCTGCCGTGGTGTTGTAGCGCTGGAAACCCAAGCCGCCCTCCCCGCGCCTGCGCGATGGGCGTCGAAGCGTGACCAGAAGCGAAACCCCATGGTGTTCCGCGCGGTAGCAGCGCGCGAGGAACCCAACAATGAAGCGAATGCTGATCAATGCCACGCAGGCTGAAGAGCTGCGGGTAGCCATCGTGGATGGCCAGACGCTGTACGACATCGACATCGAACAGCCGTCCAAGGAACAGAAGAAGTCGAACATCTACAAGGGTCGCATCACGCGCCTTGAACCGTCGCTGGAAGCGGCCTTCGTCGAATACGGCGGTGAACGCCACGGCTTCCTGCCGCTGAAGGAAATCTCGCGCGATTACTTCGCTGCAGGCGTGGACCACAACAAGGCCGGCATCCGCGAACTGCTGCGTGAAGGCCAGGAAGTGGTTGTCCAGGTCGACAAGGAAGAGCGTGGCAACAAGGGCGCCGCCCTGACCACGTTCATCTCCCTGGCGGGCCGCTACATGGTCCTGATGCCGAACTCGCCCACCGCCGGCGGCGTGTCGCGTCGCATCGAGGGCGAAGACCGTGCCGCGCTGAAGGAAGCGCTGGACAAGCTGAACATCCCCGACGACATGGGCGTGATCATCCGCACCGCCGGCGTCGGCCGCGATGCCGAAGAGCTGCAGTGGGATCTGGATTACCTGCTGCAGGTATGGAAGTCGATCGCCGAAGCGGCGCTGACCAAGCCGGCCTCCTTCCTGATCTACCAGGAGTCGCGCCTGATCGTGCGCGCCCTGCGTGACTACCTGCGCGCCGACGTCGGCGAGATCCTGGTGGACACCCAGGAACTGTACGAGACCGCCCGCGAGTTCATGCAGCAGGTGATGCCGCAGACCCTGCGCAAGCTCAAGCACTACACCGACGACATCCCGCTGTTCAACCGCTTCCAGATCGAATCGCAGATCGAAGGGGCGTATGAGCGCAACGTGCGCCTGCCCTCCGGCGGCTCGATCGTGGTCGACCAGACCGAAGCGCTGACCGCCATCGACGTCAACTCCTCGCGCGCCACCAAGGGCAGCGATATCGAGGACACCGCGTTCCAGACCAACCTGGAAGCGGCCGAAGAAGTGGCCCGCCAGCTGCGCCTGCGCGACCTGGGCGGCCTGGTGGTCATCGATTTCATCGACATGGCTTCCAACAAGCACCAGCGCGAAGTTGAAAACCGCCTGCAGAACGCGCTCAAGTACGACCGTGCGCGCGTGCAGCTGGGCCGCATCTCGCGCTTTGGCCTGATGGAAATGAGCCGCCAGCGCCTGCGCCCGAGCCTGGGCGAATCCAGCCAGATCGTGTGCCCGCGTTGCGACGGCCATGGCCGCATGCGCAGCGTCGAGTCGCTGTCGCTGTCGATCATCCGCGTGGCTGAAGAGCATGCGATGAAGGAGAACACCGGGCAGGTGCTGGTCCAGGCCCCGGTCGAAATCGCCAACTACCTGCTCAATGAAAAGCGCAGCGCCCTGCGCGAAATCGAACAGCGCCATGACGCGCCGATCGTGATCGTCGCCGACGAACAGCTGCACACCCCGCATTACGAAGTGACCCGCCTGCGCGACAACGAGCTGGGCGAAGAAAGCGGCAAGCCGAGCTACCAGCGCGGCACCCCGCGCAAGCTGCCGGTGCATGCGCTGACCAAGGCCCAGCTGAACATTCCGGTGGCCCCGGCGGTGACCCAGGTCAAGCACAGCCAGCCGGCGCCGATCCGCGAAGCCCCGGAACCGGAAGCCGCACCCGCACCGGTCGCTGCCCCGGCCCCGGTGGCCGCACCGGCCGCCACTGGCGTGGTGGGCTGGCTCAAGCGCATCTTCGGTGGCGAACCGGCCCCGGCCGCTGCCCCGCCGGCGAACGCACGCCCGGCCCAGGACGGCAACCGCACCAACCGCAACAAGGATCGCAACAAGGACCGCAATGGCGGCCGCCGCGATGAACGCGGTGGCGAGCGCAACGGCAATGGCGGCGCACAGGCGCAGGGCCAGGGTCGTGGCAAGGACCGCGGTGAACGTGGCGAGCGTGGCGAACGCGGTGGCAAGAACGAGCGTCGTGACGAGCGCCGCCAGGACGTCGCCGCACCGGTGGCCGGCAATGCCGCACAGGTGCAGGCACCGGGCCAGGCCAAGCCGCGCAACGAACAGCAGCCCAAGCAGCCGCGCAATGAGCAGCAGCCGAAGCTGAAGCAGAAGCAGAACCCGCAGCAGCCCAAGCCGCAGCAGGGCGATGCCGACAAGGCCGGGGCCAGCGACAAGCCGGCACGCCAGCCGCAGGCCGATGCGCCGAAGCCGGGCAACACGACCGCACCGGTTGCCGATGCCGCACTGGTGGCCGCCGCTGCCGTGGGCGTGGCCGACGCCGCCGCCCCGTACGCCGCCGCGCAGGACAGCGCACAGACCGCGGCCGCCGTGGACGAGGCGCAGGTTGCCACCGGCGAGAACGGTGAACAGGCCGATGCCCCGGGCACCGGCGATGACGCCAATGGCGAAGGCGGCTCGCGCCGTCGTCGCGGCCGTCGCGGTGGCCGTCGTCGTCGTCGTGGCAATGGCGAGCAGGCTGCCGGCAGCGATGGCCTGAACGATGACGCCGGTCTGGATGATGACGGCGACAGCGATGACCAGGAGGGCGACCAGGAGGGTGGCGACACCGCCCAGGCCCCGCGTCCGGCGGCCGGCAATGGCCAGCCGCAGCCGGAGTTCGAGTTCGACGACGAAACCGCTGCTGCGCCCGCCGCGGCACCGGTCCGTGCGCCGCGCCCGGCACCCGTTGCTGCGCCGGTGGCCGCTGTGGCCGCCGCCGCACCGGTAGCCGTGGTCAGCAGCCCGGTCGTGACCGCCGGTCACAGCGAGGCCGCCCCGGTGGCCCCGCAGGTGCCGGCCGAGAAGCCTGCCCCGTCCTACACCGACCGCGTGCCGTTCGTGGAATCGCCGATGCCGGCACCGCCGGTGGTCGACGTTGCCAAGCCGACCCAGGTTGCGCCGCTGGTCGAGGCACCGAAGGCGGTTGAAGCGGCTCCGGTGGTTGAAGCACCGAAGGCTGTGGAAGCCGCTCCGGTCGCAGCAGCACCGAAGGCTGTTGAAGCTGCCCCGGTGGTCGAAGCACCGAAGGCCGTGGAAGCCGTTCCGGTCGCCGCAGCGCCGAAGACTGTTGAAGCTGCCCCGGTGGTTGAAGCACCGAAGGCCGTTGAAGCCGCTCCGGTCGCCGCAGCGCCGAAGGCTGTTGAAGCTGCCCCGGTGGTTGAAGCACCGAAGGCCGTTGAGGCCGCCCCGGTTGCCGCGGCACCGAAGGCGGTTGAAGCTGCCCCGGTGGTCGAAGCACCGAAGCCGGTGGACACCGCTCCGGCCGCCGTGACCGCCGATGAACGCCAGGACGCGCGTCCGGTGCAGTCCAGCATGCTGGAGGTCGACCCGACCCAGCCGGCACCGGAGAAGGCTGCACCGGCCCCGGTCGCCCGCACCGAGGCCGCCCCGGCGGCCCCGGTCGTGCATAACGGCCAGTTGTTCGGCAATGCCGGGAGCGACACCCCTGCCAGCACCGACGCTGCCGCACAGGCTGCCCAGGCCGAAGCCCGCGAGGACATCCCCACCGATGTCGCGCAGGCCGAAGAAGCCGGCACGCCGGATCAGGACAAGCACGACAAGGCCTGATCCCGCGCCAGTGGGACCGTAGTAACAGACAGCGGCCTTCGGGCCGCTGTCTGCGTTTGGGCCCTCGGTGGGCTGTGGCATGCTCGGCGCATGAATCGACGCCCTCGCCTCACACCCTGCGCCGCGCTGCTGGTGCTGCTGTCGGCCTGCCAGCCCGCCCCGCCTGCTCCGCTCAGCAAGGCCGCCATCGCGGTCCGCGATGCCGCGCCGGAGGACCTGTTCGTGGGCCGGCTGCAGGGCGTGGACATCGAACTGCTGGTGCAGGACTGCAAGGTCTTCCAGGTCACGCGTGGGCCCGAACAGGCCGTCGCCCTCACCGAAGTGCTGGCACCGCCGCCCTACCCGTTCTTCACCGACTGCCAGCGGCAATCACTGCGCCACGAAGAGGACGCGGTGATTGCGGTGCTGGGGCGCATGGCGTTGGGTGCGGGCGGATGCTGCGCCACCGGCGGTACCTGGCGCACGCGCGACGGCCGGACGTGGGAGAAGATCAGCGAGCAGGCCATACCGTAGCGGTGGGTACCCAACGTTGGTGGGTAGGCATCACGGCGGACGGGCAGCCACGCATGGCGTGGCTCCACCTTCCGCTCAGGGCGTGGTGGCGGCCGGGCTGCCCGGGCTGGGCGCGAACTGCAGGCGCGTCCATACGCCGTAATGGTCCGAGGCCCAGCGCCCTTCGGCGTACGGCTGGTCGAACAGGATCCGCGCCTCGCGCGCGAGCAGGCGGTCCTGCTGGAAGAAGATATGGTCGATGCGCAGCGGCGCGTCGAAGTAGTGCCGGTTGAGGGTACTGACCTGCGCCAGTTCGTTGTTGACGTGCACGCTGCCGAAGCTGTCCCCGTAATGATTGCGCAGCGCACTGAGGTCACCCGCATCCACCAGTGCGTTGAAGTCGCCGGCGATCACCACCGGGGCGTCGCCGGCGGTGTCGGCGATGAACTTCAGCAGGTCGGCCACCTGCTCGCCACGGATGCGGCTGCCACTCTCGTCCGCGCGCTCGTTCAGGTGCGTGGCATAGACGTTCACCGGCTGGCCGTCCACATCGATGCGCAGGTGCGCCACCGTCCGGTAGTCGCCCAACGGCGCCAGCAGGTGGTCGTTGCGCGCCAGCACCGGACGGCGGGTCAACAGCGCATTGCCATAGCGCTTGAAGCGGCCGGGCGGGTCGGTGGAGACGAACTGGTAGTCGTAGCCGAGCTTGCGCGCCAGCCACGCGGCCTGGTTGCGCACGTGCGGCTTCTGGATCACTTCCTGCAGCGCGATCGCATCGGGGTGCAGCGACCGCAGCTCGCGCAGGATCACCTTGCGCCGCGCCGGCCAGTCTTCGCGGTCGTGGTGCAGGTTGAAGGTGACCATGCTCATGCCCGGCGCGGTGCTGGCCGACGACACGGGTATTGGGGCGACGGCAACGGGTTCGGCGGCAAGGGCGACGCCGGCCAGCAACGCCGCCGATGCCAGCAGCCCGGCCATGCCACGGCGAAGCCACGCGCAATACCGATGCCTGCCCATCACTGTGCCTTGCGCTCGGCGCGGCGCACCGACGACGGCACGTCGATCTCGACCCGCGCCGGTACCTGGGTAATGCGCAGCTCGCCGTTCAGCCACTGCGCCGGTTCGCCGTTGACGGTGGTGCCGCCGGGTTCGCCACTGTAGGGCCACGGCAGGATCACCCCGCCATGTGGCGGCACCAGCCCGGCCGACAGGTCCAGCACCAGCTGCTTGTCGCTGCGGCTGAGCGCGTAGCTCAGCTGGCCGTTCGGGGTGCGCAGGCCCTTGATCGCCACGCCCTTGCCTTCCAGCCATCGGGTCGGCACGCCGGCGGCCAGCACCAGGCTGTCGTCGACGTCGCGGCTGTAGGCAAACATGTCCAGCGCCGAGCGCACGAAGTCCGAGGCCACCCACGCATGCGGCAGGTCACCGACGAAGAACGGCTTGCGCGGTGTGTGCGAGACCACTTCGGCCCATTGGTTCCAGGCCTGCGGGGCACGGTCCTTGAAGAAGAACTCGGTGGCCTGCCAGGCGCGGTCGCGCCAGCCCAGGCGCACGAACGCGGCCACGTTGCGCCACTCATACGGGGTGTAGTCCTTCCACTCACGCTTGCCGTCGCGGCGTTCCTCGAACTGCTTCCAGTAGCGCTCGAAGGTGTTGTCCAGGTACGGCTGCGGCAGCCTGCCCTGCTCGCCGCCCGGGGCCAGCGCGATGGTGGTGGAGGTGGCGTCGAAGTCGCCCAGCTCGGCCGCGCCGGGCAGGTAGTCGATCTTGTGCAGGGCCACCGCAGCCAGCAGCGAGGCCTGCAGGTCGTCACGGAACTGGTCGCGCGACTCGCTGATCTGCAGGGCGTCCATCTTGCCCAGCGTGGTGGCGATGGTGGCCGCGTCCTTGTAGCCGCGCAGCGCCCAGAAGTTGTCCCAGTACGAATGCATCGGCTTGGCCGAATAGCCTTCGTGGCTGATCGACACCGGCATCATCCCGTAGAAGGCCGGGTTGCGCGCGCGGTTCTCCTCGGTGCGCTCGCTCAGGCGCAGCTGCTCCATGTAGGTATAGGCGCCCTGCACGTGCGGCCACATCACCTCCAGGAAGGTGCTGTCGCCGGTGTAGCGCCAGTACTCGGCGATGTTGAAGATCAACTCGCCGTGGCTGTCGTTTTCCGGCACCGGGTCGCTGCCGCGCGGATCGACGCAGCACGGCACCTTGCCGTTGTCGAACTGGTGCGGGGCATACCAGGTGACGTACTCGCGCACCGCGTCGCTGCGGCCCATGCGCAGCAGGCCTTCGGAAATCATCGCGCCGTCCCGGATCCAGCTGCGCGAGTACGAGCGCGTGCCCGGCTGGATGCTCGGCCCGATCCGCGAGATCAGCATGTGGGCCAGGGCGGTGCGCAGGGTATCGGCCAGCGGCTTGCCCGCGGCGGGCACCTGCAGGCTCACCTGGTCCAGCTTGGTCCGCCACATCGAGGCCACGGCCTGCTGGGCCTTGGCTGCATCGAAGTCCTTGGGCATCGTCCAGCTGCCGGTCTGCGGCAGCACGATGGCCACCTCGCGGCTCTGGCCCGGCTCCAGCCGCCAGCGGTACAGCAGCGCACCGCTGGCCAGTCCGGTCGGGTCGCGCACTTCGGTGGTGCCCGGCAGCTTGCCGCTGGCCAGGTGGACCACGTCCAGCTTGCCGTCGAAGGTGGTGGCGAACGTGCTGTCGGGAGCCTGCGCCGGGTACAGGCGCGGGCTGCCGTTGACCTCCACGTCGGTGGCCTCCACCGACAGGTTGTCGATCCGGCTGACGCCGCCGACGGTATTGAGGAACTGGGTGGGCGGGTTCACCTGCCACGGGCGTACGGCCAGCGCCAGGGTGTAGTCGTGGGCCACCTTGTCGGGGTTGTGCAGGGTGTAGCGCCCCACCAGCTGCGCCGTGTCCGGAGTGCCCTGCACGAACCCGGTAACCTTCAGCGCGGCCGTGTCGTGGCGCCAGTCGACGCTGGCGATGGGCAGGTAATCCTCCTGCAGCGACTGGGTGCTGGCCACGTCGGCCCAGCTCAGCAGCTTCTTGCCATCCACCTGCACGAACGGCTCCACGCTGAAGCTGGCCTTGGCCACTTCCAGCGCGCCGTCTTCGCCGATCAACGCCTGCTCGCGGCCGCCGTCCAGACCCAGCAGGGTCCAGTACGGCTGCTCGCCACTGAATCCGCGTGGTACCGAACCGCGCGGCAGATCGGCACCTACCGAACGGACGAAATCGTTGGGAGTCGCCGCAAAATCCAGCGGTTTCAGGCTGATGTCACGGATACCGTAGCGCCAGCTGGGGCCGCCCTTGAGATCGAAGCGCAGGTAGCGCGCTTCGGTGTCGGGCAGCGCCAGCCAGTCGCGGTCGCCGCCGCCGCCGACCACTTCGCGCACTTCCTTCCAGCTGCGTCCGTCCTGCGAAGTGCGCACCACGTAGCGGGTGGCCTCCAGGCCGGGCAACCACTGGATCACCGCACCGCCGAACTCGCGCACCTTGTGCAGGTCCAGGCTGATGGTCTGGTCGGCCACGCCGCCGCTGATCCACACCGTGTCCGGCTTGCCGTCGGCAATGCGGCTCTGCAGCGCGGTGGCGGTATCGGCGATCACCGACGGGGTCAGCGCCGAGGTATCCATCGGCGGCAGGCCCTGCAGAGTGAGGCGGTCGAAACAGACCGTGCCCTTGCCGCCGACCTTGCTGTAGATGGTGAACTCGACCGCGGCACTGCGGGTCAGCGTTGTTTCCTTGCCCGGGCCCCAGGCCTTGTCGATCTGGCGGGCACGGTACTGCACCGTGCTCCACGCCTTGGGGAAGGCGTAGCCGGGCCGGTTGACCCACCACACGTTGTCGCCGCTGGCGTCGATCAGCTTGAACTGCAGGTCGTTGGCCGGCGAGTCGCCGCGCAGCTGCACGCCGAACCGGTAGTTGGCCGGGTACTCGATGCCCAGCTCGCGGCGGATGCCGACGTAGCCCGACACGTCGTGGAAGTCGTAGTCCACGCACAGCGCACGCCCGCCGCCACTGCCGACCACGCTGCGCAGCGAGCCGCTGACCTGGTCGGACACCACCAGCTTCCAGGGCGTCATGTCGTCGAAGCTGTCCAGCACCTTCGGTGCCGGCAACGGGGCCGGCGCGGCGGCCGGGGCCGCCAGCGACCACAACAGCCCAAGACCCAGACCCACCGCGACGACGGCATGTTTCACCCTTTGACACTCCCCAGCAGCAGACCTTGGATGTAGTAACGCTGCAATGCCAGGAACAGCAGCAGCACCGGAACCACCGTGACCACCGCGCCGGCCATCATCATTTCCACGTCCATGATGTGTTCGCGCGACAGGGTGGCCAGGGCGACCGGCAAAGTGTAGTGCTCCTGGTCGGTCAACACGATCAACGGCCACATGAAATCGTTCCACGCGCCCATGAAGGTGAAGATCGACAGGGTCACCAGCACCGGCTTGAGCATCGGCAGCACGATCTGGAAGAAGATCCGCATCTCCCCTGCCCCGTCGATGCGCGCCGCTTCCAGCAGCTCATCGGGGATCGAGCGCGCGTACTGGCGCACCAGGAAGATGCCGAACACGCTGGCCAGCGCCGGCACGATCACCCCGCCGAAGCTGTTGACCAGGCCCAGCTGCTTCATCAGCAGGAACAGCGGCAGCATCGCCACCTGCGCCGGGATCACCAGCGCGGCCAGCAGCACCTGGAAGATGCGCTCGCGGCCGGCGAAACGCAGCTTGGCGAACGCATAGCCGGCCATGGTGTTGAGCAGCAGCGACCCCAGCGTGATCGCCAGCGACACGCCCAGGCTGTTGACGAAGTTGTTGCCCATGCCGGTGCGCGCGAACAACTCGTGATAGTTCGCAGTGGTCACCGAGGACGGCAGCAGCGGCGGCGGGAAATGCGCCGCCTCGCCGGTGGGCATGAACGACACCGACAGCATCCACAGCAGCGGCGCCAGGCTGACCAGCGCCAGGACCGTCAAGCCACCGTTGACCCACCATGCATGCCAGCGCGACTGGCCGATTTCACGACTCATACCAACTGCCTCTTGCGGCCGAAACGCAGCATGACGCTGGTTACCGCCAGGATGATCAGGAACAGCAGGAACGCCACCGCGGAGGCACGGCCCAGGTTCCACCACTTGAAGCCTTCCTCAAACATGAAGTACAGCACGCTGACGGTGCTCTGCAGTGGGTCGCCGCGGGTCATCACGTAGGGTTCGGCGAACAGCTGGAAGTAGCCGGACACGGTAATCACGCCCACCACCAGCAGCACCGGGCCGAGCATCGGCAGGGTGATGTGCAGGAACTGCTTCCAGCGCGAGGCGCCGTCGATGCGCGCCGCCTCGTACAGGTCATGCGGGATCGCCTGCAGGCCGGCCAGGAAGATCACCATGTTGTAGCCGAAGTTCTTCCACACGGCGAACAGCATGATGGTCGGCATGGCCCAGTTGGGATCGCCCAGCCAGTCGATCGGGTTGATCCCGATGTGGCCCAGCCCGTAGTTCACCAGACCGTAGCTGGTGTGGAACAGGTAGCGCCAGATCACCGCCACCGCCACCAGGGTGGTCACCACCGGGGCGAACAAGGCGGTGCGGAACAACGCCTTGAAGCGCGCCGCCGGGGCGTTGAGCAGGATCGCCGCGCCCAGCGATACGCCGATCGACATCGGCACGCCGACGATCACGAAGTAGGTGGTGTTCCACAGCGACTTCCAGAACATCGGGGTCTGCAGCAGGTCGATGTAGTTGCCCAGCCCGACAAAGCGCAGGTTGCCACCGTCGGCCAGGGCATACAGGTCGAAGTCGGTGATGCTCAGGGCCAGCGCCGAGAACACCGGCAGGCCGAAGAACACGCCGATCACCAGGATGGCCGGGCCGGCGAACAGCCAGCCGGCAAGCGAACGCTGCTTCATTGCGCCGCTCCCGTGGCCACTGCGCTGGAATGCACGCCCGAACCGGCGGCCTTCTCCTGTGCATTGCGCTCATGCATCCAACGGCGCTTGGCGAGGACCTTGTCCACACGCTTGTCCAGTTCCTTCACTGCCACATCCTGATCAAGGCCACCACGCACCACCTGTTCGGTGATGATCCGCATTTCCTGCACGATACGTTCCCACTCCAGCACCTTGGGCGTGGGCTTCACGCGTTCCAGCTGGTCGCGGAACGGCTGCGCCAGCGGGTCGTTGGCCAGCGAGGGATACTCCCAGGTGCTGCGCCGCGGCGGCAGGTCACCGATGATGGAATGGAAACGCTCCTGGATCGCCGGGCGCGACAGGAACTCGATCAGCTTCCACGACGCCTCCTTCTGCTGCGAGGAGCGGAAGATCACCAGGCTGGTGCCGCCGGCGATACCGGCGCCCGGGCCGTCCGGACCCGGCAGTGCGGCGGTGCCCCACTTGCCTTCCAGTTCCTTGGGCTGCAGCTTCTTGAACTCGCGGATGTTCCACGGGCCGGACAGATAGAACACGTTGAAGCCGCGGAAGAACTCGTCCCAGACGTTGGAGATCTGGGTTTCGGACATGCGCGGCGCCCAGCCCTGGGCGAACATGTTTTCGTAGAAGCCCAGGGTCCTGCGGAAGCCGGGGCTGCTGAAATTGCCACGGGTATCGGCATCGCGCAGCAGGGGGTCGGGCTGCTGCAAGGCGAAGGACAACTGCTGCTCGAACTCGTTGATCGGCATCAGCACCGCGTAGCGCTTGGGCCCCTGCATCTTCTTGATGGCGGCCATCATCTCGTTCCACTCCGCCCAGGTACGCGGGGGGTGGTCGTAGCCGGCCAGGGCCAACAGGTCCTTGCGGTAGTACAGCAGGCGGGTGTCCACGTACCACGGCACGCCGACCAGCTCGTCATGCACCACGTTGGTGTCCCAGATGCCCTGGAAGTAATCGGCCGGATCCACCACCTTGGACTGCGCCACGTAGGGCTGCAGCGGCACCAGGGTGTTGAGCTCGGCGAACTCGGGGATCCAGGTGTTGCCCAGCTGGCACACATCGGGCAGGCCGTCGGCGGCGAACGCGGTGAGCAGCTTTTCGTGCGCGGCCGTCCACGGAATGTTCTGCACATCAACGTGGATGCCCGGGTTTTCCGCCTCGAACTCCTTGATCAGGCCGGTGACCACTTCGGCCTCGCGACCCATCGCCCAGAAACGCACGGTGACGCCTTCCGGCTCCTTGCGACATCCCGACAACAACACGCTGCCGACCAGCAGCAGCAACAGACTCAAACCCAGTTTGGGGCGCGACGACAATGGCACTGCTTACTTCCCCTGCTGCTGGTTGCGGTTCGTATTGGAATTGTTCTTCTGTTCCTGGGCGGCTGCCGCGCGCGATTCGGCGATGCCGACCGAGCGCGCCGAAGCGGCCTTTTCATCTTTCTGCAGTTCCATCGGCTGGTCCTGGCCTTCGGGCGTCAACCAGCCACCGCTGAAACCGGCGCGCTCCAGACCCTTGCGGATGTGCGCGTTCTTCTTCATCACGTCCCAGACGAAATCGTTCCGGTAGTTGGCGATCATGGTCAGGATCGGGCCCTGGTCGATGCCGATGTAGTCGCTGGCCACCCAGCCACGATCAGGCACCAGCCGGCCGGTCTTGATCGGGATGTCGTAGTTGAAGCTGGGGTTGAACGAATCCAGGAAGCCGTAGCTGGAATAGATGTAGTCGCCGTAGCGCTTGTGCATCTCTTCGGTGGCCGGGATCACTTCTTCCGGGGCGAACACCACCGAGGCGATGGCCGCGGTCGGGGCGATGGTGCCGTCGTCGAAGTTCTCGCGCAGGCCGGCCCCGCGCGAGGAGTAATGGCGGAACTGGCGCTGCTCGCCGCGGTATTCCTGGGTGGTGTTCTGCGGGCCATCGCTGGCAGTCAGGCCCCACACGTTCTCGCCGTAGTCCTTCCAGTTCATCGGATTGGCGATGGCGTACTCGCGCTGCGCCAGTGCGGCCGAGCGGCTGTTGAGGAAGTAGGTGCTGCCACGCTCGCGCATGTAGGCATCCTGGATGTCGCGGAAGTCCACCCACACATGCGTGTACTGGTGGCCGAACAGCGGGCCGAAGGACAGGTATTCCTGGCCCTGGTACACGCCCCAGTCGTTGTCGTAGGTGCGCGTCCAGACCGTCCATGCGTCCGGGCTGACCGGGTGGGTCGGCGAGCCGAGCGCGAGGATGTAGACCATCATCGCCTCGTTGTAGCCCATCCAGTCGTGGTCGATGAAGCCGCTTTCGGGGAACCAGCCCATCGAGATCAGCGGCGCACGCTGCTGCAGCCACGGCCAGTCCACGCGCTTGTAGAGCGTGTCGGCAATCTCGCGGATCTCTTTTTCGCGGGCGTCGTCACCGCTGTAGTACGACTGGGCAAACAGCACGCCCATCATCAGCAGCGCGGTATCCACGCTGGACAGTTCCACCCAGCTGTCGTAACGACGGCCCTGCTGCATGTCCAGGAAGTGGTAGTAGAAGCCCTTGTAGCCGCCCTTGCCGGTGCGCTGCGGGCCCATCGGCAGGTCGCGGAAGAACTTCAGCGTGAGCAGGGTGCGGTCCACGGCCTGGGTACGGCTGACCCAGCCGTTCTCCACGCCGATCGGATAGGCGGTGAGCGCGTAGCCGACCGAAGCAATGCTGGCAAACGGGCGCGACGGGTAGCGGTCGGGGCTGAGGCCATTGACCTCGTTGGTGGTATCCCAGAAGAACTGGAAGGTGCGGCGTTCGATATCGTCAAACAGCGGCGGCAGCTCCGGCTTCATCGGGCGCGGCGGCGCATCGGCCTCGACCAGGATCACCGGCGGCTTCGGCTTTGCCGGTTTGTCCGGCGCCTGCTGCTGGCAACCGGCGATGGCCACGGACAGCAACGCCAGCGACACCATCCGAGATGCATTCATCGACCACCACCTTTTGCGCATGTTCGTGCTGGAGAGCATAGCCTCAACCAAGCTGAAATCGTTTACAGATCACGATCCAAAAAAATCCGCCGGGGCGGACCGTCTGCGTATCGACCAACGGTCGATACCTACCACCGCACACGCGCTTGCCCATCCTTGGACGGCAAGCGCCTGTACAGTCCCGCCGGCGGACCCAAGCCGACCGGCGGTGCTGCCCCGACACCGCCCAGAGGGCGGTGCCGGGTAATGCGGTCATCAGAAGCGGAAGCCGACTTCCGCCTTGACCTGGCGCGGCGTACCGACGATATCGCCGGTCTCGTTGTAGCTGGCCAGCAACTTGCCGTTGGACTTGGTGTAGTTGTAGTTGGAGAAGTTGTCGAAGTTGAAGACGTTGATGATGTCGATACGCGCATACAGCTCGGTATCGCCCGGCATCTTGAACGTCTTGGTGGCCTGCAGGTCGACCGAACGGTAGCCGAAGATCTTGCCACCGACCAGGAACTTGCCGTTGCCGTTGGGCACCGCGGCGCCCGGGGTCGGCAGGTCGTAGCCGGTCGACTGGGTGACCGGGTACCAGTCATTCACCGCGGTCGGGGTGGCCAGGGTGATCTTGCCGCCGAAGGTGATGTCCCAGAAGCCCGCATAGGAACCGGTCAGCACCAGGCGGTGACGCGGGGCACCGTTGGAGCGGATGGTCGGGTAGTCCTCGATCAGGCCGCGGTCAAAGGCGTACTTCTCGTTGATGTCGCGGTTGTGGCGCGCGGTGGTCCAGGTGTAGGCGATCGAGGTGCCCCAGCCGCTTTCCTTGGTGAACGGCTTCTGCGCCGACAGCAGCACCTGCGTGGCACGGGTCTTGATGCCCTGCTGGCCGATGATCAGGCTGCCGAAGCCCGGCACGTTGCAGCTCCAGGCCTGGCTCAGGCCCGGGTCGGTGCCACCGCACAGACGCGGGTCATCGAAGAACTGGCCGGTCGGGTAACGGTTGCCCAGGGTGAAGGCGAAGCCGTCGTAGCTCAGGGTGCGGGCGATGGTGGCATCGGTCAGCCAGTCACCAACCTGGTTGCTCATGCCCAGGCTGAACTGATCCGAGTACGGCGCCTTCAGGTTGTTGTTCAACAGGTCCACTTCCAGACCGGAATTGCTGGTCGAGCCGACCAGCGCCTGCAGGTTGCCGATGCCGTTGAGCAGGTTCGGATCCCAGTTGTAGCAGGCGGCCTGGCCGTTGATGCAGGTGCCGGTGGCCGGGTTGCGGAAGTAGATGGTCGGCTGCGGCAGGGCCAGCTTGGTGGTTTCCAGCTGCAGGTTGTCGAACAGGTCGCGGTCATACGAACGGCCGGCACCACCGTGGATCACGTGCTGCTCGTCGGCGTTGATGTCATACGAGAAGCCCAGACGCGGCTGCCAGGCATCCTTGAACGCCTTGCGGTTGTGGCCGTTGCTGATGTAGTTGCTGATGTCCAGCCCACCCAGCGCCAGCGTATCGGCGAAGGTCTGGCCAGCGGCAGCGCGCGGATCCTGCGAGTAGATCGCATCGACCACGGCCTGCGGGGTCACGAAGTCCAGGTAGGCCGGGGTCTTTTCGTAGTCCCAGCGCAGGCCGATGTTCAGCTGCAGGTGGTCGTTGACCTGCCAGTCGTCCTGGATGAACAGGCCGATCTGCTTGGACTTCGAACGCACTTCGCCGGACACGCCCGACACACCGTTCACCGGCTTGACGAACTGCGCCTTGTACGGGATGTCCGACGGGAAGTCCGCGTCACCCAGGGTATAGGTGAAAGTCGGATTGATCTGCGCCGCATCGGAGGCGTACAGATCGATTTCCTTGTACTTGGCACCCATCTTGATGGTGTGGTCGCCCATCCACTGGATGCCATCCAGGGTCAGGTTGTCTTCGATCGCCCAGCCCTTCTGGCCCTTGACCTGCGAATCCAGTGCCGAGGCGCCACCGATCTTCACCAGGGTGCGGTCGTCGGTGCCGTCCGGTGCGGTGTAGGTGATGCCGTTGGCCAGGGTCAGCGGGGTCGGGTTGTTGAACGAATCTTCATGGGTGACCATCAATTCGTTGTAGTAACGCTCGCCGCTGTGGTTCCAGCGCAGCGCGTAACGACGGTCGGTGTTGACCACTTCGCGGCCGGCTTCCGGCGCGGTCTGGCCACTGAACTGCTGCTGGGTCTCGTCGCGGTCCTGGAAGGTCAGCTCGATGCGATCGTTGTCGGTCGGTTCGAAGTCGATCTTGGCGAAGATCAGGTCCTGCTCGAACGGCTGGCTGGCCGGGCCGAGGCCGGCAGCGGCGTCGCCCGGCAGCAGGCCGATGCGGTTGGTGACCGAACCTTCCGGCGCGATGGTGACCGGCAGATCGAAGCGCTTGGCTTCGTAGGTCACGAAGAAGTGGGCCTTGTCCTGGATGATCGGGCCACCCAACGCGAAGCCGTATTCCTTCTCGGCCGAGGCTTCCTTGGTCTGGCCGTACTGACGCTCGGCCGGGGTCTTGGCGCGCATGTCTTCGTTGGTGTAACGGTAGAAGGTTTCACCCTTGAACTCGTTGGTACCGGACTTGGTGGCCGCGGTCACGGCCGCGCTCGACACCTGGCCGTACTCGGCCTTGTAGTTGCCGCTGATGACCTTGTATTCGCCAATGGCCAGCTGCGGGAACGGGTTGCCGGCGCTGCCGGACTGGCCGGCCACGCCGCCGCCCTTGACGTAGCTCTTCTGGCCCACGCCGTCGATGTAGACGTTGGTGCCGTCGGCATTGGTGGCACCGCCGCGCAGCGAGGTGTTGCCCTTCGCATCACGGGTGAAGATCATGCCCGGCACCGCGTCGGCGAACTCCAGGAAGTTGCGCGACACCTGCGGGGTGGTCTGGATCTGCTGCAGGCTCACCGTCTTGCCCACTTCGGACGTACGCACTTCCTGCAGCAGGGTCGGGGCCACGACGTTGACGGTGTCAAGGTTGGTGGCGTTGGCAGTGCCGCCGTTGGCCGGCGCGCCGCTGAAGTTCAGCGTCGCGGTCGAAGCCACGGTCACCGTCACTTTCTGCGTCTGGCCATTGGCCACCACGTCATAGGTGCCCGGGTCCAGGCCCATCAGCGAGTAGCTGCCGTCGGCGCGGGTGGTGGCACGGCGCACGGTGCCGCTGGCCAGGTTGGTGGCGGTCACTTCGGTGCCGGCCTCGGCCTGGGCCACCTGGCCGCGCAGCGAGGAGGTGGCCGACTGCGCCATCAGGGACGGTGCAGCGCCCAGCATCAGGCAGGTAACCAGTGCACTGGTCAGCAGGCTGCGCGCCGGTGCACGGTTGCGGTGATTGGAATACGTCATGTAAATCTCCGGGTGGTGGTGGCCGTCTTTGCGGCCCCTGTCGTTTTTTTTTACAGCGTGGTTTGAATGCGTCACGACCAACGGTCGTGATTTACAGCAAAGGCGTCACGACCATCGGTCGTGACCTACACGAATCACGCACGATCAGGCGCGGCACAAGCGTCTGCTTGTCACCGGCCGCTTCCGTGTTGTTGCCGTCCATCAACTGCAACAGACGCGTCATCGCCTTATCGCCGAGGTCGGCGATACTCACCTGCATCGTCGTCAAGGAGGGGTGAACGAAACGCGCCAGCGGAATGTCATCGAAGCCCGCCAAGGCGACATCGGCCGGCACCCGCACGCCTGCCTGCGCGAACGCATACAGGCAGCCCAGCGCCATCATGTCGTTGGCGGCGAACACCGCATCGGGCAGCGCGCCGGCTGCCAGCAACTCCTGTCCAGCGCGATGGCCGGAGGCTTCGTCAAAGTCACCGGGCAACTCGATGCCCACCGCGTCGGTACCGGACGCGGCCAGCGCATCGCGGAAACCGCGCAGGCGCTCACGCGCGTCGAAGTTGAGGTCCGGACCGGAAATGAAGGCAATGCGGCGGTGGCCGACATCGAGCAGATGGCGGGTCATCGCCATCGCGCCGGCATGGTCATCGATGCTGAGCACCGGATGATCCTGCTCGGGCAGGTAGGTATTGATCAGGACCGTGGGCAGCGCCTGCGGCAGGTTGTCGGTGAGGAAGCCGGGGCTTTCCGCATACGGCGACAACACCAGCAGCCCGTCCACGCGACCGCGCATGGCACGCAGGGCCGCGCCCTGCTGCTCCTGGTCGCCGTGGTAGCTGGACACCAGCAGATGCTGGCGGCGCTCGCGGGCGACCCCGTCGATGCCACGCATCAGCTCGGAGAAGAATTCGCCGTACAGGTCAGGCAGCACCACACCGATGGTGTTGGTGCGCCGGCTGCTCAGGCTCCGCGCGGCGGCATGCGGGGTGTAGCGCAGGCGCGCAGCGACCTCCAGCACCAGCTTGCGGACCGGTTCGGCGACATTTTCATGTCCATTGAGCGCACGCGACACCGTGGCCACGGAGACCCGGGCTTCGCGGGCTACATCTTTGATTGTGATGGCTGCCTTGTTCACTTCGCCGCCCTCCACGGCTTAGAGATCTGGGGCTTGGCGCGGAATGTAAGCGTTTTCAATCCTGAATGTAAACACTACGTTAGGCCAATGTCGTCCGCCGGTAACATGAGCGTGTCTTCAGGGGCCCTGTCCTGGACTGGCCAGGACAAGGCAGGACAAGGCTTTCAGCCGTTTTTGGCCGGTGCCTCGGCGCGGATGGACAGCGCGTGGATATCGGTGTCCATCAGGGTGCCCAAGGCGGCATATACCGCCCGGTGGCGCGCAAGTGGCAGCTTGCCTTCGAAGGCGGCGCTGATAATGTGCACATTGAAATGGCCGCGGCCGTCGCGCGCGCCCTCATGGCCGGCGTGGCGGTGGCTGTCGTCCTCCACCTCCAGCAGCTGCGGGTCCAGGGCCTGCTGCAGGGCCGCGCGGATCTGCTCGACCCGGGTCACGGCAGGACCTTGCGGAACGGGCGCACCTGCACGCGGGTGTAGACCCCGGCGTCCACGTAGGGGTCGGCGTCGGCCCAGGCCTGGGCCTGCGCCAGCGAATCGAACTGGGCGATCACCACGCTGCCGCTGAACCCGGCCGGGCCCGGGTCTTCGCTGTCGATCGCCGGGCACGGCCCGGCCAACAGCAGCCGACCCTCATCGCGCAGGGCGGTCAAACGGGCCAGATGCGCGCCGCGCACCGCCATCCGGGCTGCCAACACGTCGGCACCGTCATAGCCTTCAATCACATACCACACAGGCAACTCCCAAGGCTCAGCTAAACGAACCGGACGATTCTAGCCCGGCTCGCTGGACACTGCCGGGCTGAACCCGTACTCTTGACTCCATTGCACGTGGCTGGACGCAGCAGCCCCGCCGGTAGACGGCTTCACCGCCACCCGACGATCGACCCGCTGCCCCACACCAGTACACGTAGACGACCTCCCGTAGTTCTGTCGCTGCCCGTCGCGGCGCGCCTTGCTGTTTGAAGTGTGGAACCGCGCCGACCCAGGCGTGTCATGGCTTGCCATCCTGCCGCCGGGCGTTCCGGAACGGCTGAGGGTGCGGCGACCGGTCCGTTGCAATACTGACATCACTCTTGATGACCTCCGAACTCGCGCTCGACGCGAACCCGCAAATCCGGCCGACCGCCCCACAGCAGCAGGAAATGCCGCTGGCCGTGGTGCATGGTCAACCGGTCCTGCAGATTCCGCAGGACCTGTACATTCCGCCGGACGCGCTGGAAGTCATCCTCGATGCCTTCGAAGGCCCGCTGGACTTGCTGCTGTACCTGATCCGCCGGCAGAACCTGGACATTCTGGACATCCCGGTGGCCGAGATCACCCGCCAGTACGTCGAGTACATCAACGTCATGCAGGAGCTGCGCTTCGAACTGGCGGCCGAGTACCTGGTGATGGCGGCCATCCTGGCCGAAGTGAAGTCGCGGATGCTGCTGCCGCGACCGCCCAGTATCGAGGGCGAGGAAGCCGACCCGCGCGCCGAGCTGGTGCGCCGGCTGCAGGAGTACGAACGCTTCAAACAGGCTGCCGAAGATATCGACGCCCTGCCCCGGCAGGACCGCGACACCACCCCGGTACATGCCTTCGTGCCCGACCGCGCCGCAGTGAAGCTGCCGCCGCCGGTGGACCTGAAGGAAATGCTGATGGCGCTGCACGACGTGCTCAAGCGCGCCGAGCTGTTCACCGGCCACGCGATCAAGCGCGAGGCCCTGAGCGTGCGCCAGCGCATGGGCGACGTGCTGGGGCGGCTGGAAGATGGCCAGTTTTACCGGTTTGAATCGCTGTTCACCGCCGAAGAAGGCAAGCTGGGCGTCCTGGTGACCTTCCTGGCCCTGCTGGAACTGGCCAAGGAGCAGCTGCTGGACATCGTCCAGGAAGCACCGCTGGCGCCGATCTACGTCAAATCCCTGGCTGCCGGCAACACCAACGAACCGCTGCAGTTCAACAGCGAATTCGATGACGCCGACGCCGCCAACGCATCCGACTGAGCACCCGACCCACGCATGGATCAATCGCTGATCAACCGTATTGTCGAAGGGGCGCTGCTGGCCTCCAGCCAGCCGCTGACCCTGGCGCAGCTGCAGGGCCTGTTCCCGGAAGAGGAACCGGCGCCGCCGGGCAGCATCGAGCGCGCACTGGAACTGCTGCGCGACGGCTGCGCCGAGCGCGGCGTGGAACTGGTGGAGGTGGCCTCCGGCTTCCGCTTCCAGGTCACCAATGAAGTGCACGGCTACATCACCCGGCTGTGGACAGAACGCAAGACCCGCTACACCCGCGCCACCCTGGAAACCCTGGCGTTGATCGCCTACCGCCAGCCGATCACCCGCGGCGAAATTGAGCAGGTGCGTGGCGTGGCGGTCAGCAGCAACATCATCCAGGCGCTGGAAGAGCGCGAGTGGATCCGCGTGATCGGCCACCGCGACGTACCCGGCAAGCCGGCCCTGTTCGGCACCACCAAGGGCTTCCTGGACTACTTCGGGCTCAAGCGCCTGGACGAACTGCCGCCGCTGTCCGAGCTGCGCGACCTGGGCGAGCTGGAACCGCAGCTGCCGCTGGACCGCGATGGCCAGCCGGCCGGTCGCCTGGCCGCTGGCGCCGCCCCCCCCGACGCCGAGCTGGACGGGGACGCGGCAAACGACGACACCCCGCCACTGGCAGGTGAAGACGAATCGCAGGACAATTCACCCGATGGCGGGCGCGCGCCCACCACCGATACCGCTGCAGACACCGAATCCAAAGCGCCGTTGCCGCCCCGCGACGACGACGCTGGAATGACCGCCCCTGATGGCGAACCCGATACCGCGCCGGGCGAGCGCGCGGCGCCCCAGAACGAAACCGAAAACAACGCCGTCGCGAAGACGACCGTGGCTGTTGACGAAGCCGATCCCGAACCAGAGGCCGACGCACCCGTTGCCGGCCGGAGCCAAGTAAATGAGTGACACCCCCCGCAAGCCGTCTTTGAACAAGCTTTCGCTCAAGCGCGAAACCGCCACCGACCAGCCCAAGCTGGAAGAACGCCTGCACAAGGTGCTGGCCCAGGCCGGGCTCGGTTCGCGCCGCGCGCTGGAGCAGCGCATCGCCGATGGCCTGGTCAAGGTCAACGGCGAAGTCGCGCAGACCGGCCAGTCGATCAAGAGCGGCGACAAGGTCGAGCTGGACGGCCGCGGCTTCGTGGCTACCGCGCTGACCGAAACCTCGCGCGTGCTGGCCTACAACAAGCCGGAAGGCGAAGTAACCACCCGCGAAGACCCCGAAGGTCGCCCGACCGTGTTCGAAGCGCTGCCTGCCCTCAAGGGCGCGCGCTGGATCGCGATCGGCCGCCTGGACATCAACACCACCGGCCTGCTGCTGGCAACCACCGACGGTGAGCTGGCCAACGCGATGATGCACCCCTCCTACGAGGTCGAGCGCGAGTACGTGGTGCGCGTGCGCGCCCCGGAAGGCGAAGAGAAGGTGCCCGACAACATCGTCGACCGCCTCGCCCGTGGCGTGGCGCTGGAAGACGGCCCGGCCAAGTTCGACGAGATCGAACGCATCGGCGGCACCGACTCGCACGACTGGTTCCGCGTGGTTGTCAAGGAAGGCCGCAACCGCGAAGTGCGCCGCCTGTGGGAATCGCAGGGCTGCCAGGTCAGCCGCCTGAAGCGCACCCGCTACGGCAAGGTCAGCCTGCCGCGCGAACTGCTGCGTGGCCAGTCGGTGGAACTGCCGGCCAAGCAGGTTGAAGCGCTGCGCGCCGAACTGAAGCTGGAAGAAGGCGCGCCGTCGGCGCTGACCCTGCAGCCGGTGATCGGCCAGCGTCGCGCGGCCAAGACCACCGTGCGCGTGTCGCGCGAGGGTGGCCGTGGCAATGCCTACGTCAACGGCCACAACTCGGCCGACGAAGGCCGCGAGCTGCGTCGTTTCGACAACGTGCGCGAAGAGCGCGGCCGTGGTCGCGGCGGCAAGGGCGGCGGCTTCAAGGGTGGCCTGACGGTCAGCGGTGAAGCGGCGGCCAAGCAGTCGCAGCGTCCGTTCAAGGCGCGCCCGGACAAGGGCAACCGTGCCCTGCCCGAAGGCAACCCGGCCGCGTTCCGCAGCTGGTACGTGCCGGACGGTGTCAGCACCGGCCCGAGCAACCACCGCAATGCAGGCCCGGGCGCAGCCCGTGGTCCGGGTGCGCGGGGTCCGGGTGCCGGCGCAGGTGCCGGTGGCCAGGGCCGTCCGTACGGCAAGCCGAAGGGTCCGGGCGGCGCAGGTGGCCCGGGTCGTGGCAGCTACGGCGGCGGCGCTGAAGGCCGTGGCGGCTACGGCGGCGGTGGCGGTGGCTACGGCGGCGACAACCGCGGTGGCGAAAGCCGTGGCGGCTACGGTGGCCAGGGCCGTCCGGCCGGCGCCGGTGCCGGTGGCAACCGCGGTGGCCAGAGCGGCCAGGGCCCGTCGCGTCATCCGTACGGCCATCCGGGCAATGCCCCGAGCTTCCCGTCCGACCACGCCAATCCGGGCAGCAGCCCGTACGGCAGCGCGCGTCCGGCGGGTAACCGCGGTCCGGGCGGTCCAGGTGGCAATCGTGGTCCGGGCGGTCCCGGTGCGCGTGGTCCCGGCGCCAATGCGCGCGGCCCCGGTGGTCCCGGCGGCAATCGCGGTCCGGGTGGCCCGGGCGGCAACCGTGGCCCGGGCGGTCCCGGTGGTCGGGGTCCCGGCGGCCCGGGCGGTCGGCCCGGCGGCAGCCGCGGTCCGGGCGGCGGCGGTCACCGTGGCGGCGGCCCGCGCGGCGGCTGATCACTGACACCCTGAGATAAAAAAACCCCGGCTTCGGCCGGGGTTTTTTTATGGGGTCTGACCGCGCGTCATGCCGCGCGCCTCCGATAGAGCCACATCACCGGGGGCTGCACGTAATGCCGAACAGTGATGCAGCCACCCATGGGGTGGCTCTACCGTCAGCGGCGCTCGATAGTGAACTTGCCCAGGCCCACGCCCAGGTCCCAGCCCTTGCCGGTACCGGCCAGCGCGAGCGACACATCGCCCTTGGTCATGACCTGCGCATTGCTGGATTTGTCGGCGCCCGCATGGGCTTCCACCGAGGCGTAGGAGCCGATCAGGTCGTTGACCGAATAGGCGCCGGAGAACTTGCCCTTGCCGTCGACGATCTTGGATTTGCCCACGGTCAGCCCGCCGCCCTTGACGGTGATCTTCACCGGGATGCGCGCGCCGTTGTCGCAGCTGATGGTGCCGGTGCCCGATGCGGTCTTGTACAGCACCGACCAGCCGGCCAGGTTGTAGTGCAGCTCGCAGTCGATGTTGCCGGCTGCCTGGGCGGCCGAGGCCGTCGAGAGGCCGGCCAGCGCGATCAAAACCAGGGAAAACGTCTTCATGCGATCCGCTCGTACTCAGTGGGTGACGAGGCGAATCTAGCAGTGGCCGCGTGTGACCCGGATGAGGCCACACGCCGCCATCAGGCCATCGTTCAGCCAGCGTCGACCGGGCCGTCCAGGGTGAACGCATCGGCATCGAGCATCGCCGGGAAGCGTGCGCGGTGCGCGGCCAATGCCGCCGCCGAGATGGTGGTGGTGACCACCTGCTGGACCTCGCGCACTTCCACCTGCGGCTGGCCGAGGAAGTCGATCACCGCACTGTCGCCGGCATAGTGCAGGTCGTTGCCATCCACGCCCACCCGGTTGACCGCCGCCACGAAGCACAGGTTCTCGATCGCGCGTGCACGCAGCAGCGTACGCCACGGATACGCGCGTGCCGACGGCCAGTTGGCCACGAAGATCTGCAGGTCGAAGTCCAGCTCGCCCGGGCGCTCCACATCGAAGCGGTTGCGGCAGAACACCGGGAAACGCAGGTCGTAGCAGACCTGCGGATTGATCCGCCAGCCCTTCCATTCCACGCTCAGGCGCTCGTTGCCGGCCGCGTAGCGCAGGTGCTCGTTGCCGTAACGGAACAGATGGCGCTTGTCGTAATGCTGCAGCTCGCCGTCGGGCGTGGCCCACAGCAAACGGTTGTACACGCCCTGCCCCACGCGCAGCTGCACGCTGCCGGTGACCGCCGCGCCCAGCAATACCGCCTGCTCGCGGATCCAGGCCACGGTCGGGCCGTCCATGCCTTCGGCCTTGTCGATGGCCTCGTTGGAGAAGCCACTGGTAAAGGTTTCCGGCAGGATCACCAGGTCGGTCTGCCCGGCCAGCGGGGCCAGCAGCGCGCCGTAGTAGGCGCGGTTGCCAGCCGGGTCGTGCCAGCGGGTATCGCCCTGGACCAGGGAGACGCGCAGGTCACCACGTTCGACGGGGGTAGCCATCACAGCACCTGCAGGCGTTCGATCGCCGCATCCAGCGTGGCGTCGTTCTTGGCAAAGCACAGCCGCACCAGGCGCTGCCCGACCGGTGCGGTTTCATAGAACGGCGACAACGGGATCGCGGCCACGCCTTTTTCGATCGTCAGCCACTTCACGAACTCGTGGTCGGGCAGATCGCTGATCGCCGAGTAATCCACCAGCTGGAAGTAACCGCCCGGCACCGGCAGCGGGGTCAGGCGGGTGGTCAGCAGCTGGTCGCGGAAGCGGTCGCGCTTGGCCTGGTAGAACGCGCCCAGTTCCAGATGGTGCCCGGGCTCGTCACGGATCATCGCGGCAAAGCCGTACTGGGCCGGACCGAAGCTGGTGAAGGTGTTGTACTGGTGGACCTTGCGGAACTCGGCGCTCATCGCCGGCGGTGCGATCGCATAGCCGATCTTCCAGCCGGTGCAGTGGTAGGTCTTGCCGAAGCTGGAGATCACGAACGCGCGTTCGCGCAGTTCCGGGTAGCGCAGCGCCGATTCGTGGCGGCGGCCGTCGTAGATGATGTGCTCGTACACCTCATCGGAAATCAGGTAAATGCCGGTGCCGCGCAGCACATCGGCCAGCGCCTGCATGTCGTCGGCACTCAGCATCGCACCGGACGGATTGTGCGGGGTGTTGACCATCAGCAGGCGGGTACGCGGGGTAATCGCCGCGCGCACGCGGTCCCAGTCCACCGCGAAGGTCTGCGGGTCCAGCGGCACGTGCACCGCGCGCGCGCCGGCCAGGTCGATGGCCGGCTCGTAGCAGTCGTACGCCGGGTCCAGCACGATCACTTCCTCGCCCGGGCGCACCACGGCGTGGATGGCGTTGAAGATCGCCTCGGTGGCACCGCTGGTCACGGTGATTTCCGCGTCCGGGTCCACCTGCGCGCCGTACAGATCCAGCGACTTCTGCGCGATGGCCTGGCGCAGCGGCGCCACCCCGGTCATCGGCGGGTACTGGTTCAAGCCGCCCTGCATGGCCTTGATGGTTTCATCCAGCAGGCGCTGCGGCGCGGAGAAATCCGGAAACCCCTGCCCCAGGTTCACGGCGCCATGCTCGGCAGCCAGCTGGGACATCACGGTGAAAATGGTGGTGCCCACCTTGGGCAGCTTGGTTTGCGGTTGCATCGGCCGGAAAGAAGAAAAGGGGGAAAGGCCAGTGTACGCAAAACCCCCGATACAATGACCGCCCCTTCCGCCGCAAAGACCGCCCCTTGAACGCTCCTCCGTTGCTGGCCGCCCAAGGCCTTGCCTTCAGTCGCAACGATGAGCCGGTGTTCGGCCCGCTCGATTTCCACATCGACGCCGGTGAAGCGCTGCTGGTGCAGGGCGACAACGGATCCGGCAAGACCACCCTGCTGCGGGTCCTGGCCGGCCTGCTGCGCGCCGATGCCGGGCAGGTGCAGATCGACGGGCGGGCCGCCGGGCACAAGGAGCGCGCGCGGTTCGTGGCCTACCTGAGCCACCTGCCGGCGCTGAAGGCCGATCTGGACACGCTGGAGAACCTGCATTTCCTGTGCGGCCTGCACGGGCGGCGCACGCGCCAGATGCCGGGCAACGCGCTGGCCATCGTCGGACTGGCCGGCTATGAAGACACCTTGGTGCGCCAGCTCTCGGCCGGGCAGAAGCGGCGCCTGGCGCTGGCCCGGATCTGGCTGTCGCCGGCCCCGCTGTGGCTGCTCGACGAACCCTACGCCAACCTCGACCTGGACGGCATCAACCTGGTGAACCGGATGATTTCCGCGCACCTGCGCAGCGGTGGTGCTGCCCTGGTGACCACCCACGGCGCCTACGCCGCGCCGCCGGTACAGACGCGGCTGCTGCGCCTGTCGCCTGCGGGGGAGGTTTCAGCGCCTGCCGGGCAGAATTCAGCGTCTGCCGGGCAGAGCCCGGCACCACAAGGGGGTGCCGCATGATCGCGCCGGGTACCGAACCGGGCCTGTGGCAGACCGCGCGGGCGCTGGCCCGGCGCGACCTGCGCCTGCTGTGGCGGCGCCGCGGCGATGCCCTGCAGCCACTGATGTTCGCCGTGCTGGTGGTAGTGCTGTTTGCCCTGGCGCTGGGCCGCGAGCCGCAGCTGATGGCGCAGGTGGGCGCGGCGGTGCTGTGGCTGGCGGTGCTGCTGGCCGGCCAGCTGGCGCTGGATTCCATGTTCCGCAGCGACGCCGAGGACGGCTCGCTGGAGCAGTGGCTGCTGGCCCCGGTGCCGCTGGCGTGGCTGGTGCTGGTGCGGGTGCTGCTGCATTGGGCCACCACCGCCCTGCCGCTGATCGTGGTCAGCCCGTTGCTGGCGGAAATGCTGCATCTGCCGCATGACCAACTGCCCATCCTGCTGGCATCGTTGCTGCTGGGAACACCGTTGCTCAGCCTGATCGGCGGCGTGGTTGCCGCGCTGACCGTGGGCATCCGGCGCTCTGGTATTCTCGTGGCGTTGCTGGCCTTGCCGCTGTACGTACCGGTGCTGGTGTTCGGTGCAGGCAGTGTCGGGGCCGCCGCACGCGGTCAGGATCCGGTGGGGGCGCTGCTGTTGCTGGGCGCCGGGCTGGTGGTGGCGCTGGTGCTTGCACCGCTGGCCACCGCCGCGGCCATCCGGATATCGTTGAATTGAGCAGTCGTCCACCGCCACACCGTTTACAGCGTCACCGTTCAACACGCCGCTCCACGTCCGTTGAATCGTCGCCCTAGGCTGGATAGCTACCGCTGCATGCACACTCTCGTCCGCTGGTTCCACCACGTCGCATCGCCGCCCATCTTCGACCGCTTCGCCGCGCGCTGGTCGCGCGTGTTCTACGTGGCCGCCCTGCCGGTGCTGCTGATCGGACTGTGGCAGGGTCTGTTCGTCGTACCGCCGGAGCAGAGCCAGGACGACGCCTTCCGCATCATCTACATCCATGTGCCCAGCGCGTGGATGAGCCTGTTCGTGTTCGCCTTGATGGCACTGTATTCGGCCATCGCGCTGGTCTGGCGGATCAAGGTCTGCGAGATCCTGGCCATGGCCTGCGCGCCGATGGGCGCCGGTTTCACCCTGATCACCCTGCTCACCGGCAGCATCTGGGGCAAGTCCACCTGGGGCACCTGGTGGGACTGGGACCCGCGCATGACCAGTGAACTGATCCTGCTGTTCCTGTACCTGGGCGTGATCGGGCTGTACCACGCCATCGAAGACCGCCGCAGCGCCGCGCGTGCGGCCGGGCTGCTGGCGATCGTGGGGGTGGCACTGCTGCCGGTGATCCGCTATTCGGTGGACTGGTGGGGCGGCCTGCACCAGCGCCAGTCGATCAACGTGTTCGGTGACAACGCCGTCCGCGCCGAGCTGATCGCGCCGCTGTGGTGGATGGTGGTGGGCACCAAGCTGTGGTTCGCCGGCTCGCTGCTGGCCAAGGCGCGTGCCGACAACCTGGCCCGCGAGGCAGGCAAGGCGTGGGTGGGCGAGCGTTTCGCGCCGCTCGACGCCGGCACAGTACAGGAGCTTCCGCGATGACCCACCTGCCCTTCATCATTGCCGCCTTCGCGGTGTTCGTGCTGGTCCTGGCCTGCGACGCGTTCGGGTCCTGGCTGCGCCTTCGCCTGGCCCGGCGCCAGGCCACGCGCCGCCAGCAACGGCTGCACGCACGCGCCAAGCCACAGCCCGACGCCCCGCTGGCCACGGAGCTCAGCCGATGACCCCGGCGCAGCGCCGCCGGATGGTGTGGGTGTTGCTGCTGTTGCTGGCCTCCGGCCTGGCCACCACGCTGGTGGCCTTCGCCCTGCAGCGCAATATCGCCTACCTGTACACGCCGGCCGAAGTGCTGCGTGGCGACGTGGATCCGCAGTCGCGGTTCCGCCTGGGCGGGATGGTGGTCAAGGGGTCGTTCCAGCGCGCGGAAGGCTCGCTGGAAGCACACTTCGTGGTCACCGATGGCGATGCCACGCTGCCGGTGAGCACCTCGCGGATCCTGCCGGACATGTTCCGCGAAGGCACCGCGGTGGTGGCCAGCGGCCGCCTGCAGGACGGCCGCTTCATTGCCGATGAAGTGCTGGCCAAGCACGACGAAAACTACATTCCCAAGGAAGTGGCCGACAAGATGGGCCAGGCGCATACCAAGCACGATGTACCGGTGACCGCACCGGCGGTGCGCTGAGTGCTGCCCGAACTGGGGCAGATCCTGCTGGTAACGGCGCTGGTGGTGGCGGTGCTGCAGGCGGTGCTGCCGCTGTGGGGCGCCCAGCGTGGCTACGTGGCGTGGATGGCGGTGGCCCGGCCGGCCGCGTACGCGCAGCTGGCGCTGCTGCTGGGCGCGTTCGGTGTGCTCACCGCCGCGTTCGTCACCCAGGATTTCTCGGTGCGCTACGTCGCCGAAAACTCCAACTCGCTGCTGCCACTGGCCTACCGTTACTCCGCCGTGTGGGGCGCCCATGAAGGCTCGCTGCTGCTGTGGGCGCTGGTGCTGGCGCTGTGGAATGGCGCCGTTGCGCGGTGGTCGCGGCAATTGCCGGTGCAGGTGCTGGCGCGCGTCCTGGGCGTGCTGGGCATCATCAGCGTCGGCTTCCTGGCCTTCCTGATCTTCACCTCCAACCCGTTCGCGCGGCTGCTGCCGGCGCCCCTGGAAGGCCACGACCTCAATCCGTTGCTGCAGGACCCGGGCCTGATCATCCACCCGCCGATGCTGTACCTGGGCTACGTGGGCTTTGCAGTGCCGTTCGCCTTCGCCATCGCCGCGCTGCTGGAAGGCCGCGTGGATGCGCGCTGGCTGCGCTGGACCCGGCCGTGGACCAACGTGGCGTGGGGCTTTCTCACTCTCGGCATCGCGCTGGGCAGCTGGTGGGCGTACTACGAACTGGGCTGGGGCGGCTGGTGGTTCTGGGACCCGGTGGAAAACGCCAGCTTCCTGCCGTGGCTGGCCGGCGCGGCCTTGATCCACTCGCAGGCAGTCACGGAAAAGCGCGGCAGCTTCGCCAGCTGGACGCTGCTGTTGGCCATCGCCGCCTTCGCGCTGTCGCTGCTGGGCACCTTCCTGGTCCGCTCGGGCGTGCTTACCAGCGTGCATTCGTTTGCCGCCGATCCCACGCGCGGCACCTTCATCCTGATTTTCCTGGCCCTGGTGATCGGCGGCGCACTGCTGCTGTACGCGCTGCGCGCCGGTGCGCTGGGCAACGACGACCCGCGCCGCGGCTTCATGGCCACCTCGCGCGAAACCCTGCTGCTGGCCAACAACCTGCTGCTGGCCGCGGCGTGCGCGATGGTGCTGCTGGGCACGCTGTACCCCCTGCTGGCCGATGCGCTGGGGCTGGGCAAGGTGTCGGTCGGCCCGCCCTACTTCGGCACCCTGTTCCTGCTGCTGATGGCGCCGCTGGTGGCGCTGCTGCCGTTCGGCCCGCTGGTGAACTGGCAACGCGACCAGGCTTCGCGCGCGCTGGCGATGCTGGCGCCGTGGGCGGCGCTGGCGCTGCTGCTGGGCGCCATCGCCTACTTCATGGCCCCGCAGGGCGCGCTGAAGACCGCGGCCGGTGTGACCGCCGCCGCCTGGGTCGCCTTCGGGACCGCGCGCTTTGTGTGGAGCCGGCTGCGTGGCAATGGCCGCTTCACCGCCGAAATGGTCGGCATGCTGCTGGCCCATGGCGGCGTGGCGGTGTTCCTGGCCGGGGCCCTGCTGGTGGAAGCGCTGAACGTGCAGCGCGAGGTAGCGCTGTCGCCGGGCCAATCGCTGCAGGTGTCTGGGTATGAAGTGCGCTTCGAGGGCGTGGACCATCAACAGGGCCCCAACTACACCGCCGACCGCGGCCACATGCGCATTCTGCGCAACGACCGCGAACTGGTCCTGCTGCACCCGGAAAAACGCGCCTACGCCAGTGGCGGCCAGATGATGACCGAGGCCGGCATCCATGCACGCCTCACTGGCGATGTGTACGTGGCGCTGGGCGAGCCGCTGGGCAACAATGCCTGGGCGGTGCGCGTGCACATCAAACCGTTCGTCCGCTGGATCTGGCTGGGCGCACTGCTGATGGCCCTGGGCGGTTTCGTCACCGCCGCCGACCGCCGTTTCCGCCGTCCCTGAGTCCTGGAGTTGCCCCGTGTCTGATCCGCGCCCCGTTTCCCGCCCCCTGCCGCCCGTGGCCATCGTCATCGGCGTGCTGTTCTTCTTCGGGCTGTTGGGGCTGATGATCTACGGGGTGATGAAATCCGGCGCGCCCGACCGCGACGTGCTGCCCTCGGCCTTGATCGGCAAGCCCGCACCGGCCTTCACCCTGCCGGTGCTGCACGACCCCACCATCAAGGTCAGCAGCAATGAACTGCGCGGCGCGCCGTACGTACTGAATGTGTGGGGCAGCTGGTGCGCGGCCTGCCGGGAAGAACACCCGGTGCTGACCCGCTTTGCCGAAACCAAGCGCGTACGCGTGATCGGCTACAACTGGAAAGATGAACCGGCCGACGCCCTGCGCTGGCTGGAACAGCTGGGCAACCCGTTCGTGCTGGTGCTGGCCGACATCGAAGGCCGCACCGCGATCGACTGGGGCGTCACCGCCGCGCCGGAGACCTTCCTGGTGGACGCCAGTGGCGTGGTGCGCTGGAAGTACAGCGGCGCCCTCACCCAGCGGGTGGTGGACACCCAGCTGATTCCCGAACTGGACAAGGTGGAGCGCAGCCATGCCAATGCCCAGACCACGCTGCCTGCCGCGCCGTAAGCTGGCCGCGCTGCTGCTCGGCGGCCTGCTGGCCGCTGCGGCACTGCTGCCGGCCATAGCCAGCGCGCAGGCGGTGTCCGACCCGACGCCGCTGCACTACCGCGACGCCGCCGAAGAGGCGCGCTTCCATGCCCTGGCGGCCGAACTGCGCTGCGTGCAGTGCCAGAACCAGTCGCTGGCCGATTCCAACGCGCAGATCGCGCACGACCTGCGCCGTGAAGTGCTCACCCTGATGCAGCAGGGCCACGACGACGCGCAGATCAAGCAGTTCCTGGTGGACCGCTACGGCGCGTTCGTGCTGTACCGCCCACCGATGGACGCCCGCAACAGCCTGTTGTGGTTCGGCCCGGCCGTGCTGCTGCTGGGCGGCGCCGGCGTACTGGTGTGGGTGGTGCGCCGACGCAGCCGCCAGCTGCAGCCGATGGACAACAGCGAGGAGCGCTGGTGAGCGGATCGTGGTTACCAGCACTTGCCGCCATGGCCGCCACTGCCGTCGGCCTGGTGGTGCTGTGGCCGCTTCGCGCCACGGGCCGACGCGCGCCCTTCATCGTGATGGTGGTCGCCGTGGGCGTGGCCGGTTCGGCGCTGTATTACCTGGTCGGCACGCCAGAGGCTGCCGCGCCGACCGCGCGCACGGGCGAACCAGCCAGCCTGCGCGAGGGCGTGGTGGAACTGCAGCGCGCGCTGGAGCGCGACCCGCAGCGCGCCGACGGCTGGGCCCTGCTGGGCCGCTCGCAACAGGCCCTGGGTAACATGGCCGAGGCCAACCGCGCCTTCGCCCGCGCCGTGCAGCTGGCCCCGAATGAGCCCGAGCTGCTGGTGGAGGCCGCACAGACCCGCGCACAGGCCGACCCGGCCAAGCAGTTCGACGACACCGCGCTGCAGTGGCTGCGCCATGCGCAGCGGTTGGCGCCGGGCAGCGAGCGTGCCGGCTGGCTGATCGGCATTGCGCAGCGCCAGCGCGGCCAGGACGCCGAGGCAGCAGCCACCTGGGAGGCACTGTTGCCGCGCTTGGATCCGGGCGCCGCCACCGCGCTGCGCGAACAGATCGCCATTGCCCGCGAGAAGGCCGGGCTGCCCGCCGCAGCGGCGCCGTCTGCGGCAGCCACCGCCGCACCCGCACTCACCGTCACCGTCGCGCTGGATCCCGCGTTCGCCGCCCGCGCACGCCTGCGTGACGATGCCAGTATCTTCGTGATCGCCCGCATTCCCGGCGGCCCGCCGATGCCGGTGGCCGTGGAAAAACACCGGCTGGCCGACCTGCCGCTGCGGGTCACGCTGGACGACGCCGACAGCCCGATGCCCACCCAGCCATTGTCGGCGCTCAAGGAGGTGGAGGTGTTCGCGCGGTTGTCTGCCTCCGGCCAGGCCAACCGCCAGGAGGGCGACATCGATTCGCCCGCGGTACGCGTGCCGCTGCCGCATGCCGAACCGGTGCCGCTGCTGATCGGCGGACCATGAGCCGAGCCGGCGCGATGCTGCATGCCGCCACTGGCACGGCACGTTGACCCGACCCGGCTAAAATGCGCGCATGACTGAATTCATCCCGCCCGGTACGCGTTACCACGCCCTGCCCTCGCCCTTCCCGTTCAAGCGCGGTGGCCAGCTGCTGGACGCGCACGTGGCCTACGAAACCTGGGGCACCCTCGATGCGCAGGCCAGCAACGCGGTGCTCATCGTCACTGGTCTGTCGCCCGATGCGCACGCCGCCGCCAACGCCGACAACCCGGCCGCTGGCTGGTGGGAAGGCATGCTCGGCCCGGGCAAGGCGATCGATAACGACCGCTGGTTCGTGATCTGCGTGAACTCGCTGGGCAGCTGCAAGGGGTCCACCGGCCCGGCCACGATCAACCCGGCCACTGGCGCACTGTACCGGCTGCAGTTCCCGGAGCTGTCCATCGAAGACGGCGCCCGCGCGGCCGTCGAGGTGGTGCGCGCGCTGGGCGTGACGCAGCTGGCCTGCGTGATCGGCAACTCGATGGGCGGCATGACCGCGCTGGCGCTGCTCTTGCTGCACCCGGGCATCGCGCGCAGCCACATCAACATTTCCGGCAGCGCGCAGGCGTTGCCGTTCTCGATCGCCATCCGCTCGCTGCAGCGCGAAGCGATCCGGCTGGATCCGAAGTGGGACGCCGGCCGGTACACCGAAGACAGCTATCCCGAATCGGGCATGCGCATGGCGCGCAAGCTGGGCGTGATCACCTACCGCTCGGCGCTGGAATGGGACGGCCGGTTCGGCCGCGTGCGGCTGGATTCGGACCAGGCCGACGACGACCCGTTCGGCCTGGAGTTCCAGGTGGAAAGCTACCTGGAAGGCCACGCGCGCCGCTTCGTGCGCTTCTTCGACCCCAACTGCTACCTGTACCTGAGCCGGTCGATGGACTGGTTCGACCTGGCCGAATACGCCGACGGCGACGTGCTGGCCGGGCTGGCGAAGATCCAAGTGGACAAGGCGCTGGCGATCGGCGCCAACACCGACATCCTGTTCCCGGTGCAGCAGCAACAGCAGATCGCCGATGGCCTGCGGGCCGGTGGCGCCGACGCGCGCTTCATAGGGCTGGATTCGCCGCAGGGGCATGATGCGTTCCTGGTGGATTTCGCGCGGTTCGGGCCGGCCGTGGGCGAGTTCCTTTCCGCACTCTAAGGACAGACATGCGACTGCAGGGAAAGCTCAGCGAATGGGACGACGCGCGCGGCTTCGGCTTCGTGCAGCCCAATGGTGGGGGCGAGCGGTGCTTCGTGCATATCCGTGCGTTTGCGGCGCGTGACCGGCGGCCGGCACTGGGCGACGTGATTACCTATGCGGTCGAACGCGATGCCCAGGGACGCCGCAACGCCGTGCAGGTGCGCTTTGCGCTGCAGCGGGGCGGCGCGCGCAACACGCCTGCCACCGAGCGGAAGGGCCGCGACGTTTTCCCTCGCAAGACCATCGCACTGCTGTTCCTCGCCGGACTAGCCGGGCTGACCGCGTGGATGCACTGGCCGATGTGGCTGCCAGCGGCCTATCTGGGTGCGAGCGCCGTGACCTTCCTGTTCTACTGGTTCGACAAGAGCGCTGCGCAGCACGACCAGCAACGCACGCCCGAAAAAACCCTGCAACTGCTTGCGTTGTTCGGCGGTTGGCCCGGCGCCCTGTTCGCGCAATCTGTGCTGCGCCACAAGAATCGAAAAGCCTCCTTCCAGCAGGTGTTCTGGGTAGTGGTGGTGATCAATCTGGGCGCCCTGGCCTGGCTGCTGCACCAGATCCCCCGGTAGAGCCACGCAACGTGTGGTTCAGCGAGGTGAGAACCAATGGCTGCTAATTCAAAATGGGTCGTGGCAGGAGCTGCGGCGGTCGTATTGATCGGGGCATCTTTCTGGTACTTGGGCTCATCGCACCAGGAAGAAGCGCATGATCAAACCTCAGCATCATCGCCGTCCGATGGGCAAGCTCCGCCCAGCTTGGGGAGTGCAACCAAAACCGGTGTAGCCCAAGCCCCTAGCGATCTTGGCGACCTGCGTGAGAATGCTCTTCTGCAGCACTACTCTTGCAAGGGAGACTCATCGACGTGCGCCAACGACCCGCTTGTCGCCTCTACGGAAGAAGAGGCAGTTTGGCTTCAGGCGCGCGGGTATCCGACGCCTGACCAGGTCCAGAACGCCCGCAGCTTCAGCGCGGATCAACTGAAGGCCGCTGCCGAGAAGAGCGGGTCAGCCGTTGACGCAAGTCTGTATGCTCAAGGTCTATTGCGCGAACAACGGCACCGTGAGGCACTGGGTGTTGCACTTGAAGGCGCCAAGCAAGGAAACCTCTACGGCCTCTATCTCGCTTCAGACATCTACTTGAGCTCAGATACCCTAAAGAACTTGCCGCTCTCCATGGCGTATTTGCGGCTTGCATATCTTGCTGGTGACTCAAAGGCCGGTCCGACCTTTGCAGCAAGATTCCCCAGTGTGGCTGCGCCGGAGCTAGCTAGTGCGGACAAGCGTGCGGCTGAGCTCAAGAGTGAGTTAATTTCGCTGGGGAATTGGCCGCGACCATAATCCCGGAAGCTAAACCTGGCCATGCACTCAGAGATACCGGCGTAACTTCGTTTGACGGTGACGGCATCTACCTGATCCACATGGGAAACGCCCAGCAAATAAAGCGCTTGATTGACAGGGAGATCATTCACGTTGCCAGCGACAATAAAAGCTACTGCGAACCCTTAACCATCCCAGAGGGGATCGTGATTGGAGGAAAGGTCCTTCTCCGCAATCGGATCGAACGATTTAACTATCCCGCCGGTACCCAACAAAAAGCCCTGCCAACGCAGGGCTTTTTCGTGCCAGTCTTCATCAGCTGGCGGCCGCCTTCGGCCAGTAGCGGCCTCGCGATGGACTTGGCGCGACACTCTCTAATGGTCAGGGCGCTGGATGGCCTCTATGCACGCACTGCCATCCGCAGCGCATATCACGCTGTCGATCCAAGCGGCATACCGCGAAATGCGAACGTTGTAGACCATCTGTCCATAGAAGCCCGCCTCCAGGGCGTGCTCCGGAACCGCGGTGATCCACGATCCCAGCCCAATGAGTTGCCACGCATCCTGCTTACGCACGACGAGGGGGCCGCCGCTGTCCCCGCTTCCCAACGCCCCCTCAAGCGGCAGGCCTTCTGCGGGCGGATCGAATCGATACCAGACGTAGCGATCATTGGCGCCCGTGATGGAGTTGTAGGCCCGCCTCAGCACGCCACGATGCGGGGCGCTGGCGCTTTGCCCGTCAATGCCGTTGCCGGTTGCCCCTTTCCCCACAAACATGGCGACTTCGGCAACTTCATCGCTGCCTCGGTAAAGAGCTACCGGTGCAACGTGCTTCACCGGCGCATCCAGCTCGATCAACGCTATGTCATCCGACCCGGCCAGAAACGCGTGAATCCTGGATGGATCGCCCGTCTTCAACGCTTCCTGACCCAACGCGTCGGGCATGCGCTTGAAGCCAGGGTGGACGATCACCCTGGCAACCTTGTATCCCTCGCCGTTGATCATCACCTCGGCGTCCATGCCTTCCATCGGAGCGGCGTGTGCGGCGGTGACGACCCACTTCGGCGCAATGAGAACGCCGTGTCCCTCGCTGGGCATATCTGCCAGCGCCGGAAACTCCGATCGGTCTATCCGGTACTTTGAATCGTCAACATCGCTACGGATGATAATGGCGTTCGCTGCGAACGGCAGGATGGAGAGAGCAAGTAGAAGCCGGAACTTCATATGTAGGAACGTCCTTTCAGGCAGTGGTCTGAGGTTCGTGGCGTTCGTGCGCGCCTCGCCCCAGTATGGCCGGGCAGTCTCAACGCTGGGCAAGATTTCCGACAAGACAACGTCAGGTGCGACGAACGCCGGGAAATGAGGCTTGAGTCCGGTAGGATCCATACCCGCGCTGCCCACCCCACGCCTCACTGGGACAAATCACCGGTCCGAGCGGCATTTCTGCTCAGGCTCACGTTTGGGCTAGCATCACCTAGGCTGGCTGGGCGACGGCGTCTGCTTCCGACCAGAAGCGGGCGTTGGCCTGCTAGCTGTCGGACGGCGGCTTAGCCGCCCCATCAGGTTCTCGAAGCCCGGCTCGGACTTTCTCCGCGACCCGCTTGGCCGATTCTGGCCAACCAAGCTCCATCCCCCCCACGCAGCCCCAGCAATCTCCGCCGCAATCGGCTTCCTGGCCTATTGCATTTCCCGACGCCAGGCTGACCGCTACTTGATCTTCAGTTCCGGCAAGAGAGGATCAACATCAACCAACTCCAGCGACTTGACCATGTGCAGGGTCCCGTTCTTGTACTTCAGGAAATGCGAACTCTTCACGTGCAGTTCGTACGCCTGCCGGCTCGCATAGATCTCAAGGATTGTCAGCCGCGTGGGTTCTTCTTTGTCAAACACCGCATACAACGACAGCATGCCTGGCTCAAGCGCCATGGAGGCGCGAACTTCTTCAGCCAGAGCAGCTCGATACGCGGGGAGATGGTCTGCATCGACGGTGATCTTTGAGAGCCTCGTCATCTGTGCCTCCTCAGCGCCAGCACTGAAGGCGCATGTCAGCATGCTGATGAAAGTGCCGATGAGCATCTTGTTCACTTAACCCTCCAGTTGATGCATGCCACTCGAGGAAACCCCTCGCCTGAATATCATTCGCGCCCGGCTTCCAGGTGACGTTGAATGGCGAGACGGACGCGCTCCGCGGCCTCCCGGCCGAAGCGCGCTTCGAGAACATCCGCCAGCCCATACAGCTGCTCTGGGCGCAGCCCTATGTTCATGCTGAGACCGATATGCGACTGCAACTGGGGCCCTACCCCGGACATGGCCGCCAGCATGCCGACCGTCGCCGACTCACGGCTTTGCCAATCGAGGTTGTCGCGCTCGAAGATGTCGCCAAACAGGTGCGTACGCAAATACTCATTTGCCTGCGGTGCGAAATCGAGCAATGGCCCGGAGACCGGTCGCCCAGCCAGCTTGGTCTGATTGGCCGTGCCTGCAGCGAGCAACGCGTCGCCTTTGGGGATCGGCCGGCCCGGCTCGCGACCGATTTCATCCTGAAGGCCGCGCTGCCTCCGGGCCTCTGCCACCTTCATCAGTTCGCTCAACGCATTGAGACTGCGCGGAAACCCCGCATAGGCGTAGACCTGCACGAGGATCTCTCGCGCTTCGGCCACGCTCAATCCCGCGTCCAACGCCTGATTCACGGCATCCCGGAGGCGTGCCATGGATAAATGGTGCTTACCTTTCCCAGGCTACCACCTCTACTATCCCAACCGCCGGCAGCCCTCGCCTGCATTTACGGCGCTGGTCGCTTGGCTGAAGCGGGATCAGCAAAAATGGAAGGAGCACGTGAGAGATTACGACGATCTCTTCCGAGGAACTGGCCAGATTTTGAGACTTACCGCCTTAGGAATAGCGCATTTGTCACTACCACAGCCTTCTCTCATTGGTGCCCTGACCGCTACCGGCCAAGAAGCAGAGGCTCGAGTCACACCTTCCAGACTTTGCTGCCCATCGGTACGTAAGCCGTATCGATTCCAGGGAGATAGATGATCAGTGTGTCGCCGCCACGACGAACGTGGTGAAGACGGAGCTCCGCCTCTACGGGCAACCTAGTACCGTCCGGATGCTCGACGCTGACGGAAAACGGGGTTGTGCTCTCCATGCGGGATCGGAAAATCAGACGCCAGGGCCAACCCCCGACCGGTGAGCGTGAAGCGGTCCTCAACACTCAGCAGAAGCTCGACTAGTGCCCCACTTCGAGAGATCGCGCCAGTTCATCCAGGGCCAGACCAACACAGGATTGATCAACTAGAAAGCTGGACGTTATTGCCATGGCCAAGCCGGACACGTATTGGATGGTGAAGACTCGCTTCCCCGCGCTTTGAATGAACCGAGGATTGTCTTCAATCGATAAGCGCAGCATTTGACCTCCAGAGGCTGCAGCCTGGAGATCTCGGGAAAAAAGCTCGCCCATCTCCCTCCATCGGAAAAGATCCATATAGAGGCCACGCAATGATTGCCTGCTCAGAAGAGTCTGCGGAAGCGATACCTTAAAGTCAGGAACAACGTGGTCCCCATTTGACTCGGGTTGTGACCGGTCCAGGTATTCGCCATTCAAAGCAAGGCGGCAGAGCAAATCGTCGCCGTGGTCATTCAAAAGCTCACACTCGAATGACTCCCAGCCACGATTCGACGAGATCGACCAACTTCGCTCCGTCATCGCGACCTCGCTGTTGGATTGCCCTTAGGACGCCTGGAGTGGTCTTCATTTCCAGTCACATTTTTCTCTCCGGTTTCATGAGGCGTTTTTCCACGGGCGGCATGCCCGCCTTTGATCCTTGGCCGGCCATCGATCAGGAATCGGATCGTGATGGGGGCAACCTCTCCCTCCTCCGGGACGGCGTTTCCGGCGGCACGTGAGTACCTGCTTCCGATGTTCATTGCCATCGTGCTGGTGGCACCGGTGCTGGAAGAGTTGCTTCACCGTGGCCTTATTTTCGACCTGCTCAGCCGACGCGTAGGTGCAATTGCAGCGTCAGGCATCGGAACGGTACTGCTTGTGGGCATGCATTTCGTGGGCGCGTCCGGACAGGTGGAGCCCATCCGCCTGGTGTCGCTCGTGACCTTCTCGCTGGCGATGTACGTGGTCCGGGTGCGCTGGAACTCACTGATCCTCTGTGTGTTGGCGCACATGGTGCTCAACCTCATCGGGTTTGCGGCGATTGCGTTCGCTGCGTCGGCGTGAGCGGCCGACGGGCCAAGGCGACCCAACCTGATCACGGTGGCGCTGCCCACCTACTGCAACTGCCCATCCCGCAACCGGTAGCTCCGATGCACGATGCCCTCCGGCAACACATCATGCGTAATCATCACCAGACTCCGGTTGCCCAGCGCCCCCACCATGTCATGCAGCAACGCATGCGCGGTGTCCACATCCAGCCCTTCCGTAGGCTCGTCCAACAACAGAATCGGTGAACCGCGCAGCAGCGCCCGCGCCAGCGCCAGGCGCCGCGCCTGCCCGGCCGACATGGTGGCACCGTTCTCGCCCACCCACGCCTGCAACCCGCCAATCTGTTCGGCCCAGGCCCGCAGGCGCACATCGGCCAGCACCTGCCACAGCTGCGCATCCGTCGCCTGCGGATCACCCAGCCGCAGATTGTCGGCCACGCTGCCCGCAAATACCGGCGCGTTCTGCGGCAGCCATGCCACCTGCCGGTGCCAGTCGGCCTGGGCGAACTGGCGGATGTCGACGCCGCCGTAGCGCACGTAACCCGCATCGGGGTCCCACAGGCGCAGCAGCAGCGACGACAACGTCGTTTTGCCACAGCCGCTGTCGCCCTGGATGGCGATGCGATCACCCGGGCGCAGCTGCAGCTGCAGCCCGTCCAGCAATGCCCGCTCCTGCCCCGGCCAGCGGAACGCCACGTGTTCCACACTGAGCGTGGCCGGTTCGGCAGGCACCGGCACCGGGTTCACCGGCTCGGCGACACCGGCGGGCTGATCGACGATCTGCTCCAGCCGCACCGCCGCCACCCGTCCGGACAACCACGACTGCCACGCCAGCCCGATGGCCGCCCACAGTTCCAGCAGCGCCACGGTGAGGAACACCAGGCCCGCAGCCAAGGCGGCATCGATGGCGCCGCGCTCGAAGCCGCGCAACGCCAGCCACAGCATGGCCACCAGTCCAGCGGCCGCGCACACGCCATGCAGCGCATTGCCGCCGATCAACCGCACGCGGCGCCGGCGGTCGCGCGACTTCAGCTGTTTGGCCGCCACCAGCACGCGCAGGTTCCAGTGCTCGCGCGCCTGCAGGGCGGTCAGGTCGGCCGCGCCTTCCAGGCCTTCGAAGGACTGCGCACGCAGCTGTGCGCGATGCAGCGCGCGGTCGCGCTCCTGGTCACCGGCACCGCGCACGGTGAGCCACGGCACGCCTACGCCGATCACCAGTGCCAGCACGCCCAGCAGCACCGCTGCAGGCGGATGGATGATGCCGGCGGCGATCACGCCCACCAGCGAGATGCCGCCCAGCGCCAGCAGCGGGCCGATGGCGCGCACCAGCAGGCCGTCCACTTCGCCGATGTCCGACATCAGACGCGCCAGCAGCTCGCCAGTGCGCACGCCGGCCAGTCGCGCCGGCGCCAACGGCAGCGCGCGGCGGAAGAACCACACGCGCAGGTCGCGGGCGATGCGCAGGGTGACGTCGTGGCCCACCAGCTTTTCAAAATAGCGCGAGGCGATCCGCGCCATGGTCAGCCCGCGGATGCCCGCCGAGGGTGAGAAGAAGTTAAAGCCGCTGCCCAGCCCGGCCGCTCCGGCCAGTGCGGCCGCTGTCAGGAAGCCACCGGACAGCCCAAGCAATGCGGTGCCGGCCAGCATGGTGGTCCACAGCAGCAGTACGGTCAGTACCAGGCGACCGCGATGGCGGGTAAATACCTGCTTCAACGAGTCGATGCGCGGCGCACTCATGCCGACACCTCCCGCGTGTTGCCGGTGCCGCTGGCGGTAAGCGTGAGGCGTGTATCGGCCCAGGCCATGGCGGTCTCGCTGTGGGTGGCGATGATGACGCTGCGGCCGCGCGCGAACGCGGCGAGCGTGCGCAGCAGGTCGGCCTCGGTGTCCGGATCGAGGAAGGCGGTGGGTTCATCGAGCAGCAGCAGCTGCGGGTCGCGCAGCAACAGTCGCGCCAGGCCGATGCGGCGTGCTTCTCCGCCGGACAGACCAAAGCCACGCTCGCCGATCACCGTATCCAGGCCGTCCGGCAGGGCGGACGCGAAGCGCATCACCTGCGCCGCCTCGGCAACCGCGCGCAGGTGCGCGTCGGTGGCGCCCGGGTCGGCCAGGCGCAGGTTGTCGGCGATGCTGCCGTGGAACAGGTAGGGGCGTTGCCCGGCATAACCGATTTCCAGCCCGGGGCGCAGCACGATGCTGCCCGACTGCGGCGGCAGCCAGCCGGCCAGCGCTTCCAGCAGGGTGCTCTTGCCACTGCCGCTGGGGCCGACCAGCGCCAGGCGCTGCCCGGGCTCGATCTGGAACGACAGCCCCTGGATCACGTCGTGCTGCGCGCCCAGCGGGCGCAACACCAGGTCGCGCACCTGCACCGGCGGGGCATGTTGTTCCAGCAGTTCGGGCGCACGCGCGACGGCGGCAGGGGCGTCGCCGCCCGCCTCCGCATCCGGCAGCTCACCGAGCAGGCGCTCCACCTCGGCGGCGGCGGCCAGCGCGTTGGCACGGTCGTGGTAATGCGCGGCCAGGCGCCGCAGCGGCGCGTAGAACTCCGGCGCCAGCAACAGGCAGAACATGCCCACGCCCAGTGTGGGCACCTGCGCGTGCAACGACATCAGGCCCAGGTAGCTCAGCCCGAAATACAGCGCGACCATGGCCACGCTGACCGAGGCGAAGAATTCCAGCACGGTGGACGACAGGAAGGCGATGCGCAGCACCTTCATGGTGCGCTCGCGCACGCCTTCGGCGGCGGCGGCCACGCCCTCCAGTTCGGCCTCGCCCCGCCCGTACAGGCGCAGCAGGCCCAGGCCCTTGATGCGGTCGGCGAAATGCCCGCTCATGCGGGCCAGCTCGCCCAGCTGCGCGCGCCCGGCCGCTTCTGCGCCCCAGCCCACCAGCATCATGAAGAACGGCACCAGCGGCGCGGTGAACACCAGGATCAGCGCGACCACCCAGTCGGTCCACGCCACCGCCAGCGCGATCAGCAGCGGCACCACCACCACTTCGATGCGGACCGGCTGATAACCGGCGTAATAGTTCTCGATTGCATCTGCATGGGCCAGCATCAGCTCGCCCAGCTCGCCGGTACGCTGCTGGCGCAGCCACAAGGGCCCGCGCCCCAGCAGGCGCCGGTAGACCCGCTCACGCAGGGCCAGCCGCGCGGCATCGGCCACATCGCCGGCGGCAGCCTGGGTGGCGCTGCCCAGCAGCGCGCGCGCCACCAGCACCACCAGCAGGCCCAGCAGCACCGGGGTGGCGTCGGCCAGCGGCCGGTGCTGCACCAGCACGGCCTGGATCAACCAGGCAATGCCCGCGGCCTGGCCGATCAACAGCGCCCCGGACACGCAGATGCACAGCGCGGCCATGCGCTGGCGCCCCCGCGCAGCCATGCCCAGCCCGCCCAGCCAGTGCAGGCGGCGACGGCGCAGGGCCGTGGTTTCAACAACAGTGGCGTCGGGGGGTATGCTCAAGGCAGATCACGCAGGGACACAGGGAGGTTTCCGTCGATTGTAGTGGGTGCCTGCATGGCCCCCGTGCGGCAAGCGGTCGCAGGTTGCCAGGAACGCATACGATTCCTTGCAAAGACCGCTCGTACATTGATCTGAATCAAGGCTATTTGAAGTTGCAGGTCACAGAATTCATCCCGTAGACCCCCCCTTCCCGCCACCTGAAACGCTAAACCCAACGAGGTAGCCAGGCCATGATTGATCAGACAGTCGTAGAACTGTCGCGGCTGCAATTCGCTCTGACCGCGATGTACCACTTCCTATTCGTCCCCCTCACGCTCGGGCTGTCCTTCATGGTGGCCATCATGGAGAGCGTGTACGTCATGACCCGCAAACAGGTCTGGCGGCAGATGACCCTGTTCTGGGGCACGCTGTTCGGCATCAACTTCGCCATCGGCGTGGCCACCGGCCTGGTGATGGAATTCCAGTTCGGCATGAACTGGTCGTACTACAGCCATTACGTGGGTGACATCTTCGGCGCACCGCTGGCCATCGAAGGGCTGATGGCGTTCTTCCTGGAAGCCACCTTCATCGGCCTGTTCTTCTTTGGCTGGAAGCGGCTGAGCGCGGTCAAGCACCTTACCGTGACCTGGCTGATGGCGCTGGGCACCAACCTGTCGGCGGTATGGATCCTGATCGCCAACGGCTGGATGCAGAACCCGACCGGTGCGGTGTTCAACCCGGACACG
>Ga0182008_10000124_pt1 | contig 58644 bp, 35 predicted proteins | sample Sormic07211129_1_FD_120482 | JGI IMG/M metagenome (GOLD analysis project Ga0182008, IMG submission 120482) | Rhizosphere microbial communities from Sorghum bicolor, Mead, Nebraska, USA - 072115-129_1 metaG | ecosystem: Host-associated > Plants > Roots > Rhizosphere | place: USA: Nebraska...
ATTTGCACAGAATGGTGTTTCTGCACCTGCTACATTAATGTCTGAGGCCAATGCCGGTGGATTCACAGTAACGGTTACTGCTTTGGCAGTTGCCGCAGTATTGTCACATTTATTCGAACCTCTAACCGTTACATAATAAGTTGTGCTGGCGGTAAGGGCAGGAGTGGTAAACGTAGCACCAGTAAACACGGCGTTAGTTAAAGCTGCATCACTGTACCAGGTAAATACCGGGCTGGTCACTGTTGTTGTTGTTGCGATCAGTTTGGCCGTGTTGCCTGAACATACAGGGGCATCGGCACCAGTTACGGCGATATCTGCTGCTGTTGCCGGAGGATTAACATTTAAAGTAACCACCCTGGCGTTTGCAGCTGTATTCTCACATTTGTTGTCACCTCTTACGGTTACATAATAGGTGGTCGTTGCAGTTAATACCGGAGTATCAAATATGGCACCTGTAAAGACTGCATTTGTTAGAGCTGCGTCAGTGTACCAGGTGAATACCGGATTGGTTACCGTCGTGCTGCTGGCGGTCAGTTTTGCCGAAGTACCAGCGCAGAACGGTGTGTTTGCTCCGGATACAACAATATCTGCAGCCACAGCAGGAGGATTCACTTTAAGTGTGATGATCTTCGCATTTGCAGCTGTATTCTCGCATTTGTTCGAACCTCTTACGGTTACATAGTAGGTTGTTGTTGCAGTAAGTACAGGGGTATTGAACACAGGACCAGTGAATACTGCAGTCGTAAGCGCTGCATCACTGTACCAGGTAAATACTGGATTGGTTACTGTTGTACTGCTTGCGGTTAGTCTGGCCGTATTACCTGAACAGAAAGGCGCATCTGCACCGCTTACACTCAGGTCAGAAGCCAGTGCTGGCGGATTAACTGTTACCGTTACTGCTTTTCCGTTTGCGGCCAGGTTAGCACATCTGTTGCTTCCTGTAACACTTACATAGTAAGTTGTGGTTGCACTAATTGCAGGAATATTAAATACCGGGCCTGTAAATACAGCATTGGTTAATGCCGCATCACTGTACCAGGTAAATACTGGGTTGGTTACGGTTACGCTGCTTGCAGTTAATTTCACCGCTGTGCCTGCGCAGAATGGATTTTCTGCACCCGCAACATTAATGTCGGCGGCTGTGGCAGGCGGGTTAACAGTTAATGTAACAGCTTTCGCAGTCGTAGCTGTATTCTCACATTTATTCGAACCTCTTACCGTTACATAATATGTTGTGGTTGCTGTAAGTGCTGGTGTAACAAATTTAGCACCAGTGAATACAGCCTGAGTTAAGGCCGCATCACTGTACCAGGTGAATACAGGGTTTGTTACCGTTGTTGAGCTTGCTGTAAGGGTAGCTGTGTTATTCGCACAGAATGGAAGCTCTGCACCTGCTACACTAATATCGGAAGCTACAGCCGGCGGGTTCACAATTAAAGTAACCACTTCTGGGCTGGCCGCCACATTCTCGCATCTGTTATCGCCTTTTACAGTAACATAATAAGTGGTTGTGGCGGTAAGGGCAGGCGTAACGAATTTAGGACCTGTAAATACAGCATTGCTTAATGCTGCATCAGTATACCAGGTGAATACCGGGTTAGTTACCGTGGTCGTTGTGGCAGTCAATGTTGCGATTGCATTTGCACAGAAAGGCAGTTCATTACCTGTAACGTCAAGGTCAGCAGCTGTTGCCGGCGGGTTAACGGTTAAGGTTACCGTTTTTGCATCAGCGGCAGTATTGGCGCATTTATTTGTTCCGGATACAGTTACATAATACGTCGTGGTAGCAGTAAGAGCAGGTGTTACAAATTTAGCCCCCGTGAACACCGCCTGAGTTAAGGCTGCGTCACTATACCAGGTAAATATTGGATTGGTTACGGTAGTGCTTGTTGCGTTTAAAGTAGCCACAGTTCCTGTACAGAAAGGAGTGCCATCACCTGTTATCGTTATATCCGAAGCCAGTGATGTTGGATTTACTGTAATACTGATCAGCGTTCTCGCTGCTGTACTTGCACATGAATTTCCGTTTACGGCCTCTACGTAGAAGTTGTGTAAACCAACAGCCAGATTAGCTGGTGTGGTATAGCTGTTTGTATTGGCCGCAATTAGATTTCCAGCTACAGGCGCATCGTACCAGTTAAAGGAAACTCCTGCTACTGGCGTTACACCAAGTGTGGCTGGTGTATTTGGACATGTAGCCACTGGATTTCCAGCTGCAGGGATTGGTGCTGCAGGAGCTGGTAAAACGGTTACCGTAACTTTAGTTTTAGCACTTTCACAATTGTTCCTTAATGCAGTTACAAAGTAATCATATGTTCCTGCTGCCAAGGTAGCGTCTGTAGTTAAGGATACGCCGTCTTTACCTGTCAGGTAAGTCGTGCCTTTATACCATCTGTAGGTCGTACCCGCAACCGGGTTTTTAACATTTAGTGTAGCAGAGTTGCCCTGGCAAACGCTTGTTGCTGCAACGTCGACAGAAGGTGCAATTGCAACACGTTGCGCATAATTAAAATCAAGTGTAGTCAATACTGCTGCAAGACCAGATCTTAAACGCAGTTCTACACCATCAAATTGTTTCTGTGGAACAAAACTGAAGATCGCTCCGCTGTTATCGCTCAGTAATTCCAGGTGTAAAATTGGATTGCTGGCGGTAATCATATCATTGTTGCTGGTTGATCCGTTAAAAGTGGTCAGTTCGATAGAAGGTAATACCGCTAAAGAAAGCAATTTACCAGGTGAGCTTACACGTACCCTCACGGTATCTCCAATGTTAGACAGCCCCTGGAAGCCTACTTGTTGATAAACAGAAGCTCCAAGTGCACCAACAGGCATTACAAATGAAGAAGCTGTTTCTGCTTTGTTGTCTACAGCGAGTGCCGGATTAAATACAGCAGTAAGTAAGGCTACGCCGTCTACACCATGTTTGATGTCCACCGTTGCACCTTCACAAGGTACGTCTGTTGTATTGCCTTGTGGATTAATGGTCACATCAACTGAGGCACGGGCAGAAGCTGCACATGCACCTCCGGATACCTCTGCAGTTACATAGTAGGTTTTTGTTATCGGAGCTGCGGTATTGTTCAATAGCGGATCGGTAACATAACGTGCACCTGTGAAAAGTACAGTATTAGATACTGGCGAGTCATACCATTTAAATACAGCTCCGGCAGTACTTGATGTAGCTGTTAAAACAGCAGGAGAGCCGGAAGCAATCGTTACAGAAGCAGGTGTAACAACAGGTTTGTCTAAAGTGCCGGTTGTTATGGTTGCTGTCGCTCTGGCAGAAGTGCCACAGCTGCTCACTGCTTCTACAGTATAAGTTGTGTTCGTTGTGAAATTCAGGATGGTAAATGTTGCGCCATCTTTTCCAGCCTGGTAAGTATTAGTCGCATCGTACCATTTGTAAGTTACTCCTGTAACCGGATTGCTCACCTCAAGTGTAACAGTATTGCCTGAACAGGTATTGATGGTTGGCGATACCAATACCGGTACAGCAGGAGCAGGGTTTACGGTAATTGTAACCGGAGTTCTGTAACTGGTACAGCCGGAAGCGGTATTGGCTTCCACATAGTATTTTGTGTTTGCTGTTAAGGCAGGTGTGGTAAATGAAGTACCATCTTTGCCGGCCTGATAGGTACCCGTAGCATTGTACCATTTATAGGTAATTCCAGATACAGGTGTTTTAACAGTTAATGTTGCCGTTTGGTTAACGCAGGTTGTCACATTGGAAGCAGTCACTTCCGGCGCTACTGCAATACGTTGTGCGTAATTTACATCCACTGTGTTCAGTACCCCGGCTAGTCCGGAATTCAGGCTAACCTCTACTTTGTCAAATTGTTTTGTCGGTACAAAAGAGATCAGCGCCTCTGTGTTGCCACTTAAGAGTTCCAGATGGATGAGTGGGTTGTTGATGGCTAAAGCATCATTATTGTTTGTACTACCATTATAGGTGCCAATCTGAATATTGGACAGCAGACCTACTGACAATAGTTTTCCTGGAGAAGTCAGGGATACACGTACGGTATCACCAATGCTCGAAAGGTTGTTGAATCCAAGACGCTGGTAAACAGAAGCATTGAGAGCCCCAACAGGCATTACAAGAGATGAACCTGTTTTGGTATCGTTATCAATAGCCAGTGCAGGATTAAATACACCAGCCAGTAATGCTACCCCAATTACGCCGTTTGTCTGTGTTGAAGCCGCTTCACAAGGAACTGGATTAGGACTTCCACCACCATTAACGGTAATGGTTACCGGTACACGGCTTGGTGCAGAACAGGTTGTTGTGGTAGATTTCGCTTCCAGGTAATAGGTTGTTGTAACCGTAAGCGGAGGGGTTACATACGTCGGCCCTGTATATATTGGTGTTGTTGAAACTGCAGAAGTATACCAGTTAAAGGTAACATTCGTATCTGTAGACGTCGCTGTTAAGATGGCTGTCTGACCTGCGTTGATGGTGCTTGCAGAAACCTGAGCAACAGGTAGAGCAGGAAGAGGGTTAACAGTAACCAGTACCGGGGTACGGGTTGCACTGGCGCAAGTTCCACTTGCAGCTTCTACATAATAGGTTGTATTTGCTGTTAAAGCAGGTGTTGTATAGGTTGCCCCGGTAAATACAGGGGTGCCACCTGTTGCAGCAGTATACCATTGATAGTTCACGCCGGCTACCGGATTAGTCACCGGAATCACTGCCGAAGAACCAGAACAAATAGCTGGAACCGCAGCAACCACAGGAGCTGTAGGTGCGGAGGTAACGGTTACTGTTACCGGTACGCGTGTGGTATTTGCACAGCTGCCTTTACTTACTTCTATATAATAAGTGGTATTGGCTGTTAATACAGGTGTGGTAAAGTTTTCACCTGTTTGTAATACAGTGCCGCCGGTAGGAGTACTATACCACCTTAGGGTTGTTCCTCCATTTGCAGCTGCAGACAGTGTAGTTGCACTTCCTGCACAGATTGTTCTGCCGGTTGCAGCAACAGTTGGATTTGGATAGATGACCTCAGCACCGTAGATATTCAGGTTAATCAGTGCAGAAACAAGTCCCTGAGCTCTGACTTCCACTCTGTCAAATGCTCCGGTTGCCGGTAAGGTTGCCGCAAATTTGTTGCCGTTCAGCAATTGCAGGTACAGCAATGATGAGCTCAGATTATAAGTTTTCACAACCGAAGTACCATTCATTATTTTCACCTGTATGCCACCAAGAACGGTAACATCGGCAAGACCGGTTGGGGTTTCAAGATTTAAACGTATGCTGTCAGTTGCAGAACCTGTATTGTTAAAGATTAATCTTTGATAGCCTGAACCTCCTACACCTACAGGTAATGAAATTGTAGTGAAATTGGTGAAATTATCATCGGTTGAGTTGCCAGGGTTCTGAACTGCGCAAAGCAGGCAGATGCCTTCAATTCCACTTTCCTGTTTGCTTGCAGCATTACAGTTCGGATTTACAGGTCCGCCAATTACAGTAACTGTTACTGGTATCCGTGCCAGACTTGTACATCCGGTAGCATTCGTAGTTTCAACATAATAAGTTGTTGTAGCGCTTAGCGAAGGTGTTGTAAATGTCGCCCCGGTAGCTAAAGCAATGCCACCAGTAGGTGCAGCATACCAGTTGATGGTCACTCCGGCAGGTGCTGTTGCAGCTAATGTGGCCGTCTGTCCGGCGCTGATGCTTGGGTTATTTGTAGTTACGACTGCGTCTGCAGGAAGTGGATTGACATTTACAGTAACAGCGGCACGGGTGCTGCTCGTGCAGGTACCAGAAGCTGCTTCTGCATAGTAAGTTGCACTGGCTGTTAAAGCAGGGGTAGTAAATGTGGTGCCTGTTCCCAGGATCGTACCACCAGTTGAGGCAGCATACCAGTTATAGGTAACACCGGTTACGGGGCTGTTAACTGTAAGTACTGCTGTTGAACCTACGCAAACTGCAGAAGGTGCAGCAACAACAGGTAGTGATGGTGTGGTTGTTACGGTTACAGTAACCGGTACACGTTGTGCGTTGGCACATGTACCACTAATCACCTCGATATAATAAGTTGTATTTGCAGTTAAAGCCGGAGTTGTAAAGGTCGGTCCAGTAGCTAAAGCTGTGCCACCTGTTGCAGCAGCATACCATTTCAAAGTGGTGCCGCCATTGGCTGTGGCAGATAAAGTTGTTGTGTTTCCCGAGCAGATGTTTCTGCCGGTTGTTGCTACCGTAGGGTTTGGATAGATCACCTCAGCGCCATAGATGTCCAGGCTGCTTAAGGCAGCAACCAGTGCACCGAAACTGATCTCCACACGGTCATAGACACCGCCGGCAGGCAGGGTAGCTTTGAACCTGTTTCCTGAAAGCAGCTGCAGATTGAGCAGAGAAGAATTTAGCGGATAGGTTTTAACTAAAGTAGATCCGTTGTATACTTTCACAGTGATTCCGCCCAGTACACTCAGGTCTGCCAGTCCAACCGGAGTAGCCAGGTCCAGACGGATACTGTCTGTACTTGCACCCGGGTTAGCGAAGATTAAACGCTGGTAACCTGTCGCGCCTACACCAACAGCAAGGTTGATGCGGGTAAAGTTGTTGACATCTGCATCGGTAGAGTTGCCCGGATCAGAGATGCCGCACAGCAGGCAGATTCCATCGATACCACTTTGTTGTTTGGTTGCCGCATTACAGTTCGGGTTCACCGGACCGGAGGTCACGGTTACCGTTACCGGTACTCTTGTCGCACTCACACATCCGGCTGCGCTTTGCGTTTCCACATAATAGGTTGTGGTTGCCGATAGGGCAGGGGTTGTGAAACTTGTACCAGTTGCAATGGCTGTACCACCTGTTGGAGCGGTGAACCAGTTAATGGTATTGCCTGCATCGGCAGTAGCCTGTAAGGTTGCAGTTTGTCCCGGGCTGATGGTTTCGTTGTTGGTGGATACTGAAGCCAGGGCAGGGGCAGGATTAATGGTCACATTAACAGCAGTACGTGTGCTCACCGCAGTTCCGGAAACAGCTTCTACATAATAGGTAGCATTGGCTGTTAAGGCAGGTGTTGTGAAGGTTGTACCTGTAAAGATAGAGGTACTTCCAGTTGCGGCATACCAGTTATAGGTAACACCGGACTGGATATTGGATACGGTTAATGTAGCAGAAGTGCCGTTGCAGGTATTTGCTGCAGCAACCACAGGAGCAGAGACATTAACTTTAAGTGCGTAATCCGTACTTGTTGATAAACCGTTACTATCGGTTACAGTCATTTTAACGGTAAATGTACCACCTATGGTTGGTGTACCCGAGATGACCCTGGTGGCCGGGTTAAAAGTAAGCCCAGCTGGTAAGCCTGTAACAGCATAAGTATATGGAGCAGTACCGGTACCGGTTACCGCAGGTAAAGGCTGAGAAGTATAAGGTGTTCCAACCAATCCGTCTGCTAAAGTCGCATTTGGTAAAGAAAGCACGCCATTCACTTTCAGGGCATAGGTTTGTGTTACGGTTGCATTAGCCGCATCGGTAACTTTAACAGAGATATTGAATGAACCGGATTGCGTCGGTGTGCCGGAGATCTGGCGGGTTGCCGGATCAAAGCTCAGTCCCGGAGGGATGTTGCTGGCCAGGTAAGTATAAGGGCCTGTTCCGCCAGTTGCCGAAGGCAGGGTTTCTGTTACATATGGTGTTCCTGTGGTGCCGTCTGCAAGAACTTTTGCTGGCAATACCAACGGATCGGTTACTTTAATGGTGTAATTTGTAGTGATGGTTTTTCCATCAGCGTCGGTAACTTTAACCGGGATGGTATAGGTACCAGCCAAAGTTGGTGTACCAGTGATCTGGTGAGTTGCCGGATCAAAGGTCAGTCCCGGAGGCAATCCTGTTGCAGTATAGGTATATGGACCGTTACCGCCGGTAGCCTGAGGGATGGTTTGGGTAGGATAAGGTTTACCTACTGTACCATCAGCAAGTGTTGCAGCTGGTAATACCAGCGGGTCTCTGACAATAATGGTATAATCAGTAGATACCGTATTTCCATTGGCATCAGTCGCGGTTACCGGAATGGTATAAGTGCCTTTTTGAGTCGGTGTACCTGAGATCTGGCGAGTTGCCGGATCGAAGGTCAGTCCCGGAGGCAGGTTAGTTGCAGTATAAGTATAAGGGGTTGTACCACCGGTTGCAGCCGGAAGGGTTTGTACCGGGTATAATGTTCCAACAATACCATTCGGTAAAGTAGCAGCAGGTAAAGCCATTGCCGCAGTTACCTTTAAAGTATAAGCTGCAGTAGCGGTACATCCTTTACTGTCTGTTGCAATTACCGAGAAGGTGAAATTACCAGCAGCAGTTGGGGTACCTCCAATGGCACCATTGGCCCCCAGAGATAAACCAGCAGGCAGAGGGGTAGAAGGATCTACCGAATAGGTAAATGCCGGTGTTCCTCCGGTAGCCGGATTGATCTGTTTTGAATAGGTAGAAGCAACAGTCGCATTGCTTAAAGTTGTTGTAGCAAAAACAATGGCCGGGTTAACCGTTACAGTGACCGGTACGCGTTGTGCATTGGCACAGGTACCACTAATCACCTCAATATAATAAGTTGTATTTGTGCTTAGGGCCGGAGTTGTAAAAGTATTACCTGAAGCAAGTGCCGTGCCGCCGGATGCAGCAGCATACCATTTCAAAGTGGTGCCACCATTCGGAGTTGCGGTTAAAGTGCTTGCACTTCCCGAGCAGGTGGATAATCCCGCGACAGCAACAGTTGGGTTCGGCGCGATAATGGAAGCTCCATAAATGTTCAGGTTGCTGAGCGCATTAACAAGTCCGCCGAAACTGATATCGACCCTGTCGTACGGAGCCGTAGCGAGTAACGTTGCAGTAAAGCGATTGCCGCTCAGTAACTGCAGGTTAAGAAGGGATGGATTTAAAGTATATGTTTTTACAACGGTAGAACCCATCATTACTTTAACGGTAACACCACTTAGCAAACCAAGATCTGCCAATCCTACGGGAGTGGCCAGGTCTAAACGGATGCTGTCTGTTGCCACCCCTGTTCTGCCAAAGATAAGTGTTTGGTGTCCTGATGCAGCAACGCCTACAGCCAGTTTAATGGCGGTAAAGTTTGTTGGATCAGCATCTACAGAATTTGTTGGGTTGTCTATACCGCACAATACGCACAATAAACCATTAATACTACTTTCTTGGGAATTGGCTGCATAACAGTTTGGATTACCCGGAGCAGTGGAGACAGTTACCGTAACGGGTACCCTTGTCGCACTTAAGCATCCGGCTGAACTTTGCGTTTCCACATAATACGTAGTGGTGGCGGTCAAGGCCGGAGTGGTAAATGAAGGCCCTGAAGAAAGCAGGATACCTCCGGTTGAAGCAGAGTACCAATTGATGGTATTTCCGGCATCGGCTGAAGCCTGTAAAGTTGCCGTTTGCCCGGAACTGATGGTGATATTATTGGTGGATACCTGAGCTATTGCAGGAAGTGGGTTTACTGTTACTGTAACAGCCGTTCTTGCCGGACTAATGCAACTGCCTTGTGAAGCTTCAACATAGTAAGTTGTTGCAGAAGCCAGTGCTGGAGTTGTAAATGTATTTCCCGTTGAAAGTGCTGTTCCGCCCGTTGAGGCTGCGTACCAACTGTAAGTTACCCCGGCTACCGGATTACTGATGGTTGCAGTAGCTGTTGAGCCAATACAAACAGGCGCGACAGCTGCAACAGTTGGAGAGGCAGGGATAGCCGTAACCGTAATCCTGGCACTGTCTAAGTCAGATTCGCCGGCACAACCCGATTTTTGCGCGGATAAATAATAAGTATAAGTTCCTGGCGCCAGATTGTTGTCTGAGTAAGTTGATCCAGAAGCAGAAGCCAGAGAAACTTTATTGAGGATGTTTCCTGTAGATCTGTACCAGTTGTAAGTGAAGTTTGCGTCTGGGTTACTTACAGAGAGAGAAACCTGGTTTCCGCAAACGCTGGCTGTTCCGTTTGTTAAGCCTCCGAAAGCTGGCTTGGCTACAGTCTGCTGAACCTCATAAACGTTTAATCCTCCCGAAAGGAGGTTGCCACCCACAGCAAGTGCGGTATTGATTTTTATCTTCACCCGGTCAAAGGCTGCACCAGGTTTAAAGAAGATGGGTACTTTTTGTTTATTAGAAAGCAATCCAAGTAAATCCAGGGAGAGCAGACTACTCACCGATACTTCCGAACCCACTGCAGTATTGCCATTATAGCCCTGAACAGTTATGGTTTTGAACACATCAACATTAAGTATGCTGGCTGGAATAGATAAAACTACTTTAGCATAATCATTTGCGCCAGACAGACCATTCAGGTAAATAGTTTGGGAAGCCGTAGAACCCAGGCCAACCAAGCCGGTTTGTATGGTTGACGAAGTATTCATATCTCCGTCAATAGCTTTTTCAGGATTGAGTAACAGACTGGTTAATGAAACATTTAATCCTGTAGATTCTCCTATGTTAGTAAAAATAGATGGTGCACAATTTTGGTCGGCAACAGTAGAACCATTGTATACATTCATGTTTACCGCTGCACCCAATGCCAGACCAAGAAGATTTCCTCTAAACCTTAATCTAACGCGGACAGAATTATAAGGTACAGTTGAGGTAACTGCGAAATAGTTATTTCCCTGTGCGTCTTTTACAACCGTACTGCTTACCGAGGCTGCGTCTACAATAGTGCCATTACTTCCAGCTGTAGCGCCGTTATATACGTCAAGCTGAACCAGGTTCTGCTTGAGTAATCCTGTTAGGTCACCTACGATCGCAAGCAGGTCCAGGCTTAATCCGGAACTGGTCGGTGTATCAAACCTTATATAGGTTGTTTTTCCGGCAGTAACGCCTGTGGGATATTTCAACTGAAGCCAGGCTTCCCCTTCACCTTTTGCAAGACCCAATATATTGTTGTACTTGCAAGTTAATGTCGCGAAGGTCGCCGGGTCGCTGGTCGCTGCATTTCCCGGGTTAACCACAGCTCCCGCATCGCTGCCGGGATTTGTATTCACTGTAGGAATACCCAAAAGGGAATAGTAGCCAACCAACCCGCTGGATGGGGTTGTCGTTGCATAAGTTTTAGCCTGCGCATACGATTTTGAATTTGTCAGCGTTATTACTACTAGACTTAAAAAAATAAATAGTGCATTTTTTAAGCTTTTACGTAGAGTAGAAGTCCATTTCATAGGGATAGGGATTGGAATAATTCTAATTTTACTCGTACAAGTTTAAATATAGATTGCTTCGTAACCCCCGTTCGAATTGTTCATTTATGATTCTTCGGGCTGTTCTCTATTCATTTTGTTCATTTTTAAAGATAAAATAACTAAATTTTGTTGTAATAAATTGATATTTAGCTTTTTAGCTATTGTTCTGCATTTTTTTTCATTTTTTTTATAAAACCAATATTTAATTTCTTTCATATATATTAGTTAAATCTTATTATTAACGCCCCTATTACGTTATTATGGATGAAACATCTGTACTAAATGAATTAAAATCTTTGATATTATCAAAGGCTGGAATCCGCTCTGTTACCCCTGGAGACTGCAAAAGAATATCAATAGAAATCAGTAAAGCTCTGAACAAAAGCGTTAGCGAAACGACCATAAAGAGGCTTTTCGGTTTCGCTGTAGTGAAGCATAATTTTTCTCAGTTTACATTAACCACATTATTTGAATATGTGGATAATGAGAAACTGATCAGGCTGATCCCCCGGGAGAAAAATACTCAGGACAAGGATAAGGATGACTGGGAAAGTTTGAGGCACTACGCTGAAAAAACGACTGATTTTACCTTGAAAGGTATTCGGAACAGATCAGGTCTGCCTTATGAAATGACCATTAGCCGAAAGTTTGCTGAACATGACTTCGAGGAATTTTACAACAGTAACTTCAGTTTCATGTGCTTTATCTCTCAGCCGGGTTACGGAAAGACGACCTTGCTGAGCCACCTGGTAGAAGATTACTTTTATAAAGAAAATGCGCCCTATAAAGATTCTAATGTCCTTTTTGTAAAGGCTTATAGCTTTTTTAAGAAAGATGGAGATTATTATGATCTTGAAGCACAAATTCGGGCGGAGCTTGGAATATCCGCAAAAAAGGACCTTTTTGGTTATCTGCATGAACAGCATCAGGCCCGTGGTGGAAAATTTGTCTTGATTATAGATGGTTTTGCGGATCTCGCTCTGAAAAAGGACATCAAAAACCAGTTGTTCGATAGTATTTTGAATTTTATCTGCGCATTAGACAGTACGAACCTGGTTAAAGTGGTACTGAGTATGCGTTCCACTTCATGGATCCGTTTTTATGAAAGAATGCGGCATTCTGCTTACCTGAGGGCAAATTGGTTTCAGGGAAACTACTTTGATGTCAATGATGTGTCTAATGTGCCTCCGCTGACAGAGCGGGAAGTTGAGCAGATTATTTCCAATACCGGACATTTTGATCTTGAAAATATCAATCCAAAACTCAAAACCCAATTAAAGTTCCCATTTCATATTCATCTTTACTACCAACTTAAAGAGGAAGATCCCTTTATAAATTATTATACCAATATTGCATTTTATGAATTGGTTTCCAGATTTATTAAGGAGAAGATCTATAAATCTAATTATTATACAGAGAAGATCCTCTTCTTAAAAAAAATCATACAGCTTACGGATTATGGGAAGTCTCAAAATTTTGTGGCCAAAGACTTACTGATAGCCGAGTTATCTGCATTTAAAAATGCCTATATGGAACTCCTGTCGGATGGTATTCTGATGGAAGAAAGGCGTTACCAGAATCTTCATCCAAGAGAATTTGTCCGCTTTTTATATCCTCATATTTTTGAGTATTTTCTATTTATAGAACTTTTGGAGAAGTTTAATTTAAATGTTGATGCTCATTTTCTGGAATATATAGACAAAACTTATAGTAGTAACCATGTCCGATTTATTTTGTTGCAATGGACGATCAGATATATGGTGAAAACTGCAGATTTTGTAACACTGAGTCATATTTTTAAGTTGGATTTAAATAATTATGAGAGAAATTATTTAATTCTGTTTATTGCTGAAAACCTGAAATATGCCATTAATCTCCATCCGGAAATAAAAGATACCCTAAAAGAACACCAGCTTCATGATGCCATTATTAAGGAACTCATCAACTTTGATTTTGTAGATTCGTGCTATAAGCAATCCATAACGGTATTGATTGATATCTGTGATAAAGATGAACATTGGCTATTGTATCAATCTATCCTTTCGGCACTGGATATTTTAAGCTTGAATAAAGAAAAACTCGAACAAAGAATTATCCAGCTCGAAAGCCGCCGGGACTTATGTGCTTCTTCCTATTTTAATCCGCTGGAGGCCTTGCGTATTGCTTATAACAAGAGTCAGAATATTCCGGTGCATTCCAGCCCGCTACTGGAAAAAATTGACAGTTTTATCGTTTCTGAAGATGAACTCAGACCCCTGGTCAATGAGATGGCTGATACCTGGGCAGGCGTGCAGTATATTCTGATGCTTTCCGTAAATACGCTGTACGGAACGCCTGAGAAAACCGTGCAGATCATACATTCTATTCAACGCCTGCATCCACGCTTGTTCTATAAAAGAGCTCCATTTGCCAGCCATCTGTTGTTATTACTTGCTTTAAATGGTGTTAAATCTGATCAGTGTAAAAAGGCGGAACGGATCAGGCATTTCATTCTTAAGATCGCAAAAGACAGAAACAGCCATGCTTTTACGAAATATTCGGAGTTACTGTTTTTGATGCTGAATGCAGAATTGAGTAAGCAAGAGGGAGACTATGTGAAAGCCATTAGCCACGCGGAAGAAGCGCTTGTTATTTTTAAAAGAAATGATTTGAACATTCATTGTGTTCAGGTGTATAATTTAATTATCGAAATGTATTCGAAATTAAATGATCTGACAAAACTGAATGAGTACAGGTATGAGCGTCTTTGCTTTCTCCATGAAAAAGAGATCTCGAAAGAATTATTTCCGCTGGGATTAGAATCTACCAAGAGAGAGTATTAGTGTTAATTTCTTAAAAGTTATTTTTTTGGATTAATTTGGTAATTAATTTTTCTTTAAATAACTATTGCTTACACTTGAAGGGTATTTTTCATTATTCCCTTTATGATGTTTATCCGGATTTTATTAACCAGAGTTTCCTGGCTTTGTTTATTGATATTGCTCTCGTGGAGATTTCAGTGTACTGCCCAGACCTGGATGGCGGGTTTTTCCTGCAGAAAGAAAATTACCTTCAATAAAAATAAAATAGAAGGAAAATCTGTTAAATTACCGAGTGGACAGGTGAATTCAGGACTATTGAATTTTCCTGTGCTTATTAGCCTGGAAGGTCCGGAGTTTAAGTTTGGCGAAGATAATTTTGATCCGAAAATATCCAATGCGAATGGATTGGATATTGCATTTGCAGATGCTGCAGATCCGGCCATTCCATTGAATATTCAGCTCGATCATTATGATCCGGTGGCCGGAAAACTAACCTGTTGGGTACAAATTCCCTTTCTTGTTTCCAGAGAAAGCATCACAGCCCCTACGTCCGTTTATTTTTATTATGGATCTTCTCTGCTCCATGATCCTGATAGTTTTGCCGCACAAGAGCTCTGGCGGGCTGATTACAGAACGATTACACATCTTAACGAAGGTAATGAAGGAAAAATTGGACAGGGGCTGTTACTGAATGGAAGTTCAACAGAAAAAAGGCTTGCGGGAAATACCGGGACAGAGTTTTTTTTATCCGCCTGGGTATGGACAGACAAGACCGGACTTGAACAAATGATCATGACCAATGACAGTACAGGCAAAGGCGGGTATCAGCTGAAATTAAGTGCCTCTGGAAATCTGGTTCTTGAAGGCTTCTATGGTTCCCTTCCATCCTGGTCTTTGACCAGTTTTGCGGCATTATCTTCAGGTGTATGGCATTATGTCGCAGCTAAGGTGATCAATGGAGAAGCACGGCTCTATGTAGACGGGGCTACAGCTGCCTCTAAATCTTCCGTAAACATCAGGCTGGGCATAGGGGGGCAGGTGTTTCTGGGAGCGTCAAAACAAGGTACACTGTGCCTGTCAGGCAGACTGGACGAAGTTCGGATCGGAAAAACCATGCAGACTTTAGAATGGATAAAAACCGAGTATGAGAACCAGAATAACCCTGCAGGTTTTTATAGTACAGGAGCTACGGAATTCAGTCCGCTCATCACACCTTCGGTGTTTACCTTTGTTGGGGTAAAGAACAGCTTTTGGGACGAGCCGGTTAATTGGGACAAAGGAATAATACCTTCCGATCACAGCAATATCAGGATCAAAGAGGGGAAGACAGTGGAACTGCACCAGAATGTTGTTTTGAACAAATTGCTGCTGGAAAAAAATTCGGCCCTATACCTCTACGCCGGATTGGAACTGGAGGACTACACAGAACTTCAGGTAAATTCAAATCTCTTTTCCGGGGCAGCCGGAGACATCGTATTCAGACTAAAAGGAAACCTCCAAAATAACGGGGAGATCTCGTTGGTGAGCAGAGGCAATAAAATGGTTTTTTCCGGAGGCTCTTCAAAAATAAGGGTTTCAGGAGCTGGTAAGACGAGTACAGCCATACTGGAATTAGACCGCTTATTTCTGACTGATGAGGTGAGTCTGGAAGGAAGTTTTTATATCCTGGATTTTGTAAGATTGATCCGGGGAAGACTATATGTAAATGGCCGGTTGGTCTTCTTGTCATCTGCGGAAAGGTCAGCCGCATTAGCCTCACTGAAAACCCGGGATGCCGAGATTCTGGGAGATGTACAAGTGCAATGTTTTATTGCCGGTGGATTTCCGGCACCATCGAGCGGGAGAGGCTGGAGGCTTTTAAGCTCGCCTGTTTGTACCTCCGGTCTTCAATACGGGTTTTATGCTTTGAAGAACAGTGTTTTTATCACAGGTCCGGGCGGAGTATTAAACGGTTTTGATCCTTCCCCCAAGAATGCAGCAACCCTCTATAATCATGATCAGCACTTGCCGGGAACCCTTTCTCAGAAATACCTGCCAATTCCAAATATGCAGACAATGCTTCCGTTGGGTAAAGGTTTTTTTATGTTTTCCCGGGGAGACCGGACTGTTCCTGATGCTTATAGTCATCAGGTCCAAAATCCACCCTTTTCCAATGCATCTTCTTATTTGGCGACATACACCGGCAGATTGTTTACAGGCAGACTTGCCATAGCGGTTTATAATGAAGACAGCGGGCAGGAAGGGGATGGGTTTAATCTGTTGGGAAACCCCTATGCCGCCGCCATCAGATGGGGCAGCATTTATAAAGAAAATGTAGGTCCCTACGTCTGGTTATATGATCCTTTGAATGGCGCATATAAGGTAAGTGATGATCCGGATGAAGTGATACCCGCTGGTTCTGGTTTTTTTATTAAGGTTCTCCATGGCTTTAAAAGCGGGAGTATAGTTTTTGATGAAGATTGTAAAATAGATTATAGATAATAGCTATGAGTTTTCAGATTGTATTTAAAGGTGTTTTTTATGCGTGGCTTTGGCTGAATTGTACTGGTCTGTTATGTCTGGCCCAAACCAGGGAAGGGCGGTTGAAAATCACCCTCAGTTGCGGAGACTTTTCCGATCAATGTATTTTGGTTTTTAAGAAAGTTGGGGAGGAGGGGGCCAAAGACCGGGATGCACTTAAGATAGGAGAAGGCCATATATCCGTTGCTATACTTGGTCTGAATCAGCAACATTTCAGCATACAGGAACAGCCGGTTTTAAAGGGGGATACAGACTATGGCTTGTTTGTGAAAGGCTTTCCCTCAGAACATTATCAGCTTCACATAGAAGGGATGGATGTCATACTTCAGGATAAGCTAAAAAAACATCTCCTGCCTGTACCTTCCAGTGGTGCTGCCTATCATTTCAGTATCGATACACCTGTTTATACCAATCCAGACGGAAACCGTTTTACTTTACATTTTGAACCCTCTGAAAAGCGGAGAATGCCCGTGGTAAACCAAGATAAAGTTTTAACGGTTTACCCCAATCCATGGAAAGAAAAACTCACGATCAGGTTTAAAGAAAGTCCCCAAAGAGACTTTGATGTCCTGATCAAAGACCTGTCAGGAAGCCCGGTGTGGAGCAGGCATTTTAATCATGCCCCTGGCCAGAACGAATTCATGCTGGACGGTGTAAAGCAAAGTCAGGGCATTTATTTCTTGCAAATTCTGGATGCCTTTCAACACCCGGTTTCTGAAACCATAAAACTTATACACGAATGAAAAGATTACTACTGACGCTATGCTTGGTCTCTGTTATTTATTCTGCTCTTGCTGAGGATCCCGGGCTTCCCGGAGGAGATCCTGATGTACCAATAGACGGAGGCACTGCGGTGCTGCTGGCCGCAGGCATAACCTATGGCGTCAGGTCGCTAAAGAAAAGGAATGAGCAAAAAAAAGAGGGCTCTTAAGCAAGAATGCCCTCTTTTTTTAAAATGAAATTATAAATTCCTTCAATTGGTTTCTGTAAGATCTTTCCTACCCGTACCCCACTGTCTTCACAAACTTTACGGAGGATATCCTGATAGTAATAGGCAATAGAACCCACGAAATGGCAATCCAGTGATCTATAATTGCTGTAGTCTTTTATATTGGTGTCTACAAATTCCTGAAAAACCTCATGCAGGATCTGAATGATGAAAGGGTGATCAGTATGGTTCACCATGAAACGGCTCAAAGAAGCCAGATAAGTGTTTGGAAATGGGTTTTGGTATACGTTTGTAATCACCGTTTCCTTGTCAATGTTGTATTCTTTTGCAAACAAAACACCAAGCTCTTCCGGCATATGTCCATAGAGATAGCTGGTTACTAATTTCTTGCCCAGATGAGTGCCGGCACCTTCATCTCCAAGTACATAGCCCAGACCATGCTTGCTGTTGTGTACCGTAACGCCGTCATAATAGGAAATGTTAGAGCCTGTTCCCAGAATGCAGGTCAGCCCTTCCTTATCTCCGCAGGTGGCATAGGCAGAACCCATCAGATCATGCTCTACGCTAATGAAAGCCTTGGTGAAAAACAAAGATAAACCATTTGAGATAACCTCATGTTTATCCGGGGAAGAACAGCCCGCCCCAAAGAAATAGATTTCTTTAACATCTTCCGGATTAAACCCCAGGTCTTTCTTCCTGGAAAAGAGTTTAAAGATGTCCTGGGCATTTAAAAAATAAGGGTTGATTCCCTGGGTATGGAACCGAACAGGTTCTCCCGAACTGTATCCCATCCAGTCCGTTTTGGAAGAACCACTATCTGCAACTAAAATCATTTGATAAATTTAAACATCTTATTGAATATTCAAAGTACCACTGATTTCTTTTAATGATATTTCAGTCAGTTTAGCCTGATACTGAGCATCTAAAAATCTAATGATGGCCTGAATTGAATTTCTTTGCGCCTCCCTCAGCTCCAAAGGAGCTATACTGCCAAGTCTGTATTTGTCCAGGGTGATGTCCAGGTTTTGCCGGGCAATTTCGACATTGTTTGTTTCTACTTTCAGCAGATCAAGGTTAGCCTGATGATTTTGAAAGGCGGTGAGCAATTGGGCTTGAACATCCTGTTTTGTTTTCTCCATGCTGAGTTGCGAAGAAGTTACCTGAACTTTAGCGTTGCGTTCATTCTGACGCTGTAAAAATCCATTGAAAATATTCATACTGGCGGTTAGCCCGTAGGTAATCCCCTGACCTCTGAATTTCTGGTTAAAACCTGTAGGGTTGGCACTTCTTGAAAATTCGTAACCACTGTTCACGCCCACTACAGGATACCGCTGCCCCTTTACTTCTTTCAGGCTGAGCTCTGCAATTTTCTTGCTGATTATTGCGTTCTGAAGGTTGGGGTTAAGCTGGAGTGTTTGTTCTTGCAGTTCAGAGAAAACGAAGGTTTTATGGATGTCGATATCTTCATGTACACTAACAGGTGTATTCAGATCTCTGGCCATGATCTGGTTCAGCGTAACAATGACATTCTGCAATTGATTCTTCTGTTGCAGATAGGCTGATGTATCTGCATTATAGTCTACCGTAGCAGCCAGTACGTCAAGTTTAGATCCCTTTCCCAACTGGAGCTTATTGTTGGCGATCTTTAAGCGGAACCTTGAAATGTCCAGTGTACTATCTGTAGCAGCAACCAGGCGTTGCTGGCGAGCCACATTATAATAGGTACTGATCACATTGGCTATTGTGGTCAATATTGTTGCTTTGGCATTGACCTCCCCTTGCTTTTGCAATTCCTTCAGTTTATCATAAGTAGCAAACATTTTGAAGCCGTCAAATATGGTCCAGTCGAGGGCAACACCATAATTGGTACTTGTGTTACGTACCCCGTCTGCCACTTTTTCTACACCGGTAGAAGTGGTTTGTACAGTATTCTGCTTGCTGCCGGTAGTGCCAAAACTCCCTTGTAAACCGGGCAGGAAACCTGCATTTCCCGGGTTTACATTGTTTTTTGCAATCTGCAGGTTATTGTTGATCAGTTTGATGTCGTAATTGTTTTGCAGGGCAATAGAAATGGCTTCCTGCAAGCTGAGTTTAGTCTGTGCCTGAGCGGGCTTGAAGTACAGGAGCACCAGCAGGCAAAGGACGAAATTAAATGGTTTCATTGGATTCATTTTCTAGTGCAGCCTTTAAAGAGTTTTGAAGATCTGTATTTTCTTTATGTTCTTTAGACCAGTAAGAATAAATTGCCGGGATCACGAAAAGAGTAAGAACCAGGGAAAACACCGTTCCGCCTACAATGACCACACCCATGCCGATCCTGCTTTTTGCGGCAGCACCAAGGGCCATCGCAATCGGCAAAGCCCCAATGGCAATGGCCAGACTGGTCATTAAAATAGGTCTTAACCTGGAAACGGCCGCTTCTCTGATGGCATCGTGAACGCTTTTGCCTTGCTCTTTCAGCTGGTTGGCAAATTCTACAATCAGGATGCCGTTTTTAGTCACCAGTCCAATCAGCATGATGGTTCCGATCTGACTAAAGATGTTCCAGCTCTGTCCAAATAACCAAAGGGACAAAAAGGCCCCTGCAACAGCCATTGGAACCGTCAGGATGATAATAATCGGATCCTTGAAACTTTCAAACTGGGCCGCCAGGATCAGGTAAACCAATAATAATGCAAGTCCGAAGGCAAAGCTGGTATTGGAGGCGCTTTCCCTGAAATCGCGGGATTCACCGCCCAGGTCTGTAGAGAAACTTTCATCGAGTACTTTCGCCGAAATCCTGTCCATTGCATCTATTCCTTCTCCAATACTTTTCCCGGGTGCCAGACCGGCAGATACAGTAGCCGCAGTAAAACGGTTGTTCCGGTACAACTGAGGTGGACTGCTTTCTTCTTTAGCAGTTACCAGGTTGTCAATCTGGATCAGTTCATTCTTGTCGTTTCTGACATATACCGAGCTCAGGTCCAGAGGATCCTTACGGTCCGCCACCTCAAACTGACCAATCACCTGGTACTGTTTTCCGTTCATGAAAAAGTAGGAAAAACGCTGGCCGCTCAGACCAAGTTGCAAGGCAAGTCCAATGTCCTGTACAGATACCCCCAGGTTTTTCGCCTTGGCCCGGTCAATGGTCAGGTCGATTTCTGGTTTATTGAATTTGAGGTTCACATCTGAAGTGGTAAATGTAGGGTCTTTGGAAACCTCATCCATAAACAAAGGCACCTTTTCCCGAAGCTTTTCGAAGTTCTGGGCCTGGATGATATAGTTGATGGGCAAGCCTCCACGGCGTCCGACAGAAATGGTCGGTTGCTGGGTTACGACCACCTTACCTTCTGTGTATTTTCTGGTGATCTTGGTCAGTTTTGTTGCAATTTCAGCCTGACTTCTGTGGCGTTCATCAGGATCAGTTAAACCCATTCTTACAAAACCACTATTGGTTGAAGCTGTTCCGCCAAAGCCTGGTGAAGTAACGGTAATACTGACCTTCTTTTCCGGAACAGAATCGGCCACCATTTGCGCGATTTTCATCATGAACTGATCTGTATAGGTAAAGGAGGCACCTTCGGGAGTCGTTATATTCATGTTGATAGCGCTTCTGTCATCGTATGGCGCAGTTTCTTTAGGTAGAATTTTCCAGAACAATACAATGAGGCCCATACAAATGATAATGATTGGGGCGGCCAGCCATCTTTTGTCCAGGAATTTATTCAGTTTGTCGGCATAAGTGTCATTAAGCTTTACAAAATAAGGTTCTGTAAAATTGTAGAACCTGGATTTTTTGTGTCCTGTTTTTTTCATCAGGTAGGCGTTCAGCATAGGGGTTAAAGTCAAGGAAACAAAGGCCGAAATCAATACTGCGGCCCCGATCACGATCCCAAACTCCCGGAACAGGCGCCCCACAAAACCCTGCAGAAAGATGACCGGTAAAAACACAGCCGCGAGGGTGATGGAAATAGAAATTACCGCAAAGAAAATTTCATTGGAGCCTTTTATCGCTGCTTCAAAAGGCGAGTAACCTTCCTCCACCTTTTTAAAAATGTTTTCGGTAACCACAATACCATCATCTACCACCAAACCCGTGGCCAGTACGATAGCCAGCAAGGACAAAACATTAATAGAGAAACCAAAAACGTACATCACAAAAAAGGTAAACACCAGCGAAACCGGGATGTCAATGAGGGGTCTGAAGGCGATGGCCCAGTCCCTGAAGAACAGGTAAATGATCAGGATCACCAGAATAAGGGAAAGGATGATCGTTTCCGCCACTTCGGTTACCGAACTCTTGATGAACTTGGTGGTGTCGAGGGAAATATTCAGCTTAATGTCCTGTGGGACATCTTTTTTGAGCTGTTCAAAACGCTTGTAAAATTCTTTAGAAATGTCGAGATAATTGGCGCCGGGCTGTGGAACCAATCCAACGGCAACCATCGGTTTGCCCGACTCTCTTAAAATGGTTTCTTCATTTTCAGAACCCAGTTCGGCATAACCTACATCTTTCAGTTTTACGACCTGGTCCAGGTCGTTCTTTAGGATCAGGTTGTTGAACTCCTCTTCATTGGTCAGTTTTCCAAGGGTCTTGATCACAAGTTCAGTACTGGCACCGGTAATCTTCCCGGAAGGCAATTCCACATTTTCTTTATCTAGTGCCGCTACAATGTCTTGTGGGGTTAAGCCATAAGAAGCCAGCTTATTCGGATTGATCCGGATGCGCATGGCATATTTCCTTTGCCCCTGGATCTGTACTGTACTTACACCAGTGATGGTCTGGAGGCGGTCTGCAATAACGTTTTCTGCGTAATCGCTCAATTGCATTACATTTCGTTTATCACTTTGAATGGTCATCGTGATCACCGCATCTGAATTTGCATCTGCTTTGGAAACGACCGGGTTACCGTCAATATCCTTTGGTAAACTCCTGGCGGCCTGTGAAACTTTATCCCGCACGTCATTTGCGGCATCGTCAATATTTTTATCCAGGTTAAATTCAATTGTAATGTTACTGCTTCCCTGGTTACTGGAAGAAGAAATATTTCTGATCCCATCTATACCGTTGATGGATTTTTCCAGTGGTTCGGTGATCTGTGATTCAATAATATCTGCATTGGCACCCGGATAAGAAGTTCTTACGTTTACAATGGTAGGATCGATATTGGGGTACTCTCTGACACCAAGGAAATTGTAACCGATCACCCCAAAAAGCAGGATCATTAGGTTCATCACAATCGCCAGAACGGGCCTTTTTATACTCGTGGTTGATATACTCATTTTGCTAACCTTAGTTTTTAGTAAGCGTTACTTTTACCGGAGCATCTGGTTTCAGGGCCATTGCACCTGTTGTCAATACCGTATCACCTATATTTAATCCAGAGGTAATCACAATAGATTCGGCGGTACGTGTACCTGCTTCAACAGGAACCTGTTTTGCCTTCCCGTTTTTGACAATATAAACCGTCTTTCCCTTGAGTACCGGAATAATGGCTTCATTGGGGATCAAAATGGCATTTTCCAGTGTAGACAAAGAGAGTTCCACCTTCGCAAATGCGCCTGGAAGCAATTCATTATTAGGGTTGGGTGCCAGGGCTTTGATTTGCAGGGTCCTGGTTTGGGGATTGATTCCTGGTTCCAGGGCAAATACTTTTGCGGTATAGGTTTTTGTGGAGCCCTCTGTCTTAAACTTGATGTCAGAATTCACTTTGATTTGCCCTGAATATTTTTCAGGTACGGAAAAACTAACCTTAACAGGGTTAATGCTGAGTAGATTGGCAATAACCCGGGTTGGTGCAAGGTAATCTCCAACCGAAATAGATCTTAGACCGATTTTGCCGCTGAAGGGGGCAAGAATAGATGTTTTGGCCAGTTGTGCCCTTATCAACTGGGTTTGTGCCCTCAGTGAAAGCAGGTCTGCAAGTGCGGTATCGTATTCTTCCTGGCTGATGGCTCCCTTTTGCAGCAGTTGTTTTGCCCGGCTCTCAACGGTAGCAGATAGTTTTTCCTTGGTAAGTGCCTGTTGCAGCTGGGCCTGTATATCTCTGTCATTGATCTTAACCAGCAAAGTCCCTTTTGTTACATTGGTACCCTCTTTGAAATAGATACCGGTCACCAATCCGGAAACCTCGCTTTGAAGTGCTACAGATTCGTTGGCATCTATCGCTCCTGTGATTTCCAGATCGTTGTTGAAAGAAACGGTTTTAACAACATATCCATTCACATTGAGGTGTTGCCCGGCACCTTTCTTTCCTTTATCCGAGCCTTTGCCCATGGAGGCGCCTTCTGCTGCAAGTTTCTTGTTGGCAGAGATGCGGTAATAAACCAGATAGCTTATGCCAAGAACAATCCCGGCATAAATAAGATATTTAACCTTCATATTATTTGTGTGGTGTGCGATTTTAAATACAAAAATATTTAAATATGTCACTGTGTATCTGTTGTATTAAGTATGTTACAGCCTCTTTTGAGATTTAAATCCAAAAAGAAGAGATAAATTATAAATTTGCTTCCCTACAAAACAACTTATTATAAGGAAACAATTACATTCAAAAGAAGCTCATTGCATACACAGGAGCTTTTAAGAAACAGATGGAAATGAAGAAATCGTTAGCAGGATTAGTAATATTACTAGCATTAGGAATGGCAGCAAGTTCACAGGTTAAAATTGGTTTTGAAGTTAGCTTCAAAGAACCGCAGGCACATTATGCGGAAGTAGAGATGAACATCTCGGGGATAAACAAGGATTATGTAGATGTAAAAATGCCGGTATGGGCGCCGGGTTCCTATCTGGTACGTGAATTTGCCAAGCAAGTTGAAGGTTTTAGTGCAACTGCCGGTGGAAAACAGGCGAAGTTTGAGAAAGTAAGGAAAAATATCTGGAGAGTCTATACTTCCAAAGCTAATGCTTTAAAAATCAATTATAGGGTATATGGTTTTGAAATCTCTGTACGTACACCTTTTATTGATGATACGCATGCTTTTCTGTCTTCAACAGGAATTTTTATGTATCCTGATGGGATGCTGAAACAGCCAAGTACGGTAAAGATCATTCCGTTCAAGGGATGGAGCAAAGTGTCTACCGGACTGGAGCCCGTTGCGGGGGAGCAATTTACCTATCGTGCAGCAGATTTCGACATCTTGTTTGACAGCCCGATTGAGGTGGGCAATCAGGATGTTTTTGAGTTCATGGCAGCTGGGGTAAAGCACGAAGTAGCGATGTATGGCGGTGGAAATTACGATGCTTCCCGTCTAAAAACAGATATGGCAAAAATTGTAGAAAGTGCAACGGCTGTATATGGAGAAAATCCGAATAAGCATTATACATTTATTGTACACAATTATGCGCAGGCCGGAGGCGGTCTGGAACACCTGAACTCTACGGTATTGGGGGCTTCGCGTAACCAGTATGCATCAGAAGAAGGATATAAAGGCTTTTTAGGTCTTGTTGCTCATGAATATCACCATTTGTGGAATGTGAAACGTCTTCGCCCGGTGGCTTTAGGGCCTTTTGATTATGACAATGAAAATTATACGACCAATCTTTGGGTGGCAGAAGGATTTACGGCCTATTACGAAAATAAGTTCATGTTACGTTCAGGTTTCGTAAGTCCAGAGGAGTTTACAGCCAACCTGGCCAGTGCGGTCGCTGCTGTTGAAAATACTCCGGGTGCAAAAGTGCAGTCTGCTGCTTCTTCCAGCTATGATGCCTGGATCAAGTATTACAGACCGAACGAAAATTCGAATAATACAGGGGTTTCCTACTATAGTAAAGGCGAAGTGATTGGTCTGATTATGGATTTGGAGATTGCGAAGGCAACAAAGGGAGCCAAAAGCCTGGATGATGTCATGAAGGCGATGTACCTGCAATGCAAAACCTTAAAAAGAGGTTATACCGATGCTGAATTTAAGGCCATGGTAGAGAAGATCAGCGGACGGAGCTTTACAGATTTCTGGGCCAAATATGTCAATGGAACAACACCAGTTGAATACGATAAGTATTTTGGTTATGCAGGGATTAAAGTGAAAAATGAAAATGAAGGCAAAAGTATTCCTTACCTGGGGGTTACTTCTGTTAAGAAAGAGGGACGTATCTTCATTACTGCAGTTTCCCGTAATTCTGCAGCCTGGACAGATGGGCTGAATGTGAACGACGAGATCCTGAGTATTGATGGTAGTCCGGTTGAATCATCTGTTGAGCGTATGCCGGCCATCACGGGTAAGAATGTTGGTGATGTAGTGCAGATCAATGTAGGCAGGGATGGGATCCAAAGGACTTTTAAAGTTACACTGAAGGCGAATCCTAATCTTAAGCTGGTTCCGGTAGCTGCTGAGGCGAGTGCGGAGCAATTGCAGGTTAGAAAAGGCTGGATGGGAATTTAGGATTTGAAAACATATGCCTGGGTGCTGAGATAGGGAGGAGAATAGAAATGGCATGAAAAAAGGGCGGTAACTGTGAAGTTACCGCCCTTTTTTATAGGTAGATGATTGTTTTTCTAAAAGGTGAAGCGGATAGACAGACCTAAGCCTGATCCGTCAAACTCTGTGTCTGGTGCCAGCGCAATGGCGGGTTTCCAGTCTAGTGAAAGGTTGATAGGTGCATCTACAAATTTGTAATCCAAGCCTATAACGCCGTCAACAGACAGGTAAAGGTCTCTTGAATTGGTTGGTTTGTATTTGGCAGAACCTATAGTGCCGCCGATACCATAATACCAGCCTAAACCTTGAACATCCTGAATTTTGTTGTTGATTTCATATAAACCGGTTAAGCGGAAGTATTTGTAGTCGTCATGGGATCTGAAATTGGCAATAATGTCTAGCATTTTATTAGAGCCAAGGCTGGTTTTGAAAGTCACGCCATTTGCGGTTCCAAAACGACCACCAATTGCGTTTTGATAATCCTGTGCTTTCGAAGTTGAAATCATGGCAACTGATGCCATTACGGTTAAAAATAGAATAGTAAGTGTTTTTTTCATTATATGAATTTATGTGGGTAATCGGTTTACCCACCGAGCAAATATTGTGCCGCTCAAGGGGGATGGGTCAGAAATCAGGTGTAAAGGAGAGTTGAATTGGAAGGGAATTATGTCGGAAAATTCTGTACAGCTGCTTCAAGACTAACGATATCAGGCGGCTGAAGAAGCCGCAGATCTCTGAGGTCTTTCCGCAGCGTACGAGAATTTTCCGTACCAAATTGCAGAGGAAGGAGGTGACCGGACAGGGCGCAGAGGTTTTGGAAAAGGGGATGATATTGTCTGGAATTCTTCCGGACAGAGTGTCTAAATCGTCCAGTCCTGGTTTAAACTCAGAGTAGAGTTAGTCCGGTGTGAGTCCGGAGTAAGTCCGGGTTTTTGCAGAAAAACCCGGACTTACTCTGCTCTAATCAGGCACTAAATACGGAGTGAGTTTAAGCCAGAGCTGGATCCGGTCTGAGTCATGTATAACCTTGGAGAATTCCATCAATTTTCTGCGCCCCTGCTCTCCTCCCAACTTAAGCGAAAAACAATTATGATGAATAAAATCTGCAAAAGATATCATCCATAAGCTCCTATGCGCCATACGCGGACTCTCCTCCCAGTTTAAGCGCCATGAAAACGTCAATATTACTCCGAGGAGACCTCAGCTTTGAAGCAAGACGCGCAGCGGCGCGAAAAAGCGTTAGTCTCCGAAGAGTATATTGACGTTTTGCGAAAGCTTAACTATTATTTTAAATACCAATTTTCTTACACGGAGACAGTTTTTTTAAAATTTTAAATTGTTAGATTTGAGAAACACAGTTTCTGTAAAACTCTAATCAGATAAAATCTATGCCTGTAACGATAAAAAGAGTCTTTGATCTCCTCCAGTATAATTTAGAAGAATTTCCAAAAGAAGTATTTGTCAGCGGTAAATCAGAAGGGAAATGGAAAACGCACAGTACAGCGCAGTTTGTTGATGTGGTTAATAACCTTAGTAAGGGGTTGATCCGGAAAGGTTTTGGAAAAGAATCCAGGATTGGTGTGATGTCACACAACAGACCGGAATGGAACATCACCGATTTTGCCATTATGCAGATTGGAGCCTATCAGATTCCGTTGTACCCTACGCTGGCCGAACACGACATACAATTTATTCTAAAGGATGCTGAAGTTAGTCTGATCTTTGTTGCAGATGAAGCCCTCTATAAAAAAGTAAAAAGTGTTGCAGACAGCCTGGAACAGAAAATAGAAATTTATACGCTGGACAAAGTTGAAGGTGCAGCTCATTGGGAAGCTTTAACTGAAGAAGGCGCAAAACAAACGGACATTAACCTGGAAGAATACCGGTCTGCCGTTACTTCTGAAGATATTTTGACCCTGATCTATACTTCAGGTACCACAGGCACACCAAAAGGAGTTATGCTCACCCATGATAACCTGGTGAAGAATTTCGAAAATTCAGCGGTGTTATTGCCTGAGGGTATACACAAAGGCCTGAGTTTCTTACCGCTTTCCCACATTTTTGAACGCATGATCGTTTACTTGTATTTCTACACCAATGTATCCGTTTATTATGCCGAGAGCATGGATACCATTGTCGCAGACATTCAGCATGTAAAGCCAAATGCCTTTTCTACCGTTCCAAGACTGCTTGAAAAGGTCTATGAAAAGATCATGGAAAAAGGAAAAGAACTGACAGGGATCAAAAGAGGGATCTTTTTCTGGTCGGTTGCCCTGGCAGAGAAATTTGAAACGGAAAGGACCTGGTTTTACAATTTTAAGCTTGGTATTGCCAGGAAACTGGTTTTTAAAAAATGGCAGGAGGCTCTTGGAGGGAATATCATTGTTATCGTTTCCGGAGGTGCAGCACTAAATCCAAGACTGGCCAGGATATTCTGGGCAGCCGATATGCCGGTATTTGAAGGCTATGGCCTGACCGAAACTTCTCCTGTGATCACGGTGAACCATTTTGATAATACCATGTTTGGGACTGTTGGGCCGGCTATTAATGGAGTGGAAATTAAAATTGCCGAAGACGGAGAAGTATTGGCGCGGGGACATGATATCATGAAAGGATATTACCGTCGTGATGATTTAACTGCAGAAACGATAGATAAAGATGGATGGTTCCATACGGGTGATATCGGGGAAATTGTGGGTGGACGCTTTCTGAAAATTACAGACCGTAAAAAGGAAATCTTTAAAACCGCAGGGGGAAAATATGTGGCCCCGCAGATGCTGGAAAATAAATTTAAAGAAACCCCGCTGGTAGAACAGGTTATGGTACTTGGAGAAAACCGGAAATTTCCATCGGCATTGATTGTACCAAATTTTCCTGCGCTGAAAACCTGGGCTGGTAAAAAAGGGATCAGTTATACCACAGATGAGGAAATGATCAAACATCCGCAGGTGCTGGAGAAGTTTGAGCAGATTGTGCAGTTCAGTTCTAAGGACTTTGGAAAATGGGAGCAAGTGAAGCGTTTTGCTTTGCTTTCCAAGGCATGGAGTATTGATGGCGGGGAGCTGACACCAAAGTTGAGCTTGAAAAGAAAGGTGATTCTGGAAAAGAATAATGCCGTTATTGAAAAGATATATAAAGATGCAGAGAATTATAAAGCGTAGTCCGGTGGCCGTCGTTACGGCTTTGTTTTTAATGCCAGCGGTGCTGGGGGGATGTGTGAGCGGGCAGCTTGGTCAAAAGAACAGCCTGGAATACCGAAATGGGATGGTGGTTTCTGCCAAGGAGCAGGCTTCGAAAGTAGGTGTCGATATTTTGAAGAAAGGTGGGAATGCAGTCGATGCTGCTGTTGCGGTCCAGTTTGCTTTGGCGGTGGTTTATCCCAATGCGGGTAATATTGGAGGAGGAGGCTTTATGGTCTACCGCTCTGCAAAGGGAGAGACCAATACCCTGGACTATAGGGAGAAAGCTCCAGAGAGTGCATCAAGAGATATGTACCTGGATGCAGCAGGTACGCCTATAGTAGATAAAAGCTTGTATGGAAGTCTTGCGGCCGGCGTACCAGGTTCTGTAGCTGGAATGATTGAAGCCCATGAGAAATATGGAAAACTGGCTTGGGCCGATCTGGTTCAACCTGCTATTGATCTGGCAGAAAAGGGTTTTGGAATTAGTGAGAGACAGGCCAGAGAACTGAATGAGCTGCACGATCGCTTTGTTCAGTTGAACCCGGAGGGGACTGCATTGATCAAGAACGGGAAATGGTCGACAGGTGAAAGACTGGTGCAAAAAGAGCTTGCCCATACTTTGGAACTCATCAGAGATAAAGGGAGAAGTGGTTTTTATGAAGGAGAAGTTGCCCAAGCTGTCGTTTCAGAAATGAAACGCAGCGGAGGGATCATTACCTCTGGCGATCTTAAAAATTATAAAGCCATTTGGCGTAAGCCGATTGTTGGCCAGTATAAAGGTTTTAAGATCATTACGATGCCTCCGCCGTCCAGCGGTGGAATTGCTCTGGTGCAGCTGCTGAAATCTGTAGAGCCTTATCCCCTGAAAAAATGGGGGTTCAATACCGATTCTACTGTACAGGTGGTGGTAGAAGCAGAACGCAGAGCTTACGCTGACCGGGCAACCCATTTGGGAGACCCTGATTTTTACAATGTACCGGGACGGGAGCTGATGAAGGATGCTTATATTAAAGATAGGATGAACAGTTTCAACTGGAATAAAGCCACGCCAAGTTCGGAGGTGAAAGCTGGAGTCGTAACTACGTCGGAACATGAAGAAACAACACATTATTCGATTGTGGATAAAGAAGGGAATGCGGTGTCTATAACGACGACCTTAAATGGTTCTTACGGTTCTTGTGTAGTGGTTAAAGGTGCTGGTTTCCTGCTGTACAACGAAATGGATGATTTTTCTGTAAAACCAGGTGCACCAAATATGTATGGTCTTGTAGGTGGGGAGGCCAATGCAATAGCACCTAACAAAAGAATGCTCAGTTCTATGACCCCAACCATTATAGAAAAGAACGGAGATTTGTTTATGGTTGTGGGCACACCGGGTGGATCTACGATTATTACTTCGGTATTTCAAACCATATTGAATGTCATCGAATTTGAGCAGAGCATGCAGGGAGCGGTAACTTCCAAAAGATTTCATCACCAATGGTTGCCAGATGAGATACAGGTGGAAGAAGGAGCACTGGATAGTTTAACAGAAGCCAGATTAAAAAGTAAAGGTTATCTCCTAAAACCAAGGGGACCTATTGGTAGGGTAGATGCTGTCCTAAAAACTAAATGGGGCTATTATCAGGGAGGTGCAGACCCCAGGGGCGATGACAAGGCAATAGGGTGGTAAAGATTTAAACATTTCCACAAATAAGTCTTGTTTTTTAGAATTGGTACGATTTTTATATAGTTAATGAAAAACAAATTATGAAAATATCACTAATTAAAACTCTTCCCGCGGCGGTTGTCGCATTGCTCATTGGGAATGCAGTGCATGCACAGGCACCAGCGAGCTCATCTGCTAAATTAAATACCTGGTCAATTGGTGTTAATGCAGGTTTATTAACGGGTCTTTCTCCATTAGGTGGCGAAAATGACTTTTCTAACGAAAAAGCGAGCTTAGGTTATGGATTGTATATCAAAAAGCAATTCACACCTTATTTCTCTTTGAGGTTAGACGGAGTTAGAGGTACAGTAAAAGGAGATAATACCAAAGCTTTTAAAAGTGGTTTTACACCAACGGGCGGTCCTAGTGCTTACGAGACAAAGTTGAACTGGTCTGGTAGTTTAAACGCGGTAGTGAACTTGTTCAATATCGATATGTTTAAAAAAGAAGACGTGTTGCAATTGTATGTTTCTGGTGGTGCTGGTTTGGCTGGTTATAAACCAAAAATTACAACAGCAAGCGGAACTGCTGATTATTCAAACAAAGACATTAAAGAATTGATCATTCCGGTAGGTGCCGGTGCGAAATTCAGATTGTCAGACAATGTTAATTTTGACCTTGGCTGGACAGTGAATTTTGTTGACGGTGATAACTTTGATGGTTACAAACATGGTAATGCAAATGATAAGTACAACTACGCTTATGCAGGTTTAGAGTTCTCTTTGGGTGGTGGCAAGCAATTGGCATACCACAACCCGGTTGCTTTAACTTATGATGAGGCTTTAGCTGCAAAACAAACTGCTGATGCTTTAAAAGGTGATTTGGATGCTGCAAAAGCAGACAATGCCCGTTTAAGATCAGAAATGAATGACTTATTGAAAGACAGTGATGGTGACGGTGTAGCAGATAAACTGGATAAATGCCCAGGTACGCCTTCTGGTACAGTAGTAGATGGTTCAGGTTGTCCATTGGTTGTTCCTGCTCCAATTATTAAAGAAAAAGTAATCGTTACAGAAGCAGATAGAAAAGTAGTGAACGAGGCAATCAAAAATCTTGAATTTGATCTTGGAAAAGCAACCATCAGACCTAAATCTTATCCTACTTTAAATAAAGTTGCGGCTTTATTGGTAGAGAAAAACTTTAGCCTGAAATTAGCCGGACACACAGACAACACTGGTTCTATGGCCTTAAATCTGAGATTATCTAAAGACAGAGCGGAGTCTATCAAAGCTTATTTGGTTTCTCAAGGTGCTAATGCATCCAGAATTGAAGCAACTGGTTATGGTCCAAACCAGCCAATTGCAACAAATAAAACAAAAGCTGGACGTCAGAAAAACAGAAGGGTAGAATTTACCTTGTTCTAAGACTCTAAGCAGTTGATTTATAAAGCCGCACCTTTTAAAGGTGCGGCTTTTTTTTGTGCTTTTTTTGATGAAATTATACTTGCTTTAAAGTTTAATATTCATTAGCTTTGTTATGCAAGCATAATAATTAATGAAACAGCAGGAAACAATAGATTATTTTTTAAAGGTGGTTTGGCAGAATGTGTCCAACAGCTATAACCAGATTGCTTCGGGATTTGGTATCACGCAGGCCATTGGTTATGTATTGATCAATATCGAGAGAGAAGGTACTGCGGTTTCCAAACTGGCTGGCCTTCTTGGTGTAAAAGCAACCAGTTTGTCCAGAATGCTAAACAATATGGAAGATCTGGGGTTAATTTACAGGGAAACTTCTGCTGGTGATAAAAGATCTGTAAAAGTTTTTTTGACAGACCTTGGCCGGGAGAAGAGACAGATGGCAAAAGGCGTGGTGATTGCTTTTAATGAGTACCTGAATGAAAACCTCAGTGTACAGGAAAAAAGCAATCTGTTGCTTACCCTGCAGAAATTGAATAAACTAACTTTAGCATATACAAGTACTACAGATGATGATAAACAAAAAGATAAATAAGGTAGCAGTTTTGGGCTCAGGTATCATGGGTTCACGTATTGCCTGTCACTTTGCGAATATAGGTGTAGAGGTATTGTTGTTGGATATTGTACCAAAAGAAGGACCCCGGAATGGTATTGTGGATGCGGCTTTACAAACGGCGGTAAAAACCAATCCTTCTCCGGTTTATTCTAAAAAGGTTTTGAGCAGGATTACTACGGGCAATTTTGAAGATGATATGGCTAAGATAGCCGGTTGCGAATGGATTATTGAGGTGGTGGTTGAAAATATTGATATTAAGAAGAAAGTTTTTGACCAGGTGGAACAGCATCGTAAGCCTGGTACTCTCGTCACTTCAAATACTTCTGGCATTCCAATTCATCTAATGGCAGAAGGAAGGTCTGATGACTTTAAAGCTAATTTTTGCGGTTCCCATTTCTTTAATCCGCCAAGGTACCTGCGTTTACTGGAGATCATTCCTACAGCGCAGACTAAACCAGAGATTGTGGATTTCCTGATGCATTACGGGGATAAGTTTCTGGGCAAAACCACTGTGCTATGTAAAGATACCCCTGCATTTATCGCCAACAGGGTAGGCGTTTATTCCATTATGGCATTATTGCACCTGGTAGAAAAAATGGATCTTACGGTAGAGGAAGTGGATAAATTTACCGGACCCGCACTGGGAAGACCTAAATCGGCTACTTTCCGGACCACGGATGTGGTTGGGCTGGATACCATGGTTAAAGTGGCGAAAGGCTTGTATGACAACTGTCCTGAAGATAAGGCGCATGACTTATTTAAATTGCCGGCTTATGTGGAGAAAATGGATGCCAATAAATGGCTGGGCGATAAAACAGGTCAGGGTTTTTATAAAAAAACTAAAAATGCGGAGGGCAAAACAGAGATCCTGGCATTGGACCTCAAAACACTCGAATACCGTCCTCAGCAAAAGGTTAAATCTGCAACACTGGATTTGACCAAGCCGGTTGAAAATGTAAAAGACCGGATGAAAATTTTTGCTTCGGGTAAAGATAAGGCTGCAGAACTCTTCAGGGCTTCTTCTTTCGGTTTGTTTGAATATGTGTCTGATCGTATTCCTGAAATTTCTGATGAATTATACCGGATAGATGATGCCATGAGAGCGGGTTTTGGATGGGATCTAGGACCTTTTGAAATTTGGGACGCCGTAGGTGTACAAGCTGCGCTTGAGGGGATGAAAACTTATGGACATCAGGCTGCAGCCTGGGTACAGGAAATGCTGGCTGCGGGACATACCTCTTTCTATAAAGTAGAGGGTGGGGTAAAGAAATATTATGATATTCCGTCCAAATCTTATAAAGCTGTTCCTGGTGCTGAGGCCTTTATCATCCTGGACAATTTACGTGCAAACAAGACCATATGGAAAAATTCTGGTGCTTCAATCATTGATCTGGGTGACGGGATACTGAATGTGGAGTTCCATTCAAAAATGAATACGATTGGAGGAGACACCTTGCAGGCGATTAATAAAGCAATTGATTTGGCTGAGAAGGAATACAGGGGGCTGGTTATTGGGAACGATGGGGCTAATTTCTCTGCTGGTGCCAATGTTGGAATGATCTTTATGATGGCTGTAGAGCAAGAGTGGGAAGAGTTGAACCTGGCGATCAGGACCTTCCAGAATACGTCTATGCGTATTCGTTATTCTTCTATCCCTGTGGTTGTGGCCCCGCATAATTTAACCCTGGGCGGTGGGTGTGAATTCAGTTTGCATGCGGATCATGTGCAACTCAACGCAGAGACTTATATGGGACTGGTAGAGTTTGGTGTGGGTGTGATCCCTGGGGGAGGTGGAACCAAAGAGTTCGCCCTGCGTGCTTCTGATGAATATAAGGAAGATCAGATTGTGCAAAATGTATTGAAAGATCGTTTTCTGACCATCGGAATGGCAAAAGTGTCTACTTCTGCTGTGGAAGCTTTTGAACTGGGATATTTGCAAAAAGGTAAATATTCTATCAGCATGAACAGAAGCCGCTTGATTGCTGATGCTAAAGCCAAGGCAATTGAATTGGCTGAGGCGGGCTATACACAACCAGTTAGACGAAAAGACATTAAGGTTTTGGGAAAACAAGGCCTGGGAATTGTATATGCAGGTGCAAATACGATGTATTCCGGACATTATATTTCAGAACACGATAAAAAAATCTCAGAAAAATTAGGCTGGGTCATGTGCGGTGGAGATTTGTCCTCGCCAACAGAGGTTACAGAACAGTACCTGCTGGATCTGGAAAGGGAGGTGTTCCTGTCGCTTTGCGGAGAACGCAAAACTTTGGAACGGATACAGAGTATCGTAACTAAAGGAAAACCGCTAAGAAACTAATTAAGATCATTAAAAAGACATAGACATGCAGGAAGCATATATTATAGCAGGATATCGTACAGCTGTGGGCAAGGCCCCTCGCGGTGTATTTCGTTTTACAAGGGCAGATGATCTGGCTGCTGAGGTGATCAGACATCTGGTGGCTTCGGTGCCTAACCTGGATAAAGAGCAAATTGATGATGTAATTGTAGGCAATGCGACGCCAGAGGCGGAGCAAGGCTTGAATGTAGGAAGAATGATCTCCCTGATGGGACTGGATACGGATAAGGTGCCAGGTGTTACTGTAAACAGGTATTGCGCATCAGGATTGGAGACCATAGCAACTGCAGTGGCGAAAATCAGAAGCGGCATGGCGGATTGTATCATTGCCGGCGGTGTGGAAGTGATGTCGGGCATGCCTTTTGGCGGCTGGAAAGTCGTACCTAATCCCGAGGTGGCAAAGAACAATCCGGATTGGTACTGGGGAATGGGCTTAACTGCAGAGGCGGTGGCAAAGGAATATAAAGTGAGCCGGGAAGATCAGGATGAGTTTTCTTATCACTCCCACCAAAAAGCTGTAGAAGCGATCAAAAATGGCCATTTGAAAGATGGTATTTTACCCATTACGGTGCATGAAAATTACTTGGATGCCAATCTTAAAAAACAAAGCAGGGAATACGTAGTCGATACAGATGAGGGACCAAGAGCAGATACGTCTATAGAAAAACTGGCGAAATTGAAGCCTGTTTTTGCTGCAGATGGCTGTATTACAGCAGGAAATTCTTCCCAGACCTCTGATGGTGCTGCATTTGTGCTGGTGGTTTCGGAGAGTAAGCTGAAAGAACTGGGGGTTGCTCCGATTGCAAGGCTGGTGAGTTATGGGATTGCGGGTGTACCACCAAGAATTATGGGGATAGGACCGATTTACGCCATTCCAAAAGCCTTGAAACAGGCGGGTATGAAGCTGGAAGAACTGGATCTGATTGAACTGAATGAGGCTTTTGCTTCACAGTCTTTGGCTGTGGTGAGAGAATTGGGGATCAATACTGATATCTTGAATGTGAATGGTGGGGCGATTGCTTTAGGACACCCATTGGGTTGTACGGGGGCAAAATTGTCTGTACAGCTGTTCAATGAGTTGAAAAGAAGGAACAAGAAATATGGCATGGTAACTATGTGTGTGGGCAGCGGACAAGGTGCTGCAGGTATTTTTGAATTATTATAAAAAACAGATCTGATCATTTTTAACGATCCGCAAGGAAATAAGTATTATGGAAACTACAGATAAAAAAACGATAAAAGGTGGCGAATTTCTGATTAAAGACACCACTTATCAGGAGGTTTTTATTCCTGAAGAATTTGATGAAGAACAACAAATGATTGCACAGACCTGCCGTGATTTCCTGGCGGCAGAAGTTTATCCCAATCTGGACCGGATTGATAAGCTGGAGGAGGGTTTGATGCCTTCTTTACTGACTAAAGCAGGTGAATTGGGTATCCTTGGTGTTTCTATTCCGGAGGAATATGGTGGATTTGGTAAAAATTTCAATACCTCGATGCTGGTTGCAGATGTGATTGGGGCCGGACATTCTTTTGCGGTCGCTTTATCTGCGCATACAGGTATTGGTACTTTGCCGATCTTGTATTATGGAAATGAAGAACAGAAATCAAAGTATATTCCTAAACTGGGAACTGGTGAGTGGAAAGCTGCCTATTGTTTAACGGAGCCAAATTCAGGATCTGATGCCAATTCCGGAAAGACGAAGGCGAAATTGAGTGCAGATGGTAAACATTACATCATCAACGGACAGAAAATGTGGATCACCAATGGTGGTTTTGCAGATGTATTTATTGTATTTGCGAAGATAGATGATGATGCAAATTTAACAGCTTTTATTGTTGAGCGGGAATTTGGTGGCGTGACCATGAACCCTGAAGAGCATAAAATGGGAATTAAAGGTTCTTCTACCAGACAGGTGTTCTTTAATGATTGCCCTGTACCGGTAGAGAATATGCTGTCTGAACGCCAGAACGGGTTTAAGATTGCCGTAAATATTCTGAATATAGGTCGTATTAAATTGGCTGCAGCGGCAATTGGGGCTTCCAAATCTGTGATTGATACTGCTGTAAATTATGCTAATGAGCGAGTTCAGTTTGAACGTCCGATTTCAAAATATGGGGCTATACGGTATAAGCTTGCTGAAATGGCGACTAAAGTGTACGCTGTAGAATCTGCAAATTATCGTGCGGGTCAAAATATTGATGATGCTTATGAGACTCTGGTTGCCGGTGGAATGGATGCCAGCAAAGCCAAACTGAAATCGACAGAACAGTTTGCTGTAGAGTGTGCTATTTTGAAGGTTTGGGGATCTGAGGCCCTGGATTATGTAGTGGATGAAGGTGTTCAGATTTATGGTGGTATGGGTTTTTCTGCTGAAGCGCCTATGGACAGGGCTTACAGGGATGCCAGGATCAACAGGATTTTTGAAGGTACCAATGAGATCAACCGTTTGCTGACCGTAGATATGATGCTGAAGCGCGCAATGAAAGGGGAGCTGGATTTGATGACACCTGCAACTGCAGTAGCCGGAGAACTGATGTCTATTCCTGATTTTGGTGAGGAGGATTCAACCTTATTTGCTGCGGAGAAAAAGATCATTAAGAACCTGAAGAAAGCAACCTTAATGGTGGCGGGTTCTGCAGTGCAGAAGCTCATGATGAGCCTGTCTAAAGAACAGGAAATCTTAATGAATATTGCAGACATGGCAAGTTATGTGTATGTAGCGGAATCTGCGATGTTGAGAACAGAGAAGCTGGTGAGTTTGAGAGGAGAGGAAGCTTGTGCCGGACAATTGAATATGATGCGGATCTATTTTGTGGAAGCGGTAGATGCGGTTCAAAAAGCGGGCAAAGAAACTTTGTGGTCTTTTGCGGAAGGTGATGAATTGAGAATGATGATGGTTGGACTGCGCAGATTTACAAAAATGGAGCCTTTCAATGTGAAGGAATTACGTCAGAAAGTAGCGCAGGAACTGATTGCTGCGAATAAATATTGTTATTAATTATTTCCGTCTCGAATCATTCAGGCGTCTCCACATCTTGGGGGCGCCTTTTTTTATTGATTTGTTAAAAATGGTTAAAAATTGTTCTATCCCTAATAAAAGACTATTTTTGTGCATTATGTTAAAAAACAAGATTTTATTGGTTGCAGTTGCTTTTGCAGGCATAATATCTTCCTGTAGTAAGGATACCCCTTATGACAAGAGCGCTCAATTTAAGATCGATTCAGCGCTGATTGAGAAGTATATTGCAAACAATGGAATCAAAGATGTTAAAAAGGAAAAGGGCGTATTTTACAAAATTGTTAACCAGGGGACCGGCACAGATCAAATTGATTTAACGGATACACTTGCTTTATTTTATGATGGACGAGTATTGGGGGCTGTAAAAGCCTTCGATTCTGTGGCAACAGTGACACCCCGCAGTTTTGTATTAAAAGATGTCATATTGGGCTGGCAGATCGGTGTCCCGTTAATTAAAAATGGAGGAAGGATCCGTTTGATTATCCCATCAACACTGGCCTATATTGACCGGCCAATTGGTCCAATCCCTGCGAATTCAATTCTTGATTTTAACATTAATATAAATCAAGTTACAAAAAAGAAAAAAACCATAACCCCATAAATAATTAAGAATGCTTAAAAGACTATCAGCATCATATATACTGGCCATGGCTGGCCTTGTTGTTTTACTCGGTTCTTGTAAAAAAGAATACGAGTCCATTCAGGATACGGATGATTCTAAAATTCAGCAATTTATGTCGTCAAATAACCTGAAAATGGATAAGGATTCTACCGGGTTCTATTCATCGGTTACCAATCCTGTTTCGGGGGATCTGCTGAAAAGTACCGATTCGGTATTGTACCACATCAGCCTGAAATCTATGCAGAGTGGAACAGTATATTATGCAGATGCTGCAAATGGAAATTACGGAACATTAGTTGGTTATACCAATAGTGTGTCCATTTATACCGCTACTACTTCAACGGGGATTGCTATCGAGGGCATTAGAAGATCATTGCTGAAAGTTATTCCGGGCGGTACCTTAAGACTTTTGGTGCCTTCTTATCTTGCTTTTGGAAAGAATGGTTCTTCTACATTGGGTGTGCCTTCCAATGAAGTGCTGGATGTTACAGTGACCACTTTCTCAAATAAGAAACAGAGTGATCTTGATGATAAAAAGATTACTGATTTTATAGCTGCAAAGGGCATTACTGGTGCTGTAAAAGATCCGGCAGGAATTTATTATGTGATTACAGATCCTGGAACCGGAACAGACATCATTAATCTGGGAACAACCATTACAGCAAAATATACCGGACGATATCTGGATGGAACAACATTTGACTCCAGTACAGATGGTACTTTTTCAACCGCATTGACCGGTGTGATTCAGGCTTGGGGCAGAACCATTCCGCGCATTAGAAAAGGTGGTAAAATAAGGATCATCACACCTTCACGCTGGGCATATGGCACAGCGGGATCCGTGAGTTCCTCCACAGGTCTTTTAACGATTCCGAGAAATGCGGTTCTGGATTTTGATATTGAGGTTACAGATGTCGCAAATAAATAATTTAATTAATCCAGGGCGTCCTTAAATATCCTAAGGACGCGTTCTCTGGCAAAAGCATGTTCAACAATAGGTTGGACATGCTTTTTTGTTTTGTAAGCGGGTGCCCAACGGTAGATATAGGTTTGATCCGGGTCAAATTTTTTGGCCTGCAGTTCTGGATTGAATACGCGGAAATAAGGAGCTGCGTCATTACCGCATCCGCAAGCCCATTGCCAGCCACCTACATTACTAGCCATTTCATAATCGAGCAGTTTTTCTGCGAAATAGGCTTCTCCCCATCTCCAGTCGATCAAAAGGTGTTTGGTTAGAAAACTGGCTACGACCATTCTGACGCGGTTGTGCATATAGCCTGTTTGATTGAGCTGCTTCATCCCGGCATCTACTATAGGGTATCCGGTTTCGCCCTGGCACCAGGCTTGGAATTCCTTTTCGTTGTTTCGCCATTGAATCTGATCATAAGCAGGTTTAAATGCCGAGTGTACTGTATGTGGAAAATGCCAGAGAATCATCATGTAAAATTCTCTCCAGGCCAGTTCGGAAAGCCATTTGTCTGCTTTATGTGCTATAGCTTGTGCTGCAGCGTAGCGGATACTGATGGTTCCGAAACGCAAATGGAGACCGATGTGACTGGTGGCGTCATCTGCGGGAAAATCCCTGCGTTGTTCATATTCCTGCAGTTTCGAACTGAAATCTTTGGATGGAAATGAGATAGCGGTGGGAGAAAAACCAAGTTCTTCCAATGTTGGGACTGGGAGTGGTTCGGTTCTGAGCAACTGAGAAAAGTATTGGTGTGTAGGGTAGGCTTTTAGGTAAAAATCGTCTAGTTTTTTGAGCCATTGACGAAAGTACGGCGTGAAAACTGTATAGGGTTTTTTATCGTCTTTAACGACTTCATCTTTTTCAAAGATGACCTGGTCTTTATAGGTTTTAAAACTGATTTCCTCTGAACTTAGATATTCTGCAAGAGCGTTGTCTCTTTCCAGGGCATAGGGCTCATAGTCATGGTTGGCGACTACGCATTTAACCGTATAAGAGCGGAGCAGTTCCGGCCATACTACTTCTGGTTGTCCGTGTTTGATCAGAATGGAAGAGCCCAATTGGCTAAGTTCCGTGGAGAGATTGCTTAAAGTTTGATGAATAAAGGAAACTCTTGCATCTGTTTTATCCTGTAGTTTGTCTAAAATATGGGTGTCGAAAATGAAGAGGGGCAATACGGGCAGACCAGTTTTTAATGCGTAGTATAATGCGGCGTTATCTTCAAGGCGCAAGTCTCTTCGCAACCAGCAAATGCATATTTCTTGTGTTGTCATTCTGTAGGTGTATCGGCTTCTAAATCTTTAGATTGCTGAATAGCGCTAGGCGTGATAAATGTTGTTTAGTGCATCATCCAGCTGAGTAAAGTTAAAAGTAAATCCGTAATCAAGTAATTTCTGTGCGGATGTATTGTTGCTGATCAGTGCGACGGTGCTCATCTCTCCCAAAATGGACTGTAATACGCTTTCGGGAACATGGATAGGCCAGACTGGTCTGTGTAATGATTTTGCAATGGATCTTGTGAGGGTTTGATTGGTGACCGGATATGGGGCACAGGCATTGAAAGCACCCATCATTACCGGATGTTCAATGGCAAACAGATAGATGTTGATCATGTCTTTTATATGGATCCAGGGTACCCATTGTTTTCCTGTTCCCAGCGGGGCACCAACAAAAAAGCGAATGGGTTTTTCCATGGACGCGAGTCCGCCTTCACCTTTTTTCAGGATAAAGCCGGTCCTGAGTTTAACAATTCGCAGGCTGAGGGATTTTCCTTTGTCTACTGCGGCTTCCCATTGTGCACAGCATTCTGCGAGGAAGCCATAGCCTTTTTCACTTTGTTCGGTTAGTATTTCGTCGCCGCAATCTCCATAATAGCCTACGGCCGAAGCAGAGATAAAATCCTTTACCTGGTTGGGGGTTTCTTTCAGTGTTTTGTAGAGCAGGTTGGTAGACAGGACCCGACTGTCTATGATTTGTTGTTTTCGTTCTTTAGTCCATTTTTTATCGGCTATGTTCTCTCCTGCGAGGTGTACTATAGTGTCGATTCCATCCAGACAGGATTGGTCTATTGTTTGTTTGTATACATCCCAGAGGTAAACTTGTATTTTTTTTGTTTTTACAGGCCTTCTGGACAATATGGAAACGTTGTGTCCTGATGTTAACAGCGTTTTGATTAATTCTTTGCCAATCATTCCTGTGGCTCCAGTAATTAGGATGTGCTTTTTCATCGTGATCTGATTTTAGCGTTCTAGAGCAGCTAAAGGTAATAACCTTTCACCAACCAAATAAGTTTTAGAAAAATAAGCTTATTGAAAAAATCAATATTGCTCTTCGAGGACTGGACTCCTTGCCCCGCTGCGCTCCTGTGGCAAGGCGCCCTGAGGTCCTCGAAGAGCAATATTGATTTTATATGGCGCTTAGAGAGGGAGGTGAGCCAGGCAGAGTTGATTAGTAAGTTTGCTCCCAGTAAGGGTTTATGGAAGTGGTAGTTAAGTGGTTTTTTCTATAAAACTTTATTTTAACATCATATGCACCATGCATGGATTGTCCCCCGGTAAGCGCCTGGAAAAAATCAATGTTACTCCGAGAGGACCTCAGGGCGCCTTGCCACAGGAGCGCAGCGGGGCAAGGAGTCCAGTCCTCGAAGAGTACATTTATTTTTTACGACAAGCATAACCCATTATTTTTTATGACAAGCTTAACCCTTTTTTGTTTTGTTAGTGTAAATATTACGTATGATGCTAGTTTTAAGAAGCAAAATCCTATATTTTTGTGAGTTATCTAACATATCTAGTTCTGTATTGATGAAATCCAAAAAAATATTAGTTTGGTTTAGGAATGATCTCCGGTTGCATGATAATGAAATGCTCGTAGAAGCCATTGCTAAGTCGGATAGTATTTTGCCTGTTTACTTTTTTGATCCGCGTTATTTTGAATCTACTCCGCAGGGTACTTTTAAATCTGGTGCGCTAAGAACAAAATTTCTAATTGAAAGTGTACAGGCCTTAAGGATATCTTTTCAAAATCTTGGTGGTGATATTTTAATTTTAAAGGGGAAACCGGAAGAGCTCTTGCCTGAACTGGTGGAGCAATATGACATCGCCGAGGTGTATCATCACCGGGAGGTCGGTCCTGAGGAAACGAAGATATCTGCTTATGCGGAAGACCGCTTATGGAAATTAAGAATTAACCTGAGACACTTTATAGGGCATACTTTATACAATAAAGAAGACCTGCCTTTTCCGATTAAGGATATCCCTGATGCTTTTACACAATTTAAAAAGAAAACTGAACGCGATGCCATTGTAAAAGCATGTTTCCTGGCTCCCGAAGTGATTTCTTTTGAAGAAGCAGAAGACTGGGGACAAGTTCCCGTTCTGGAAGAACTGCTGCAGGAGATGTCTATAGATGAAACAGAACTTTTCCCATCCATTTGCGGCGGTGAACCGGAGGGATTAAAGCATTTAAAAAAATTGCTGGAAGAAGGATCTGATGTATATCAGAAAGTTCCGGCAAAACTTAGTGCTGGCAAACAAGGCTTTTCCTCAAAGCTCTCAGCATGGTTGTCTTTCGGCTGTTTGTCTCCCCGGATGGTGTTTTGGCTGGTGAAAGATGCCGAAGATAAATATGGTGCAAATCCTAACTTTAACCAGATTTTACTGGGTCTTTTATGGAGAGATTATTTCAGGTTTATGTTTAAAAAGCATGGGATGGATTTCTTTAATGATGCTGTATTGGAATTTGATCAGGCTCCGCTGACGGATGAGGAAAGAGGAAGATGGCTACAGTGGATGAAAGGCCAGACAGGAAATCCGCTTGTTGATAAGTATATGGGGGAATTGAACCAGACTGGTTTCATTCCGCATTCAGCCCGTTTGCTTACCGCTACCTTTCTGATTCATGTCCTGAAGATCAATTGGGTTAGAGGTGCCACCTATTTTGAAGAGAGATTAATAGACTATTCTCCCGCAAGTAACTGGTGCAACTGGGCTATTGTAGCTGGAGGTGGTAAAGATCAGGGCTCTAAAAAAAATACTTTCGATCTGGACAAGCAATTTAAATTACTGAATATCCAAATTTCAGATCTTCCGGTAGCACTTTAAAATTTTTATCGGCCTCTAAAGCGTATTGAAGGCTGATATGCCAATAAATGTTAAACAAAAATTGCATTTTAGACAAAGTTGTTTAACATTTGTTGTAAATATATTGTGAGAAAATTTTCAATAAGTGACATAGAGGGCCTGATTGGTATCAAGGCTCATACCATTCGTGCATGGGAAAGCAGGTATAATTTTGTGCCGCCGAAGAGAACTGCTACGAATATCCGGTATTATGATGAGGAGGATCTAAAGATGCTTCTGAACATTGTTGCGCTGAATGAAAATGGCTATAAGATCAGCAAGATTGCAAAAATGAGTAAAAAACAGATCGCAGATCTGGTTACACAACTCAAAAGAGACTGGAATAATGATGTGGTCCAGGTGCTTAATCTTTCTGACGCCACCCTTAAATATGATGAAGTCGCGTTTTCTACTATTCTCTCCGGATGCATAAAGGAAATGGGCCTGATCAAAACTATGGATGAAGTATTGTTCCCCTTTATGAAAAGGGTGGGTATGCTTTGGCAGACCGGAACAATAGATCCTTCCCATGAACATTTTGCCTCTAACCTGATCCGCGATCAGATCATTGTTTGTATCGACAAAATAAAGAAACCACATAAAGAAGAACCAAAACGATTTTTGCTGTTTCTGCCGGAGGCCGAAATGCATGAAACGGGTTTACTCTTTGCCAGGTATCTGTTGAAAAAATGTGGACATGATACCTTGTATCTAGGTTCTGAAATCCCATATGCTGATGTTAAAAAAGTAGTAGAATCTTATCAACCTGACTACGCTTTTATTGTAATGACTTCACTTAATCTTGGAAAGGATCTCAATAAAATTATTGAAAAAGTAATGAATCATTTGAACGTCCCGCTGCTGGTTGGGGGAAGTTTAATCGCTGAATTTGACATTCTGGTAAAGGACCATCTTGTCCCGTTGAGGAATGTTTGTGATATGGTCGAATTTCTGGAAGAAATATAAAGAAGTTTGCCTGTTTTATAAGGTAAAATCCTAATTTTGCTACACTTATAGTAAATTCATAAATGATGGATAATTTATCTTATCTCAGCGGCGAAAATGCCGAATACATAGATTCCTTATATCAAGCTTATAAAGAAGATCCTGATGCTGTAGAGTTTGGATGGCAAAAATTTTTTGAGGGTTTTGACTTCGGAAGAGGCTCAGCAGGCGCCTCCGTAACAACAGAGACCCCGGAACATTTCTTTAAAGAAGTTAACGTACTCAATCTGATCAATGGCTACAGGAACCGTGGCCATTTGTTTACCAGAACCAATCCTGTTAGGGAGAGACGTAAACATATACCGACCCTGGATCTGGAAAATTTTGGTTTAAGCAAGGATGATCTGGATACTGTTTTCAATTCAGGTGTGGAAATTGGTATTGGTGCAGCGAAATTAAGTGATATCGTTGCTTTTTTGGAGCAAACGTATTGCCGGTCAATTGGTGCGGAATATAAATTTGTCCGTACACCTGAAGTATTGAGCTGGATTGAGAATAAAATGGAGAGTGCCCGTAACACGGCAAATTTCTCTATTGATGAGAAAAGAAGAATTTTAAAGAAACTAAACGAGGCTGTTAGTTTTGAGAACTTTTTAGGAACCAAATTTCTTGGGCAGAAGCGTTTCTCACTGGAAGGTGCTGAGGCTTTGATCCCTGCGCTTGACTCTGTGATTGAAAAAGGTTCTGCGCTCGGTATTGAAGAGTTTGTAATTGGTATGGCACACCGTGGCCGTCTCAATGTTTTGGCCAATATCATGCAGAAAACCTATAAAGATATTTTTGCTGAATTTGAAGGTAAAGGATATAGCGCTGCTTCTCCGTTTGGAGGAGATGTGAAATACCATTTGGGTTATTCAACCGACGTAACGACAAATGATGGAAAGAGTGTCCATTTAAGTCTCTGCCCTAATCCGTCACACCTGGAAACAGTGAATGGTGTGGTAGAAGGGATGACCCGTTCTAAAATCGACTTTAAATATGCTGGTGATAATGCCAGAATAGCCCCTATATTAATCCATGGTGATGCTTCGGTAGCCGGTCAGGGTATTGTATATGAAGTGATCCAAATGGCAGGTTTAGATGGTTATAAAACCGGAGGAACCATCCACCTGGTGATCAACAACCAGATTGGTTTTACCACTAATTATAAAGATGGCCGTACCAGTACGTACTGTACAGATATTGCGAAAGTAACGCTTTCACCGGTGTTCCATGTGAATGGGGATGATGTAGAAGCGCTTGTGTACGCGATTAATCTGGCTATGGAATATCGTCAGAGATATAGAAACGATGTATTTATTGATATTTTATGCTACCGCAGGTTTGGACACAATGAGTCAGATGAGCCTAAATTCACACAGCCATTGTTGTATAAAGCGATAGAGAAACATGCTAATCCGCGTGATATCTATATCAAACAACTGATCAGCGAAGGTAAAATGGAGGCTAGTCTGGCAAAGGAAATGGAAAAAGAATTCCGTGGAATTTTACAGGAGCGACTGAATGAGGCCAAGGAAATTACTTCCACTTATCAGGATGTGAAGTTTGGAGGTGCGTGGGCAGATATGCGTATTGCAACCGAGAAGGATTTTGAAACTTCGCCGAATACTTCAGTGAAGAAATCTACTTTGCTGGAGATCGCTAAAAAAATAAGTACACTGCCTTCTGATAAACGCTTCTTTAAGAAAATTGAGAAGCTGTTTGATGAACGGAGCAAAATGGCAAATACAACGCATATATTTGACTGGGCAATGGGTGAACAACTGGCTTATGGTACGCTATTGGCAGAAGGTAAGCGCGTTCGTTTAAGTGGTCAGGATGTGGAGCGTGGAACATTCTCTCACCGTCATGCAGTATTGACACTTGAAGATTCTGAAGAGGAATATATCCCTTTAGCAAATGTTTCTGATCAGCAGGCGCCATTTGATATCTATAACTCGCATTTGTCTGAATATGGTGTTTTGGGTTTTGAATATGGTTATGCCATGGCGAATCCTAATGCTTTGACCATTTGGGAAGCACAGTTTGGAGATTTCTTTAACGGTGCTCAAATTGTAGTGGATCAATATATTGCCAGTGCAGAAACCAAATGGCAGAGGGAAAATGGTTTGGTAATGTTGTTGCCTCATGGTTATGAAGGACAGGGACCAGAGCACTCTTCTGCAAGGATTGAGCGTTTTATGGAGTTGTGTGCGGATTATAACATGCAGGTAACGAATTGTACAACACCTGCGAACTTCTTCCATGCACTGCGCAGACAGTTTAAAAGGGATTTCAGAAAACCATTGGTGGTATTTACTCCGAAAAGTTTGCTTCGTCATCCTCTATGCGTTTCTAAGCTTGAAGAATTTACCAATGGTAAGTTCCATGAGGTAATTGATGATGTGAATGTGAAACCTGCAGAGGTAACACGCGTATTGTTCTGCAGTGGTAAAATTTATTACGAGCTGCTGGAGAAACAACAGACGGATAAAATCAAAAATGTCGCGATTGTTCGTCTGGAACAATTGTATCCATTGCCATTAGCGCAAATGGAGGCTGTTTATAAAGGATATAAAAATGCAAACGAAGCCATTTGGGTTCAGGAAGAGCCTGAAAACATGGGTGCATGGCCTTATCTGCTTCGCAAAATGAGAAGGACGATCTTTAGTGAGATTGAAGTGATTTCCAGAAAAGAAAGCAGCAGTACGGCATCTGGTTTTGCAAAACAGCATGCAGATCAGCAGGCTTACATTTTAGCTAAAGCTTTTGAAGTTCCGGTAACGGAGACAGAAAAGAAGATTGCTAAAAAATCTGTGAATAAAGTGTTTAATGTAGATTAGATAATTATAATACATCAGTTATGAGTATAGAAATAAAAGTTCCGCCGGTAGGTGAATCAATTACTGAAGTTGTTTTATCCCGTTGGGTAAAGAATGATGGTGAAGCAGTTGAAATGGATGAAGTTATTGCCGAACTGGAATCAGATAAAGCAACTTTTGAATTAACTGCAGAACAGGCAGGAACTTTAAGAACTGTGGCCAGTGAAGGTGATACCTTGCCAATTGGTGCAGTTGTTTGCAAAATTGAAGATGGAGGGGCTGCGGCACCTAAAGCAAAAGAAGAAGCGCCAGCTGCTGAGAAAGTAGTGATTGAAGAAAAAGCGGTTTCTCCTGTTGCTGAAAAAAATGGCGAAAGTTATGCTACAGGTACGCCTTCTCCGGCTGCAGGTAAGATTTTAGCCGAGAAAGGTGTTGATCCTGCCTCAGTTAAAGGTTCCGGCGTAGACGGACGTATTACAAAAGAAGATGCATTAGGCGCCCAAAAACCGGCATCTAAGCCTGCTGCTCCTGCAGCAAGTGCTGCGCCTGCTGTTGCTGCAGTTGCAGGATCAAGGAATGAGCGCAGACAGAAAATGACTCCGCTTCGTAAAACAGTAGCTAAACGTTTGGTTGCGGTAAAAAATGAGACAGCGATGTTGACTACCTTTAATGAGGTAAACATGAAGCCGATCATGGACTTGCGCAGTAAGTACAAAGACCAGTTTAAAGAAAAATTTGGTGTAGGACTTGGTTTTATGAGCTTCTTTACCAAAGCGGTATGTGAAGCTTTAAAAGATTTCCCTGCTGTAAATGCAAGGATTGAAGGTGAAGAGCTTGTATATAACGATTTTGTTGATGTTTCTATTGCTGTTTCTGCGCCTAAAGGTTTGGTTGTTCCTATTATCCGTAATGCAGAAAGCATGAGCCTTGCGCAGATTGAGAAAACTGTAATTGAACTGGCAACTAAGGCCCGTGACAGTAAATTGTCTATTGAAGAAATGACAGGTGGAACTTTTACGATCACTAATGGTGGTGTATTTGGATCGATGATGTCTACTCCAATTATCAATTCTCCTCAGTCTGCTATTTTAGGAATGCACAATATCATTGAGCGGCCTATTGCTGAAAAAGGTGAGGTGGTTGTACGTCCAATGATGTACCTGGCTTTATCTTACGATCATAGGATCATTGATGGCCGTGAGTCGGTAGGATTTTTAGTAAGGGTTAAACAATTATTGGAAGATCCTGCACGTTTGCTGCTGGGTGTTTAATAACCTATTATATCAAAAAAGACCCGTCAATTCTGACGGGTCTTTTTTAGTTCTGAGATAAACCATTTATAAGTCATAATATTACATTGCTCATACAGAGTTGTTTGTAATTCAATTATTTTTGTCCGTGAAAAAACAATACTTACTCTTTTTTTTGTTAATTTTTTCTAAAAAATTAAGTGCGCAGCAAGTTTCTGACGCAAATGCTGATGGTCCGAAAATCGGTAAAAGCATTTTCTCAAATGAAGTTAAAAGGAATTTTTCCAGAAAGGGCGATTTCTTTGTAACCTGGGGATATAACCATTCCTGGTATGATAAGAGTGATATCAACTTTAAAGGACCTGGGTACGATTTCACACTTAAGGATGTTGTTGCCCATGACAGACAAACACCTTTGAGCTGGAAGTATCTTAAACTGAGTGAAATAAGTATTCCTCAGTTCAACTTTCATTTTGGTTATTTTATAAAAGACAATTATAGTATTTCCCTTGGGTGGGACCATATGAAATATGTAATGGATATTCCACAGTCGGTTAAGATAGAAGGCCACATTGATCCAACTATTTCCAACCCGGGAATTCCTACAGGTCATTATGCCGGACAATATAACGGTCAGGTCATTAACGTTGGGCCTGATATGTTAAGATTTGAGCATACAGATGGTTTAAATTATGCGAGTGTTGAGGTAGAGAGACACGATGATATTTGGGTTCCTCGTTCTCAGCAAACCTCTCTGACCATGGAAACAGGACTTGGTGTCGGTTTAGTTATTCCAAGAAGTGAAGTGTATTTATTTGAAGTTGGCGAGAACAACTGGTGGAATGTTGCCGGATATGGAGCTTCTGCCAAGCTTGGATTTAAATTCTTTATGACCAAAGGATTGTTTCTGCAAAACAGTACAAAAGTGGGCTGGATCAATTTAACGAAGATCCGTACTACGGGAAGAAACGACTACGACAGTGCGAGTCAAAAGATAAAATATGTAGAGAATTACCTTGTTTTGGGCTATCAGTTCTAATCCTCTGATGAGGCATAAAAAAAATCCCCTTCTTTGCGGAAGGGGATTTTTTTTATGCCTTATATTTTAGTCTTTTCTAACACCGCCAGATCCAACCACTGTTTTCTCTACAGAAGCATTTCCACTGTAGTGTACAGTGCCCGAGCCAGAGATTACAGCGTTGATGTTTTTATTGGCTGTAACATAAACTGTTCCCGATCCACTGATCCTGGCTGTAACTTTTTCGGCGGAAAGTTCTTTTCCTCTGACAGAACCTGAGCCTCCAATAGTCACATTGAATTCGTCTGTCTTGCCTTCAATCTGTATGTTGCCTGATCCTCCGATAACGGAAGTCAGTTTTTTCAGCGAGACTTTAGCTCTGATAGAGCCTGAGCCGCCTATGGTAGTACTCAGTTCCGTTGTGTTTAGCGGGCTTTCCATTTCAATACTTCCTGACCCACCCATAGTTAAAGAGCTGATTCGTTTTGCGGTGATGTAGGCGATAATTTTTGTGTTACCAAATTTTTTGCCCCAGTCATTCCATTTGTTGTCGGGCTTTACACTGAGGATTCCGTCCTTTACTTCGACTTTAAGTTTAGATATGGCTTCCTGGTCGCCTTCAAAGCGGATACTTTCTTCAGGACCGATCTTGATGATGGCTTTAATAGAGCCACCGATAGCCACACCATTGAAGTTGCGGACTTGTTGGTCCTGTCTAACTACATGGAAGGGTTTGTTATGATGGCTTTCAGTGGCATCCACGAGGGTAGATACAGAAAGCAATGCAAATAAAATAAGTTTAGCTGATGTGTTCATATGCAAGGTTTTTTAATAAGACCATATTTTCTTCAGAATGTTGCAGCAATTTTAAATTATTTGGAAAATTTAATGGTGATATAAAAGTTTGGATCAGCTTTAAACGTCTCATCCTTTATGGAAGGGGCAATTTCTGCTGTTTTCCAGGTGCTGGTTGGATAGATATAGGTATAGTTATCTGGTGTAAGACTAACTTTTACAGGCATGTCAAAGTCTTTTACTTCAGCTTTCCATCTGTAGGATAATTGGGTTCCATTAATTTTATATTCCAGTTCAGGAATGGTCGCATGTCTGAGGTACTGGTCAAAGATCTTTTGTAGTTTAAGCCCACTTTGTTCTGCTATATAGTTTTCTACCTCTGCTGTAGTTACGGTTTTATGATAAAATGTTTTGTTGAGACCCCGGAGGATGTTCCTGAATTTTTCATCATTTCCGATGAGTTGACGGATCATATGGACCATGTTGGCGCCTTTATAGTACATGTCACCTGATCCTTCCTTATTGACTCCATAGCTGCCGATAATAGGAATATCATTGGCAATATTGTGCCGTATTCCGATGACATAATCTTCGCCGGCGGCTTTCCCGTTTTTACATTCTGTGAACAGTGCTTCCGAATAATTTGTAAAGCTTTCATGTATCCACATATCGGCGATGTCTTTGGAGGTAATGTTGTTGCCAAACCACTCGTGTCCACTTTCATGAACGGTAATAAAATCAAATTTTAATCCCCAGCCTGTACCCGAAAGATCTTTACCCAGGTAGCCCATTTTAAATTGATTTCCGTAGGCTACAGCACTCTGGTGCTCCATGCCAAGATGCGGAGCTTCTACCAGTTTATAGCCATCGCTATAAAAAGGATATGGCCCAAACCAGTGTTCAAAGCATTGAAGCATAGGCTTAACATCCTGGTCCCAGTGGGGTTTTGCTTGTGCGCTGTCCTGGCTTAAGGCCCAGTAATCCAGGGTTAGTTTTCCATTTTCTCCCTGGTATTCGTCTGTCCAGTGGGCATAATCACCAATATAGAATGTCACGTTGTAGTTATTGATGGGGTTACCGATGAACCAGTTGAATTTGGCGGTTCCATCGGCTTGTTTCTGAATACTCCTTAATCGACCGTTCGAGACTTCCTTTAAATCTTTTGGAACCCGGATGCTTACCAGCATGCTGTCTACTTCATCACTCAGGTGGTCTTTGTTAGGCCACCAGCAGCTTGCACCAAGTCCCTGGCAGGCTACGGATACCCATGGCTTGCCGGATTTGTCTTTGGCAAAAATGAATCCTCCATCCCATGGAGCGTTTCTGGCCACAATTGGGTGACCTGAATAGAATACGGTAAAACGATCTTTATTGCCTTTACGAATGGTTTTTGGGAAAGTGACGAATACGGCATTGAATTCGCGCGTAAAAGGGATTTCCTGGTTCTGATAAATTACTTTTTCTACTTTCAGATTGGCAAACAGATCAAATTGCAGGCGTTTGAAATCCTGTGTAGCGGTGAAGACAAATTCGTTGCTTCCCGAAATACTTTTCTGATCGATGTCTATGCTCACATCAAGATGATAGTAAGTGAGGTCATAGCATGTTCTAAGCGGTGTTAGTGTTCCCCGAAGGGTATCTGCACGGGTAAAAGCTGCTTTTTGATGAAGGGGCTGTGCTTTTAAGCTCAGCCCCAGGAATATAAATATGATCAGACTTAATGAAGCATTTCTCATTTTTACAGCTGTTATGGTTTTAGAACAGTTACATTCAGACCTGATGCATGGTCTGCATCGTGGTAAATACGGTGTGTTGCCTTTTGAAAATCCTTGTCATCTGCGGTATAGATGTCTAAAAATTTCTGTGGATTACGGTCTGCGATTGGAAACCAGGAATTTTGTACCTGTATCATGATGCGGTGTCCTTTTTTGAAGGTATGGGCCACATCTACAAGGCTGTATTTTACTTCTGTAACTTTACCGGGCTGGAAGGGTTCTGGTTTTTCAAAGCTGTTGCGGAATTTGCCACGCATAATTTCACCTCTCACCAGCATCTGGTAGCCACCCATAATCAGTCCTTTTGGATTTGGGCTTGGGTTTTGTGCGTCTTCCGGGTATACATCAACTAATTTTACAACATAATCAGCATCAGTTCCTGTAGTGGATACCTGCAAATCTGCAGTTAAAGGGCCAGCTAAGGTCACGTCTTCCTGAAGTACATCAGTCTGATACACCTTTACGTCTGGCCTGCGCGCTGCAAATCTTTGATCATCGATCATATATTCCCTTGTTCTGTGTTCTTGTACGCCAGCCTGGTAAGGAACAGGGTTATTCGGATCGCTCTCGTATTCGTCAAAATTGTTGGATGCTCCTGGTTTTGTGAAGCTTAATTCTCCATTCGCCTGAAAATAAAGTGTCTTGTTTTCAACATCTTTTGGAGGCCAGGTGTTGAATTTTTTCCATTCATTGCTTCCCGTTACAAAAATGGTTGCTTCAGCCAGTGGAGCAGGGGCAGCATCTTTCAGGTATTGCATGAAGAAAGGAAATTCTACGTTTTGCTGGTACCAGATGCTGGTGGGTTGTCCAAAGGGAATATCTCCAAAGCTTTGGCCGGAACTTCTTACCCAGCCTCCATGAAACCATGGACCCATCACCAGATTGTTTTTTGCAGAAGGGTTTTGCTTTTCAATAGCTTCGTAAGTATGAATGGCACCAAATGCATCTTCAGCGTCAAAAAAACCTCCTACGACAAGAACGGCGGGTTTGACATTGGTCAGATGTGGCAAAATATTTCTTTCCTTCCAGAAGCTGTCGTAAATACCATGGGCCATCAGATCGTTCCAGAATTTGATGGTATCACCAAAATATTTTTCTTTTACATTTTTAAGTGCACCTATGCTCAGGAAGAAACGGTAGTTGTCTTTGATAGGGAATTCAAATCCTTTTGGGCCTTTATCTGGTGTAATTGGTTTTGGACGGGGTACACCAAAGCCTGAATAAAAGCTGAAAGCATCTGCGAGAAATAAAACGCCATTATGGTGAAAGTCATCTCCACGGAACCAGTCTGTAACCGGGGCCTGAGGGGATACGGCTTTCAGGGCAGGGTGTGCGTTGGGAAGGGATGTAGTCGAATAAAAGCCCGGATAGGAGATTCCGTAAATTCCAGCCTTTCCATTGTTGTTTGGGACATTCTTGAGCAGCCAGTCGATGGTATCATAAGTGTCGGAACTTTCATCGATATCTTTTTTACTTTTTTTATTGGCTATCTGGGGCCGGATATCAACATATTCACCCTCACTCATCCATTTTCCTCGGACGTCCTGGTAAACAAATATAAATCCTTCTTTAAGAAAGAGGGATGTTGGACCCAGTGAGGTTTTGTACTTGTCTTCACCGTAAGGTGAGACAGTATAAGGTGTCCTGTTGATTAAAAATGGAAACTTTCTTCCTTTTTCTTTTGGGATGTAAATTGCTGTAAATAGTTTTACGCCATCACGCATTGGGATGAGCCGTTCTATTTTGGTGTAGTTTTCGCGCACATAAGCAGAATCTGTTTGTTGTGCGGAGAGTGTGGTGGCTGTAAAAATAAGGAACACAGCGAAGTAGAGGGATTTTAATCGGGCCATGATAAGAATTAGGATTAAGGATATAAACCTACAAAACCGTCATGATTTTTCAAACCACAAAGTGGGATGAACCGAACTTGTGAGCTCTTGAACGCAAAAAAGAACATAAACACTGGTGAATTTTGGTTCCTGTACTTAAAAAATGATTGTACCTTTAGGCAATAATAGGCAAACGGGAACACATGTCGGAACAAAAATTCAGTTTCTCTTACATTTTATCTTTAATACCCCCTCGTTTTTTATCCTTTATTAAATTTGGAATAACGGGAGCATGTGGGCTGGTGATTGACTTCTCTTTAACATGGTTTTTTAAGGACCTGGTGCATATCAATAAGTTTCTGGCCAATGCAATTGGGTTTACGACAGCGGTCATCTGCAATTATTTTATCAATAGGCTTTGGACCTTCAAAAATAAGGATGAAATAGGAAAACAAATGGCTGCTTTTATTACCGTATCGCTCATCGGTCTGATGTTCAATTCCTGCTTTATTTACCTGTTTAATCATGTGTTCATGATTAACTTTTACATCAGTAAGATGATGGCGATCCTACTGGTTTTTTTCTGGAATTTCAGTGCAAATTATTTCTTTGTATTCAGAAGTTCAAAACAATAATTATCGGATATGATAGAATCATCTTTAACGGATCAAAGAATTAAATGGTTGTATGCATTTATTGCTATAGCCATTGTAGTGAACTTAAGTGGGTTATTTGTGACCATTATGGGACCGGATGGGGCCTTGTATGCTTCCATTGCCAAGACGATGGCCGTGAATAATAACTTTTCAGACTTGTTTGCTGAGGGACGCGATTGGCTGGATAAACCTCATTTTCCGTTTTGGGCGGCTGCATTATCATTTAAACTATTTGGTTTTACGACCTGGGCCTATAAACTTCCGGGCGTTTTGATCATGCTGATGGGGGTATGGTATACCTATAAGTTTGCAAAGGATCTTTATAATAAAGAGACCGGACTTTGGGCTGCATTGATTTTATTGACAGCACAGCATACCGTGATCTCTAATATGGATGTGCGTGCAGAACCGTATCTGACGGGTTTCATTATGGCTTCTGTATATTATTTTTATAAAGGGTTGCGTCAAGGATGGTTAGTCCCAGTCATTTTAGGGGCATTATTTGCGGCTTGTGCAGTGATGACCAAGGGAATTTTTGCTTTGATACCTGTAGGAGGGGCAATAGTGGGCCATCTGCTGCTGACCAGACAATGGACGCTGCTTTTTAACTGGCGTTGGTTGCTTGCCGGAGTATTGGTCCTGATTTTCATATCGCCCGAATTGTGGTGCCTGTACCGGCAATTTGACCTGCATCCGGAAAAATTGGTTTTTGGAAAACATGGCGTTTCAGGACTTCGTTTTTTCTTTTGGGACAGTCAGTTTGGGCGTTTCTTTAATAACGGGCCTATAAAGAAATCGGCAGGAGATCCTACTTTTTTTCTACATACCACCTTATGGGCCTATTTGCCCTGGTCTTTTCTGTTTTATATTGCTGTTGTTCAATACATCAGAAGAGGCGCTAAAAAAGTACGCGAAACGGAATGGTTTTGCCTTTGTGGTGCGGGACTTACTTTCCTGATCTTTTCAGCTTCCAAATTTCAACTTCCTTTTTATATCACCATTATTTTCCCTTTTTTCTCCATCATCACGGCAGTGTATATATTGAAGCTCGAACCGGGAAAGGTATATAAGCGGATAAAAGTGATGCAGCAGATTATTCTTGTGCTCATGATGGTCACTATAGCAGTCCTGCAGTTTTATTTTCATCCTGAGAATCTTTCCGTCTTCTTTGCCTTAGGTATACTGTTTGCCATTTCCGTGCTTTGTATGGTGACTTTGAATAAAAAGGAGGTCTACCATAAGATTTGGTTTCAGGCAGCAGCAGTAGCTTTTTTTGTTCAGTTCTATTTCAATCTGGCATTTTACCCACAACTGCTAAAATATCAGCCGGATAGTGAGGCAGCGTTTTGGATCAATAAAAATAACAATGGCCGTTTGCCGGTTGTCCGGGTGTTGAACGGGCTGGCTTATTCGATAGATTTTTATACCCATCAGGAGATCTTTCATTATCGTGTGGGGGAAGACAATAAGCTGCCTCCAAAGCCTTATCTGCTGTACGTAGATGCAGAAGCGCTTCCCGCATTGGAAAGCGCCGGCATTAAAGGGCAAGTGTTGAAAAGTTTTAAGGGCTACCATATTACCAAACTGAAAGGAAAATTTTTAAATTACCATACCAGGGATGAGGTACTGGGAGAGAGTCAGCTGCTGCTCATAAAATAGAGAATAAGTTTGCTCTGGTGTGGGATTTGTGATCGAATGATTACCTTTGCTTTATAAAAAAACTTTAGATTATATGCAATACGATGTAGTTGTTATTGGTTCTGGTCCTGGTGGTTATGTCGGGGCCATCAGATGCGCCCAGCTTGGCTTAAAAACCGCAGTTATAGAAAAGTATAAGACTTTTGGTGGAACTTGTCTTAATGTGGGCTGTATTCCTTCAAAAGCGTTGCTGGATTCTTCTGAGCACTTTCATAATGCGGCACATACTTTTGGTACCCACGGAATTGACCTGAAAGATCTGAAGGTGAACATGCCACAGATGATTGCCCGTAAGAATGATGTTGTTGCACAAAATACAGCAGGTATAACTTACTTGTTCAAAAAAAATAAAATTGATGCTTTTGAAGGTGTTGGATCTTTTGTAGATAAAAACACCATTAAAATAACTAAGGCTGATGGTTCTTCTGAGAATATTACAGCTAAAAATGTAATCATTGCTTCGGGTTCTAAACCAACTGTTTTACCGTTTATTAAAATAGATAAAAAAAGAATCATTACTTCAACTGAAGCCCTGAACCTTACCGAAGTTCCAAAAACAATGGTCGTGATTGGTGGCGGTGTGATTGGACTGGAACTGGGTTCTGTATATGCACGTTTGGGTACAAAAGTTTCTGTAGTGGAATTTATGCCTTCTATTATTGGCACCATGGATGCCGGGCTTGGAAAAGAACTGCAGCGAGTGCTTAAAAAATCTTTAGGCATGGAGTTTTATACCAATCATAAAGTGACTGGCGCAACGGCTAAAGGGAAAACCGTTACGGTAACTGCAGATAATGCTAAAGGCGAACAAATTAAACTGGAAGCAGATTATTGTATTGTTGCTGTAGGCCGCGTAGCTTATACTGCTGGTTTAGGTTTGGAAAATATTGGAATTCAAACAGAAGAACGTGGAAATAAAATTCCTGTAAATGAGCATTTGGAAACAAGTGTGCCAGGTGTGTATGCAATTGGTGATGTGATTAAAGGAGCAATGCTTGCTCATAAAGCTGAAGATGAAGGGGTGTATGTGGCTGAGCGCTTAGCCGGACAGAAACCACACATTAATTATAACCTGATCCCTGGTGTGGTTTATACCTGGCCGGAGGTTGCTTCGGTAGGTTATACCGAGGAGCAGCTTAAGGAAAAAGGCATTCAATATAAAGCGGGTTCTTTCCCTTTCAAAGCGAGTGGACGTGCCAAAGCAAGTATGGATACAGATGGTTTTGTAAAAGTGCTGGCCGATGCAAAAACAGATGAGATCTTAGGTGTGCATATGATCGGGCCACGTGCTGCGGATATGATTGCCGAGGCGGTTGTTGCGATGGAATTCCGTGCGTCAGCAGAAGATATTGCGAGGATTTGCCATGCACATCCTACCTATACAGAAGCGCTTAAAGAAGCGGCTATGGCAGCTACTGACAACAGGGCAATCCATATCTAGTTCTAACACTTACTATACATAAAAAAATCCCCCGTAATTCAATTACGGGGGATTTTTTTATGACCTGGATTTTAGTGTTCCAGGTCGTATTCTTTTACATCTTTATGGGTGTAAGGTTCAATCATGAGTTCTTCCATGGTCTTGCCTTTCTTGTTCATACCCAAACGCTCCAGCAGGTTATCAAATACCTGGTACATTACTGGTACGACGATGAGTGTCAGGAATAATGAACTGGTTAAGCCACCAATGATTACCCAGGCCAGACCATTTTTCCATTCGGCACCGGCACCACTGGCCAGGGCAATTGGAAGCATACCGATCACCATCGCAATGGTGGTCATCAGGATTGGTCTTAGACGGGCATGGTTGGCCAGGATCAGGGCTTCGTGAGTAGATTTTCCTTCTGCTTTCATCTGATTGGTGAAATCGACCAGGATGATCGCATTCTTGGCAACCAAACCAATCAGCATGATCAGACCGAGGATCGTGAAAATACCCAAGGACTGATTGGCCAATGCCAGTGCAAGCAGGGCTCCGATAACCGAAAGTGGTATAGAGAACATCACCACCAGCGG
>Ga0182008_10000126_pt1 | contig 57998 bp, 38 predicted proteins | sample Sormic07211129_1_FD_120482 | JGI IMG/M metagenome (GOLD analysis project Ga0182008, IMG submission 120482) | Rhizosphere microbial communities from Sorghum bicolor, Mead, Nebraska, USA - 072115-129_1 metaG | ecosystem: Host-associated > Plants > Roots > Rhizosphere | place: USA: Nebraska...
CGGATGCTGTGCAGCCGACCAACGGTCGGCTCTACCGGCATTTGGAGCAGCCGACCAACGGTCGGCTCTACCTGGTGGGGTGCCGCGTTACCCGGTGGGGTGGCGTGTTATGCCGTGGGGTGGTGTGTCATGCGGCGCGGATGCGGCGCGCGCGCTCCAGGTGCACCAGCAGCAGCGAGATCCCTGATGATAACGCGGGGGCGCCCACCGCCCGCCATGCGCAACGGCACGCACCCACCCGGGGGTAGAGCCGACCGTTGGTCGGCTGCCAGGAACCCGGCGGTGGATGCTGTGCAGCCGACCAACGGTCGGCTCTACCTGGTGGGGTGCCGCGTTACCCGGTGGGGTGGCGTGTTATGCCGTGGGGTGGTGTGTCATGCGGCGCGGATGCGGCGCGCGCGTTCCAGGTGCACCAGCAGCAGCGAGATCGCGGCCGGGGTCATGCCGGGGATGCGCTGGGCCTGGCCGATGGTCTGCGGGCGCACGCGTTCGAGCTTCTGCTGCACCTCGGCCGACAACCCGCGCACGCCGGCGTAGTCGAAGTCGCTGGCGATGGCGGTGTTCTCGTGGCGCTGCTGGCGCGCGATCTCATCGCGCTGGCGGTCCAGGTAGCCGGCGTACTTCACGCCGATCTCGACCTGTTCGGCCACCTTCGGGTCGGCCACCGCCGGCCCCAGTGACGGCACCTGCATGAGCTGGGCGTAGTCCAGTTCGGGGCGCTTGATCAGGTCCAGCACGTTGGTTTCGCGGCTGACCGCCACGCCCAGCGTGGCTTCCACTTCGCGGCCCAGTGCATTGCCGGGGGTGGCCCAGAGCGCGCGCAGGCGTGCCGATTCCGTGGCCACCGCCTCCTGCTTGGTCTGGAACGCGGCCCAGCGGCGGTCATCCACCAGGCCCAGTTCGCGGCCGGTGCCGGTCAGGCGCACGTCGGCGTTGTCCTCGCGCAGCTGCAGGCGGTATTCGGCGCGGCTGGTGAACATGCGGTACGGCTCGGTGGTGCCGTGGGTGATCAGGTCGTCGACCAGCACGCCCAGGTACGCCTCGTCGCGGCGCGGGCACCAGCCGACCTGTTCGCGCACGTGGCGGGCGGCGTTGATGCCGGCCAGCAGGCCCTGCGCGGCGGCTTCTTCATAGCCGGTGGTGCCGTTGATCTGGCCGGCGAAGAACAGCCCGGACACGCTCTTGGTCTGCAGGGTGTTGTCGAGCCCGCGCGGGTCGAAGAAGTCGTACTCGATCGCGTAGCCGGGGCGGGTGATGTGTGCGTTCTCGAAACCGGTGATGCTGCGCACCAGCGCCAGCTGCACGTCGAACGGCAGCGAGGTGGAAATGCCGTTGGGGTAGATCTCCACCACGTCCAGCCCTTCGGGCTCGACGAAGATCTGGTGGCTGGCCTTCTCGGCGAAGCGCACCACCTTGTCTTCGATCGACGGGCAGTAACGCGGGCCGATGCCTTCGATCTGGCCGCTGTACAGCGGCGAGCGGTGCAGGGCGCTGCGGATGATCTCGTGGGTGCGCTCGCTGGTGTGGGTGATCCAGCAGCTCACCTGGGCCGGGTGTTCGGCCTGGTCACCCAGGAAGGACATCACCGGGCGCGGGTCGTCGCCGGGCTGCTCGTCCATTACGCGGTAGTCCAGCGAACGGCCGTCGATGCGCGGCGGCGTGCCGGTCTTCAGGCGGTCGATCACGAACGGACGCTCGCGCAGGCGCGCGGCCAGCGTGGTGGCCGGCGGGTCGCCCATGCGGCCGGCGGCGTACTGGGTCTGGCCCACGTGGATCTTGCCGGCCAGGAAGGTGCCTGCGGTGAGCACCACGGCCGGGGCGTGGAAGGTCAGCCCGGTCTGGGTGATCGCGCCGCGCACGGTGTCGCCGTCGATCACCAGGTCGTCCACCGCTGCCTGGAACACGGTCAGGTTCGGCTGGGCTTCCACGATCTGGCGGATCGCCATGCGGTAGAGGTTGCGGTCGGCCTGGCAGCGGGTGGCGCGCACGGCCGGGCCCTTGGAGGCATTGAGGGTGCGCCACTGGATGCCGGCGCGGTCGGCGGCATGCGCCATGGCCCCGCCCAGGGCGTCGATCTCCTTCACCAGGTGGCCCTTGCCGATCCCGCCGATGGCCGGGTTGCAGCTCATCGCGCCGATGGTTTCCACGTTGTGGGTCAGCAGCAAGGTGCGTGCGCCGCTGCGCGCAGCCGCCAGCGCAGCTTCGGTGCCGGCGTGGCCGCCGCCGATGACGATGACGTCGTAACGGTAGAAGGAGTCGGTCATTTCGATGGGGCTCGGGGGCACGGGGGCCCGGAACGGCCCTGGAAGCAGGGCGTGGGTGGTGATTTTAGCGCCAATCGTGTCTGTCGCTGAAATCGACCCTCAAGTTGGCACGTTTTCTGCAGATAACCCAATAGCACCCAGGCTGGCAGGCGCCGTGTGGCGTTACGGACCGGAATTGGAACAGGGGCCGGTCCATGCGCAACCAGGGGAAGCAGAAGGGCCGGCAGTCGGGGGACTGCCGGCCCTGTTTTTTTGCGCCCATGCCACGATCCAAAAACAGAAGGCCCCACCATGGCGGGGCCTTCTGCGTTGTAGGTGCCGACATCCGACAGGGCCGGAACAGGGGGGATCCAGAGAATCCCGGCGGATATCGACATAGAGCTGGATGTGACGTGCAGTGTCGCTTTTGTCACTTTGCGACCGAGGCCGTCACCACCCGCCTAGATTGAACCGGGTGGGTGGTGAAAATCAAGATGGATCAGGGCTCAACTGTGCGCTGGTTCAAATTGTCCATGTTCCGCCACGGCGAACCGTTGGACCGCTGGGCCGGGCGCGGCGCCTGGGCCGGGCGTGCCTGCGGCGGCGGCGACGGACGCTGCTGCTGAGGCGGCCGACCGCCCACCGAATCCATGTTCCGCCACGGCGAGCCGCCGTTGTACGACGGGCGCGGGCGATCCGGGCGATCCGGCCGCACCGGCGGATTGCCCCCGTTGCCCGGACGCGGCGGCGGGCGGTGGTTGTGCGGGGGGCGATAGTTCGGATACGGGCGGTAATACGGGTTGCCGTAGCCATAGCCACCGCCGTAGTACCCGCCACCGTAGTAGCCGGGGCCGTAACCGGACGGGTACCCATAGGGATAGCGGTACTCCACCGACGGCGCGCCGTGGTAGTAACCGCTGCCGGCACCACCGCCGACATAGTCGTAGGTGGCGCAGCCGGACAGGGCCAACAGCAGGCCACCGGCGAACATCAGGCGCATTTTCATGATGGGTTCCCCCCGAGGGTATGCGGCCAGCTTCGGCCCGGCGCATTGAATCGGCCCTTAACTCCGGCTCGATCCGCTGAATGATTGCCATCGTGTCACGTTCAGGCGGGGCGGTGCGAACCGGGGCCATACGTTAATCTTGCGTCATGAGCGATTCACCCTTGCCCTGTGTCGACGACCTGCTGGCGGCCGCCGCACGCATTGCCCCGCATGCCAGCGTGACCCCGGTGCTGCACTCGCGCGCCCTGGACGGGTTGGCAGGGGCGTCGCTGCTGTTCAAGGGCGAGCACCTGCAGCGTGGCGGGGCCTTCAAGTTCCGCGGGGCCTGCAACGCTGTCTGGTCGCTGGACCCGGACCAGGCCGCACGCGGGGTGGTCAACCATTCCTCGGGCAACCACGGTGCCGCGTTGGCGCTGGCCGCGCGTACCCGCGGCATCGCCTGCAACGTGGTGGTGCCGCAGGGCGCGGTGGGGGCCAAGCTGGCCAACATCGCCCGGCACGGCGCCACCGTGTGGCGCTGCGAGGCCAGCATCGCCGCGCGTGAAGCCATGTGCGCGCAGGTGCAGGCCGAGACCGGCGCCAGCCTGGTGCACCCCTATGCCGACCCGCGGGTGATCGCCGGGCAAGGCACGGCGGCGCTGGAGCTGCTGCGCAGCCACGGCCCGTTCGACGTGCTGGTGGTGCCGGTGGGCGGCGGCGGGCTGGCATCGGGCACGCGGCTGGCATTGCAGGCGCTGGCACCGCAGACCCGGCTGGTGCTGGCCGAGCCGGAGGGCGCGGCCGATACCGCGCGCTCGCTGGCGGCCGGCGAACGCCGCATCGATTTCACCCCGGACACGCTGTGCGATGGCCTGCGCACCACCTTGGGCGCACCGAACTTCGCGCTGCTGCACGGCGCGGCCGAGGTCATCACCGTGGCCGATACCGCCACCGTGGCGGCCATGCGTCTGCTCTGGCAGGTGCTCAAGCAGGTGGTGGAACCGTCGTCGGCGATCACGCTGGCGGCCATCCTCGCCGCCCCGGAGCGGTTTGCCGGGCAGCGGGTAGGCGTGGTGCTGTCGGGCGGCAATGTCGACCTGGATGCCTTGCCGTGGGCGCGCGCATGAGCCGCCGTGCCGGGGTCGGGCTGCTGGGCTGGGTATGGCGGCTGTGCATTCTGCTGGTGGCCTGGCTGCTGGGCGTCACCGCGTGGATCGTGTGGGTGGGCGAGCGCGACCAGGCGGCCAAGGCCGACGCGATCATCGTGCTGGGCGCGGCCGCGTATGACGCCAAGCCGTCACCGGTGTTTGAGGAACGCATCCGCCATGGCCTGGATCTGTACGAGGCCGGCTATGCGCCGCTTCTGATTTTCACCGGCGGCTACGGCGGTACCGGCGCGCGCTTCTCCGAATCGCAGGTGGCGCGCCGCTATGCGCTCAAGCAGGGGATTCCGGACGAGGCGATCCTGATCGAGACCGCCTCGCGCACCACCCGCCAGAACTTGATCGAGGCGCGGCGGTTGATGCAGCAGCGCAAGCTGCACCGGGTGATCATCGTCAGCGACCCGCTGCACATGGCGCGCGCGCTGCGGCTGGCGCGCGAGCTGGGCATCGATGCGCTGGCCTCCTCCACCCCGAGCACGCGCTTCCGCAGCTTCCACACCAGCTGGAAATTCCTGGTGCAGGAGATCTATTTCTTCCACCGGGACCTGTTCCCGGCGTAGAGCGGGGCTGTGCCCCGCTGACGGTATGTCGCAGCGGGACAGAGCCCCGCTCTACGGGGTGATGGTATGTCGCAGCGGGGCAGAGCCCCGCTCTACGGGGTGCGGCGGCGGATCGGGATGGCCGATACCGGCACGCTGGCCACGTCGCGGCCCTGTTCGCGGATCGGGGCGCCGGCTTCGGGCGCCCAGGCGTGGGCGTAGATCACTTCCCAGCTGCTGGGCAGCTTGCCGTCTTCGCGGCGCAGCGGTTCGTAGGCGGCGCGGGCGGCGGCGAAGCGGCCGCGGCCGGTGAGCGTGTGGCGGCGGTCATGGCGCGCGTTGGTGGCACCGATGGCCTGCAGCTCGCGCATCAGTGCGGTCATGTCGTCGTAGGTGAGGGTGAACAGGTCGCGGTCCAGCACCGGGTCGCGGAAGCCGGCCATCATCAGCGCGTCGCCGAACTGCGCGATCGGCGCGAAGCGGCTCACGTGCGGCACCGCGTCGGCCTGGCTGAAGGCGTCGCGCAGTTCGATCAGCGTTTCCGGGCCGAAGGTGGAGCACAGCAGCAGCCCACCCGGCTTGAGCACGCGGCGGAACCCGGCAAACACCGCCGGCAGGTCCTCGACCCACTGCAGGCACAGGTTGCTGTAGATCACATCCACGCTCTGGTCCAGCAACGGCAGCGCCTGCGCATCGGCGCATACGCGGGTGAACGGCTTCCACCAGCCGGCCTGCTTCTTGGCCTCGCGCAGCATCGGTTCGGCCAGGTCCAGCGCGATCACCTGCGCCTTGGGCCAGCGCTTCTTCATCGCCGCGGTGGCGTGGCCGGTGCCGCTGCCCACGTCCAGCACGACCTGCGGCTGGCGGTCTTCCAGGTAGTCCAGCGATTCCAGCAGGCGCTTTTCCACCTCGCGCTGCAGCGCGGCGGCGGCGTCGTAGCTGGCGGCGGCACGCGAGAACGCGCGGCGGACGTGGCGGGGATCGAAGCTGGACGTCATGGAAGGCTCACTGCGAAAACAAGGGTGCGAAGGTCAGAACGTGCCCGGGTAGGCGCCGCCGTCGATCAGCAGGTTCTGCCCGGTGATGTAGCCGGCGTGCGCGCTGCACAGGAAGGCGCAGGCGGCGCCGAACTCGTCGGCGGTGCCGAAGCGGCCGGCCGGGATGTGGGTGCGTTTGCGCTCGGCGATCTGGCCGGCGTCGATGCCCTGCTGCTGGGCCAGGTAGGCGAAGTTGCCGCGCAGGCGGTCGGTGTCGAACTGGCCGGGCAGCAGGTTGTTGAGGGTGACGTTGTGGGCCACGGTCTTGCGGGCCAGGCCGGCGATGAAGCCGGTGAGCCCCGAGCGCGCGCCGTTGGACAGCCCCAGGATGTCGATGGGCGCCTTCACCGAGGAGGAGGTGATGTTGACCACGCGGCCGAAGCCGCGCTCGATCATGCCGTCCACGGTGGCGCGGATCAGTTCGATCGGGGCCAGCATGTTGGCATCCAGCGCGGCGATCCAGTCGTCGCGGGTGAACTGGCGGAAATCCCCGGCGGGCGGGCCGCCAGCGTTGTTGACCAGGATGTCGACCTGCGGGCAAGCGGCCAGGGCCGCATCGCGGCCGGCCACGGTGGTGATGTCGGCGACCACGCCGACCACCGTGCGCGCGCCGGGTAGCGCCTGCAGTTCCAGCACCGCGCGGTCGAGCGCGTCTTCACCACGTGCGGCCACCGCGACATTCACACCCTCGCGCACCAGTGCACGGGCGCAGCCCAGGCCCAGGCCTTTGCTGGCGGCGCAGACCAGCGCCCAGCGACCGGCGATTCCAAGATCCATGGGTCACTCCTGCAGTGAAAGACGGGCGTACATGATCGGCGATGCGCGCGGTGGATGGGTCAGGGAAGGCCGGCAACGAAGTGTTGCAGCTGCGTGGCCACCGCGTCGGTGTGGCCCAGGAACGGCGCATGGCCGCCCTGGGCGATCACATGCGCCTGCGCGCCCGGCGCCAACGTGGCGGCCGCCTGCATGGCGCGCGCGGAGACCAGCCGGTCGCGCGCGCCGGCCAGCCACAGACTCGGCTTGCCCAGCCCGGCCAGGGCGCCGCGCAGGTCGCTGTTCTCGAGCAGGCGCAGCCCTTCCTGGAGCGCACGCGCGGCCGGCTCACCGCGCGCGATGAGCATCTCGCGCAGGGTGCGCAGTTCCTGCCGGGCGTGTTCGGACCCCATCGCATCCAGCGCCAGGAAACGCTCCAGGGTGCCGCGGTAGTCCTGCGCCAGGTCCTGCCCGAACTGTTCGAACACCGCCGGTTCCACCGCGTGTGGCCAGTCGTCGCCGCGCACGAAACGCGGGGTGGCGGCGATCATCACCACCGCGCGCACCTGCGGCAGCGTGGCGGCGGCATGCAGGGCGAACAGCCCGCCCAGCGACCAGCCGCACCACACCGCCGGTGGCGTGGCGGCCGCGACGGCGTTGACCACGTGGGGCAGCCGCAGCGGCGTGGCATCGTCGTGGCTGAAACCATGGCCGGGCAGGTCCACCAGATGCAGCTGGTACTGCGCGGCCAGGCGGTCCACCAGCGGCGCGAACACGCCGCCATGCAGTGCCCAGCCATGGATGAGCACCAGCGCCGGCCCGGTGCCGACCACCTCGATATGCAGGCTCACAGCACCGGGCTCACGCGCTCAGTGCATCCAGCGACTGCTGGCGCAGCACGGTATCGCGCGCGTGCCCGATCGCGTCGGTAAGCGCGCGCACCTGCGCCGGCGTGTGCAGTGCCGACAAGGTGACGCGCAGGCGCGCCTTCCCTTCGGGCACGGTGGGCGGACGGATCGCGCTGACCAGGAAGCCGGAGGCTTCCAGTGCGGCCGACAAGGCCATCACGGTGGACTCGGCGCCGCACAGCAGGGGCTGGATCGGCGTATCGGATGGCATCAGTTCCAACCCGTGCTGGCGCGCACCGGCACGGAACACGGCGATCAGCTCGCCGAGCTTTTCGCGTCGCCAGTCGTCACGCCGGGCCAGTTTCACCGCCGCCAGCGAGGCAGCCGCCTGTGCCGGCGACACCGCCGTGGTGTAGATGTACGGGCGGGCGGTTTCGGCCAGGTGCTGGATCAGGGCGTCATCGCCCAGCACCACCGCGCCACTGCCACCCAGCGCCTTGCCCAGGGTGGCCAGCTGCAGCGGCACGTCGGCCACGCCCAGCCCGGCATCGGCCACGCAGCCGCGGCCATGTTCGCCCACCACGCCGATGCCATGCGCGTCATCCACGTACAACAGCGCTTCCTGCATGCGCGCCACCAACGACAGCGAGCGCAGTGGGGCAATGTCGCCGTCCATGCTGAACACGCCATCGGTGACCAGCATCGCCGCGCCGTCGGGCGCGTGCTTCAACTGGCGCAGCGCGCCTTCGGTGTCCAGGTGCGGGTAACGGCGCAGCCGGCAACCGGCCAGGCGCGTGGCGTCGAGCAGGCTGGCGTGATTGAGCCGGTCCTGCACGCACACATCGTCTTCTTCGCTGAGCAACGCCTGCTGCACCGCCAGGTTGGCGGCAAAGCCGCTGCCGAACAGCAGGGCGCGCGGGTAGCCGAGCCACTCGGCCATTTCCCGCTCCAGCGCCTCATGCAGCGCATGGTGGCCGCAGATCAGGTGCGAAGCGGTGGCACCGGCGCCCTCGCGCGCGGCGGCATCCTGCAGTGCGCTGACCACCCCGAACTGTTGCGACAGCCCCAGGTAGTCATTGCTGCAGAAGCCGGTGAGCCATTGGCCGTCGATCTCCAGCCGCACGCCGTCGCGACGGGTCACCGTGCGGCGCACGCGGATGCGGCCCTGCGCGTCGCGGAGCTTGCGCAGGGCCTGGATGCGGTCGTGCAGGTCGGGGCGGGCCATGGTCGTCGGCTGGCATGGATGGGCGGTTAGCGTACCCGGTTGGCGGGCGCGGCGCTGCCCCGGGGGGCGGGCACCGGGCGGGCCTCAGGCCGCCTGCTCGCAGCCGCCATCGCAACGCCCTGTGTCCTGGGTGATGTCGGCATGGACCGTGCCGGGACGGTCGTGGTCGGCCGCATCCACCTGCACCGGCATCGGGCGCAGGCCCAGCCGCGCGAACAGGGCCAGGTCGCGTTCGGTGTCCGGGTTGCCGGTGGTCAGCAGCTTTTCCCCGTAGAAGATCGAGTTGGCCCCGGCCAGGAAGCACAGCGCCTGCAGCTCGTCGCTCATCGCCTCGCGCCCGGCCGACAGCCGCACCATCGCGCGGGGCATGGCGATGCGCGCCACCGCGATCATCCGCACGAACTCGAACGGGTCCAGTTCGGCGGTGCCGTGCAGGGGCGTGCCGGCCACCTGCACCAGCCGGTTGATCGGCACCGAATCGGGGTGGGCCGGCAGGTTGGCCAGCGCCAGCAGCAGCCCGGCGCGGTGCTCGCGGGTCTCGCCCATGCCCACGATGCCGCCGCAGCAGGTCTTCAAGCCGGCGTCGCGCACGTGGCCCAGGGTGTCCAGGCGGTCCTGGTACTGGCGGGTATGGATGATCGAGTCGTAATAGTCCGGCGCGGTGTCCAGGTTGTGGTTGTAGTAGTCCAACCCGGCCTCGCGCAGGGCCACGGCCTGCTCGCCACTGAGCATGCCCAGCGTGGCGCAGGTTTCCAGGCCCAGCGCCTTCACCTCGCGGATCATCGCCGCCACCTTGGGGATGTCGCGCTCCTTGGGCGAACGCCAGGCCGCGCCCATGCAGAACCGCGACGCGCCGGCCGCCTTGGCCTGCCGCGCCTTGGCCACCACGTCCTCGGTGGCCATCAGCTTCTGCGCATCCACCCCGGTGCTGTAGCGCTGGGCCTGCGGGCAATACGCGCAGTCTTCGGGGCAGCCGCCGGTCTTGACCGACAGCAGCGTGGACACCTGCACCTGCGCCGGATCGAAGTGCTCGCGGTGCACGCTGGCGGCGCGGTGCAGCAGCGCCGGCAACGGCAGCGCTAACAGGGCCAGCAGCTCCTCGCTGCGCCAGTCGTGGCGGATGTCGCTTGGCATGGAGCAGCCCTCTGCGTGCAGGAACGGGGGCGGAAGTGTGGTCGCCGATCCAACTTCCTGTCAACCAAGTGGCGATACAAAAGGTTTACAGAAAGATAGTGCCGGCCGCCGGCCGACAACCCGGCCAACCCCAAACTCACTACAGTCTCCACCCAAGCACCAGAAGGAGACCGCATGTCCCTGCCCCGTTTCACCTACCACCCCGACCCGCTCGCCACCGGCAGCGTCGTCGCCTCCGCCACGGTCTGCGTCAGCTGCCACCAGGCGCGCGGCTACGTCTACACCGGCCCGGTGTATGCCGAAGAAGAGTACGACGCGGAGATCTGCCCGTGGTGCATTGCCGACGGGTCGGCCAGCGCGCGGCTCGATGCCAGCTTCACCGATGACGAAGGTATTGGCGGCGGCGGTGAATGGGACGAAGTACCCGAGGCGGTGGTCGAGGAAGTTGCGCGACGCACCCCCGGCTTCAGCGCCTGGCAGCAGGAAAAGTGGTGGACCCACTGCGGGGACGCGGGCCAGTTCATTGGCCGTGCCGGGCACGCGGAACTGCAGGCACTGGGCGCAGGCGCGATCGCGGCGATCCAGGACAGCACCGGGCTGGATGATGGCCCGCAGTGGGACCATTTCTTCGGCGCGCTGCGCAAGGACGGTTCGCCTACCGCGTACATGTTCCGCTGCACGCAGTGTGGCGAACTGGGTGGCTACCAGGACTGCGATTGATCGGCGGGTGCGCCCGGTAGAACGCTGACCGCACGCACCGGCAAGCACCGACAGACACGCCCGGGGGCAGGCCGCCACACTGGGGCCGGCCTCTTCAAGCGGTGATCGCATGCTTGCCCGGTTGTCTGCTGCGCTGACCTGGCTGGGCCGGCAGGCCCTGCCACTGCGCTGCCTGGTCTGCGAAGAACCCGGCAGCGCCGGGCTGGACCTGTGCGCGGCCTGCCATGCCGCCCTGCCCTGGAACGACCACGCCTGCCCGCTGTGCGCGCTGCCGCTGCCGGAGGGCACGCCGGCGCGGCGCTGTGGCGCCTGCCTGCATGACCCGCCCCGGCAGGCTGCCGCTGCCGCGGCGTTCCTGTACGCCGCACCGGTGGACCAGCTGCTGCGTCGCTTCAAGTTCCACCACGACCTGGCCGCCGGGCGTCTGCTGTCGCAGTTGATGCTGCAGCGGGTGCCCGGTTTCGTCATCGGCCCGCTGGCCCCGGTGCCGCTGCACCGCCAACGGTTGCGCACGCGCGGCTACGACCAGGCGTTGGAACTCACCCGGCCGTTGGCGCGCGCGCTGCGGCAGCCGCTGTGGTGCGGACTGCATCGGGATCGGTCGACGGCCGCGCAGTCGGCGCTGGATGCCGATGCGCGGCGGCGCAACCTGCACGACGCCTTTGCGATCACCACCCCACCGCCGGCGCGATTGACCGTGGTGGATGACGTGATGACCACCGGCGCCACGCTCGACGCGGCCGTGCACGCGTTGCAACGCGTTGGCCTGCCCGACCCCGCGGTGTGGGTCTGCGCACGGGTGCCGTGAGTGGCCGCTCTATACTCGGAAGCTGCCATAGGGAAAGACCGCTGCCGATGGATCCGTTCGCCACGTTCGACTTCTCCGATTTCTGGGACGACTGCGAGTACTCGCAGCAGAACTACCAGGAACCGCCGCCCAGCGACGCGCTCATTGCCGAGCTGCAGGCCGAGCTGGGCTATCGCATCCCCGATGCGTACATCGCATTGGCCCGCCGCCACAACGGCGGCCTGCTGCGGCGCAGCTGCCACCCGATGGACGAGGCCACCAGCTGGGCCGACGACCACATCGAGGTCACCGGCCTGCACGCGATTGGCCGCCAGGCACGGTATTCGCTCGGCGGGGAGATCGGCACGCGGTTCATGCAGCGCGAGTGGGGCTACCCGGACATCGGTATCGTGATCGCCGATTGCCCCAGCGCCGGGCACGACCTGATCATGCTCGACTACCGCCAGTGCGGCCCCCAGGGCGAGCCGCAGGTGGTGCACGTGGACCAGGGCGACGACTACCAGATCACCGTGGTAGCACCTGACTTCGCCACGTTCATCCACGGACTGGTGGATGAAGAAGCGTTCGACGATGCAGCCGAAACCCTGGAGATCGACCTGATCACGGTGGACCGGGGCACGCTGTCGCCGATCGTGCAGCGCGCGCTGGAGGTATCGGCCGCTGTGCTGCCCGACGGTGAGCGCGCGCTGCGTGCGCTGGCGCGCCGGATCACCGAGGAAAAGGGCTTCTTCGCGCTGCATGCCGATCCCGATTCGCACCGGATGTACGACCTGATGTTCTGGTTGTACTCGCAGCTGACCACGGCCACCTCGTTCACGCATTTCCTCAAGCTCCCCGCCGAGCAGGACGACTACGCAACGCCGTGCTACGAACTCATGGTGCCGTTCGACCTGGTCGTGGCGCCCTTCGGCTTCAAGACCGGTGGGTTCGCGCCCGGCTTCGTCGAAGAGTGGTGGGATACACGGGTGGCCGAGGCGGCGATCGTGCCGGTGGAGGGCGGTTGGCGCTTCAGCGCGGCGGCCGAACAGGCGCTGCTGGATGAGCTGAAGGCAGTGCCCGGCGACGCCGCGGTGTGACTGCGGCTTTCATGCGCCGGCGCTAGCATGGGCTGTTCCCCCTCCCTGCATGGAGCCGCGCATGAACATTCCGGTATCGCCTGTGGTGTCGCTGCTTGCCCGCAGCTGGTGGGTACTGCTGTTGTACGGCCTGGTCGCGCTGGTGTTTGGTGCGGTCGCCATCCTGCAGCCGCTCGCGGCCGCCACCGCGCTGGCATGGGCGATCGGCGTGATGGCCGTGGTGGAGGGCGTGATCAGTCTGGTTGCGCTGTTCGGCGGCAACAGCGGGGTATCGCGCGGTTGGCTGGCGGTGTACGCGCTGGCATCGCTGGTGTTCGGCGTGCTGGCGGTGATCAATCCGTTGGCCACGGCCAGCGTGCTGGTGCTGCTGCTGGCGGTGTGGCTGATCGTGGCCGGCATCCACCGCATCGTGTTCGCGGTGCGCGTGCGCCGCCACATCCAGGGCGAATGGCTGCTGATTCTCAGCGGCGTGCTGGCGATCGTGCTGGGCGCGCTGCTGGTGGCCAACCCGCTGGCCGGTGTCGCCGTCACGACCTTGTGGATCGGAATCGGCAGCCTCATCTATGGCGTACTGCAGGTGGTGGTGGCGTTCCGCCTTCGCCGCCTGCGCTGACCGGTGCCGGGCCAGGCCCGCACCCCCTGACAGGGAGGAGGGCGTATGCGCAGGATGTTTCTTGCCGTGATGTTGCTGGCCGGCACGGTCGGCCTGGCCGGTTGCCAGCAGATCCAGCAGGTGTTCGATCCCCCCTCCTCGGCGGCACCGTTGCCGCAGGCCCGGATCCTGATGCGCGACGTGGACGAGCACGGCAGCGCCGCTGCCACCCTGTTGAAGGACGAGAACGGACGACCGCTGGCCGTGCTGGAACCAGCGTTCATCACCACCGCCGATATCGCATCGGTCGCGCTGGACCGCAACACACAGGGTGGCGAGCCGCTGCTGAGTCTGACCATGACCGACGCCGCCGCGCCGCGCATCCAGGCCGCCACCGAGGCCCGGATTGGCCGCCGGGTGGCCTTCAGCGTTGGCGACAAGGTGCTGTCGGTGGCCACCATCCAGGGGCCATTCGGCAAGGGCATGCAGGTGTCCGGCCTGGGCGATGCCACCCAGGCCCAGCGCATGTACACCGAAATCACCGGAAAAACGCCCTGAGCACATCGCTGCCCGCCGTTGGGACGGTCGGGCAGGCGGCCGGGCAGAGCCCGGCGCTACGGTAGGGCGAGCAGAGTCGGAGCCCGGCAGTACGCGTCAGCGGAAGTTGGCTTCGATCTGCTCCAGCGACTTGCCCTTGGTTTCCGGCAGCCAGAACGCGGCGATCAGGAAGTACAGCAGCGTGCACGCTGCCCAGAAGAAGAACATGCTGGCGTAGCCGTGGTGGCCCACGGTGGGCAGGAAGATCGCGGCGATCACGGTGGACACGAACTGGTTGATCAGCAGCGCGATGCTCATGCCGTTGGAGCGGATGCGGGTGGGCATCAGTTCGGACAGCGCCAGCCACACGCACACGCCCGGACCCACCGCGAAGAACGCCACGAACAGCAGGATGCAGCCGGCCACCAGCCAGCCGTGGGTGGGCGAGGGCACCGGACCGATCATCGCGCGCTCGATCACCAGCGGCGCCTGCGCGGCGTGGGCGGGATCGGGGAAGGGGTTGAGGTGCAGCCGGCGGAAGAACGCGCCGATCACGCTGTCGGCCGATACCGCGTCTTCGCGACGGATCTGCAGCGTGGCGTCGATCGGGTTGTCGCTGCGCAGCGAACGCACGTTGCTGAAACCGCCGTACGCATACGACACGGTGAGCTGCTGCGGGGCGTCGCCGGCATTGCGGTCCAGGCGCTGCCACTGGGCCGCATCCAGCGGCAGGGACAAAGTGCTGCCGGCCACCTGCTGCTGCAGCTGCGCCTGCACGTCCAGCCGCCCGTGCTCGCTTTTGACGAACAGCAGCGCGGCGGCCAGCAGGGCCACGGTGATGCCGCCGGTGCCCAACATCAGCAGGAACTTGCGGCCCTTGCGGTCCACCAGCACCAGCGCCACAACGGTCATCACCGCGTTGAGCAGCTTGATCGCCACGTCGGCGCCGTTGGCCACCGACCCGGGCAGGCCGGCCTGGTTGAGGATGTTGACCGCATAGGCCAGCACCGAGTTGATGCCGGTGGCCTGGGTGAAGGCCAGCACCAGGCAGGCCAGCACGAACGGCCATACATAGCGACGGCTGAGCAGCGGGTCGCGCGTGCCGGTGGCGCCGGTCTGCACGGCATCCGGTGCCTGGATGCGCTGCAGGGTGGGTTCCACATCGCGGGGCGCCACCGTGCGTTGCAGGGCAAGCCGCGCCTTCTCGATACGGCCACGGCGCACCAGCCAGCGCGGTGATTCGCTGATGAGCAGCACGCCGCCGGTGAATACCAGCCCCGGCAGCAGGCAGGTCCAGAAGATGGTGCGCCAGGCGTGGTCCTTGACGTCGAACAGCAGGCGCTGCTGTTCGGCAACCGGCAGCTGGCGCACCGCTTCGGTGGCCGCGTCCACCGCATGCGCGTGGTACAGGCCGATCAAGGCGGCCAGCACCAGCCCGATGGTCAGCAGCAGCTGGAACATCGCCGCGCCTCGGCCGCGCCGTTCGGGGCTGAGCACTTCGGCCAGGTACAGCGGCACCACCACGCCGATCAGGCCGCCGCTGATGCCCTGCAGCAACCGACCCATCAGCAGCGCGGCGTAGCCGTCGGACAGCGCCATGATCGGAATGCTGGCGGTGAACAGCACGCCGGCCAGGAACATCGCGCCCCGTCGGCCGATCAGGTCGGCGACCATGCCGGCGAACAGCGACGACAGCACGCTGCCGAGCAGCACCGCGGCCACCACGAAGCCCAGCTGCTGGCTGGTGAGGTGCCAGCTGGCGGTGGCGGTGGCCTCCAGGTAGGGCAGGGCGCCGGCGATGATGCCGATATCGATGCCGTAGAGCAGGCCGCCCATGCCACCCATGAACAGCAGGTAGCGGATCGGCCAGCGTGGGGCGTCGGGGGCGGGAACGGCAGTGGCGGCGGCGGTGGTCATCTACGCGTTCCTGGAAAGACGGGAAGAAGGGGCGGTGCCAGCAGCCGGGCCTGGCGAATTGTTGGTGCTGGCCGGGCAGCACCCGGTGTTACAGGGCGATCGGGTGGCCGGTGACGAACACCTGCTGCAACTGCAGCGCGGCATCCAGCACCACCAGGTCCGCGCGCGCGGCCGGGGCGAGGCTGCCGCGATCGTCCAGGCCCAGGTACTGGGCCGGGAAGGTGGAGACGCGCTGTGATGCATCGGCCAGCTCCAGCCCCACCTGCACCAGGTTGCGCAGCGCCTGGTCCATGGTCAGCGCGCTGCCGGCCAGCGAACCGGTGGCCAGACGCACGCAGCCGCCGCACTTGTGCACGCGCTGCTCGCCCAAGGCGTACTCGCCGTCGGGCATGCCGGTGGCGGCGGTGGCGTCGGTCACCGCATACAGGCGCGGAATCGCGCGTGCGGCCAGCCGGATCACGCCGGGGTGGAGGTGCTGCAGGTCCGGGATGATCTCGGCGTATTGCGCATGCGCCAGGGCAGCGGCGGCAATGCCGGGGTGGTAGTGGTCCACACCGGTCATGCCGTTGAACAGGTGGGTGAAGCCGGATGCGCCGGCCTGCAGGGCGGCCACGCCGTCCTCGTAGGTGCCGGCACTGTGGCCCAGCTGCACGCGGATGCCGAGCGCGGTCAGCGCGGGAATCAACGCGGTGTGCGCGCCGATCTCCGGTGCCAGTGTCATCACCCGGATCGGCGCCAGCGCGTGCAGCTGCTGCACCAGCGCCAGCGTGGCCTCGAGCGTGCGATTGGGCTGCGCGCCCAGCCGCTGCGGGCTGATGAACGGGCCTTCCAGGTGCACGCCGGCGATGCAGGCGGCCGCGGCGTCGGGCGTGGCCATGGTGGCCGCGACCCCCTGCAGCGCATGGGCGATCTCGTCCAGGCCGGCGGTCATGGTGGTGGCCAGCAGCGTGGTGGTGCCAAAACGCGCGTGGGTACGGGCGATGGTGCGGGCCACGTCGCCGCCCTGCATCAGGTCCACGCCGGCCGCGCCATGCACATGCAGGTCGATGAAGCCAGGCAGGATCACCGGCAGCTGCGGATCATCGGCGCCGCTGTGGTCGTCCACCTGCAATTGGCGGATATGGGTGTCGAAGTGCACGTGGCCGCGGCGCCACCCCAGCGGGGTGAGGATGCGGCCGTAAAGGGAGCGGGTCTGGGTCACGCGGGGGCCTGCGCGATGATCACTTCGATGCCCAGCCGCTGCAGCCCTTCCAGGTACTCGGCGTCGATGCTGGCGTCGGTGATGACGGTGTGGACCTGGTCCAGCCGCGCGATGCGGTGCAGGCTGACCCGGCCGAACTTGGAGGCATCGGTGAGCACCACAATGCGGCGTGCGCGCTCGACCATGCGGTGGTTGAGGCTGGCTTCGGCCTCGTGGTGGGTGGTGAGGCCGAACTGCAGGTCCAGGCCGTCCACGCCCAGAAACAGGGTGTCGAAGCTGTAGGTGTTGAGGCTGGCTTCGGCCTGGCTGCCCTGCAGCGACAGCGACTGCTTGCGCAGCAGGCCGCCGGTGAGCAGCAGTTCCACGCCCGGTGCGTTGGCCAGTTCCCAGGCGATGTTCAGCCCGTTGGTCATCACCGTCACATCGCGGTGCCCGCGCAGGTGCCGGGCCAGGGTCATCGTGGTGGAGCCGGAGTCGATGATGATGTTGTCGCCGGCTTTGACCAGCCCGGCCGCGTGCGTCCCGATGCTGTCCTTCACCGGCAGGTTCAGGGCGTCCTTCTCGTGGATGTCCTGTTCCTGCGGCGGGGTGCGCACCAGGGTGGCGCCGCCATGGGTGCGGGTGGCCAGGCCCTGCGATTCGATGTGGGTCAGGTCGGCGCGGATGGTCACCGCCGACACGCCGAAACGCGCGACCAGCTCGCTGACCTGCACGTTGCCGTGCTCGACCAGCAACTGCAGGATCTGTTGGCGACGCTGGCGTGTGTTGCGCATGGGGGCGATTCCGTTCGGAAGGAAAGCCAAAGCTTACCGTTCCGAAAGCTCCGTGGCCCGGGAAGTTTCGTTATTGGCCCCGGCGCGGTTGCGATTGCAGGCGCGGGCGTACTCGCCCAGCCGTTCGGCCACCTTGTGCTGGATCAGCGCCAGCGGCTCGGCCGTCAGGTCGCCGGCTTCGATGGCCAACTGCTGGTTGGGCAGGAACTGGCTGAGCAGGATCTGCGGCGGCGCGTGCTGGCGCAGGTTGGCCACCAGCGTCTGCAGCGCGGCCACCACCGCCGGCTCGCCCCAGTAATAGCGGCTGCGGTCGCTCAGGGAGTAGGCGCGCAGCAACCGCAGTTCGTGCTCGTCGCCCTGGTAGTAGCTGCGCCAGCTGCCTGGCTTGTCGCGCATACACTGGTCGAGCACGGCGATCACGTTGGAGCACTGCGCCGCCGGCAGCAGCTCGGCCTCGATCATGGCCAGGGCGAACACGGCTTCGCGGAACGCATAGGTGGCGGCCGGGCCCACCTTGAGGATGGCGAAGTGGTCGCGCACCAGCGCATGCAGGCCCGCTTCGGTCTGGTAGTCGGTGGAGTGCGCTTCGAACACGATGCGCGGCTGCGCGTCGACAAACGCCGACAACGCGCGCGCTGCGGACGGGTCGTAGTAGTGCACGCTGCTGTGGTCGAAATCGACGCCCGGCTGCACCACCATCGCAATCACGCGCTCCCATGCCGGCAGCAGGTCCGGGGCGGAAAACGCCTCGCGGTGGATGGCCAGGGTGGTGGCGGCCGCGGCCGGCGTGGTGACCTGCAGGCCACCGGCCAGCGAGGCCTCACCGCCGGGGATCGGTACTTCGGTGCCGATCACGTACACCGGCGGCGGCAGGCCGTGCGCGGCGGCGGTGCGTTCGGCGATGCGGGCCAGTTCGGCCGAGCGCGCCGCCACCACTGCATCGGGCAGCGGGGTGGGGTCATCGGCGCAGGACATGCTGCAGTCCAGGTGGATCTTGTGGAAGCCGGCGGCCACGTACGCCTCGATCAGCGTGCGCGCGTTGGCCATCGCCACCTCGGCCGGTCCCTTCTGCCAGGCATTCGGCCCGAGGTGGTCGCCGCCGAGCACCAGCCGCTCGGCCGGGAAGCCTGCATCGCGGGCCAGGTGCAGCACGTAGTCGCGGTACTGCGGCGGAGTCATGCCGGTGTAGCCACCGAACTGGTCCACCTGGTTGGAGGTGGCCTCGATCAGCAGCAGGGTGTCGTAGCGCTGGGCGACCTGCATGGCCGCCAGCAGCACCTGTTCATTGCTGCAGCACACGCTGTACAGGCCCACGGGATGGCCCTGGCGATGGGCGGCGATCAGCGATTGGATGGCAGACATGGCAACTCCGGAAACAAGCGGTGCAACGAAGGGGTATCAGCAGGCAGGGTGGTGCTGGCGGGCCAGCAGCGCCGCGCCGCGCGCACCGCCGGCATCGCCGAAGGTGGGTGGCAGGATCGGCGGCACGCGCACCCCCTGGAACAGGTAGGGAACGATCGCGGCGGGCAGGTCGTGGTACAGCTGCTCCAGCTTGGACAGGCCGCCGCCCAGCACGATCACGTGCGGGTCGATGGCCAGGATCAGGTTGGCGAAGCTGTAGCCGAGCAGGTCGCGGTGGATGTCCAGCGCCTGCATGGCGATGGCATCGCCGGCGCGGGCCAGCGCCACCACGGCGGTGGCGTCCACGGCATCACCGCCGCGGCCTTCGTGGATCAGCGCCAACCCATTGCCGGACACGTAGCGTTCCAGACAACCGCGGAGGCCGCACGCGCACGGCAGCACCGGCAGCGCATGGCGCTGCAGCAGCGTGGCTGGAATGCTCCAGTGCCCCCACTCGCCGGCGATGCCGTTGGCCCCGGTGAGCAGCTGGCCGCCCACGCAGAAACCGCCACCGGCACCGGTGCCCAGGATCGCGCCGAACATGCTTCGGTACCCCTCGCCCGCGCCGCCATGCGCCTCGCTCAGGGCGAAGCACTGCAGGTCGTTGCCGAACTGCAACGGCCGTTGCAGCCGGGCCTGAAGGTCCTCGCCCACCAGGTGGCCGGTGAGGCTGGGCACGTTCGCACTCAGCTGCCGCCCGGTGCTGCGGTCGCGCACGCCCGGCAGGCCGATACCGACGGCACGGCACGCGCCGCCCAGCGTGCGGTCGGCGCTGTGCACCAGCCCGGTGATCGCCTGCAGGAAGGTGTCGTAGTCCTGCGTGGGCGTGGTCACCCGCTCACGGTGCAGTTCACGCAGGGTGGCGTCGTAGGCCACCAGCTCGATCTTGGTGCCACCAACGTCGATGCCGTACCAGCACTGCATGGGCATGCCCTGCTCAGCCATGGGAATGGATGGTCACGCCCTGCACGACCCGGTTCACGGTGCCGTCGGGGAAGGGGTTGTCCGGGGTCATGCCCAGCGCCGCCGAACGCTGCAGCGCATAGCACTGCGGCATCAGCAGCCAAAGCGGGGCCAGCCAGCTGTCGTCCAGCGCGGGTGCGTCGAGCACGAAGTCGCCGTCGGCGCGGTCATCGCCATCGGGACCCACCGAGATCACCCGTGCGGCGATCCCATCGCCACGCAGTTCGTCCAGCAGGTCCTGTTCGTAGCGGCGCGACAGCGGTTGCGCGCTGCGCAGCATCACCACCAGGGTGTCGCCATTGAGCGTGGACTTGGGGCCGTGGCGGAAGCCGAGCGGGGTGTTGGCCAGCGCCAGCACCTGGCCGGCGGTGAGCTCGAGCACCTTCAGCGCCGCTTCGCGGGCCAGTGCTTCCAGCGGGCCGCTGCCCAGGTAGATCACACGCGAATACGCGGCCTGGGCCAGCGTGCCCACGGCACCGTCCCATGCCTGCAGGGCACGCTCGCCGTGGCTGGCAAGGCTGCGCAGGCGCTGCACGCGCTGCGGCCACGGCGCGCTGTCGAACACGCTCAGCGCGGCCAGCAGCATGCTGGTCAGGCTGCTGGTCATGGCAAAGGCGCGGTCGCAGCTGGGCGGCGGCATCAGCAACGACAGCGTGTCGCTGCGGCCATGGCCACGCCGGGCCAGTTCGCCATCGGCATTGCAGGTGATGTCCAGGAATCGCGCGTCGTCGACCCGGTCGCGCACCAGTTCCACCGCCGCCACGCTTTCCGGGCTGGAGCCACTGCGCCCGAACGACACCAGCAGGGTCGGGCGCTCGCGGCGCAGGTAGAGCGCCGGATGGGTGAGCAGGCTGGTGGTGTGGAGCGCGCGGACCTCGGCGGGCCACTGCGCATTGATGTGGTCGGCCACCATTTCGGCGATGAAGCCCGAGCTGCCGGCACCGGTGAAGATCACCAACTGGCCGCTCTGGCGCAGTGCATCCCCAAGGAAGCGGTCGATGCGCGCCTGCGCGTCATCGAGGAGGTCGGCCAGGGCAGTCCACATGCGCGGCTGCTGGGCGATTTCTTCGGCGGTATAGGCGCCGCCAAGGCGCTGCCACGCGGGCAAGTCGGTAAGCACAGAAGCGTCCATTCGCAATTCCTGTTGGGCGACCGCACCTTCTGCGTTTTCTTTCGAAATGTCAAATATCGAAAGATAAAGAAAAGCTAGGGCGGTCACAGTTTTTACGGATCGACCCGGGCGAACGCGCGGCCTTCACCCCGGGATGCCGCATCGCAGCAAGGTTTCAGGCGGCAACAATCGCGTATTCAGCCGCCATATAGAAAGCGGCTCCAGCCATATCTTTCGTTTTGAAGAAAATATCCTTCCTTTTTCTTTGCAATTTGTTGACATCTTTCGAGACCCTGCCCTAGAGTCGGCCGCACTGGTTTCAGATTCCCGCTGACCGCGGGCTTGGGGGCAAGGTGGAATCCCGGTTTCGACGTACTGGCCTGATGGTGGCCCTGCTCTCCGCGCTGGCGGCGGCACCGGCCGTGGCCGAGCCGCTGGGCAACCTGGCCCGCATCAGCGCCGCCCCCAGCAAGGACGGCAGCCCCGGTTGGGTCATCCGTACCGACAACGGCATGCTGCTGCGCGTGGACCTGCTGGGCGAGGACATGCTGCGCGTGCAGGCCGGACGCAACGGCACCCTCAGCGGCGCCGGCGACAAGGCCGCCCCGATCGTGGTGCCGCAGCCGGTCGCGAAGGTGGCCGCGCAGCTGGAAGAAGACGCCACCGAGGTCCGCATCCGGACCGCAGCGCTTGTGCTGCACATCCAGCGTCAACCGCTTCGCCTGGCGCTCGACCGCCGCGACGCAGGCGGCGCCGTGCCGCTGTGGCGCGAGCTGCAGCCGCTGGACCTGGGCAAGGAACAGAGCGTGCAGGTGCTGTCCAGCGACGCCGACGAACACTTCTTCGGTGGCGGCCAGCAGAACGGCCGCTTTGCCTTCAAGGGCCGCGAACTGGAGGTGTCCTATTCCGGTGGCTGGGAAGAGGGCGACCGCCCCAACCCCGCGCCCATGCTGCTGAGCGCACGCGGCTGGGGCATGCTGCGCAACACCTGGAGCGATGGCACCTACGATCTGCGCCAGGCCGACCAGGCCACGCTGCTGCACCGCGAAGACCGTTTCGATGCGTACTTCTTCGTCGGCCCCAGCCTGCACACTCTGCTGGACCGCTACACCACCTTGACCGGCCGTGCCGCGCTGCTGCCGCGCTGGGCGTTCTCCTACGGCGACGCCGACTGCTACAACGACGGCGACAACATCAAGAAACCCGGCAGCGTGCCCGATGGCTGGAGCGACGGTCCCACCGGTACCACCCCGGACGTGGTGGACAGCGTGGCCAAACAGTACCGCGACCACGACATGCCCGGCGGCTGGATCCTGCCCAACGATGGCTATGGCTGCGGCTACAAGAAACTGCCGGAAACGGTGAAGGGCCTGGCCGGGTACGGCTTCAGGACCGGCCTGTGGACCGAGAACGGCGTGGACAAGATCGCCTGGGAAGTGGGCACCGCCGGCAGCCGCGTGCAGAAGCTGGACGTGGCCTGGACCGGCAAGGGCTACCAGTTCGCGATGGACGCCAACCAGTCCGCGTTCAACGGCATCCTGCACAACTCCGACTCGCGCCCGTTCCTGTGGACGGTGATGGGCTGGGGCGGCATCCAGCGCTACGCGGTGGCCTGGACCGGCGACCAGAGCAGCAGCTGGGATTACATCCGCTGGCACATTCCCACCCTGGTCGGCTCGGGGCTGTCGGGCATGGCCTATGCCAGCGGCGATGTGGATGCGATCTTCGGTGGCAGCGCCGAAACCTTCACCCGCGACCTGCAGTGGAAGAGCTTCACCCCGGTGCTGATGGGCATGTCCGGCTGGTCGGGCAACGCCCGCAAACACCCGTGGTGGTTCGATGAGCCCTACCGCAGCGTCAACCGCGATTACCTGAAGTTGAAGATGCGCATGACCCCGTACATGTACGGGCTGGCGCATGAGGCGGCCACCACCGGCGCACCGCTGCTGCGCGCGTTGATGTGGGATTACCCGCAGGACCCGCAGGCCTACACCGAAGCCTACAAGTACCAGTTCCTGCTCGGCCGCGAACTGTTGATCGCGCCGGTGTACCGCAGCCAGGCGGCCAGCCGTGGCTGGCGCCGCGACATCCACCTGCCGCAGGGCCGCTGGATCGACTACTGGGATGGCCGCCAGTTGCAGGCCGGCGCCGCCGGTCGCACCCTGGACCGTGCCGTGGACCTGGCCACGATCCCGGTGTTCGTGCGGGCCGGCGCGATCATTCCGATGTACCCGGACATGCTCTACGACGGGCAGAAGCCGCTGGATGAAGTCACCTTCGACCTCTACCCACAGGGCGATGCGCAGTACACCCTGTACGAAGACGACGGCAACACCCGCCGTTACGAGAAGGGCGAATCGAGCACCCAGCAGGTGACCGTCACAGCTCCCACGCAGGGCACGGGCCCGGTGCAGGTCACCATCGGGGCGGTGCAGGGCCAGTACGCCGGCCAGCTGCCGCAACGCCGCTACGCATTGCGCGTGCTCAGCCGCCAGCGCCCCACCGCGGTCACCCTGGGCAAGCGTGCGCTGCCGATGCTGGCCGACAAGGCGGCGTGGCAGGCGGCCAGCGAAGGCTGGTACTTCGATGCCGCCGAGCGTCGCGGCACGCTGCATGTACGCACCGCGCCCACCGACATCCGCCAGGCGCTGGCGCTGCAGCTGGCCCTGCCGGTGGCCGCCGCCGTAGCTGACGACGCGTACCCGGCCGCGCCGGAACTGGGCCGCGCACTGCCGTCGGACAGCCTGCTGGTGGTCAACCGCCCGGCCGAAGAGCAGGGCTACGAATTGGAAAAGGCGTTCGATGACGACCCGGCCACCTGGTTCCGCACGGTGCGCAACCAGGCGGTGAAGACCGGCGCGCACGAATGGGTGCTCGGCTTCGGGGAACGCAAGCTGATCGACGGCATCGTGCTGGCGCCACGCAACGATCAGCACTGGAAGAACGGCCAGATCCGTGACTACGAGATCTACCTGGCCGACAGCAACGGCGAGTGGGGCGAACCGGTCAAGCGGGGCCGCCTCACCCTGCAGCAGGGCGTGCAGCAGATCGACTTCCCCGCCCAGGCCGGCCGCCTGCTGCGCTTCCGTGTGCTGAGCACGCAGAACCCCGACGGCGACGGTGCCGGTGGCAGTGATCCGATGGTGACTGCCGCGCAGGGCAGCGTGGCCCGTACGGTGGATGCGCTGCAGCCGCGCGACGTTGGCCCCATCGTGCTGTCCAGCTTCCATGTGCTGGAACACCGGCAGCCCACCACGCCCGCACAGCAGCTGTATCTGTCTGCGCTGCCACTGCCGGCCGCGCTGCAGGCCAGCGTGGCCAGCGACCACGCCTTTGGCGGCCAGGCGGCATTGCGCATGAACGGCCTGCTGTTCCGCCGCGGCCTGGGGGTCAATGCCCACAGCCGCATCGACCTGAAGCTCACCGGCAGCTGGCGCCTGCTGCGCGCCGACCTGGGCATCGATGACCAGTGCCGCGCCGCCGGTGGCATGCAGTTCCAGGTGTGGGGCGACAACCGGCTGCTGTATGACAGCGGCCTGGTCAAGGCGCCCGGCGTGGTCAAACCGGAACTGGACGTACGCGGCCTGCACACCTTGAGCCTGCGCACGCTGGGCGCGCAGGGCGACCACCCCGCGCAGGTCTGCGGCAACTGGGCCAACGCCGCGCTGATCGGACAGGAGGGCGATACCGCCAGCATCGTGTCGCCGTAACCGAAGAAACACCCTTTCAGAAAAACAGCTCTCTCCGTTTCCCGTCTGCGGCCGTATGGCCGCGGCACGGGGGACGTTTGCCCGAAAACACCCATCCACCGCCAGCCCCACGCTGCGGATCGAACAAGGAGACAAAGATGTTGACCGAACGCCATCGCCATCGCTGCATCCCCGCTACCCCCTTGTCCATCGCACTGGGCCTGGCCCTTGCCGTGGCCGGCAACGCCGGTGCGCAGGAGGCCGCGCCCGCTGCCAAGGCCACCGAGCTGCAGCGCATTGAAGTGACCGGCTCCAACATCCGCCGCAGCGACGTGGAAACCGCCTCGCCGGTGCAGGTGATCAGCAAGCAGGACATCGAGAACATGGGCGCGCGCACGCTGCTGCAGGTGCTCGACAACCTGCCGGCGGCACGCCCCGCCCAGCAGGATGCGCGCTCGCTGTTCACCGGTTCCGACGGGGCCTCGCAGGCCAACCTGCGCGGCCTCGGCGCGCAGGGCACGCTGGTGCTGCTGAACGGCCGTCGCCTGTCGTACTACGGCGCGCCCGCCGGCTTCCAGACCCAGTTCGTCAACATCGATGCGATTCCCGCCGCGGCGATCGAACGCATGGAAGTGCTCACCGACGGCGCCTCGGCGGTGTACGGTACCGACGCGGTGGCCGGCGTGATCAACGTGATCACCAAGCGCTCCTACAAGGGCGCGGAGATCAACCTCACCACCGACAAGTCCTCGCGCATCAGCTCCTACGGCGAACACCAGGGCAGCATCACCGCCGGCTTCGGCGACCTGGATGAAGACCGCTACAACGTGTACGCCTCGGTCAACCTGTACCGGCGCGATGCGATTCCGCTGAGCGACTTCTACGACAAGCGCCCGTCCCAGTACTACGTCAACAACCCCAACTACCTGCCCAACCTGCGCCTGGGCACCGGCAGCAAGCCGGGCGAGTTCAACCCGGGCAGCTACTTCGCCTTCGACCCGGTCACCGGTCGCCGCGTGCAGGAAGCCGCGCCGGGCTGCAACAACGTGCTCACCAGTGAAGCGGCCGGCCCGCGCTGTATCTGGGAGACGTGGATGAACAACGAGATCGACGCCGGTGCCAAGTCCGAGCGCAATACCGCCTACGTCAACGCCCACTTCCTGATCGGCGACAGCACCGAGGCGTTCGCCGAAGCGACCTACACCGACATCGACCTCACCGCCAACGGAGGCACCCCGCGTGCCTACGGCACCACCACCGGCAACCCGACCAGCTGGTTCTCGCGCAACACCGGCACCACGGTCAACCAGTTCCTGTACCCGTACCTGGGCCCCAACAACGAGTACAACCACGCTTCGCCCGAACTGAAAGCCCTGATGGGCGGCGTGGTGGGCCTGCAATACCTGCTGCAGGACGTGGGCGCCAACCACTTCGGCCAGCGCAACACCGACCAGAGCTACCGCGTGGTGGCCGGCCTGCGCGGCGACGTGGGCGACTGGAACTGGGAAACCGCCTTCGCCACCGCCGGCAGCCACTCGGTGACCTACCAGACCACCAACGTCAACCTGGCCGGCTTCGAGAAGGCGTTTGGCCCGTACAGCGTCGACCCGGGCACCGGGCGGGTGATTATCTCCGACCACCCGGCCTATAAATTCGGCGAATACAGCGAAGCCAACGCGGCGCTGATCCGCGAAGCATTCCCCACCTTCGACATCCAGTCCTGGACCCGCCTGCACACCCTGGACGGCAAGATCGAAGGCCCGCTGTTCCAGATGCCGGCCGGTGAAGTACGCGCGGCCTTTGGCTTCAATGCCAGCCGCGAAACCTTCTACACCCCCGGCAACCCGGACGCGGCCAACGGCCTGATCACCCAGCAGGGCGGCTCGTGGTTCGACGGCAAGCGCAACACCTACGCGCTGTTCGCCGAAACCGTGGCCCCGCTCACCGAGAAGCTGGAACTGGACGCGGCGCTGCGCGTGGACAAGTACCCCGACTTCAGCGCCAACCTGGCCCCGAAGGTGGGCCTGAAGTACCAGATGTTCGACCAGCTGATGCTGCGCGGTACCTATTCCACCGGCTTCCGTGCACCCAGCCTGGCCGAATCCGGCAACGGCGGTGTGTTCGCCCAGCTTGGCGGCTACCGCGACGAAGTGCGCTGCAACGAGACCAACGCCATTGCCAACCTGCTGCTGCAATCCCGGCGCGGCGGTGACGTGGATCTGGGCAAGACCCTGCTCAACAGCGACTGCAGCCGTACCGTGGCGCGCATGACCCAGCCCAACCCGGCGCTGAAGCCGGAGAAGGCCAAGATCACCACGCTGGGCTTCGTCTACGAACCCACCGCGTGGCTGTCGGTGTCGGCCGATTACTGGTTCATCTACCGCACCAACGAAATCGTCGCGCCCGATTACACCCGCGACGAAGACATCATCTCCTCCACCCGCTCGCCGATCACCGAAGCCGACCGCGCCAACCAGGCGGCGCTGGCGGCCATGTGCGCCGACCCGGCCAGCGGCGTCAGCTGCCCCGGCACGCTGCCCGGTTACAGCACCGGCAACGTGGCCAGCGTGGTGGGGCAGTACAAGAACCGCGGCAAGACCCTGATCGATGGCTTCGACATCGACGCGCGCAGCCGCTTCTCGCTGGGCGAGTGGGGCAACCTGAACATTGGTGTGGCCGCCACCATCGCCAATCGCAACCGCTCCTACCTGGACGAGGAAAGCGGCTGGTACTACGGTGACCTGGTGGGTTATTACAACAACCCGCGCCTGCGGGCCACGTTGAACGCCGACTGGAGCTACAAGCAGGTCACCACCAGCATGTTCATCAACTACGTGGGCGGCACCAAGTGGGCGCTCCAGCAGATCGATGAAGAAGACAACAACCCGCAGACCTGCACCGCCGGCTACCTGCCGGTGGAGCAGAGCAAGTGCGACGGCGCTCCGTCGTGGTGGACCGCCAACCTGAGCGTGGCCTGGCGTCCGGATGACCACTGGAACGTGGGCTTCACCATCAAGAACCTGTTCGACCGCCTGCCGTTCTACGATCCGAACAGCTTCCTGGGCGATTCCAGCGATTACGCGACCATCTTCGGTCGTGGTTACAGTCTGACCGTCGGCTACACGTTCTGACGGTTCCACCGCGCCGGCCCCCGCCGGCGCGGTCTCAAGAGGAGGAGTGTTGCATGCAACGTAGGGAATTCATCGCGGCCAGCGCCGCCGTCGCCGCCAGCAGCCTGCTGCCGCAGGTACCGGCCTGGGCGCGCGGGCGCAAGGTGCGGCTGGGCCTGATCGGCACGGGTATGCGTGGCCAGGTGCTGCTGAAGGAACTGGTGCGCCGCGACGACGTGGAGGTGGTGGCGCTGTGCGACATCGAACCGATCATGCTCGGCCGCGCCGTGGAGATGGTGGCCAAGGCCGGCAAGCCGGCGCCGAAGACCTACGGCCAGGACCGTGACATCAATGCCTGGAAGCGCCTGCTGGAACAGCGCGGGCTGGATGGCGTGGTCATCGCCACCCCGTGGGAGTACCACGCCCCGATGGCCATTGCGGCCATGCAGGCCAGGATCGCGGTTGGCTGTGAAGTGGTGGCCGGCATCACCCTGCAGGACCACTGGGACGTGCTCAAGACCCAGCTGTCCACCGGCACCCCGTACATGCTGCTGGAAAACGTCTGCTACCGGCGCGATGTGATGGCCGCGCTGCAGATGGTGCGCCAGGGCCTGTTCGGCGAGCTGGTGCACCTGCAGGCCGGCTACCAGCACGACCTGCGCGGGGTGAAGTTCAACTCCGGCGACCCCAACCAGCCCTATGACAGCGGCGTGGAGTTCGGCGCCAAGGGCTGGTCCGAGGCGCGCTGGCGCACCGAGCACTCGGTCAAGCGCAACGGCGAGCTGTACCCCAGCCACGGCATCGGCCCGTGCGCGATGTACACCGGCATCAACCGCGGCAACCGCTTCACCCACATCAACGCCTTCGCCAGCAAGGCACGCGGCCTGCACGACTACACCGTGGCCAAGAGCGGCGGCACCACCCACCCCAGCACCAAGGTGGCGTTCAAGCTGGGCGACGTGGTGACCACCACGCTGGCCTGCGAGAACGGCGAAACGATCATCCTGCAGCACGACACCTCGCTGCCGCGCCCGTACTCGATGGGCTTCCGCGTGCAGGGCACCAAGGGCCTGTGGATGGACGTCAACCAGTCCATCCACATCGAAGGCCGCAGCCCGCCGCACAAGTGGGAAGACTTCAAGGCGTACCAGGACCAGTACGAGCACCCGCTGTGGAAGCAGCACGCCGACACGGCCGCCAGCGCCGGCCACGGTGGCATGGACTGGTTCGTGATCCATGCGTTCGTTGAGGCCCTGAAGGCCCGCGCCCCGATGCCGATCGACATCTACGACGCCATCACCTGGAGTGCGATCACCCCGCTGTCGGAGCAGTCCATCGCCAACAGCTTCCAGACGCTGGAGTTCCCGGACTTCACCGCCGGGCTGTGGAAGCAGCGCAAGCCGATCTTTGCGTTCGACGGGACGTATTGAGCAACCGGTAGAGCCGACCGTCGGTCGGCTGCCGTCCCACAGCGCACCGGCAACGATCGGTGCGCACCACATCGACGCCGTCCGCCATCGCACTGTCACGCAGGCTGCGCACAGTACATGCCCACCCGGCCACCGTCGGGCCCCGCAGCACGCGGCGGCGCGCGGTCCGGGTTCATGACACGGTGACGGAGCAGGCGCGATGAGTGTGTGGCAATGGCGGGGCGGCGCCCGCATACGGGGCTGGCTGGTAGTTGCGGGGCTGGCTGCGGCCAGCGCCGGCAGCGCCGCCGAGCCTGCGGTGCCCGCCACATGGCAGGCCTATGCCGGCAGCGCCAGCACCGCGCTGGCCGAACGTCTTGCGCGCACCGACCACCCGCGCGTGGTTCGCCTGCAGGCGTTCCTGCAGCAGCACCCCGCGACGGCACCGGCCGCCCCGCTGGTGGTGAGCCTGTGGATCGACGCGGGCGGCACGGTGATCCGCAGCCACTTCGCCTCGCTGGGGGATGCGCAGGCCGACGCCGACCTGCGCGCCGTGCTGGACCATGCGCCCCTGCCCGGACCCCCGCCGCCCGGCATGCGCCAGCCGCTGCGCCTTGGGCTGGGGATGCAACCGGCCGAAGCCACCATTCTTTAATCGCTCACGGACGCACCGGTGCGGGCGGCGGGGCAGGCCGTTGTGGCTGGGTGGACACCCCGAAACTGGTGCCCATGCGCTGCTGGGTAGCGGCACGGTTGGCCAGCCCCAGTGCACTGGGCGGTTGGCGCACGCGCTGTTCGGCGGCCATCGGAGCCGTGGTTGCCGGTGTCGCCGTGGTTGCCGCCGGTGCCAACATCCGGCTCATGCAGGCGTAATCGCGGATCCGCTCGCCATTGACCTCCAGCTCGATGCAGCCGGTGCCATCGGTCGCCTCGCCTGCCCGTGCGGCCGTGCCGCACAGGCCCAGCCACAGCGCGGCACAGGCCAGCACCGCGCACCCCCTGCGTGAAACGTTCTGCATCATGTCTGTCACCGCGCTGCAATGAAGCCGCTCTAACGTGACCGGCTTGGCGTTCTGATGCTGGCGTGTCTTGCATGCAGTTTGATGACACCGGGGCGCGGGCCCGCCCGCGACCGCTGCTGGGGCTGGCGCTGGGGGCCATGTGCAGCGCCGCGCTGGGCCTGTGGCTGCCGTGCGCGGCAGCAGCCGGTGCCGACGACAGCGGTACGCCACGTCGCTTCGACATACCGGCACAACCGTTGCCGGACGCCTTGCAGTCGTATGGGGAGATTACCGGGGTGGCGGTACTGATCGATGCGCATCTGCTGGGTGGGCTGCGCTCCACGCCGGTCCAGGGCACCTTTGCGCCGCTGCCTGCGTTGCAGACCCTGCTGGAGGGCACCGGGTTGGCGCCGCGCTTCGTCGACGGTGCGGCCCTCACCCTGGTTCCTGCCGATGCAGTGGCGCCTGCTGCGCCGGTGGACGCTGCTGCCGCGTCGGCAGGCAGGGTGCCGGCACACGCCGCGCGGATCATCCAGCGCTCGCTTGAGCAGGCGCTGTGCGGCAGCCGCGCCACGCGCCCGGGCAGCTACCGTGCCGTGCTGCAGCTCTGGTTGAATGCTGACCATCGCGTTGAAAGAAGCACCCTGCTGCAGGGCAGCGGCGACACCGCGCGCGACGATGCGCTGCTGGACCGCGTGCGCGGGCTTGCGTTGCCGGGCCTGCCCAGTGGCCTGCCGCAGCCGATCACGCTGCAGCTGCTGCCGCGCAGCGCGACCGCCACGGTGCCCTGCAAGGGCGCGCCGTGAGCAGCCTGGGCAGCGTGCTGCTGGAACACTACGAGGCGTTCCGCAAGCGCCTGCGGCGGCGGCTCGGCTCTGACGACCTGGCGCTGGATGCGCTGCAGGAAACCTGGCTGCGGGTGGAGCGCATGGGCGGCGCACAGCCGCAGCGCAACCCGGTGGCCTACCTGTTCCGGATGGCGGTGAACGCCGCCAGCGATCAGCGCAGCGCTCAAGCCCGCGTGCTCACCGGCGCCGAGGTGGATGCACTGATGGAGGAGGGCACCGACCACCTCGACCCGGCCACGGTCACCTTTGGCCGCGCGGAGATGGGCGCACTCACCGACGCACTGCGCGAACTGCCCGCGCGCCAGCGCGCCATCCTGATTGCCGCCCGCGTGGAACACCGCCCCATCGAGGCCATCGCCGCCGAACACGGCGTGTCCGCGCGGATGATCGGCAAAGACCTGAAGAAGGCGCTGCAGCATTGCGCCGCACGGCTGGACCGGCCGCTGGTGCAGCGGTTCGGTCCCGGCGCCGGAAAACCGTCATGACTGGTATGAACCCGCTTGCCTCCACCGTGATTCCGCCCGACCTGCAGCAGCAGGCGCACGACTGGCTGCTGCGCCTGCAGGGCGCGCCCGTCACCCAGGCCGACGCCGATGCCTTCCGCCGCTGGCGCGCGCTCGACCCGCGCCATGCGGCGGCGTTCGCGCAGGCGCGTGCCCTGTGGAATGCGCTGGGCCCCGCATTGCAGGCCGGCAATGCCGCCGCGGCGACACCCACCGCCGCCGTGTCGCTTCCATTGCCCGTAGCCACCGCCCACGCGCGCCCGCGCAGCCGGGTCAACCGCACGCGCCGCGCGTTCCTCGGCGGTGCCGTGGCGGCCGCCGCCGGCGGCTGGCTGATGGCGCGCTCACCGTTGGGGATGTGGCCGGAGATGGACGCGCTGGGGGCCGATTTCCGCACCGCCACCGGCGAGCAGCGCACGCTGGATATCCAGGGGGTGGCGGTGGCCATGGGCACCCGCACCGACCTGCGCCGTGTCGACGGCGGCACCGGCCTGCAACTGGGCCAGGGCGAAGCGCAGTTCAGCGTGCCTGCGCGCGGCAGCGCCGACTTCGCGATCCATGTCGACGGTGCCCGGGTCACGCCGGCCGCCGGCGCGCGGATCAATGTGCGTTGCGTCGGTGCCGACGCGCGCGTCACCTGCCTGGCCGGCAGCGCCACGCTGACGCGCGGCACGCGCACGGTAACGCTGCAGCCGGGCTGGCAGGCGCGCCTGGGCGGCGACCGCATCGCCTCGGTGGCGCAGGTGGCCACCGACCGCATCGATGCGTGGCGCCAGGGCTGGCTGGTGGCCGATGACCAGCCCCTGGCCGACGTGGTGGACGAGATCAACCGCTACCGCCCCGGCCGCATCGTCATCACCGGTACGGCGCTGCAGGCGCGTCGGGTGCAGGCGCGCATTCCCCTGCGTGACCTGGACACCTTCATCGACCTGGTCCGCGACGTGTACGGCGCGCGCGTGGTGCACATGCCCGGCGGCGTGGTCCTGATCGGCTGAGCGGGTCGCGCATCCGTGCGCGATTGCAGCACGCCGCGATGACAGCGCGATGACGCGCACCGCACGAATCGCAGCGGCGTCATGTACAGATGAATTTTTTGTTGCAGCGGTTCAGTCGTTGCCACCTATCCGCGTCTTATCCAGCGTAACAAGCGCAACGCATTGCCCTGTCACGCTGTTTCCCGTTGCCAGGGAAAGGCGTGCCGCGTAACGCGGTGACCTGCGCTTGTCCTTATCAGCGAACGATATTGCGACGGGTGACGGCGATGGTGAAGCAGCAGAACGGTTCGGTTGTCGGTGCATCCCTGCGTACGCCGCAGGTGCGCCCGCTGGCGCAGGCCATCGCAGTGATGCTGGTGGCCGGCGGCGTGGTGGCCAGTGCCACCGCGCAGCAGGCCTTCAGCCCTGCGTGGTTCGCCAACAAGGGCGTGCAGCAGCAGAACGCGGTGCAGAGCGGCCGCCTGCCCAACGGCATGCCGTCCAACCTGGCGCGCACCGATGCGCAGGCACAGAAGGCGCGCGATACGCTCAAGACCTCGCTGGACAACCTCAACACCGCCGCGCAGGCCATCGCCATGCAGCAGCGCATGCAGCAGACCGCGCGCGATGCCGCGCGCCTGCGTGCCGGCGGCGTGCCCGACGGGTTGGGCGAAGGTGGCCTGAAGGTGGACGACGACGCGCTGACCCGCGGCTGGTCCAACGCCAGTGGCCCGGTGCAGAGCAGCAAGGACGGCACCACCACGGTCAGCATCGCGCAGACCGCCGACAAGGCCATCCTCAACTGGGAAACCTTCAACGTCGGCCGCAACACCGTGGTCGACTTCGACCAGCAGGCTGGCTGGTCGCTGCTCAACCGGGTCAATGACCGGTCCGCGCGGCCCTCGCAGATCCTCGGCCGCATCCAGGGCCAGGGCACGGTGATGCTGGTCAACCGCAACGGCGTGGTGTTCGACGGCGGCAGCCAGGTCAACGTCAAGAACCTCGCCGCCGCGGCGGTGAACATCAGCGATGCGCAGTTCCGCAAGGGCCTGTACAGCGACGCGCAGGGCAGCGGCTTCATTCCCACCTTCGGCAACGAGGTGGCCACCACTGCCAGGAGCTTCAGCCATGGCGCCGCAATCGGCGACGTGGTGGTCGAGCGCGGCGCGCAGATCACCACGCACGTGCCCGCCTCGGTCACTGACGGCGGCGGCTATGTCCTCATGCTGGGCCGCCAAGTGCACAACCACGGCCAGATCACCACCGCCAACGGCCAGACCACACTGGCGGCCGGCGATGCGTTCGTGATCCGCAAGGGCATGGCCACCGACCAGAACCAGACCTCCACTACCCGCGGCAACGTGGTCAGCACGCTGCGCAGCCCCACGGCGGCCGGGGCCGATAGCGCATCTGCCAGCGGCGTGGTCAGCAACACCGGCCTGGTCCAGGCCAGCACCGGTGACATCACCCTGGCCGGCCACGACGTGCGCCAGCAGGGCACGCTGCTGTCCACCACCTCGGTGCATACGCGCGGCACCGTGCACCTGCAGACCGAGCGAACCGACACCACCGGCAGCGTACTGCTGGACCAGGGCAGCACCACCGCGATCGTGCTCGACCCCAGCGCCACCACCGCGCTGGACGTGCAGCGCGAAACCCTGGTGCAGGACTCGGACAAGGTCGGCGATGGTATCGCCCATCGCCGTGACCAGTCCCTGGTGCAGATCAGCACGGGCGGCACGGTTGCCTTTGCCGATACCAGCCTGACGCTGGCCACGGGCGGCCAGATCTTCGTCGATGCCGCCGACAGCGACGTCCGCCAAGGTGCCCGTCTCGACGTGGCCGGCTACGTCGGCGTCAAGATCGCGATGGAAGCCAACAACGTCCAGATCAACGTGCAGGGCAACGAGCAGCGCGACGCGCCGCTCAACCGCGACGACGCATCGCTCAACAGCAAGAACATCTGGCTCGACCGCCGCGATCTGGTGCTGGTGCCGGCCGGCACCAACGGCTATGAGGCCGACCGCTGGTACACCGCCGGCGGTCTGCTCGAAGTGGGCGGCTACCTGGGCGTCACCGGGCACGGGATCGGCGAGTGGTCGGCGCAGGGCGGCACTGTGCAGTTCAGCGGCGGCAACGTCACCACCGCGCGCGGCTCCAGCATCAACCTGTCCGGCGGCGCGCTGGACGTGCAGACCGGCTACGTCAACCTGACCCACCTCAAGGGCGCGGACGGCATGCTGTACAACGCCTCCACCGCCCCCGGCGACCTGCTCTACACCGGCCTGTACCGTGGCTTTGAAGATACCCACGCGCGCTGGGGCAACACCGCGTTCTACTACAACCCGCTGATCGCCCCGCAGCGCAAGCTGGAAAACGGCTACACCGTGGGCCGCGACGCCGGCCAGCTGATCGTGTCCACGGCCCATGCGCAGCTGCAGGGCGAGGTGGACACCACCACCTTCCAGGGCGAGCGTCAGCAGCGTGCGCGCGACGGCGCGCTGGACGGCTACCAGCAGGCACAGACCAGCGTGGCCCGGCAGGGCCAGCTGGTGGTGGGCAGCTACCTGCCGTTTTACGACAAGGACAGTGGCCAGAAGCGCTTCAGCCCTGCGCCACTGGTCGAGCGTGTCACTGTCGGCGAGGGTAACAGCGGCGACGCAGGCACGATCGCGCTGGACGCGGCGTGGCTCAACGCGCAGGCATTCGGCGGCGTGGCGGTGTACGCACATGCCGGCATCAGCGTGGACCAGGCAGTCGAGGTGGCCCATGGCGGTAGCATCGCCCTGCATGCCAGCGACGTGCGCATCAACGCCGACGTACGCGCCCGGGGCGGCAGCATCGCACTGGGCGACATGGTGGTGCAGCACACCACAACCGGCACCCCGTGGCTGGACCTGCCGATCAGTGCGCGTCCGGGCGACACGCTGCTGCACCAGGTCATGGTGGGCGACAACGTCACCCTCGATGCGCGCGGCCTGTGGACCAACCAGTGGCAGGACCCGGCGTCCATCGCCGGGTTGCCGTTCATTGATGGCGGCAGTGTGTCGCTGCGCAGCACCGGCAACGTCAGCCTGGGCAAGGGCAGCCTGATCGATGTGTCCTCCGGCGCGGCGATGGGCGTGGACGGCGATGTGGCGGGCGGCAAGGGCGGCAACGTCACCCTGGCCGCCGGCCAGAACATGGGCAGCGGCGTGTTGTCGCTGGATGGCAGCATCCGCGCGCATGGCGTCAAGGGCGGCGGCGCGCTCAACATCGAGAACGGCACGCTGGTGAGCATCGGCGGCGACATCCCCGATGCGGTCGAACACCTCGCCGCTGGTGAGGCCAGCACGCTGCCGGTGCGCCTGGCCGCCGACGTGATCCTGCAGCCCGGCGACATCATCCCGCTGAGCTTCGCCATCACCGTCACCCACGTGTCGGGCGGCAAGCCCATGCCGGTGACGGTGCGGCCGGAAGTGAGCAGCAGCAAGCCGGTCACCACCCAGGCCCCATGGGTGCTGCCCACCACCGTGCAGCTGGCCAACAACGGGCCGGTGCGCCAGGCCGGCGAGATCCTGCCCGCGGGCACCACCTTGTGGACCATCGCCGACCTGCCGGCCGGCTACGTGGTGCCGGCCAATGTCTTCCCTGGCGGCCTGCCGATTCCCGCGCAGACCTCGCGCTACACCGCCGGCAGCGTGGCCACTGCGGCGATCACCGTACCGGCCGGCACGCGCCTGCCGGTGGGCACGGTGTGGCAGCGCGAGGTGCCGGTGCAGTCGTTCCTTGCGCTGGACAGCAGCCTGTTCCAGTCCGGCTTCAAGCAGTACAACGTGATCGGCCGCGATGGCGTCACCGTGGTGGACGGCGCGCGCGTGGACGTGGCGATGCCGCTGCTGCAGGTTGACCTGACGGCCGCGCGCGCACTGGTCAGCGGCGACGATCCGCACGGGGCGTTGTCGGCCTGGCTGCCGCCGTTGCAGCAGGATGATCCGACCAGCGGTGCGGTCACCCTGCGCAAGGGCGCGGGCCTGTCATTGACGGCCGGCACGCCGCAGAACGCCGCCGACCTGGAGGTCGGCACGGACAGCCGGATCACCGTCGACCCGGGCCAGGCCCTCCAGCTGACCGGCAATGCGCAGATCACCCTCGACGGCACGCTGCAGGCCCGCGGCGGCCGCATCAGCGTGCTCGGCGGCGACCTGGGCGAAGGCCCGCTGCTCAACCGCCCCGACGGCATGCCGAACGCGCGCTCGATCTGGATCGGCGAGCACGCGCTGCTGGACGTCTCCGGCGCGGCCTTCACCGCGGTGGGCGCCACCGGCGACCGCCAGGGCAAGGTGCTGGACGGCGGCACCATCGAAATCGGCGCGCGGCATGACCTGGCCTCGCGCGACCTGCCGGCCATCGATGCATTCGTGGTGGTGCGCGACGGTGCCCGCCTGGAGGCTTCCGGCGCGCAGGCGGTGCTGGACCTGCCCGGCCTCGGCCAGACTGCCGTGGCCAGCCACGGCGGCGTGATCGCGTTGAGTGCCAGCAACGGCCTGTATGTGGACGGCAGCCTGCATGCCGCGGCCGGTGGCAACGGCGCGCGCGGCGGAACGCTGGCACTGAACCTGGAAACCCCGGTCTACGGCCAGGTTGACCGCTGGAGCAGCAAGGGCGCCGAGGTGGACGATGGCGTGCGCATGCCGCGCGAGCTGATCATTGAACAGCAGTACAGCGGCAGCGGCCTGGGTGCCGACGTGGTAGCCGGTGAACGTGACCCGACCCTGGCCTACGGCAAGGCGCGCTACGGCGTGGATGCCATCCAGGCCGGTGGCTTCGACACCGCCTCGCTGTACGTCAATGGCCTGCTCGATTTCGACGGAGACGTGACGCTCAGCATGCGCCGGGCGCTGTACCTCACCGCCAGCGCGCTCGGCCTGTCCACCGATGCCGCACGCGACAGCCAGGTCCGTCTGCAGGCGCCGTACCTGCGGTTGTCCGGCGCGGCACGGCGCCAGATCGACAACACCATCATGCCCAACCCGGTCACCGGGTCGCGCAACACTACCCCGGCTGCCGGCTCGCTGGGCGTGGCCACGCTGGCCGATGCCGCTTCCATCACCTTCGCCGGCAACCTGGTCGACGTGGTGGGCGCAGTCGGTTTCGGTGCGAACGGCGAGATCGTACGCAATGCGGTCGATCCGCTGGTGGTCGAACGCGATGCCTTCGGTACGGTGCGCATCCAGAGTCAGGGCGACCTGCGCCTGCGCGCCGCCGACCTGTTCTCGCCGGGCAACACCACCCTGGCGGCCGCGCAGATCTACGGCAGCGGCAACGTCACCGTGGGCCTGCGCAGCACGTTGAACGAGTGGGGCGCGCTGACCACCGAACTGGACCCGGACCGCGTGCTGGACATCCAGCGCGTGGGCACCGCGTTGCCGCCGCAGCCGTACAGCGTGTTCGGCAACATGAGCTTCGGCGCGGCGGTGATCAACCAGGGCGGCGTGCTGCGCGCGCCGCTGGGCACCATCACGCTGGGCCGTGCCGATGGCAGCGGCTATACCGGCGTGGTCAATCTGCTGCCGGGCAGCGTGACCTCGGTCAGTGCCAAGGACCTGGTGATGCCTTACGGCGGCACCGTCGATGGGTTGGTGTACAACTACAACGGCGTGGACGTGGCCTACCAGGGCGTGGGCGGCGAACCCAAGGTGGAGTTCCGCTCGCACGCGGTGAACGCGCAGGAAGGCGCGGTGCTTGATCTGTCCGGCGGCGGCGAACTGACCGGTGCGGCGTTCCTGTCCGGCCGCGGCGGCTCCACCGATGCGCGCCTGCACCCGCTGGTGCAGATGGGCCGCGACGGCTTTACCTTGCCGGGCCTGGCCACCAACCCGGTGTACGCCATCGTGCCGGGCGCGCAGGCCGGGCAGGCGCCGCTGGGCAGCGAGCGCGGCGCCGGCGACCCGGCCATTGGCCAGCAGGTCACCATCGGCGCCGGTGTGCCGGGCTTGCCGGCCGGCACCTACACCCTGTTGCCGTCCACCTATGCACTGCTGCCCGGCGCGTTCCGGGTGGAACTCAACGGCCTGGCCGGCAGCGCGGCGGCCTTCGGCACCACCCAGGCCATGCGCAACGGCTCGTGGAGCACCTCGGCACGGCTGGGCATTGCCAACACCGGCAGCAGCGACGTGCTGCCCACCCAGCTGGTGGTGACCGCCGCCGATACCCTGCGCAGCTACGCGCAGTACAACGAAACCAGCTACGCAAACTTTGCCCTGCAGCAGGCCGCCCGCGAAGGCGCCCCGCGCCCGTTGCTGGAGCGCGACGCCAAGGCAGTCAACATCAATGTGACCAACCCGGCCGTGGCTGGCGGGCTGGACCTGCCGTCGCTGCAGTTCAACGCCACCGTGCTGGACGCACCGGCGAGCGGTGGCACCGGTTCGGTGGCCCGCCTGCTCAATGCCACCCACTACGAAATACTCGCCGATGGCGGCCAGGCCAGCGCGGACTTCAATGGCGTGTCGGTGCATGCCAGCGAGCTGAACCGCATCGGCGCGGCACGGCTGGAAATCGGCGGGCAGCTGCGCAGCACCTATGCCAACGCAACTACCGGTTCGCTGCAGTCGGCCAACGTGATCACCATTGAGGGCGGCTCGGGCAGCAACAGCATCGTGCTGCGTGCCGGTGCACAGCTGCAGGCCGCCGACGTGTTCCTGATGACCGGCCGCCAGGCCGGCGGCATCGTGCTGGAGCAGGGCGCGGGCATCAACACGCTGGGCCAGGGCGCGGCTGCCTACGACGCCACCCAGGGCTACATCTACACGCCCGGCCGCAACGCACTGTTGGCCGTGTCCAACGGCCAGATCAACCTGCTGGCGCCCGATGCGCCGGATTCCCAGGGCAACGGCGCTGGCAGCATCGAAATCGGCGCCTGCGCGGTGGGCGACACCTGCACCGGGCAGACCCGGTTGTACTCCGAAGGCACCATCGCCACCGCCACCGACAACCGGTTCGTGCTCGGCGATGCGGTGCGCTATGGCACCCGCAACCTGTCCCTGGCCGTGGGCGGCATCAACGTCGGCAGTGCCGAGGCCATTGCCGACGCCACCGCGCGCGGTACGTTGCCCTCTGGCATGACCCTCAACCAGGACGTGCTCAGCCGCCTGCTGCTGGGCGACACCGCCGTGGGCGCGCCGGCACTGGAAGCGCTGTCGCTGACCGCACGCGAGTCGGTGAACTTCTACGGCGACGTGTCGCTGTCCACCTTCGATGCGGTCACCGGAAAATCCGCGCTGAAGCAGCTGGTGCTGGGCACACCGGCCATCTACGGATATGGCGACGCCGATGCCGTGGCCCGCATCCAGACCGACACCCTGGTCTGGAGCGGCGCGCTGGCGCCGGCCGGCAGCATCATTGCCGGCGGCCCGGGCACCGGCCACGGCCAGCTGGTGGTGGACGCCCGCGAGATCGTGCTGGGCTACGGCCCGCGCACGCAGCCGGACACCGTGCGTGCGCAGGACCGCCTCGCACTGGGCTTTGCCGGCGTGCACCTCAACGCCAGCGAGCGCCTCACCGCCAACCAGAAGGGCAGCCTGAGCGTGTTCGAAACCCAGGGCGACTGGGACCCGGCCACGCGCGCGTACGCCCGCCAGGGCGGCGAACTGTTCATCACCACCCCGCTGCTCACCGGCGCGGCCGGGTCGGTCAACACGATCACCGCCGGCGGCAACCTGCAGGTCACCGGCAACGGTGCCGCGGCCCGCCCCGACAACGCCACCCTGGCCGGCGCGCTGGGCGCGGAAATCGCCCTGGACAGCCATGCCGGGACCCTGTTGCTGGACACCGCCGTGCTGCTGCCCAGCGGCAAGCTGAGCCTGGCCGCGCAGGGCGATGTGCGCCTGGCCGACGGCGCGCAGCTGGACCTGGCCGGCCGCCGCATCACCTTCTTCGACACCGCCAAGTACAGCTGGGGCGGTGATGTGGTGATCGACAGCCGCAGCGGCAATGTGCAGCAGGCCGCCGGTGCACGCATCGACCTTTCCGCGCAGAACAACCGCGCCGGTTCACTGCGCGTGCGTGCCGCCAGTGGGGCCATCGACCTGGCCGGCACGCTGCTCGGCAGCAGCACCGGGCATTACGATGCCGGCGGCACCGACGTGCCTTACAGCGCTGGTCGGATCGACCTGCATGCGCAGTCCATCGCCGATTTCAGCGGCCTCAACACCCGCCTCACCCGCGATGGCGTCACCGGCGCGCGCACCTTCCGCATTGGCCTGGGCGACCTGGTGCTGGGCGATGAAGTGGTAGCGCACGAGGTGAACATCGGGCTGGACAACGGCCAGCTCACCGTCAACGGCACCGTCGATGCCAGCGGCGAACAGGCCGGCAGCATCCGCCTGGCCGCGCGCAACGGGGTCAGCCTGGGCAGCACGGCGGTGCTCGATGCCAGTGCCAGCGTGCTGCGCCGTGACAGCTACGGCGTGGCCATCGATGCGCCCAACCGGGCCAGCATCGAGATCGATTCGGGCATAGGCTCACTGGGCATCGCCAGTGGCGCGCGCATGGACCTGCGCGTGGCCGGCAGCGACCGCAGCCACGGCACGGTGGCCTTGAACGCCCCGCGCATGGGCAGCAACGACGTGGCCATCGACGCTGGCGGCGCGATCACCATCGACGGTGCGAAGGCGATCCAGCTCAATGCCTTCATCACCGACAACAGCGCTGCCGCCGGCAGCGACCGCACCGCCAGCGGCGAAACCTACCAGGTCATCGACCAGGCCTACCTCGACCGCCTGCACGCGCAGAACAGCAGCTTCATCGACGCCGCACTGGGCAACAGCGCGTTGGTCGACAACCGCCTGGCCGGCCTTCGTCGCTACGGCGATGCGTTCCACCTGCGCCCCGGCGTGGAAGTGGTGGCCGACCTGGGCGTGAACGCCGACGGCAACCTGCACGTGGACGGCGACCTGGACCTGTCCGCTCACCGCTATGCCAGCCTGAACCACAATCTGGCGCGCAGCAGCGTGCGCGGCTCCGGTGAGGCCGGTGCGCTGGTGCTGCGCGCGCAGGGCGACCTGGAGGTGTTCGGCAGCATCAGCGATGGCTTCGATGGCAGCCGCCTGGGCACCACCTTCGACGACAACGGCTGGTACCTCACCGCCGGCCGCCAGCTGTTCGGCAGCGACGTGGTGGTGCCGCACGGCGGGCTGGTCACGCTGGCCGCGGGCAGCGTGTTCAATTCGGGCAAGGTGCTCAACTACGACCTGCCCATCGGCGGCATGCAGATGGCCGCCGGCACGCTGCTGCCGGCCGATGCCCGCCTGGCGCTGCCCCTGGCGCTGGCCAAGGGCACGGTGCTGGGCGCGGCGGTGCACGATGCGTCCGGCGCGCTGTTGTACGCGGCCGGCACCGTGCTGGCCGACGCGGTCACCCTGCCGCAGGGCGCGCAGCTGTCCGCCGGCCTGCGCCTGCCGATGGCCGCCAACATCGCGGCGATGACCTGGCCGGCAGGCGTGGCCTTGCCCGCCTCGCCGATTGGCAACCTGGTGACCCTGGCCGCCGATCTTGGCCTGGCCAAGGGCGCCTTCATTCCCAGCGACACCGAGGTCAAGCTGCCCGGCGGTGCCACCACGGTCAATCTGCGGCCCACCGATGCCGACGGCAACCAGGGCCGCATCTGGGCGCTGGCGCCGATGCTGGCGGCCGGTTCGCAATCGTGGGACATCAGCCTGGTGGCCGGCGCCGACCTGGCCGGCGCCGATCGCCTCACCATCGACCGGGCGGGCACCGGCAGCCTGCGTCTGTCCGACCCGCATTACGGGCAGGGTGGGGCGGTGGTGGAGATTCCCGGCACCGGCTCGCCGGCCACCTATGTCTGGGGCGAGCTGGCCCCCTTCGAACAGATGGTCCGGGACTTCTACGGCGATTACATCCTGACGTTCGTGCCGACCCCGGGCGCGGCGTTCACCGCCGATGAGCTCAACGAGCTGATGATGTGGGGCTTCATCTGGAGCGGCCCGGAAAATCTCAACGCGCAGGGCTACGGTGATCTGGCGGCCGTTGGTTCGCCGGCCGTCCCGCCGGAAACAGAGTACAAAACGCTGCCCGGCCGCGAGCAGCTGCCCAGCGTGGTGCGTACCGGCACCGGCGACCTGCGCCTGGTCTCCGGCGGCGACATCGCCACCACCTCGCTGTACGGCGTGTACACCGCCGGTACGCCGTCGGCGGTGGTGTCCACCCAGGGCCGCGATCCGTACAACCAGCCGCGTGCGGTGGTGACGCCCAATCCCTCCAATCCAATCGGCAACACCGTGCTCGGCGACAAGGGCAGTGTGTTCGAACACCTGGTCGACGGCGGCAGCCAGAGCCTGTACCAGGCCTGGTATCCCGAAGCGGGCGGCAACCTGCTGCTGCGCGCCGGCGGCACCATCGTGGGCGACAGCCTGGGCCGACCGGGCACAATCCTGCGCGCCGAAGCGCTGGGCTATGCCACCGACCGGGTGAGTTCCACCGCCGCGGTGGGCAATTGGCTGTGGCGGCAGGGCACCGGCAGCGTGCAGGGCGGGGCCGACGGCCTGCCCACCGCGTGGTGGATCAACTTCGGCACCTACGTGGCGGCGCCCAACGGCGCCAACTACTACGACAACTTCGTGGAAATGCCGCGGCTGATCGGTTTCACCGGCTTCGGCACGCTCGGCGGCGGCAACCTGCTGCTGGACGCGACCGGAGACGCCGGCATGCTGCAGGGACGTGGCGACCACGGCGGGGTCCACATCAACCGCAGCGCCGGTCTCAACCTGGCCGTGGCCAGCACCGGTCGCGTCACCGCCGACGGCACACTGGTGCAGACCGGCGGCGGCGACCTGGACATCCGCATCGGCGGCGGCCTCAACGCCGATCCCGCGCTGCGTTCGTACACCGGCAGCAACAGCCCGCCGGAGGCCAACCCGGTCACCGTCAACGACATTCATCACCTGGAACTCAACGGTAGCTTCACCAACCTGCGCGGCGCGCTGCGTCTGGAAGCCGGTGCGGTAGGTGGCGTGGAACTGCGCTACGGCAGCCGCCAGGACGCCAAGGAATCGCGCCCGTACGACATGTACAGCGCGACAGCGGCCACGTCGGCAGGCGGCCCGGTGCTGGTGCTCGGCGATGCCGGTGCACGCCTGGACGCCCGTGGCGACCTGGTGCTGGGCACCGTCACCGACCCCGGGCGCGTGCCCCAGTTCAACAACGGCACGCCCTTCAGCGTGGATGGCACGGCCTACCAGGATGGCGGCTGGAGCTGGTTCTCGCTGTGGACGCCATCCACGGCAGTGGACCTGATGGCCGCCGGTGGCAACCTCACCCCGTCGCTGGCCATGCTCGACCGCAACACCCGCACCGACGCCCAGGCCACCGACGGCAACCATGTGTACCCGTCGGTGCTGCGCGCTACCGCCGCCAGCGGCAGCATCTACTACGGCACCCCGCGCACCGCGCCGACCCAGGGCACCAACAACGAGAACTTCGTGGCCGGCGTGGTGCTGGCGCCGTCGCCGGTGGACGATGTGTTCACCGCACGCGGCACCGGCCAGCTGGAACTGCTCGCGGCCGGCTCGATCTATGCCAACGGCACCGGTCTGGGTGTGTCCGGCGCCGACCCGTCCGCGTTGCCCAGCCCGTTCAATCCCGGCTTCGTGGGCCTGGCCGACGCGGTCTGGTACGGCCGCCGGTTCATCCACAACGTCAGCCCCACCGGCCTGGCGCCCAGCGTGCTGCTGTCTGGCAACGACCCCAGCAGTTCGGCACAGGCCTATCCCTTGTTCGCGTTCACCGCCCCCACCGCATCGGGCCACGTGTACGTGGGCCAGGTGCCGTCGCGCTACTACGCGCTCACCGGTGACCTGGTGGGCCTGCGCACCGGCAGCATCGTCACCACCACCAACAACGTACTGAGCAATGGTGCCGTCCGGACCGACACCACCACCTGGTACGACGGTGGCGGCGCGGTCGCCATCCGGGCCGGGCGTGACATCGTCAATTCGGGCACGCCACTGGGCGCGCTGGACAACGTAGGTATGGTGTACGGCAACAACGATGGCGCACTGGGCTGGTTCGGCCAGCTCAAGGGCGGCGACCCCACGGCCGCGCCCAAACCGACCTTCATCGGCGCCGGCACCGCGCGCGGCAACCTGATCGTGCATACCAGCGCCGACGATGTGTCGGTGGTGCAGGCCGGCCGCGACATCCGCTTCAGCACCTTCTACATCGCCGGCCCCGGTCTGCTGGACATCAGTGCCGGCCGTGACCTGTACATGGCCGACAAGGGCGAACTGCGCAGCCTGGGCCCGATCGCCAACGGGGGCGCCGGTGACCGCAGCAGCGGGGCCGCCATTGCCGTGGCTGCCGGCGTCGGCCCGCACGGTGCGGATTGGACCGGCTTCGCCGCGCGCTACCTGGACGCGGCCAACCTGGCCGATCCCAACCGCGCGCTGGGCGAACAGGCCGGCAAGGTGGTGCGTGTGTATGGCGGTGCCACCTCGCTGGCGCAGTGGCTGAAGACCGAATTCGGTTACGGCGGCGACGAGGCCGGTGCCGTCGCGTTCCTCGCACAACAGCAGCAGACGCTGGACCAGGCGCGCGATGCGGCCACCGCCAGCGGCGGCACCGGCGCGGCCAACCGCGACCTGGCCCGCGAGTTCAAGCAGGACAGCCAGCTGCATCTGGTGAACTGGCTTACCGCCCGCTTCGGCGGTGCCAATGGTCGGGGCCTGCATTTCGACGCGGCCAGCATGGACGCCCAGGCGTTCTTCGCGCAGCTGCCGGCCGAACAGCAGAGCGCCTTCCTGCGCAACGTGTACTACGCCGAACTCAAGGCCGGCGGCCGCGAGTACACCGACGTGGACGGCCCGCGCGAGGGCAGCTACCTGCGCGGCCGCGAAGCCATCGCCACGCTGCTGCCGGCCAAGGATGCCAAGGGCAGCGAGATCGCCTACCGCGGCGACCTCACCATGTTCAGCAGCGCCCTGTACTTCGAGAAGACCGGCGACGTGGTGGCCACCCGCCGCCCGCTGCCGGGCAAGCGCTACGTGACCGAAGCCGAGTGGATCGCCGCCGGTCGGCCCAGCGAAGGGCTGCCGTTCTACCGGGTCAACGATGCCGGCATCCATACCGATTTCGGTGGCGACATCAGCCTGCTGGTGCCCGGCGGGCGCGCGCTGGTCGGTGTCGACGGCGGGTTCGTGCCGGGGCCGGGTTCGGGCGTGCTCACCCAGGGCGAGGGTGATATCAACATCTATGCGCGCGGCAGCCTGCTGCTGGGCCAGAGCCGCATCTTCACCACCTTCGGTGGCAACGTGCTGGCCTGGTCGGCAGAGGGTGACATCAACGCCGGACGCGGCAGCAAGACCACCGTGGTCTACACCCCGCAGCGCCGCGTCTACGACGGCGTGGGCAACGTCAGCCTGTCGCCGAACACGCCCACCACCGGTGCCGGCATCGCCACCCTCAACCCGATCCCGGAGATCGCCCCGGGCGACATCGACCTGATCGCACCGCTGGGCACCATCGATGCAGGCGAAGCGGGCATCCGTGTCTCCGGCAGCGTCAACCTGGCCGCGCTGCAGGTGCTCAACGCCGACAACATCCAGGTGCAGGGCAAGGCCGTGGGCATCCCGATGGTGGCGGCGGTGAACGTCAACGCACTGACCTCGGCCAGTGCGGCGGCCAACAACGCCGTGCAGGCCGCGCAGGACATGGTCAAGCGGCAAACGCGCCAGGCGCAGCCGTCCACCATCAGCGTGCAGGTGCTGGGCTTTGGCGAGGAGACCAGCAGCGTCACTCCGGCCAAGGACGACGACCGCTACGACCCCGACAGCGTGGTGCAGGTGGTGGGCATGGGCGAACTCAGCGCCGAGCAACGTGCGCGCATGGCAGCCCCGGGCACGCAACGGCAGTGAGCATGACGCCCGACATTTCCACGGCCCCCGCGCGTGGCCACGGCCCGGTGCGGCCAACGCGCCGCAACTGCCTTGCGCGTGCAACGCCGGTGTTACCCGCGTTGCGCACCATCGCGGCCACCGCAGCGCGTGTTCCTTCCCTCTTCCGCAGTGAGAAGCTCCTGATGTCTTCAACCCCCAAGGCGATGGCCTGGTCGCCGCTGCCGCTGTGCCTGCTGTGCGTGATGCCGCTGGCCGCCGCCCAGCAGGCACCGGCGGCCGCCACCCCGGCTACGCCCGCTGCGAACGAAGCGCCGGCCGCTGCGCGCGTCACCATCAACGAGTACCTGGTGCGCGGCAACAGCGTGCTGGATGCACGCGACATCGAACGCGCGGTCACCCCGCACCTGGGCCCCGACCGCACCCTGCAGGACGTGGACGCCGCGCGGCTGGCACTGCAGGCGGCGTACCAGCGCAAGGGCTACCAGTCGGTCTACGTCGACCTGCCCGAGCAGCAGGTCAGCGGCGGCGTGGTGATCCTGCAGGTGACCGAAACCCGCGTGGGCCAGGTCAACGTGGTGGGCGCGCGCTACAACGACGCCGCGCGCCTGCGCGAACGCGTGCCGGCGCTGCAGCCGGGCCAGGTGCCCGATTTCGACGGTGCGCAGCGTGAACTCACCGAACTCAACCGCGGCGGCAAGCGCCAGGTGGTGCCGCTGGTCAAACAGGGCACCGCCGACGGCACCATGGACGTGGAGCTGAAGGTCGACGACAAGACGCCTTGGCGGTTCAGCGCCACCGTCAACAACGACCACAGCGTGGACACCGAGCCGCTGCGCAGCATCGTCAGCATCGGCCACGACAACCTGTGGCAGAAAGACCACACCGCCTCGCTGACCTTCTTCGCCGCCCCGCAGGACCTGGACCAGGCCAACGTGCTGTCGGCGTCCTACGGCCTGCCGCTGGGCAGCCCGGACTGGATGCTGGAATTCTCCGGCTACCGCTCCGACAGCAACGTGGTCTCCAGCGGCCAGACCAACGTCACCGGCAAGGGCCATGCGCTGGGCATCAAGCTCAACCACAGCCTGCCGATGACCGGCGTGTGGTGGCACCAGCTGTCGGCCGGCATCGACTTCAAGGACCTGGACGAATCGGTGGCCATGGTGGGCCAGGCGTCCGACTTCGCACCGCTCAAGTACGCACCGCTGACGCTGGGCTACAGCGGCTTCCGCCAGGGCGACAAGCACCAGCTGAGCGTGGCGCTGCAGGCCGTGTTCGGCGCGCGCAGCCTGCTCGGCTACGGCAGCAGCGACGACGAGTTCGACTGGAAGCGCGCCTACGCCGATTCCAGCTTCTTCGCGCTCAAGCTGGACCTCAGCGATACCTACACCCTGGACAGCGGCGCGCAGTGGTTTGCGCGCATCTCGGCGCAGATGACCGACCAGCCGCTGGTCTCCGGCGAGCAGTTCGCCGCCGGCGGGATGTACACCACGCGCGGCTACCGCTCGGCCGAAGGCATTGGCGACTACGGCGCGCTGGCCACGCTGGAATGGCGCACCCGCCCGTTCGCGCTGTGGGGCCTGCAGGACTGGCGCCTGTACGCCTTCGTCGATGGCGCCTGGCTGGGCCTGCGCCGGCCGCTGCCCGAGCAGGCCGACAGCAGCTGGATGTCCGCCGCCGGCCTGGGCAGCAGCCTGCGCATCAGCGACCACTTCAACCTGCGCCTGGATTACGGCCACACGCTCAGCGATGGCCCTACCACCACCAAGGGCGCGAACCGACTGCACCTGAGCGTCGGCGCCAGTTACTGAGCCCGACCCCCGACTTCCCCGGAGATATTTCCCATGCAACGCCTTCTTGCCCTGTTGTTGTTCTGCCTGAGCATGTGCACGCTCGGCACCGCCCGTGCCGATACCCCGTGGTGGCAGGCAGACTGGAAGTACCGCAAGCCCATCACCGTGGACGCCGGCCCCAACGGCGCCGCGCTAGGCGGCAACCTCGGCCGCACCCCCGTGCTGGTGCGCCTGCACACCGGCAACTTCGCCTTCGACGGCGTGGCCGACGGCGGCAGCGACATCCGCTTCATCGGTGCCGACGGCCGCACCGTGCTCAATCACCAGGTGGAGCAGTACGACGCCAGCCTCGGCATGGCCCTGATCTGGGTGGACGTGCCGGCCATCAGCGGCACCGCGCCGCAGACCCTGTGGATGTACTACGGCAACGCCGGTGCACCGGCGGCGGGCAACGGCCAGCGCGTGTTCGACCCGGACTACAGCGCCGTGTACCACTTCGCCGAAGGCAACGAACCGCGCGACACCACCGCCTACGTCAACCACCCCAGCGGCCCGTTCAAGGCCGCCGACGGCGCCATCATCGGGCGCGGCGCGCAGTTGGCCGGCCAGCCGCTGCACCTGCCCGGTGCGCCGTCGCTGGCCATCGCCGCCAACGGCGCGATGACCGTCTCGGCCTGGATCAAGCCGGCCCAGCTCGGCCCGGACCAGGCCGTCTACAGCCGCCGCGAAGGCGACAACGTGCTGATCATCGGCCTCGACAACGGCGTTCCCTACGTGCGCGTCAACCAGCAGCGCAGCCAACCGGTGCCGGCACTGGCGGCGGGGCAGTGGGCGCACCTGGCAGTAACCGCCAGCGATGGCGCGGTGGTGCTGTACGTGGGCGGCCGCGAGGCCACCCGCATCGAAGCCCGCCTGCCCGCGCTGGCCGGTGAGGCGCTGTTGGGCGCCGACGTGGCCCCGGCTGCGGGCGCCACCGCAGCGGTGGCCATGGCGCAGCCGTTCCTGGGTGACATCGACGAAGTACGCGTGTCCAAGGTGGCCCGCCCGGCCACCCTGCTGCTGGCCGACGCCAGTGCGCAGGGCGCCGAATCGCGCCTGGTGGCCTTCGGTGAAGACGAACAGTCCGCCGGCGTCAGCCACTTCGGTTTCATCCTCAAGGCGATGCCGGTCGACGCCTGGGTGGTGGTGGCGATGCTTGGCCTGATGCTGCTGCTGTCGTGGGCCATCATGATCACCAAGAGCCGCTACTTCGGCATCGTCGCCAAGGCCAACGAGGCCTTCACCGTGCAGTACCGCAAGGTTACCGGCGCACCGGTGGCCTCCCTGCAGGAACTGGAACGCACCGGCACGCTGGCCCCGCAGATCCGCGAGAGCTCCACGCTGTGGCGGCTGTATCGCATCGCGATGGAAGAAATGGACGGGCGGGGTTCGCACCACCACGGCCTCACCGCCGCGGCCATCACCTCCATCCGCGCCTCGATGGACGCCGAAGTCACCCGTGAAACCGAGCACATGTCCAAGCGCATGAATTGGCTGTCCACCACCATCGAAGGCGCGCCGTACATCGGCCTGTTCGGCACGGTGATCGGCATCATGCTGGTGTTCGTGGTGGCGGCGATGGCCGGTGCGGTGGACATCAACTCCGTTGCGCCCGGCATGGCCGCCGCGTTGCTGTGCACCGCGGCCGGCCTGGGCGTGGCGATCCCGGCGTTGTTTGGCTACAACTGGCTGGCCTCGCGTGCCGAAGCCATTGCCGCGGACATGTCGGTGTTCGTTGACGAGTTCACCGCGCGCCTGGCCGAAGAGTTCGATCGCAGCGCACCGGCCGCCGTCGCGCGTCCGGTCCAGGCCTGAGGCGCACGACCATGGCCAGGGCAAAACGGTTCGGCATCAAGAAGCGCGAAAAGGGCATCAACGTCACCCCGTTCGTCGACGTGCTGCTGGTGGTGCTGGTGATCTTCATCCTCACCAGCAACGCCTCCATTCCGGGAATCCAGGTCAACCTGCCCAAGGCCAGCTCCAGCATGGCGCTGGAAAAGCCGAAGACCAAGGCGATCACCGTCGACAACGCCGGGCAGATCTTCCTCGACGCCTACCCGGTGAGCCTGGCCGAGCTGGAAGACCGCCTGCGCACCGAGAAGGCGCTCACTCCCGACTTCCCGGTGATCGTGCGCGGCGACGCCCAGGTGCAGTACGCACGCGTGGTGGAGGTTCTCGACCTGCTGCGCCGGATCGACCTTAACCAGGTTGGTCTGGTGACCGGCAAACCACAGGGGTGATGGCGTGACTGCACTCAATCCCCGTGCACGCGGCGCGACCGGCTGGCAGCGCTGGTGGCCGCTGGCGGCGCTGCTGGCCGGCATCGCGCTGCTCGCGCTGCTGGCATGGCTGCTGCTGTTCAAGGACACCGCCAGTACCCGCCGCCCGCAGGTGGAGGTGCCGATGGTGATGCTGCCCCCACCGCCGCCCCCGCCACCGCCGGAACCGGCGCCTGAGCCCGAACCCAAGCCCGAAGAGGTCATGCCCGAACCGGAGCCGCTGGACGAGGTGCCCAAGCCCACCGAGGAAGCGCCCACCCCGGACACCGCCGACCCGGTGACCATGGACGCCACCGCGCAGGCCGGCACCGACAGTTTCGGCATCCAGTCCGGCAGCGGCGGTGGCCGCAGTGGCACCGGTAGCGGTGGCGCCGGCAACGGCACGTACGGGCGCTACCTGGGCTACGTGCTGCAGCAGGCCGTCGCACGCGACGAGCAGGTTCGCCGGCTGTCGTTCCAGCTCACCGTCAACATCTGGCTGGACCCGACCGGTGCGGTCACGCGGGTGGAACTGCTGCGTGGCAGCGGCAACCCCGAGGCCGACGAACGCGTGCTGCAGGCCATCCGCGCGGTGGGCCGTATCGACGAGCGCCCGCCGGCGTCGCTGGATTTCCCGGCGCGCGTGCTGGTGCAGGGCCGGCGCCCGGCCGGCTAGGTGCGGCCGCCTCCTTCTTCCCGACTTTCCTTTTTCTGCGAGCAAGCTGATGACCCGTTCAACCTATTCCGCCGCACTGCTGGGCCTGCGCCGCTCCGCCCTCGCCGCCGGTGTCGTGCTGGTGCTGGGCAGCGGCGCCGCCCATGCCCAGGACGGCAGCGGCGAAAGCACGATGATCAAGCTGATCCGCGGCCTGATCGACAGCGGCGCGCTTAAGCCCGAGGCGGGCCAGGCGCTGCTGCTGGAAGCCCAGCGCGAAGCCGCCGTGGCGCGCCCGGCCGCAGCCACCGGTGCCATCGCCGCGCAGCCCGGCGACGTGCGGGTACCGTACATCCCGCAGACCGTGCGTGATGAGATCCGCGAGGAGCTCAAGACCAGCGTGATGGCCCAGGCAAAGGCCGAAGGCTGGGCCGCACCGGACCAGGTGCCCGACTGGACCCAGCGCCTGCGCGTGCAGGGCGACGTGCGCGTGCGCAATGAAAGCCGCCTGTATTCGGACCGCAACAGCGACATCGAAGTGGATTGGGCGCGGATCAACGCCGGCAACGGTTACGACGTCAACGGCAACACCAACCTGGGCCTGCCGCCGCTGCGCAACACCCGCGAAGACCGCAACAATTCCTGGCGCATCCGCGCGCGCCTGGGCGTGGTGGCCGAGCTGGGTGAGCACACCCGTGCCGGCGTGCGTCTGGCCACCGGCAATGACAACGGCCCGGTGTCGTCCACCCAGACCCTGGGCGGCGGCCTGGCCAAGAAGGACGCCTGGCTCGACCAGGCCTGGCTGTCCTACGCACCGGTGCAAGGCCTGGACATCATCGGCGGCCGCTTCGGCAACCCGTACTGGTCCACCGACACGCTGTTCTCCAACGACCTCAACTTCGACGGCCTGGCCTTCAAGTACGCCTACCCGCCGGGCGGCGAGGGGCTGTCGCTGTTCGCCACGCTGGGCCTGACCCCGTTGGAGTATTCGTCCGACGGTTTCCCCAACACCAGCCAGACCAAGATGAAGAGCGAGAACAAGTGGCTCAACGGCGTGCAGGTGGGCGCCGACTGGCAGTTCGGCGACCAGCAGAAGCTGCGCGCCGCGGTGGGCTACTTCGACTTCCGCAACATCGCCGGCGAGTACTCCCAGCCCTGCGCGCTTTACGCCGGTGCCGACCACTGCAGCAGCGACTGGTCGCGCCCGGCCTTCATGCAGAAGGGCAACACGCTGATGCTGCTGCGGAACATCGCGCTCGATCCGCTCGACCCGGCCAACACCCCGATGCCGCAGTACGTGGGCCTGGCCTCCGAATTCGAACTGCTGGACCTCAACCTGGCCTGGGAAACCCCCACCTTCGCCGGTTACGCGCTGCGCGTGGAAGGCCATGGCATCAAGAACCTCGCCTTCGACCGCAACCGCATGTGGTCGCGCGCGCAAGGCGGCATCGTCACCAACCTGGGCGCGGCCGCCAACGGCGTGGCCGGCCCGCAGGACATCCACAGCGGTGACATGGCCTACATGGCGCAGGCCACCTTCGGCCAGCTGGCGCTCAAGCAGGCCGGCGACTGGAACGTGTGGCTGGGCTACAAGCGCCTGGAAGCTGATGCGCTGCCCGACGCCTACAACGATTCCAACTTCCACCTGGGCGGCACCAATGCCAAGGGTTACTACCTGGGCAGCTCCTACATGTTCGACAAGAACGTGTGGCTCACCGGCCGCTGGATGGCGGCCAAGGAAGTCACCGGCGCGCCGCAGTCCATCGACGTCTTCCAGCTCGAAGTGAACGCTGGCTTCTGACCTGTTGGCCGGTGCGCCCGCGCCGGCCGTTTCCCTGCTGGATACCCCATGACCACTGACGACACCCTGCACACGCTACCTGATGCGCCCGACCAGGCCGGGCCCGATGCCATCGAAGCCGACGCCGCTGCGCCGGCCTCCCCGCCGCTGTACCGCACCCCGGTGGTGCTCTCATCGCACGAGCACGCGCACTGGCGCCTGCTGCCCGGCGACGCCGCGTTCGCCGCCGCCAGCCACGCCGTTCCGCTGGTCATCGGCGAATTCGCCGCAGCCGCCCGCGATTACCCGCTGGTGTTCGTCGGCGCTGACGCCGCGCCGGTTGCCGTGCTCGGCCTGCAGGCCGAACACAACCGCTTCGTGGTCGCCGACCACTGGCAGACCGGCACCTACGTGCCCGCGTATGTGCGCCGGTATCCGTTCGTATTCGCCCGCACCACCGAGCCCGACGGCCACGTGCTGGCCATCGACGCCGACGCCCCGATGCTGCGCACCAGTGGCGACGAAGGCCAGCCCCTGTTCGACGCCGACGGACGGCCCAGCGCGCTCACCCGCCAGGCCCTGGCGTTCTGCGAGGCGTTCACCCGCGATGCCACCGCCACGGCCGCCTTCAGCGCCGCGCTGGTCACTGCCGGCGTGCTGGTGGAACGCCAGGCCGACGTCGTGCATCGCGACGGCCGCCACTCCAGCCTGCTCGGCTTCCAGCTGATCGATGCCGAACGCTTCGCCGCACTCCCCGACGCCACCGTGCTGGCCTGGCACCGCCAGGGCTGGCTGGCGCTGGTGCATTTCCACATGGCCTCGCTGGCCCGCTTCAAGGACCTGCTCACCGCCTGACCGTTTCAACCGGGACACCGGACAGGACAACGACACGGACGTCGTGGACCGCACACGCGGTTCGCCACTGCCAGGCAGGTGGGAAGACCTCGCCCTGGCCCCGGCAGTCTGTCCGGTACCCGACCTTGTTGTGCGGTCGCTCACACCCACTACGCGTGCGCGCGATCCGGGGTAGAGCCACCCCATGGGTGGCTGCAAGCAACCTCACCCAAACGCCAAAACGCACGCACGGCACATCATTACCGCCGGCTCAGCCCCACCAGAACCACAACGCCTGCGTGCCCTGGCCCACACTGTAGTCGCCTCGACCCGCGGCAAGATCCAGCACGCCCTGTCGAAGCGCCGCCATCGCCGCCTCTCCCAGCCTCAGCGTGGCGCGCGCGCCGCCCACGTCCCACTGCCAGAACGCGACATCGTCATCGACCGTCAGCCGTAACGATGTCGGGGCGTCCCAACGTGCATCGCGGTTGTTCGGCACGGCCAACTGCGCAGGGCTGGGCGGAGAGAGCTGCAGCGTCCGCGTCGCGCCCGGGCCGTCCAGCGCCAGCGCATCCAACAATGCCAGCATCGACGCGCAGCCGGCGGCATCGGCGCCGATGTGCCAGCCCGGATAGTTGCGCAGGTTGTCCCGATAACGCCAGAGCGACACGGTGCCGTGGTGTTGCCACGCATGCGATCGTTTCATGGCCGAAGTGTCCCAGAAACGCGGGCCATCCACGCTGGGCTGCAGGTATCGCAATGGCTGCGACGCAGGGCAGGGTTCGGGACGTTCAGGGGGGTGTGGCGATGGGCCACAAGGCAAGGATGGTGCGCCCGGAGGGATTCGAACCCCCGACCAATGGCTTCGGAAGCCACTACTCTATCCGGCTGAGCTACGAGCGCGTTGTGTCCTGCAGTCCCGGGCGCCGGTGCTGGCCGCCGTACGCCTTGATGGCGCGGGAGGAGCATTCTAGCGGTAAACGCGGCGCAGGTCTGCCCCCCGTTCAATTGCCCGGCACGGCAACGCTCGCGACGGGGCTTGGCGGTATCCTTTGCGCATGGCTTACGAACGTTTTGAAGCCCCCGACGGTCCCCCACCGTCGCGTTGGGGCCAGTACTGGAAACTGATGCGCGCCGATCGCCCGATCGGCACCCTGCTGCTGCTGTGGCCCACCTGGTGGGCATTGTGGCTGGCCGCCGGTGGCCTGCCGCCGCTGTGGACCCTGTTCGTGTTCAGCGCCGGGGTCTGGCTGACGCGTTCGGCCGGCTGCGTCATCAACGATTACGCCGACCGCTGGCTGGACCCGCACGTCAAGCGCACCAAGGACCGCCCGCTGGCCAGTGGCCGGGTGTCCGGGCGCGAGGCGTTGCTGCTGTTCGCCGGGCTGATGCTGGTGGCCTTCGCGCTGGTGCTCACCCTGAACCGGCTGACCATCGGCTTGAGCTTCATCGGCATCTTCCTGGCCGCCAGCTACCCCTACCTCAAGCGCTACACCCACCTGCCGCAGGTGTACCTGGGCATGGCCTTCGGCTGGGGCATCCCGATGGCGTTCGCTGCCGTGCAGGGCGAAGTGCCGGTGGTGGGCTGGCTGCTGTATGGCGCCAACATCCTGTGGTCCACCGCCTACGACACCTGGTACGCCATGGTGGACCGCGACGACGACCTCAAGATGGGCTCGCACTCCACCGCCATCCTGTTCGGCGACCTGGACCTGGTCATCCAGGGCATCCTGTTCACCCTGTTCCTGGGCACCATGGGCCTGGTGGGCGTGCGCGTCGGGCTGGGCGCGGCGTACTGGATGTCGGTGGGCGTGGCCGCGCTGCTGATCGCCTACCAGTTCATGATCTGCCGCAAACGCGAGCGCGATGCCTGCTTCAAGGCCTTCCTGCACAACAACTGGGTGGGCGCCACCCTGTTCGCCGGTATCGCCGCGGCCTTGGCGTTTCATTAAGGCGCCCCGACCAACAGTCGGGGCCAACCGACCTGTCGAGCCGCCCATGCCCCGGTAGTGCCGGCCGCTGGCCGGCTCCCGACCATCCCGTGGAACTGCCCCGCAGCCACCACCCCGCACCTCGCCCCTACGACCAATAGGCGACTGACAGCCCGCCACCCAACCCACACACTGCTCCCCATCGGAATCACCTGGGAGGGTAGGGCGATGGCCACGTCGGCAGCAGCACAAGACGGTTGGATGGCGCGCGCAGCACTGCGCTCGGCCGCGTGGGCGGAAAAATGGTTCCCCGACGCCTACGTGTTCGCCGTGCTCGGCGTGGTCATCGTGGCGGCCGCCGCCATCGGCTTTGGCGCCACCCCGCAGGCCACCGCCAGCGCCTTCGGCGAAGGCTTCTGGAGCCTCATCCCCTTCACTATGCAGATGGCCTTCGTGGTCATCGGCGGCTACGCCCTGGCCACCGCGCCCATCGTGGCGCGCTTCATCGACCAGCTGGCGCGGGTGCCGCGCTCCGGCCGTGGCGCGGTGGTGTACGTAGGCCTGGTGAGCATGTTGGCCTCGCTGCTCAGCTGGGGCTTCTCGCTGGTGTTTGGCGGCTTGCTGGTGCGCGCGCTGGCGCGCCGCGAGGACCTGAAAATGGACTACCGCGCCGCCGGTGCCTCGGCCTACCTGGGCCTGGGCGCGGTGTGGGCGATGGGCCTCAGTTCCTCGGCCGCACAGCTGCAGGCCAACCCGGCCAGCATGCCGCCGGGACTGGTGGAGATCACCGGGGTACTGCCCTTCACCGAAACCATCTTCCTGTGGCAGTCCATCGCGTTGACCGCCGCGTTGATCCTGGTGTCGCTGCTGATCGCTTGGCTCACCGCCCCCGGCCCGGCCACCGCCCGCACCGCACGGGACTTCGACGGCGCCGCGCAGGCCGAGCCGCAACCGCTGCAGCCGCGTACCCGTCCGGGCGAGTGGCTGGAATACAGCCCGCTGCTCACCGTGCTGCTTTCATTGCTGGCGTTTGGCTGGCTGTTTGGCGAATTTGCCAACAAACCGCTGGTGAGCGCCATCGCCAACCTCAACACCTACAACTTCCTGTTCATTTCGCTGGGCCTGCTGCTGCACTGGCGCCCGCGCAGCTTCCTCAACGCCGTGGCCAAGGCCGTGCCCAGCACCACCGGCGTGCTCATCCAGTTCCCGTTGTACGGCGGCATCGCCATGATCCTCACCCACGCGGTGGGCAGCGGCGATGAAACCCTGGCACACCGGTTGTCCAGCCTGTTCGTGCACATCGCCACCGCCGACACCTTCGCCCTGGTCATGGGCGTGTACTCGGCGGTGCTGGGCTTCTTCGTGCCGTCTGGCGGCGGCAAGTGGATCATCGAGGCGCCGTATGTGATGCAGGCTGCCAACGAACTCGAGGCCCACCTGGGCTGGGCCGTGCAGGTGTACAACGCCGCCGAGGCACTGCCCAACCTGATCAACCCGTTCTGGATGCTGCCGCTGCTGGGCGTACTGGGCCTGAAGGCGCGCGACATTGTGGGCTTCACCTTCATCCAGCTGCTGGTGCACATCCCGCTGGTGCTGGGCCTGTTGTGGCTGCTGGGCATGACGCTGACTTACGTGCCGCCGGTCATGCCGTAACGCCGGGTGCTGGCCGGCTGCGTTGGGATCAACGGCAGCGGGGCAGAGCCCCGCTCTACGAGCGTTGATGGGTAGCCCCCGCCACAATGTTGATAGGTACGCCGCGTAGAGCCGGGCTCTGCCCGGCCGCTCGGGAATCAACGGCAGCGGGGCAGAGCACCGCTCTACGAGCGTTGATGGGCGGCCCCGCGCCACAAAGTTGATAGGTACGCCGCGTAGAGCCGGGCTCTGCCCGGCTGCTCGGGGTCCATGGCAGCGGGGCAGAGCCCCACTCTACGAGCGTTGACGGGTAGTCCCGCGCGACAATGTTGATGGGTACGCCGCGTAGAGCCGGGCTCTGCCCGGCTGCTCGGGAATCAACGGCAGCGGGGCAGAGCCCCGCTCTACCAGGGTTGATGGGCGGCCCGCGCCACAATGTTGATAGGTACGCCGCGTAGAGCCGGGCTCTGCCCGGCTGCTCGGGAATCAACGGCAGCGGGGCAGAGCCCCGCTCTACGAGGGTTGATGGGCAGCCCCGCGCCACAATGTTGATGGGTACGCCGCGTAGAGCCGGGCTCTGCCCGGCTGCTCGGGATCCATGGCAGCGAGGCAGAGCCCCGCTCTACGAGC
>Ga0182008_10000128_pt1 | contig 57510 bp, 78 predicted proteins | sample Sormic07211129_1_FD_120482 | JGI IMG/M metagenome (GOLD analysis project Ga0182008, IMG submission 120482) | Rhizosphere microbial communities from Sorghum bicolor, Mead, Nebraska, USA - 072115-129_1 metaG | ecosystem: Host-associated > Plants > Roots > Rhizosphere | place: USA: Nebraska...
CTCAATTAAAATTGTTTCACCGGACTTATTACAAAACTCTCCTTGATATACGGTGTAATAGATTACAGCCATCTTAAATCCTCCCTAATCTTGTTTTAGTCCGGTTAAATGATATAAAAATATCCTCACCCTTAAGTTTGATGTCCGGTATATAAACACCGCTAGACCGATCACCCATCAATGATTTTAACTTATTCAGTGGAGCCACAACTTCCGGATTATTTTTTGCCCCGGCATATTCCCCCATAATTCCCAAAGTAGGCCCATAAATCACGCCTCCATTTGCAAATGCAGTTGGTTTATTTGGCGCCGAAGTCTGGCCACTCTTTTTACCAAGACTATTAATCGCGCCAGCGGCAGCTTTTAGGGCAATACCCGCTGCAATAGCGGCTGCCCCGGCAACTATACCTGCGCCTGGAATAAATGCGGCAATATCCAATTTGCCTTTCAAGACAGCGGCAGCACCATATTTAATCAACAAATCACCGAACTCACTAAGGAAATCCGCAAAGCCCTGCAATAAGGCCCCGCCAACAGCACCAAGAACATCACCACCAGAAGCCAATGCCTCGCCTATCGCTGTTCCTACCGATGACAACGGAGTCATTAGCCCATCTTGTATCAGTTTATTAAAATCTTTATTAAACTGCTCCTGAGCCTTGATAATCGCCTCCTGTTCGTCAGTAATCGTTTTAAGCCCTAAGATTGTGTCTTTCCCCCTGTTATTTCCTACTACACCAATTTTACGCTCTTTTGAAACGTCAACAAAATCAGATGAACCATCTTTTTTCTTGGAAAATGGATCCTTTAAGGCTTTTACTGGTTCAAGTTGGAATAAACTCTGTTGTGCTTTCTTTAAGTCTTCTACTGCTTTTGTTGCAGGATTATAACCCAACTTAATTAGTTCGTCAATAGCTTTTTGGTAAGCATCAATCTTTTTAGCTGACTTTTCATCAAAAGTATCCTGGAAAGCGTTATCAGCTTGAATAAGATCAGTATTTAACTCCTTCATAACATCAGCAAGAGTTTTTACCTTCTTGCCTTGTTTTTCTGCCTCTCCACCAACGTTACCAGAAACTAAGCCTCCTTTGGATTGCTGTTCTTTAGCATATCTGTCTAACCTTGCACTTTCAAGTGTTAACTTATTATTCTCGGATACTAAATCTCTACGATCAGAAAGATTTTTATTGTACTTTTCTTGGGCATCTTGTAAACCTTTAAGGGTTATTTGCTGCCCTCCGGTAGCTTTTCCAAGGGCCAATAACTTACTGGTATAATCCTTAAGGTAAGCAGATGCTTTAGTGTCACCTGATCCTAGTCCAGGGTTCTCAGCCAATAATCTATCTAACTCACGCTTATTCTTAATCTGCTCCTTTTCAAGATCAATTCGTTTTTGTTCATTGGTAAACTTTATACCCTCATTCTTTGCGATTAAATCAGCAGCAGCCCTTGCCCTTGCCGATGCAAGTATAGATCCTGTTAATTCATCATAAGATGTTTTTAACTCTTTAGATTTGTCGTTTTCGAATTTAAGATTACCGAAGTAGTCTGGATAAAGTTTCTGTAATTGATCGTACGCTTCTTTCCTATATTTTAACGGCTGATTGGTGTCCGTGTATTGACTATAAAGAAGTCTTAATGTAACCAATTCAGACTGAGCATTCTTTGTGCCATCTATCTGAGCTCTTGCAACACCACTTAAAGTTTCCGCATAATCATTAGCTGCCTTGGCTGCTCTTTGACTTGCTTTCTCTGCCTTTTCAGCTTCTTTATTTGCGCTTTGTTGATATTTCTGGTAGAGAAGAATCCCCGCACTAACTACAGATAGAGCTACGCCAAGCCCGGCGGGGCCAAGTAGCTCCCTGCCCATTGCAGCCAATGCAGCACCAGCACTTCCGGTAGTAGCTTGTAATCTTTGAAAAGACTCAAGCATAGGGTTTAAGTTGTTCTGAATACCGATAAATCCAAAAGGTAAGTCTTGCGCTATTCTGCCTACGTTAGTTAATGCAAACCCAGCCTGATTGGCTCCATTTGCAATAGCCTGACCGGAACTAGCCGAAGAAGCTGCAGCTGCCGCCAAGCCTCTTGAAATTGAATTACTAGCAGTGTTTAAATTACGAATAGAAACCTCACCAGATTGCAAGGCCCGGTTAAACCCTTGAAGATTGAGAGCGTTAACACGTTGAATGTTTTGGCTGATTGTATTACTGGCGGCCTGAGCGGCTTGACCTGTGGCCGTAAGTTCGCTTTGCGCTGATTCAAGATTAGCCCGCCAATTATTGATATTAGCCTCTAATTCGACCGATAATCTTGCTTCTGCCATTCTATTCTATATTTTTTAGTTTCTTGAACTTGTCCATTATCGAATTGACCTTACGTTTAGTAATTCCGGTCCTTTCTTTGGCTTTATTAACAGTTTTTTGTGTCGGCCATATCTCGTCAATTGTGGTTTTCTTCAAAGCCTTCGGATCAGCTTGCATGGCGAATACAATCCATCCCAATTTCCTAAAGTTAGATTCCTCCTTATCTATTGCATCAGAATAACCTTTGCACATCAGCTCAAATTGAAACGGGGTTAGTCCTGCCAATTCAACCGGAGTTAATCCTAACCTACCATAAGCAAAAGCCATCATCCTTTCATGATCTGGCCGGGGATCAGTTATTTTCCTTGTGCTTTTTTTTTAGAAAACTCCTCCATGCGGGCTTTAAAATCAGCGCCCCACTTACTGGCATGATAAGTATCCCAAACACGCTGTATCTGATCGCTATAATCACTTTGTTCAGCTACTGCATCATGAAGATCATAAGCAACACCATACTCTGGAATTGGCTTATCATTCCTTACAGCTTCACCAAGCAGCCCAGAATAGATTAAGTCAACATTAATCTTTCCGAGATTCGGAGATATCTTTCTGTCTTTAGGGAAACACCTAACCTCAAACTCCATGCATGCAGGATAACCAAACCTCAGAACATGTTTATTTTCGCCGTCAAATAGTTCAACTAAACCGTTCATATTATGGAGTTACTACAGCTGGTTCAATTTCTGGTTTACCGATTCCTACCATTGTTGCAGTGAAAGTATAAGCCTCTCCGTTTGGCGCGGTCTCATTGTATTGAGAAAATCTCACTTTACCTTCACGAACCAATCCTTTTGTCGGGTTTGTTAACCTGGCAAAGAATATTTTTTTGTCAATAGCAAGTTTTAAAAGTGTCTGATAGTTTGCCTTAACTAATTTCTCGTCATCAGTCAAAGAAACAGCCTGTCCGTCTCCTGTCAAAGTCCAACTACCCAATCCAGACTGTGACGTGGACCATCCTTCATCGCATTTATTACTGGTTGCTTGTTCAGCAAGAGAAACCTCAAAGCCGTTAGTTGTCCAGCAAGCCACAGTTTTGTAGTTAGCTTCTGTACCCCGGGTATTGGTCGCTACAGATGTTATAGTATCAATTTCTATAACATAATCGGTACCCATTAAATTTTCCATTCTGTAATATTTTAAAGTGTTACAACTGTTACCAAATGTAACATTAATGTTACAAATAAACAATTGAATATTTTATTATATCACTGGTCTGCTTTTATTTGATCAATAACCCACATGTCCCTTTTCCAGTCTATCTTTTTTCGAACAAATACACAAGCGCCAACCGGATAGGGAAACAATTTCTCTGCTTCAATTCTTAACTCTGACTCACGTAATGATTTAGGATCAATTGAGTTATCCATACGCTGTTTGTATCTGTTGTATAATTGATATTCTTAACACCTTCCATAACTGATTTCCAAATGTGAAATGGCGGCGGTAAAACAAGATTTGTCTCAAGATTGGAGTTAACGAATAGCTTATCCATGAATAGTTCCGCAATCTGCTCCGCAGTTTTAGTACCGCCTTTACCTAATGGGAATACGGTTGTTACCTGGGCCTGTATTGAGGTCTGATCATTCCTTTGGCATTTTGGTGAATTATCGTTTACGGTTTGATTCAAAAGAATAATATAGGCCTCTATCTGCATAGTACCAATCGTAAGGATTGCCTTCTTCTTCGTGGCAGTTTCTTGTACATACTCTTCAAACACTGGTATAACTTTAGTTAAAAAGGTAATTCCAGTTGTTTTTTCAACGTAAGCTGTACGGATTGCTAATGTCACACTTTTCATAAACTTATCCCTCTAAGTAAATCTTTTAGTTCTTTAATACATAGGATTTGATACTTCATAAACGCAGGAAGTAAATAAGGATTTGCTATAATGGTCCCCCGGCCATTAATGTAATACGTCTGGGCTAATTCTCGCCACTCTGCCGGTACTGTAGCGAGATAAGATCTTGCACTCTGGCCAGTACCAAATTCAATCCATGCAGCTACGTCACCCGCAGAAGACTCAACGTAAATGATTGCCTTATATCCATTGTTTTGAAGACTATACCCTATCGCCTGGCTAATTGGTGTCCAACCTCTTGAGTTAACGATATCGGTAAGCGCCTCGGATCCGTGTTCTGTAGCTACAAGCGACCCAGGACCGGGTGCGTTTCGGATAGCATCCATTTCTATTTCCCCCGCATAGAATTCGATAATACCTTTCACGTCCTTAGCAACTTTATCGCTGAGGTTCCTAATCCTAAAGGACATTTCACTAAATCCGGTTAATTTAACGCTCATTATCTTTGTGGTAATTCAACTGCCCTGGCTATAATTACTACTTCCTGTTTATATGTGTAGTCTGGATCGGCGCTTGATATAGCGAAGTCCTGGCCCCTCCAATGCAAAATCATATCCTCAACCAAGAACTTATCATCACGGTTACGAACAGTGAATGACACAGCAGGTTTTAATGTCTCCTGGTTTGCCTGCTGCGTACGTACAGACTTTAAAACGTCCACTTTAGCATTAGTGGCCCAATATAGTTCGATACCCGGTATAGTGCCGCCAGCTCCGTCATCTACGTCAGCATTGATGAATATCTCGATCTTTTGATTAAGCTCTCCTGAATTTATCGGTCTTCTCTTTGCCATTACAAAACAAGGTTACGGGACCAACCATGAGACAGCAGCATAGCCGCGTCAGAAATAACACTGTTATCTGGCATACCTCTTTGTTTAAATAGGTAATCTATCTCAGCCAGTAAGGCCATTTTAAGACCAGAAGGCAATACCTCGTATCCGGTGCTATATATGCACTTGTAAACTTTATGGACTGACGTACTGCTTTCCCACACCTCAACAGATCCGGTTTCCGAATAGAAGTAACTGAAATTTGAATCAGATGTGTTATTTACCTGTATCGATTTCGCTTGAAAAGAGTTAATTGAATACTGATCGGACGTTAATATCGTGTCTCCATCCTTTACGCTTACCACTTCGCCAGTTGGAGATAATGGCATCTCTATGCATTTTCCGTCCCATTGCAGTTCTATATTTCTTTTAACGAGGCCAATATTCAAATATGCTTCAAGCCTCTGCCTCGCAGAAGTTATGGAAACCAATAAATCCGTATCATCAGAAGTGTAATCAGCATCAATACGGCAATAACTCTTAACAGTAGCCATGTCGACAGGCTCCGTGATATCTGCATCAATTTCTCTTATTTGCATAATTAGTGATATAAAAAATGCCGTAACGGATTAGTGTTACGGCATCAACCCATACTCAAACCAATAGACCCAATTAATCGTCTTTACCGTCTTTTTCTTTTTTCGATTCCAGTCTTTTTACTACCTTATGAACGATCAAAGCTTTTGCGGTGCTGTCTGGCGCTTCGAACTTATCACCTTTTTTATAGGTGCCGAAGTCATCAACTATTACTTCTAATTTCATGTTTATTTCCTCCTTTATGCGGCTGCTGCCTCCGGTTTAGTGATAGCTGTTTTAATTGTAGCAATATCATCATAGATGAATGCTTGTTGATCCAGTTTTCTTACGAAAGCATGGAACCTGCTTTCTCCAAGCATAACAAACTGATTTTTGATAAAATCATCGTTAATCCATCCGATTTTAACAGTATATCCAACATAGTCAGACACATTGTATTTGCTCATGTCAGCAATAAACACTTTGCCAGCCGGAATATCCTGCTCAGGCATAATGGTTACGCCACCAATAACAACCTGGTTAAACATTGAAGCAGATGGATACAACGGTAACCCTCTTTCATCTTTTGCCGAAACAAACTCAATGAAAAAGTCAACCGGGTTAACTAATGCTAAAGACGGTTGATAAGGCATTTCATCCTGGTAATTATGCGTAGTGAACACGTCAGTAATCCCAGCATTGATAACATCCATGATGTTAGGGAACCTAACTTTTAACGCCATTGATCCAGCAACAAATGCGCGACCATATAGAGTTGCTCCTTTAGGATTAGGAGAAACGCCGCTACCAAACAGAATACCTTTCTGTTTACGGATATCGTGTTTGTCTTTAAGATACCCGGTAGCAATAGATTGCAATCCAGGGATATCTTTTATTGATTCCTCGGTTAATCCAATCCAGCCTGCAGCCTTCACAGGAGAAGCATAACGAGTCTCAATCTTAAAGTCCAATTGAGGTTTTGCCGCGCCCTCTGCTACAAAACTAAAATCACCATCTTTAGGGATAGATTCAGTATACGGATAAGCCGCTAAACTTGTACTGAAATTAGTCACCAAGCTATTAATAATAGTAGCCCTCAGGTTAACCCTTTGAGGTGGCGCAGATTGAACACCCATTAAGGCCGGGATTCCATCAGGATTCGTAGCTGCTCCGGTAGTCATGTTCCCTACAGCTTTAATTTCAAGCTCTAACACTCCATGACCAGCAGAATAAGTCGATTTGATCTTTTCGTGGTTATCGTTGATAAATTTACTTACCTGTTCTTGAACAGACTCAATTTTGATACCTCCATTGTTTTTAATCTCCAAAGCAAGCGCATCATGCTGAGTTTGAAACGCTTTAAATACCGCTTCAATAGTTTTGTCTGTACCATCAAAATCTTTAATTGTGATGGTAGACATAGCTTCCTGTATAATAGACTTGATCGTTGCTTTTGCTTCATCCTTGGACAATCCTGATTTCAGTAAATCAGGCAATGCCTTTTCTGCGGCTTTAGTTGCTGCAAGCTCTACTTGCTTCAATGCTTGCTCTTTCTTTTGATCTTCGGTCAAATCATCGCCGAAGCATTTGTGTGAGTTTAACGCCATAGATGCCATTAGAGCAGCGCCGATAAAAACTCTTGGTACGAAGTTCTTTTTCATTCTTGTTTTAATTTAAATAATAATCCCAAACTGATTTTTGACTGCTCGTCGGCGGGTCTATTGTTGGAGTGTTTTTCAACGACTCAATTAATCTTTCGCTGATATTGCCTGTAACAGGATTTGATCCAAAAACAACAAGGCTGCTTTCTCTAACATTTTTAGCCTCCTTAATAATAAAGTAATATGGTATGTATTCAAAATCCCCCTTATTGGCAATAAAAGGTAAGTAATCATCATAATTCTTTTTCAATGCGGCATCCTCAGGAGCGTTGCTGTCCATTGCAAAAAGTATTGTTACATATTGCATCCTGACACTGGCCTCAATTGCATCACCACTCTCTAACCATTCTTTAGCTTTTTGGTGAATAATTTTGTCCTTAGGCACCTTGTAAACTAGAACCTCTGTGTCTCCTTCGTAAGGGAATCCTAATGCAGAGAATGGAAGCGTAACCACAAACATTTCAACATATTCCTTTTTCACGACCACGTTATCAATACATAATTCGTGATCAGCAACCAGGTAATTTTTAAATATTTGTTCCTTTACAGATTTATTCCAGATGCCTTTTACATGGAGATCCTCATGTCCATCAAGGATACCAGTTGTATTTGCAGCTATGTAGTAGTAATTGCTGTCAATCTTAATTCCCTTTACCTGATCAGCATATTTATTCAAATCAAGAGATCTACAAGATACGCTAATCCCTTTATCGCATGACTTCTGTATTTCGGCCTTCTTGAACTCAATGATATCGTTAACGTTAGACCTGAATGCCTTAAACATTTCCTCTATCGTGGAAAATTCCTTTTTCGGAAAGTAAATGCTCTTTAGTGTCATTTGCTGAAAGGCTTAGTTACCTGGTTGATCTTTTTATCGATTACATCTTTGATACCTGGATCCTTGGCTTTATCACGCAAGGCTTTAAGCTTATCAATAGTGTCGTTTTTAGGCTTATTTTCCATGATCATTGATTGATTAAAACAAATGTAACAAAAATGTTACAAATATTACCAACTGTAACATTTTTTTATAAAAATGCGTAATCCCCATTCTTTATATCGCAGAAACTATATATCCCAAACACTGAATGATAGTACAAATCAATTAAATCAAGAGTAGTTTCAAAGGGTTCATTTTTTAATGAGTCATACACATGAAGGATTCCAGACTTATCGAGATGTGCACCTATCATATGACTTAATCCTCCCTCTGATAATGTGACACATAGAACCAAAGGCATAGCAATTACATCTCCGGCAACAGAATATTTTGTTTGTGTTTCAGGCAGACTCTTCGTATTTGGATCATAGAATAACGGCTGCATATAGAAATCAAAACCATCTTCTTGCATTAGCTTAGATAGACCGCCGTTTGTAGACCCGGGAATCCGGCTTGCCTCAAGTCTCTCCGGCGTTATAAATGATTCTGGTAGATTACATGCGTTAGCAACGGCATATAAGCCGCACCCATATCCGTCTTTCTGTTTGTACATTACGATGCTCCTGTTAATTTATTATCTACAATTCGGCCTCTATTAACATATTGATTGTACCTATTCTCAGTCATAAACGATTGAGTACACCTGCAATTGATGCGCTTCCTGGCTGGTAATGAAACATCACCAGGTCGGTCGCATAAATCCCCGGACATATCGTACTTTTCATCAATAGGCACTACTGTATCGTTTAAGTGCAAATGATCATCTCTCTCACCTATAATACGTCCGAGCCAAACCTTGTACCCTTGTCCTCCCTGCTCGTCTATCCAGCTTCTCGCGCCTATATCCTTTCCAAGGTTAGCCATTGTGGTTGTCTCCGTTCTACTGAATGTCAACCCTCTTGTTTTGATAATGTTCTTTAACTCTGTAAGGAATAACCGAACCTTTCCATCTTGGTCAACTCCAAGTGAGTAATCTTTTCCCAGCGCCTGCGTAATTAAGTCAATTGTGGTCTGGTTTAAGTCAGTCTCAATACCGTTGATATAATTCAAAGCAAACTCACGCAGCTTCCCAGACCAAACATCGACCAGAAAATCAATAGCACTATCCTTTACCTCTAATCCATCTAATGTTCTTTGGCGATAAAATTCCCTACGGGCGAACTTCATGCCTATCAACTGGTATACTTGCAAATAGGCATCACGCCATACGCCTCTATTCAAAAGCATATTTACAGGGACGTTATCAAGGCCGTAGGTATTTACCCATGTTACAATTCTCTCTACATTTTTATTGAGAGCTCTATTAAAATAGGGCTTTACCTGCTTCTCAGAAATACTGTGAGCCTTATCAAAGTCGATTCGTTCCTGTTGGAATTCATTCATTACAAATATTGTTTTGACTCTGGGCTGTTTGGATCCGGCAAGGAATTGAAATCATTACTTACGAGATCTTCTATCTTCATTAATCCAGAAGGGACCAGATATACTTTACCCATACCACCTTCCATTTCATCATAACCAAATACAGCGCGCCTTTCATCTTCACTTAATGTAGGTTTACCATACACCTTCATCATCAGTTCGAGATCAGGGGCCAATTCGGAAAACTCCGTTAAATCGTGGCAAGATATAACATCAGGATACCATTGCTGTATCTTCTGGTTAAGCTTCATATCGAATTTGCGAAGCTTAGATATGATATTGTTTGTAACTAAGGCCTTATAGCCAGCCTTAACGTTGCTTTCTGTGCTTGCCTTGGTTGTAGGGCACAATACATCTGGAATACCCATGGTAGCGTATATATGCTCCCAATTGGCGGTACTAGCTCCTATCAGCTCCATTTCTGCAAGAGTGTCTCCGTATGCCTGAACATCAACCTTTCCATTCGTAAAGTGCATCCTTCTGTTATTCTTTGCTCCGGCAAAGTCAGACATAACGGTCTCTTTGAGGGTTTTTATTTGTTCAGCGGTCAACTTCCCAACTGGTTTACCTTCGGAAGTTATCGCAACATCAGAACTAAATAACGTACCTCGTCCACCATTTTCAAAAGCAGCTCCCTGGGCTATGCTATTTGAATTGTTTAAAGAAATGTCCATTGCCGTTATTTGATCGACACCAAGACCCCTTAAATCCTCTAATACTGGATTCCATCGCTTCAAATGAAGAATGTATTTCTTGTCAATATCAATTTGGCTCCCGTTAATTGCGGTATATCTAAATAGGCTTATTGCATCAAACCTATCATTTGATTTGACAGGCTCAACCCTATTCCTATGAAGAGAATGTACTCTTACTGGCTTACCTGCATTACGACCAACATCAATAGTTTCAAAGAATAGATATGCATCACCGAAATCATAGTTATGCCAAAAGTCTTCCAGAAGCTCAAGACCCGACTGATAAGTATTTGGATTATCGAATAGATCATTAAGCGGGTGATTCTCTAACTCGGTTAATGCCTGGTTCTTTATAAAAACCCTTGCCTCGTTTGTTATATTCTTTGAATAAAATTGATTGAATTTAATTGACTTAGCTTTTGGCGTGTCCTTTTTCTTGTTAAAAAGAATTGGAACCTCAGTAAGTTTCGTGACAAGTAAGTTAGATGCAGCATAGAATATCTTATTGTTATAAGCCTGCATACCGTTTAGACTCCATCCAAATGCCCTACCAGCAACTATCGAAAAGCCCGGTCCCAAGCTAGGGAAAGCAGAGCTTAAAGCCTTAACAACAGGCCCTATTGTAGCTCTTGCTACACCCTTTAAATACTCTTTTGCATTCATACATGTAAATGTAACATTTTTGTTACAATTCTAATAAAACTCATTTAATTAGCCTGCGTAGAATTCAAACTCTTCTTCTGTGCTACCTCTCAGATTAAAAACTTCCCTCATCATAAACATGTCCATCAAATCGGGAGACTGTCCATTTAATTTAGTTTTCATTTCGTCCTTGCCTATAATTCTAAGCTTACCGTCCATGTCCTTCTTTGCCTTCTTTATTGCTTTACGCTCATACATGAACCTCTGTCTAACTGTCATTTTGTTATCGTACATCATATTAGCTACATGTTCTGATATCCGATACCTTCCATTTAAAACGTTATCTCCTGACCGATAATAGCATTGTGTTTTTAAGTTTTGGTAATTCTCCGGGAGTATGTTGCCTTTTCTATCTTTAAGTGGATTATCTGGATTTGGATAAGGCGTACCACCGTTATTAAATTCTAAGGCCCCCTCTATAAATCCATCGACAAACTGACCAACTCCATCATTATCAAAAGCAATGTCTTTATTTTGAACTTTATGAAGGTTTGCCATTCCGGCAATTGCTGCAATTACCTGTTTACCATTTGATTTATCAATAATCATCAAGTCTACTAACTCAAAACCATACCAAGCGCCGATCATTAGCTTATCCGACCCCTTTAGTGCAATATCTGCAGTTATGAATCTACCTTCTCTATTTACCTCAAATAGGTTATTAAACATACCAAGGAAAGAAGCATAATCATAAAGATCATCATCAGACAACACCACCTTCCAGTTACCATGAAGTAAAGAAGCTTGTGTTTCTTTATCTTGAGCCAGTAAGTTCCCCAGGTAAGAAGGATCGACACTAAGCAGCTCTTTATTTTGGTAAATGGTCCCGGAAATGAATGTAACCGATTTAATAAACTCATTTGGATCTAACCCGGATAATCTTACCACTGGTTCTAATATATGTTGTGCCTTATCAATTACCTCCTGCTTGGAGTCTCCCCATATGTAATTCTCTCCATCTACCATGAAGTATCTTAACACTCCGTCACGCTCTGGGATTGGATCGCCTGTTTCCTGATCAATCCACCATGATAAAAAGTCAGCAAGCCAGCTTTCAGGATCCGGGTTACATGTAGCTCTTACATATGGCTTAACACCGCAAACAGATCGGTTACGGGTAAGCAGATAGAAAAACATTTTCTTTGTGAAGTGAGTTAATTCATCGAACTCAATAAGCGGTATTTGTGATCCCTGCCAGTCATAAATATTCTTTTCATACTCTAAATGAGAGAACTTGAGCTTACTCTTACCAAAATCCCATTCAAGAGTGCTTTCCCGGGGACTGGCAATAGGGGTAAATACATTTAATGAAGTATCCCACAAACCACCTTCGGCCTTTATTTGCGGACTCGTCCTTCTAAACACAACAGTTCCGAATCCCTTTACGTCTTTGTAACGTACTGGCTCCAAAAGAAGAGAGTATGTTTTACCCACGCCAGCAGCACCCCCACCGATTGCAATATCTGCAGAAGTACTCGCAAAATTCATTTGATACCCCTCTTGAGGCCTTACATAGGTTATATTACTTGTCTCTGCCATTATCAGGCAATTGGAATATCGTTACTTGAGTCTGAAATTTCTTTTGATCATTGTCCTTTTCAAATAAGCCTAAGTGTTTACCTAAGTCCTGTAAGGCCCTGATCTTATCAAATACTTTAACCTTCTTTGTAGTTCCTATAATTATTGAATCTCCGGCATCATCCTTACCCCATTCCTCTAATGATTCAATACTGGCTATTGCCCCGGCAGACTTTGAGTCTAATTGCTTTATATCAATAAGGCCTCCATCAACATTAAAAACCTCCCTAATATCAAAGAATGCTATTTTAGCGTATTCTTCTATAAGCATCTCTTTAGTAATGTTTAGCCTATTTGATGTTTCCTCTTGAAGACTTTTTATAAAGTTTTGAATATTAACATTTGCTAACAACCTTGAAGCTTGTTCATTAGCTGTTTTCTTTGAATATCCGGCTCTTATTGCTGCCTGAGTTCCATTGAAATCGATAGTATATTCCTCACAGAACCTTTGTTGTTTGATACTTAATTTCATGGCCATACCTCCACATCTGTTATAAATGATATTGTTGCAGCATTAGGAAAAACATCAAGTCTACTTTTCATTTTTGAAAGAATCCTATTATAGGCTCGTATCTCTCCTCTCTTCATGAAAATAGACAACGAACTCATAAGATCTTTCTTTAAACTCCAAAGCTTCTTTCTTATAGGGTCTGAATGTATTTCACTAGCATTATTGCGACCGTTAATTGCTCTCTGCTCTTTGCTGAAATAAGGCTCGTTGCCTCCTACCGCTACATTTAAAAGGCTACATATTCCTTTATATTCAGAAATCAACCTTATTTCCTCTTGCACCCATTGATCATTCTCAACAATAGATAGTATTTCAATCAAAGGTATAAGCCCCTGTTTAATTAATTCTCTAATCCATAAGTAGACAGGGGTGTCCCTTGTCTTCGAATCCCTCAAATGAGATTTCAATCTATTTTGGCTATCATTAGCTTTACCAATGTATTTTATCTCATTAGTAACCGGATCAATCAATGCATATATTTCTACCATCACTTGTTCAAATTAATACCACGTCTGCGCCAGTAGAGCATTTAACCTCAACCGGATCAACCAGCCATTTAATAACCTTTGTGAAATGCAATTGAAGGAATATCTTACCTGCGCTTGCTATGAAGTCAGTATGATGACAGATTACCTCAGTAACTCCATTTACTTCTGAATTGAACTCTACTTTTATCATGGTTTAATTGGTTACAAGTGAATTGAATTGACCTTTCTTTATTTTATCTCGGTAGATTTGGATTAATGCTTTGAGCTGGACTTTATCCCATTTTTGGGAAACGTTCTTGTATAAGTCTAGTTTACTTAATTGATCATTACCTATCTTCTTGTTTAATCCTTCTCGGTAAGCAATCAAATGACCATGCATATGGCAATTACACTTAATACATTGGCCATGTACGTTGTATTCATTGAATCTAAGGAATGAATGATTCCCGGCTGAGTAATAGTGCCCGGCATTCATCTGGTCCAGTCCTTTGCGGGTGTTGCACGAAATACAAACAAAGTAATCACCCAGGCAATCCCGCTTTCTTATGTACTCGTTAAAAACCTTTTGAGCCAAATCAAGAAGCTGTGGTAAGGTCTTTTCTTTTGAACGTGACTTAACTGGCTTTTGTATTGATATCACCTTAGGAGCGAAGTTTGCCCGTTTGGCGTTCCTTCTTTCCTGGTATATCTCTGCTTTTATCTTCTGGTAATGGAAATTAGGACCCACGATACATAAATCTCCGTAGATGTATTTATCCTCGCATTCTGGATCTATCTCTGCGCACATTCTGCATTTGCCTTTTTTGTTCATGTGATACAAGTGTTACCAAATGTAACATTTTATAGCAAGACAAGCAATTTCAAGTGATACAAATGTTACTAAACGTAACATTTTGAAAGCAACAAAACCGTTACACAAAAACCTTATTAAAGGTCATGGTGTATTTTTTTCTACCATGAAAAAAGATGTAACCTTCATAGACACAGAGGGCCGGACAATAAACCTAAGCAAACCTATGGGTGGACCGGATGCCTGGCATATCTATGTTAATCGGTATTACAATGGCTTACTTGTATTTAAAAATGGCCAATGGGGAATAATGAGCGGTAATGATGACGAGTTTACTGCTGACTATGCTGATCCCTTGGGTCAATGGCTTGAGGAGTGATTTCGAGTTTGTTAAATAACTTTATATCTGACAGTCTATAAACCTGCACTTTGAGAAATATTTAAGGGGGGATAAACCATTACAGCCTATTCCCTTTCCTTCAAATAGTATATCAGCCAGAACTTATAGAACCCGGCCTTTATCTCAATCAATAGCCGTTCATGTTCAGTGAATGGGGTATCCCTGTAAGATACCATAAATCCAAGACCTATAAAGCGTTTAGAAAAGCCGGAGTAATATGACTTTCGTTCGTCTGAGTGGTAGATCATTGTTGCTGAATTTCTTTTTCAAAATAAAACACTACTGGCTTTTCAATCTCCTGCAATAACCCATAACGTTTGGCTATCTTATACTGAACACTATCCCTATTTAGGGAGTTTATAAAGCCTGAGATCAAATTTCTGAATGATTCCAATGGTAATGAGTGCTTATTGATATTGCAGCTGGCACAGGCAGGCATTTGGTTGTCTATGGTTAATCTTTCAGGATGTTCATATTTACCCGACCACACCCACTTTCTCTTTTCACGGTCATAAGCCATAATCCTTTTACAAGGGAGCAGTTCATCAACATGCCATCCTTTTTGTAGTTCACACCCACAATAAGCACATTGACCATTGAACTTATCGAATATCAGTTGTCGGTTTGCTTTCATTTATTGTTCCTCCTTTGGTTTAGATAAAGCCTTAGCAGCAGCCATTGCCTTATTTTGTGGTGCTGTTTTACCGAAAACATCGAACTCAGCGATCATATAATCCAAAGCCTCCCTCAGTTTCTTATTCTCGGCTTCCAGTTCGGTTATTCTAGATTGAGCAATTGATATGACTTTATCTCTAAACTTACCATTTAACAGACTCCATTCTTCCATCATGTCAGAAGGTCTTATCGATGGCGCACTGCCTCCACCACTTATGCCACTATCAATTGGTGGGTTTTTAAGTCCTCTTCTTTTTAAATATTCTTTTGCTGACTCCATTGTTATTCCTCCTTAACTTTAATTAAACATATCCAATTGCCTACAAACTCCTCGGCTTGCTTCCATTCATCCCTTAAATCATTATAGATTAAATCTCCCAAAACACTCCCAAGATCCCCAGAAATGGACCGATCAGCTAACCTAGGGGTGAACATTCCGGCAAAAGGATTAACCTGGTAAATCTTGTTTGCTCGTAGAAGTGATTCAAAAGATTCTTTGCCTGTAAGACAAGAAAAAGCACTTTGAAACACATTAGGCTGATAATAATATCCACCCTTACGTATGAATGCCCAGGCATCTGGATTTTCCTCTAAGAGCTTGAGGAATCCATTGTCCCTATCTTCTTTTTCTTTATCGTAAGAAATCTCGTGTCTGGTCCTTAATTTACCGCTGATCATAAACCTATCTAATTCAGGGAACCGTTTTACTTGAACTGAGATATACGTCAAGGGATCACCCAGATAGTCATTTTCTACGCCATTTTCATGAAGGATACGTAATGCTTCACGCCGTGCTTCTTTTTCGTTGACCGCAGAAAATGTATCATCAATATGATGCTTCGTATATTGGTCCACGTCCTCTACACGACTAAAGTTGATTTGATAGCCTTTTTCGACTGGCTTTAAATTATCCATTTTTAGCTTCCTTGTTTTCTACATTATAGCCTAATTTTAATAGCTCTTCTCTCCAAATACGTTTACCGTTGCATCCTTTCTCGGCATAGTTATTTCTATAGTAACCTCTAATTTCCCATGACTTAACATTGTCAAAAATCAGCATGCCTGATGGTGATATTAATCTTAATAATGGCTTAGGCTTATTGCTTGGAGACTGAGGAATATCATCCGTTTGAAAATAGCTCATTACTCCTTCCTATTTATTGGTTTCAAATACCCTAGTTCAATTGCTTTTTGTTGAATAGCTTTCATATCCTCATCAGGATAACCCCAATGTGGACAGTACAATCCGCCATAGCCGTTATTGTCGTTTGATTTATCATCACCATTGATATAGTCGCAGAAGTCACGTACGAGACCAAGTAAAGTCCCTCCGTGATACCATCCTTTTGGATTTCTATAATCAGGGACAGACAAACATATATCTGTGATGCCTGCGTAAACCCATTCGGTTTTATAATAAATCTTGCGATTCATTATGTGAAGGCTTGCAACAGCACCAGTTTCTTTGTTAGCAAAAAACTTACGTCCTCTACTCGCAATCTCTTTAATGATCTGGTTTATTATTTCAACTCTTTGCTCTTTTGTTTTCATACTTATACTGTTTTAGGTGGTTCAGGTAAAGGCATCCAGTGGGTTACATTGTAAATAAAAGACTTCACCTCTCCATGTAACTGCCTATATTGGTCTACAGAGAAATATCCTTCAATTCTATGAACCAAAACAAACTCACCCACTTCAGGTAATCTTTCGGTCACTGATATCCATTTAGGTTCCAGTTGCTCCTGTAACCATTCTGCACCATCTTCAAAACCCTGACCGTAAGCTATCTCCTGATTGTAATTTTCAAAGTGCCTGGATCTATTTTCGGCCTCTTGTTGTATTTGTTCTTCTGTGATATTCATAGTTTAAATTTTAAAGCAGGGGATCCGTTACCTTCACCCCTACTTTGTTTAACACCTCTCGCCAGGTTAAGCGCAAGCCGAGTAGGCGTTGCGCTGAAAATATACCAGGTATACTACTTTTTAAAGTGAAATAATGAGTCACAACCATCACATTTGACCTCAGCATAACCATCTGGATTATCTGTATTCAATTCATTTTCATCGAAACCACAGCATGGACACCTCCATTTAAAATTAAGGTGTCTGGAAGGTTCATCTCGCCATCTACCGCTGTACCATGTTACAATTCGATCATCGTTGTTATATTCTTGGTTTTCCATTATATTATATAGCTTTATTTAATACATCAAATATTGAAAGCTGTCCATAGTTCAACAAAGTGTTATATTGTTGTGCAGCCTGTTTTTTAATTAGGTATTCACCCCATTGTTTAGCGATTGCCGATGCAATACCCGGATAAGTTTTGCTTCTGTGTGTTTTTGTTCTTGGATCATTAAATGCAATCCACTTACCATCTATAATGAGTTTGTTTTGGCCATTATCATCTTGATTTGACCATCTTTTTTTACCATCTACGATACGAGGCGGAAAGTAACCTGTGTGCGTTAATAATGGAAAACCTTTGAGCCACAAACATGTTGCTTTACTAGCGTCATCATTGAATTGATAAGGTTGTATAATTTGCTCTGGTTTTCTTATGCGAGAGCTAATATATCCTATCGGATTTTCTATAGCTATACATGGAATATCCAATGCCATTAAATCTGATACAAATTGTAGCGATGATTCAGTTTTTTTAGCTCTTTCTAAATTATGTTTATTCCAATGCAAACCAGATACAGTCATATATGTACAGTCTGGATGAAATATGGCCGCATTCCATTTTTTAATCCAATATATCTGTCCGTTTTGAGTTATTATAGGCTTTTGAATTGTTGACGCATTGTTTTCATATCCACAAGAAACAGCGTTAAAAACATCTCCTTGTATGTGCCATTCTGGATGTCCACCAGAACAAGGTTTTAAATCACAGCTAAAGGCTGAAAAACCAAGTAATCTAAATGCATTAGCAATAGCTTGACTCTCTTCACATCCAACTAAAATGTAAATATCTTCTGCCTTCATAATCTTATTGTCTTTTACCGCCGAACCCCCAAGCTGGCAAAGCGTTGGGGTCGGATGTTCCGGCGGGTTCTTCAAATCACGTCTTGCAAACGTTCCTTTAAATAGCGATGTAGATTTTATCTGCCACCTCTTTTATTTCTTCGTGGGTGAACTCCGGTTCAGTTTCACTTAAGAAGTTTACACTCTGTGTTTTTATAAACTCCTGTAGAGCATATGTGTCATGCAGCATACATAGTATAATCAACTTTTCCCTTTGGTTTTCTATTTCAATCAGGATCTTCTTTCTATGTCCTGTTTTGTCTTGAGATATTTTTTCTGCTTTCATAGCGTTATGTCAATTGTTTTGTTTGACGATTCAAATATAATACGATCGTATTATATATTTGTCATAGAATTGTCTTTTAATATAATTCATTTGTATTATATTTTTATTCCTTATATTTGCCTTCATGGATTTAAAGCAGTTTTTAAAGGACAATCCGCTAATTAGCCAAACTGATTTAGCACATGCCATGTGGCCAGATAAGCCAAAATCAGCTAAAACTAAGCTTAGTAATAAGCTAAATGAAGCAAAACAAGGCAATAGCAAACAGCGAATAACAGAAGCTGATTTAGAGCTTGCAAAAAAGGCTTTGAAAGATCTTGGCGTAAACATTGAAAAATGGACTAAATAAATCATCTAATACCTCCTCCCCTCATATGCCCCGTAACCTGAGTAATCCCGCTCACCTGGCATAGGTTCCTGGTTAATCCTGTATGCAGCTATTGACAGTAAAGCAGCTATTAACATCACCAGATAAACGATAAAAACTATCCGGGTTACTTTACCAATTTCACCGCGATCGTACGTCTGATAGAGGCTATCGGCCTCGTACTGTAAAGCCTCGCAGCATTCAGATGGAAGATCAGACATTGCTTCCTTCCAGTCTGAATAGTGGTAACGCTGAGCTACTTGGTTTTGGGCTGAGGTGAGTGTCATAATCCAAATTGTTCTTTAAGGTGATTGATAATTGCTAGTGCCTCAACATTGCTGATGTGGATATCACCTTCCTTTCCGTCGTAACAAAATATTACAACCATTTCTCTGAATTTATCAGCCTGCCCGAATGTGATTGTATCTTCTGGATATGTTATGCAATTGATAGTTATTTTTTCCATTATAGTAAGCTTATTTGGTTTGGTGGAATCACTTCCTGAACTGGGTTAATTATCTCTTTTACTAACTTGTCAAATTCCTTTTCAAGCTTTTTAGCCGATGTTTTAGAAATACTAGAATGAGTTCTTTCATATTCTTGCTGAGCTTCTCGCATAGCCTTTCCTAATTCGGATAGTCTTAAAAGTTCTTTCATGGTTTATCTACGCTTTTGTTTTAGGTTTCTTAAATGCTCTATTTTTTGCCTTTTGATTTCCTTAAGGCATTCTTCAAGTGATAGTCCAGTTTCGTATTCAAGCACTCGATATTCTATGTACTCTGGAATATCCATTGATTTACCTGGTGCGCCATAGATTGCAACCAACCTGGTCCCACCAGAAAAATCATTTTGAGCCTTATGAATTCTGTTGAAATCTTCAATAAAACCATCCATAATCATTTGCGCTTCTGTCCTGGCTGGTTGCTCGCTTATGATAACTGGGCGGTAAACTATTTTCAAAAAATCTTCCTTCACATAATCCGGCATAGGCACAGGTGTATTATCACGATCACATATCAGCTTTTGATCCGGAGCATCGGCAGCAAGTGAAATCTTTCCCTGTTCAACAAGTGTCTTCTCTACAGACCTGAGCCTTTCAATTTCAGACTGGTATTCGTACTCGTACTGCGTTAACCATTCGAAAATGATCTGCCCATCCAGTCGATCATATTGCTTTCCGTAGAAGCCTTTTTTTGCCTTATTGAAACAAGCAACGAAGAAGTCAATTTTATATACACTGAAATCTTCAAGTATTAGTTCAACAGTCTGCATGATCTGTGGACCATTGATAGTTTTTCCAATGTTCAAGAAATCAGCTGTATCCGATATCAAGATTGTCAAAACGGCCCTAACATATGCATCGCTTTTATTTTCATTAATCAGAAAGGCTAATGAACGATTTGTGCTTTTGAAAACATCAAGCGGACTCTTAGGCCGAACGCTGGCTAAGAACGTACGTTGCTGCTGTAACAAGTTCAGCTCTTGATTGAATTGCTGAGGCTGTTGTTGTAGTTGCTGTTGTGAGGCCATTTTTTGATTTTAAATATTTTTGATAATTCTCGTCAGTGTTATCGAATACTACGCCCTGGTATCCACCGGATATTGATCTTTCAATCAGGGCATAAGCAAAAGGTTCTTCGAATTTCATCAGCTGCTTTAGGCTTGAATCAATGGCCGACTGCTCTTTAGTCTTCCATTTTTTGGTTTTAAGCAGGATCAGCCATTTTTTCTTAAACTCTGACCCAAAAGCACACTCATTATTTTCAAAACTTACTCGTGCCCTTTCTATATATTTTTCTTCTTCACTTATATCTTTATTTTCATTTTCATTTTCATTTCTATATAGCTTAAGCATTTGCTTAAGCACTTGCTCAGATTTCGCTTCTTCTATTTGTTCGTCTGAGTAGGTATATAAATCTGATTTTAAAGACTCAATGTGCTTTTTAATAAAGCCAGGGATGTTTTTTGCGATTTTTATAACAACACCAATGTTCCCGGAGCGCTGTCTCTTGTCTTTAAATTCTTCACGGGATTTTAAAATATTTGCGGCTTTTTCGTTTTCTAAAAGTCCAGTTTCTTCGTTTTTTTTGAACTTTAGCATAAGCACATGCTTAAGCACATGCTGGAACCTTTGGTACTCCGAAAATTTAACACCTGCTAAAACAGCTAAACTTTCCTCGTCATCTGGAAGACCGCCCTTATCTGCGCTATGAAGAATAAGCCTTAAAAACCATCCTACAGCGTCCGCATCCATGCCTGCGGTAGACGTTAAAAAGTCGTTTATGTAAAGTAAAAATGCTGGATCTTTTGCCATGGTTAAATTCTTGTTACTTGGTAATTCTTTGGTTTTTATTGATTATCTGTTCAACATAGGATACTGTGATCCGGTATTTATCTGCCAGTTGCTGTACGCTATGCCCTTGGTTTAGAAAATAGTCATAAGCTACTTTTCGCTCGACTGGCAAATACCCTGGATCTTCATGTTTCCAGTCGGGGCCTCTTATATCTTCTTGCTCAAGCTTTCTCATTTTATGTAAATTCAAATCGTTCATTTTCTTCTACTATTGTGGTCCTAAAAGGGAACCCGTCTTTTGGTATCTGCTGTATTACTTCCATGAGTCCTACCGAAGATGTAAATACTAAGTGTTTCGTTTGGTTTAGTTCTATTTGCAGATCCAATCTTTTGCCTTTCCCTTCAAACTTTGAATCCTCTATTTTGTAATCGTGAACCGTTATTTCTCTGTTTATGATCTTGTTTATCTTTATCTTATCACCTGTAAATGCTTTTATTGTGGCTTTTATGCCGAATTGTTGAAATGTTTTCATGAGGGCTTAATTTCTTTAATAGGTTTTTACTATTACAATGCTTTGCCCATCCAGTGTATGATGCAAGAGATAGTTTATTAATTCCTTTTGCTACCTTCCTGGCAAAAGCCTTTTTGATTGATTTTCTTAGAAGTACATGGGTATGAAAGTGGACGTATCCACCGAAGTCTATTCCTCTTGATTTAACCGGGAATATTTGCCAATTTGGCTTTACGTTTAATTTTAATCTTTGGGCCAGGTATTTGGTTATTCCGATTAATGCTCTATGTAGGTATTCCTTATCAGAATGAAGTATTACTATGTCATCGGCATACCTAAAATAGTATTGTACTTTTTTCTGCTCCTTTAGCCAGTGGTCAAAATAAGTCAGATAAAAATTAGCAAAGTATTGGCTTAAATAATTACCAATAGGCAAACCAGGCGCGCTGTCAATAATATCATCAAGCAGCTGCAGCATTTCATTATCCTTAATCTTTTTCCTTAGAAGCGACTTAAGTATATCATGATCCACTGATGGATAAAACTTAGTAATATCAAGTTTCAAGCAATAAGTTGTTCCTTCAACATCTTTAAGCGCTTTTTTAAGAGCCCGGCTTGCTGCATGTACACCTTTACCCTTGATACAGCTATAAGTATCAGCAGTGAAAGTTGAAACAAAAATTGGTTCAAGGACAATCATTGCATCATGCTGGATAATTCTATCTCTGTATGGAAGTATCGATATTTTACGCTCCTTACCTTCGTTGATTATTCTGGTGCGATATGGTGAAGTACGATACGTTTTGGTTATCAATTCCCGGTATAGATCCGCGATATTCTGATCGTAATTTTTATCAAAATTTATCACTCCTGATTGCTTAGACTTCCCTCTACGAGCAGTCGCATCAGCTAGCAGTATATTATCTATACTGCACATTTGTTCGTATAAGTTGCCTTTTCTTTTCATCTTAGCCTATGCTTTGTAGGTCGTCTTCGCGTGAGCTACTAACGCCCTTTAAGTAGTAATTTGTTTTTTGCCAAGTGGCAAGGTCCGTGCTGATTAATATTTTTGAAGCAATGTGGGCACTGACATTCGAGTTATCGTTGTCGTAGTTGTAGTCGTTGTACGAAAACCTAGAACCTGAACCAGCAGCAGCACGCAACCTTTTTTTTATTATTTATCTTTAATGTATTCTGACTCTGTTATAACCATTACATCCTTATATAAAGCCTGATGTTTTTTGCCCGCATAAGTAGCAGATTCATCATCAGGAAATTCGAGGCGGGCACCGACATGCGAGATAACGCCGTCGTAGAGGTAGTCGTTGCACGAAAACCCAGAACCCGAACCAGCACGGTCTAACCAGAAATAAGGATAGTAACCTACTTTTAGTTTTTTACCTTCTCTTGATGCCTCTGCAATAACCCATAGTTTATACTGTGAGACAATTGGAGTTTGCAAGTGAGCAGGGATATTAGATACTATAGGAAGCTGAGAATAGTCAATTCCTTTTAATTTTTTAAGTAATGCACAGGCTGATTTGAATGATGTAATTTTCATATTATTTAGTATTTGGTGAAAAACGTCTTGTTAATATTGAAATGAATTTTTTTCCTGCATAGACTGCTTTATCGGCGGTATCTAAGGAATGGCGGGCACCGACAACCGAGTAAGCGCCGTCGTAGTGGTAGTCGTAGTACGAAAACCCAGAACCCGAACCAGCCTTTGGTTTTAATACATATGGATAATACCAATATGCTCCCATTTCCAACTCTTTCCCTTCTCTCAATGCCAGGCAAATAGCCTCCCATTCTTTATCTGCTCTCTGAGCATCAGTGTCTCTTTCGGTTCTCCAATTGAATTGTTCAATTGTTTCTCCGTTATAATCTAAAGCTGCCTCAAGTGAATCTATACGATCCATAATGTTTAATGAATCTTTATTGATAGCTTTTACTTGGTCTGATGTAAGCTCAATCTCTTCTGGCTTACCATTTACGTTAATAGTTATTTTCATTAGATTTTTAATTAAAGTTTTATTATTATTTATTGTAGTAATATGCCTGGAAACGAACGGTATCTTTGTACTCTGGGGATTTAAGCAAACCATCGCCTTTTCCTGCTAAAGACTCTGCTCCTGGTTCATCCAGAACTACTGTACTATCGATTGCTTTAGGCACATAGAAACAAACCACCACAGGAAAATTAGCTTTGGTGTCTCCGGTTATAATCTTTGTAGAGGCGCGCTGAGTGGCTGATAGAACACGGAATCCAACTGATCTACCTTTCTGTACTAAAATTCTCATGTTCTCTTCCAGAGACTTTAACTGCCCGGTAGTTTGAAGCTTCATTTTAGGTTCCGGCTCGTCATAGAAACCAAACATGTTTTTCTTGGCCGCATATGTTCCAACTTGGACCATTTCTTTTACTTCAAGCTCCTTACCTGATCTGGCCGAAGCGACAGCATCCGCAAACTCTTCCAGAATGATCAGTCTCTTTTTGCTTGAGCCAGACTTAACCATATCATTCATTTCAATTACCTGACGCGCCATTTCCTCTTCAATCTCAATGATTTCATTAAGTACTCTTACTTTTGGATCCTTTTTGTAAGAAACAAATTCACGCTTAGGATCCATGATGATGATATGCTCTATCCCGGCCAGTTTTGCATATTCTATAGTTGATTTAATCGATACCGACTTTCCGCTACCAGTTGCCCCGCAAACAAGCATGTGAGGTGTTGACTGATTATCAAGATCCCAGACAATGATGTTTCCGTAATTATCCCGGCCAATTGGTATTTTCATATCTACAAGATCTGCAGGTTCGAAAAATAAATCCTTCTCTCTGGCTTTTGAATAATCAACTGGCAAGTATGATTCTCCTTGGAATACGGTTAGTTCTTTTGGAATCCTAACATTAGTCACATTTAAGGCATTTGCAATATCCAAACGGTGGTTATGTATAGAGGATAGTTTCACCCCTGCTCCGGCCTTTAAAAGGAAGGTATTACTTGAATACCCTTCGAACATGTGAGACACCATAACTGGCGCGCCAAATGTGTTTAATACGTGTTCTATTTTTTGCTGAGGTGTCATATCTTTATTGCTTAAATCGTATTGAATAAATGTTGATGCGTTTTGCTTGAAGTTCTTAATTACTTTAGGACTGATATTTTGAATTGATGCATCTCGGTTTTTACGCATTCTCATTGCAACCAACTCCTTTTTATTATCAGCTACATTGAAGTCTTCAACCTCCATGATCAAAGTCCTGGCCCAGAAGTCATACAGTTCAGCTTTATCTACAAAATTGTCTGAGTCGTTAATTATGTAGGTATGATCTGGATCGCTAACCGCCTCAAGCAATCTTTTTAAAGGTTCATAAAGGAGAACTTCATAAAGCCTTCTCACATTATCATCTAAATCAAGCTTGAAATTGTTTAGCTGCTTAGCCCCAGTTTTATTTTTTGCATATTTATTTTCTACAAACCATACTTCGTCAACATCAATACCTGTTTTTGATTTGTATAACTTATCGTAGGTTATAGCCTGCTTACCAATACCCAATTTCATTTCCTCTTCTGTGGAGAATGATTTTTTAGATTTATGGTCAACTATGGCTATTTTGCCCTTTTTAGTCCTTACAACCAAATCTATTTTCCCGTGGCACGGCATTGGAATATCGACACCATTTATAGTTAACCATTCGTCACAATAAACCTCTACATCTAATATTTCCTCTATATCATCCTCGTAAGTAGAGACTTCATACATGAAGTTTTTGAGTAACGCGGTAACTGTCTTAAGGGCTTCTGAAATACATTCTTCTACAGTAGGAGTTGTCTTCTGTAACTTCCAGGCATATGCTGGCTTTTCTTCGATAAACTCAAAAGCAATAAGCTCTAATGTTACTAGATCCATTTTATCAGCACCGGACATTATTGCTCCGAAGTAACTATCCAAAGCTTTATGGTATGCCTGGCCTGCGATTGTTGATGCTGACGTACTTGATCTTTCTCCGAATATGTACTCCCGCTCAAAGGCTTTCTCATTCCTTGAGAATTGGGTAACCTTTGAATAACTCCATGAATCTATAAGGAACTGAGAAAACAAGTTTTCGAGTTGACCCGGTGTATAATTCTTGTAAACACTCATGGCATTTCAGTTACAGGATTAGCGGCCTTATCTTGATTTGATTTCAAGTCTGCCTTCTTTTCCTCGCCAGTTTTATTCACTTTAAAAACTAGGTCAGGTGTTACATCACCATCTTTTAAAGCCTGAGCAACTCCAATAAGCACTACTAAATCACCTTTTGTTATTTGGCTTACTTCTTTTTTACCTACCAGAGCAAGAACTTGAGATTCTTCTTTCCCGTATACCTTCTTAAATCCGGAAAGAACATCTTTAATTCTTTTATTGAAGTTCTGATCGTCTCCAATTATTTTCTTTTGAGAAGCATCGTAAACCTTATCAGTGATCGCTTTAGGTATTACACTAAATACTGCGTTCCTTAAAGCAATTGCATTGGCAGCATTCCCGGTAACAGTGATCATATCTTCGGACATACGTTTAGTGCCTCTGTCCTGCATGATTGATCGTTTGACAGTAACTTTTACAGCAACGTTTGTTTCAAGGTCCCACGCAACCGCTTCACTGGTTACTGTCTTTGCACCTTCTTCGACAACTTTTGTTTCCCCGCGGAAGTTGCCCCAATTTTGCATTATTATTTTTGCAAGGTGAACACTCGGTCCGGTAATCGCTTTACCACCCCTGGGAACTGAATAAGTACACGTTGATGCAGTTTCAATATCCATTGTAGCTGTGAATATTGAATTTTCTAAAGCTCTCTTTATATCCCTAGGGAATGCCCTAGCTGTAGAAACTTGTATATCTATTGCCATTTTTTCACGAAGCACTTGCAATTCGCTTCCTACTATGGCTACTTCTGTTATTACATCCTCTTCCATTTCACTTAAGATTTTGATACCCAAACAAGAATTAATAAAATGACAGCCAGCGTACACATTACAATGGTAGTCCTTGGAGAGCCCGGCCACTGTGGCTGATTCTCTTCTCTGGTTAGTCTATAGTTGTTCATTATGATTTAAATCTGTTTAGAGATAATAATTGAGTTAATTGAATGGATTTGTGATTGATATGGTCCAGTATTGCATCTTTCATCACTTTATCCATACACTTTAATTTTGGCAGAGGCATGCCATACTGATGCTTGATAACCCTTCCATCTGGGTAAGCAGTAGAGGTACAACTAAGCACTTTCATTTGTAGCCTCCTTTCCGTTTAATTCCGTCATGAGCTCAATTGCTAAGTGTGTATGACCGAGTTTAGTGGCAACCTCTATTACTGCAGCCGCAGTAGAGTCTATGTTTGCACTCTCAAACTGACGGCGTAAATACATTTCTTGAATCTCCATTGCCCCTGCCATCACACTTTGAGAAGTGATATCCTTACATTTTTGAAATGTAACCGGATTCTGAATTGATATAACCTTCATTATACAGCCCTCCTTAGATTTAAAACTGATTTTAATTCACTTTCCAGGTACATCATACATACCTGTTCAAAGTTGTCATCCAAATACTCTGAGGCCGGGATTACAACTTCTTTCTCGTCAAGATCTAACCATGGCTCACCTATGCCTGAATTTCCGGCCCACTCATAACTTATATTCAGATGGCTTTTTTCAATGAACTCAACCACTAATGATTGGTCTACATGGAATACTCTGCCGTCAGCCAAGTGAAAATTTAAAGTTGACGAACCCTCACTCTGATCAACAGAAAGCATAGGCTTGTTTTTTCGGTGGATAATCTTTAGCTTTGTCATTAGATTTTAATTAAGGTTTATTAAACTTTGATTTCAGAACTGGTAACTTGTCCTTACCAGTTTTTTTATGTTCCAGATTGATAAAATCTGCTTTCTATGTATTCGTCTATTTTCTTACGACTGAAAACTATATCACCACCAACTTTACTGAATCCCAATTTTGATTTGTTGGCATATAGCCAGGTTTCTTTCTTTTTAATGTACTTCAATGTTTCATCGAAAGACATCCATGGTTCAGTGGCATGCTCAAGCTTTTGAGCAATCTCCTTAAAGGATTCCTCCATCCTGGAAAGCTGACTGGTTAACTTTTCCAGAGCCTCTGTTTCTATTATGGTTAATCCTTTCATTAGGCAACTCTTTTAACCATTACTTTTGTTTTGTCAATTTGACGTGTCTCAAACCTAAGCTTAGTGATAGCCTTAAGTCTTGAAATACACTGACGTACAGTTGTTATGCTGAGTACAGACACAGGAATTTCGCCACCAATAGGAGTATCTTTTAATCTTTCCGGCCAGCTTATAGCTTTTTGTGTTCTAAGTGCTTTCATAAATCTTTTTTAGTATCTTTGTTTGTTGCTTATACAAATATAAACCTTTTGGTTAACTTCGCAAAATAAAATAAATCAAAAAGTTAATATAAAACGTAACTACCTATCTATCAATGGAAAACAATTTCAATATTATTGAATACTTAAAAACAGAGGGAAAAGAAAACGGCGCTCAGATCGCAAAAAAGCTAGATGTAAGCCCAGCGTTCATTAGTAATCTATTAAAAGGTAAACCAATAGGTTTAGAACTAGCAAAGAAAATAGCAAAGGTTTATAAATTGTCCTTATCGTTTGTAACCACTGGAAAAGATTCTGATGCAATAGGTCCATCATCTGGTGCGTCCACAAACATGCCATCGACAAATAAAAATGGTCACGGAGTTCCTTATTTTGATATAGACTTCATAGGAGGCTTTGACTTGATATATAATAGCCAACAGGTAAAACCATCATTTTATATAGACTTTCTTCCTTTTAATGATGCAGACTACTGGGTTAATGTGACTGGCAAAAGTATGGGGCCGTTAATAGCTCATGGTGATATTATAGCACTAAAAGAAGTATCTGATTGGAAACGGTTTCTCCTTGAGGGAGAGATATACGCCATCCTAACCGATAACGGGTTTCGAACGGTAAAGATTATAGGAAAAGGTCCAGATAAGGATCATTACATGCTAATACCCTACAACAAGAGTGATGATTATAGCCCACAACCAATTCCAAAAGAAGTTATTACCCATGTATTTAGGGTTAAGGGCGCAATTAAGAAATTCTTTTAATAAATATTAACCAAATAGTTAAATACATGAAACGCTTACTATACCTTATAATTCCTATTCTACTTACTGCTTGTTCTAAAGACAACAGATTAGATTCACCAGAAAATTATGTACCTAAAAACGGGGATAGCCTGGAAATTCTTTTGAAAATGTGGGGTAACCCAGATAGCAAAGTCCTTACCTCTCCTTCGTTCAATGACGATGCCAATTACTTTTACCTACCTCCAAAAAACAAAAAGGTGACTATAAAAAATAAAGTAGTAACCGATGTTCAAGCCTACAAATAATGAAACTATTCAAAATATTAGTATTACTGGTCGTAATTCCTTTTCTCTCGAGGGCTCAAGTAGACACGACAAGCAATAGCTTCCCATACAAAGACGGCAGAATTGTCTATGAAACAGTAAAAGAAATACCTGGTATTTCAAAGACTAAACTTTTTGGAGCATCCAAGAAATGGATGGCTGATTCATTTAAAAGCGCAAGCCATGTTATTCAATCTGAGGACGAGCCTACCGGACAAATAGTAGGGAAGGGAAACACCATCATTACCTACGTCAAGAAAGGAGCTCTTTTCGGGGCTGGTTATAATTTAGAGTTTACTGTTCAGGTAGATTGTAAAGATGACAAATACAGAATCAGAATTTATGACATAAAGAAAATCAATGCGGCCGTGGGAATTATAGCCGCAGATACCATGCCATTAGAGGAGTTTGATGCCGCTCAAACAAAGAGAAAGAAAACAGAACGAATTTCGAATTTGATCAAAATGACAAATAGACGATTCCAAACCATTATTGATAGTTTCAGTGACTCAATAACAAATAAAGACGATTTCTAATGCCACCTAGAAAACAACCAGTAGATATCGAAATGTGTAAGAGATTTGCCCTTGTAAGGAAGTCATTGAAACTTAATCAGGGACAGTTAGCTGTTGAACTTGGTGTTGATAGAACATACGTAGTTCTGATAGAAAACGGGACCAGAGAGGTGCCTATGTTAGCCGTTAAGAAACTATTACTAAAATTCAATGTTTCCCCAGCTTATATAATTGCTGGTGTTGACGAGATCGAATATAAAAGCCCTGGGAGCAGCAATACATTCTCAGGAAGAGTAAAAGAAATGGAGCTTGATATTGAAATACTCAAGGCCGAGGTAATCAAATTAAAAAAGGCACTTACACCATAATTACACCAAACTCTAAATCACCATGCTAAAAACTTAACAATCAATTAATTAACTAATTAATAGAATTTTAGCCGGGCAAAAATACGATTATATCTGCTATTCTGCAATAGCAATGTGAATATAGATCGTTTTGATGAAAAGTTTACAATTGAATTAAAAAAATGAGCATGTCACCACTTTGAAGATTTCTTTGTTTTACTATTGCAGACACAAGGGCAATTATTTGATTTATTAATAAGGATCAAATGTTGTTAATAGGAAATGTCCCTTAAATTTATGCATCTCAACTAAAGCTTTCCAGGTCTGGAAGGCTTTTTTTTATTTGCGACTCCCCCATTGGGCTCCTGCCTTATTTTACGCTAAAAATTATATTTTTGAGAACACACAAATGTAAACGAGGAATTTAACAATCCATATTGCAGGCAAATATGAAAGACAAGGAGCAGACTAAACAAAAATTAATATCAAGTGTTGGCGCAATTATCAGAGCGAAGGGTTATCATGGCTTAGGCGTTAATGCCATAGCCCGCGAGGCGGGAGTAGATAAAAAATTAATTTACAGATACTTTGGAAATGTTGATACTTTAATTGAAACCTATGTGGTCCAAAAGGACTATTGGCTGTCCTTCAATAAAAAAATTGAAGAATCAATTGAAAAGATTACCCGTAAAGATGATCTTGCATTGATCATTACGACCATATTCGAAAAACAGTTTGAGTATTTCTTTGATGAGGAAGAAATGCAAAAGATCATTCTCTGGGAAATATCTGAGAAAACTGAACTGATGAACAGTCTTTGCAGGGTAAAAGAGAATTTTGGCGACAAGCTCTTTGCTGAAACAGATAAATTCTTTTTAAATTCCAATGTAAACTTCAGATCGATCAGTGCCTTATTGGTGGGTGGTATTTATTATCTGATCCTCCATTCCAAGAAAAATGATTGCAAAGCCTGCGGTATCGATATTAACACAGAGGAGGGAAAAAGCGAGATCAGGAAAGCCATCAGGCAAATTGTACACTGGTCGCTTAACTTGCGAAATGAACCTGTAGGGACTTATATGCCTGATTTTACAGAAAGTTTCAAATAGTGCTCAACGACATCAGCGGTACTGATGCGTAAAAAAATCATCGGCGAAGATTTCTTATCTTAGTTGCTTAAACAGATAACTTCATGAAAACATCTTTTAAGTTACCATTGATTGTACTTCTGACTATAATGGCCTCCTGTAATAAAGGTGATCAGAAAAGCAATCCCTTTTCTGTAAAGAGCAAACTCCCCTACCAGGCACCTGAATTTGACCAGATCAAAGACAGTGATTTTAAACCTGCATTTGAGGAAGGAATGAAAATACACCTGGAAGAGATCCAGAAGATTGCAGATAATCCCCAGGCCCCTACTTTTGACAATACTTTAGTGGCTATGGAAAAGTCTGGTGAAATGCTGACCCGGGTAAACCGGGTGTTTGGTTTACTTACTGGTGCCAACACGAATGATCAGCTTCAAAAGCTACAGGAAGAAATGGCCCCCAAGTTGTCTGCCCACGAGGATGCCATTTATTTAAATGCGAATTTATTTAAACGCATAGAAACCATATACAATTCCAGAACCACATTAAAACTGGATCCGGAATCTTTACGTCTAGTAGAATTTCAATACCAGGAATTTGTATTGGCGGGAGCTAAGCTTTCTGACGAAGACAAATCCAAACTCAAAAAACTGAATGAGCAAGAGGCCTCTCTAAGTGCAAAATTTTCAAACCAGCTGCTGGCTGCGGCAAAAGCAGGTGCTTTGGTAGTGAACGATAAAACAGAACTTGCTGGCTTATCGGAAGGAGAACTTGCAGCAGCATCACAAGCGGCCAAAGTTAATAAGGCAAAAGGCAACTGGGTATTGCCATTGCAAAACACCACACAGCAACCTTCTTTTGTACAGTTGTCGAACCGCACCACACGGCAAAAATTATTTGATGCTTCCTGGAACAGGGCGGAGAAGAATGACAGTAATGACACCCGGAAAACCATTGTAGAAATCGCAAAAATACGGGCTGAAAAAGCAAATTTAATGGGCTTTCCTAACTATGCAACCTGGAAATTGCAGGACCAAATGGCTAAAAACCCTGAGGCTGTAGATTCTTTTTTCAACCAGCTGGTGCCCTCGGCAACAGCCAAAGCACGGGTAGAAGCTGCGGAAATCCAAACACAGATAGACAAGCAAAAAACTGGCTTTAAGCTGGAACCTTATGACTGGAATTATTACGCAGAACAGGTACGTAAAGCAAAATATGATCTCGATGAAGCACAGGTTAAGCCTTATTTTGAATTGAACAAGGTTCTTAAAAACGGGGTATTTTATGCAGCAACACAATTGTATGGAATCACTTTCAAAGAACGGACAGATCTTCCCGTTTACCAGAAAGATGTAAAAGTTTTTGAAGTTTTTGATAAGGACAATTCAACGATAGGTTTGTTTTATTGTGATTATTTTAAGAGAGACAACAAGTCTGGCGGTGCATGGATGGATAACATGGTTGGCCAATCCAAACTATTAGGTACTAAACCCGTGATCTTTAATGTGTGCAATTTCACAAAACCTGCCGCCGGCCAGCCGGCATTGATCAGTTTTGACGATGTGACAACTATGTTTCACGAATTTGGACACGCCTTACATGGGTTATTTGCCAGCCAGCAATACCCAAGTCTGTCTGGTGCCAATGTAGCCAGAGATTTCGTTGAATTCCCTTCGCAATTCAATGAACACTGGGCTATGAACCCTAAGGTGTTCAAAAATTATGCTGTTCACTATAAAACTGGCGAACCTATGCCACAAATACTGGTAGATAAGATCAAAAAAGCAGGTGGTTTTAACCAGGGTTATGCCCTTACAGAAGTATTGGCGGCAGCAGCACTGGATATGCAATGGCATAAACTTACCGTGAAAGACCCCTTACAGGATGCAGATCAATTTGAAACCTCTGCTTTAAAAAGAACACACCTTGATCTTTCTTATGTACCTCCCCGTTACCGTTCCAGCTATTTCCTGCACATATGGGGCAATGGTTATGCAGCAGGATACTACGCCTATCTATGGACCGAAATGCTGGATCATGATGCCTTCTCCTGGTTTGAAGAAAATGGTGGTCTAACCCTGGCCAATGGTCAGCGTTTCAGAGATATGATTTTATCCAGGGGAAATACAGAAGATTATGGTAAAATGTTCCGGGATTTCCGCGGTCATAATCCCAGCATCGCTCCTATGCAGAAATACAGGGGGTTACCTGTGAAATAAAAATTAACGCTCTCGCTTTATTCTTCCGGTTCGGTGTGCTGGCGCAATTGTTTTGGCCCTTGAGGCCATATAAAGGCAGTAGTTTGTTTTTTCCAGCCAAGGCTTTTATAAAAATCACCTTTTCCGGGTGCTGCCGTCAGGGTGACAAAATGGTAATTTTCCAACAGACCATTCAGTGTAGTAACCATCATTTTTCCAAGACCATTTCCCTGAAAATCAGGATCAACAACAATATCTCCCAGCATGGCATAATAACGGCCATCATCTATAGTGCGTCCAAAGCCAATAAGTTGTTCATCTTTGTAAATAAAGATTGTCCAGCTGCTTGTTCTAAATGCCTTTTCTATCTCTTCAGGTACGCGAACGCGCCAGTTCACTTTATCAAAAAGCGAACAAACATAAACCCAGTCAATTGCGGAAAGATCTGGATTGATCTTAGTGGTAAATGCTGAACTGTTTACAGATGCTTCCGGCATAATTAAAGGGGCTGTTTCCATATAACGTTGGAGTTACATTTTAGTTTTAAAAAGTAAAATAAGTTAATTGCGGCAAATATGCAGATTAAATGAATTCCAAGCAACAAAGCAGGTTGTTTTAGGGCAATATTATGAAACACCGCGAACCCTGCATCAACAGAGATAAATGCCCCTCCAATCAATTGTAATTTTATTTTTAAAGTTGAGAATTAATTATTTATAATTGTGAAATTTATTTAATCGCTCTCTTCATGAAAAGAAAGATTACTCTGTCCTTTTTTCTAGTTATTAGCGTAATAACTACTTTTGCCCAGCAAAAAGCATTCACCCCTAAAACATTTAAATACGGAAAAATAGATCCCACTGAATTTGAAACGAAAGTTTCAGGGATAGATTCTGCAGCACGCGGTGTGAAGCTTTTCGATGTTGGAAGATGTTGGTTTGAAGTCAGCGCAAAAACAGGAAGCTTTGTATATGTATACGAAAGACATATACGATTCAAGGTGATCAATAAGACGGGATATGACATCGCTGACTTTGAAATTCCGATTTACCATGGATCGGGTGGATCAGAGGAAACACTGGATTATATGGATGCGGCCACGTATAATCTGGAGAACAAACAAATTGTAGTCAGCAAACTGGCAAAAGACGCAAAGTTCTCTGAAAAACATGATAAAAACTGGACCATAAAAAAATTCACCCTGGCCAATGTAAAAGAAGGTTCGGTTGTGGAATATAAATACAGGATTAAATCTGATTTTATTTTCAATTTACGGCAATGGACGTTTCAAAGCTCTTTACCCACTCTTTATTCCGAATATGACATCCGGATACCGGAATATTTCAAATATAAAGTATCGGGAAATGGTTATGTTCCAGTAAATGTTGTAAAACGGGAAGAAATCAATGAAAATTACTATATACCGTCTTCAGGGCAGGAAAGAGGAGGAAATGTACAAGCAAAGGCATTAGAAATTAAGTATGTTGCGGAGAATGTTCCGGCGATAAAAGAAGAAAGCTTCATTACGACCTTAGATGACTATATCTCGAAAATCGACTTTGAGCTCACTTCTACTAAATTTCCCAACAGCCTGTACAAAGACTACAGCTCTACATGGCCAAATATTGTAAAAATGCTGATTGACGAGGAGAACTTTGGGCGATTTGTGAAGAAGAATGGATACGCTAAAGCCACATTACCTTCAATCATAAAGAATGAAACTGATCCCCAGATCAAAACCCAGCTTATTTTTGACTATGTAAAAAACACCCTCAAATGGAATGACAGACATGGTAAGTATACGTCGGAGACCAATCCAAAAACCATATTTGAGAAAAAGGCAGGCAACAGTGCGGACATCAATTTGTCTCTCCTGAATCTATTGACCGAGGCGAAGATAAGTGCGGCACCAGTGTTGGTGAGCACAAGGGAAAACGGCGCGCATCCAGGTCACCCCCTGCTTGAAAAATTCAATAATGTTATTGTACAAGTGCTGATTGGAGACAAGACCTACCTCCTGGATGCTACAGATAAATACCTAACAGGTGATCTGATTTCCTATGAGAATCTGGCACACCAGGGCTTCAAATTAAATTTAGACGCTGAGGCACCTTCGGGAGAATGGATCTCTCTGGAGCAAAATACAACGAGTAAAAACAACACCTACTATAACCTTGTGTTGAGCGAAGACAATAAGCTTTCGGGAACTTTGTATTTGTCTTTCAGCAATTATGCGGCCTTAACGCAACGAAATAAGTTTAGTTCAGCTGTCAATGAAGCCGAGTTTATTAAGAGTTACAAAAAAGATAAACCAGGAATTGAAGTAAAAAGTTTTAAAATCGAAAACCTGGATAATCCTTCAGAATTATTAATGGAGACCATGGAGGTCAATATTGAAGACAATGTTGAAGAAGCCGGAAATATGTTATTACTGAGTCCACTTTTATTTGACAGAACTAAAGAAAATCCATTTAAACAAGAGGAACGGAATTACCCTGTAGATTTTGCCTATCCGCTTGAAGAGAACTACAGGATCACCATTGAATTTCCAAAAAACTATACGCTTGATAAACTACCTGCCAATGGCAAAGTGAAACTTCCAAATGACGAAGCCTCTTTTACCTACCTGTTTTCTACAGAAGGCAATAAAGTGGCTATTGTAAGTAAAATAAACATTTCCAAATCTGTATTTACAGCAGAGGAATATGGCTATCTGAAAGAATTATTTAAAAGCATTGTTGAAAAGCAAGCACAACAACTGGTATTCAAAAAGAGCTAATTTCATGAGAACACTACTTTTCTCCTTTCTGGCCGGCATTTGCGCTGTTGCTCATGCCCAATCCCCTTATGACACAGAGAAAATTCCAGCCGAACTGAGTAAAAATGCTTCTGTCGTTGTTCGGATGGAAGAACGGATTTTTGATTTGAAGACTATTAGTCATGCTACAATGACTTATAAAACGGCGATTACTATTCTCAATAAGAATGGTGAGGAAGCTTCTTCTATGCAAGAGTATTATGATAAATTTTCCAGCATTTACAACCTCAAGGCTGCGATGTATGATGCAAAAGGAAATAAACTGAAGGATTATAAAAGTTCTGATTTCAAAGACAAAAGCGCAACTTCTGACGGGACCATCTATGACGATGGGCGAATGAAAGAACTTGACTTTCTGAACTCGAACTTTCCATATACCATTGAATATAGCTATACGAAAGATTATACTGGTTTAACCAGCTATCCATCCTGGTATCCGGTTAGCGATTTCGGTTATGCGCTGGAGAAATCTGACTATATATTCAGGATCCCGGAAGGAATGACCTTTAAATACATTAAGAGTTCTGGTTTAAAAACAGATTCTGTTAAAATAAAGGATAAAACAGAATATAAATGGGCTTGTGAAAACATTAAGGCATTAGAATACGAGCCTTTTGCATCCGGTTTCCGGAATATTATGCCCTGGGTATCTCTTGCCCCTAATGATTTTGAGTATGACAATTCAAAGGGCAATATTGAATCCTGGAAAAATGTGGGGAGCTGGCTCTATACGCTCAATAGCGAGCCACAGATTTTACCCCCTGCTGTTAAAGCAAAAGTAGCGTCTTTGATCACTGATGCTAAAACGCCCAGAGAAAAGATCAAAAGATTGTACAGTTATTTACAATCTAACACCAGGTATGTGAGTGTACAACTGGGTATTGGTGGTCTGAAACCCATTAATGCAGATAAAGTAGCCGCCGTTAATTATGGAGATTGCAAGGCTTTGTCCAATTATATGAAAACCTTACTGAATGAAGCTGGCATTGCATCAAATCTCGTTGTGATAGGCTATGACATGCCTTCTATGAATCCAACGTTTTCCAGCTTGAACCAGGCAAATCATATGATCCTTTGTGTTCCTCTCCAAAAAGACACGGTGTGGCTGGAATGCACCAGTCAGCACAAACCCGCAGGTTATCTGGCCAGTGGCTGTTCTGACAAAAATGTATTGTTGGTTACCGCAGATGGAGGCAAATTGGTACGGACTCCTGTATATTCTCCCGCCGACAACTATCAGAAGAGAAGTGTTAAAGTAAACCTGGATGAACAAGGTGCTGCTGATGTGACCATTGATTCCAAATATGGTTGTGCACAATTTGATGATCATTTCCAAATGACATTAAGGGAGCCTACAGAACAGCGGAAAAAACTCATTAATCAACTGGAAATCCCAAACCTGCAATTGAACAGCTTTAGTTATGTCCAGCCGGACAAAGATGTTCCTATGCTAAAAGAGAACATCAGCTTAAAAGTTCCCCAGCTTGTGACCAAAGGAGCGGATAAAATGTTCGTTACGCTAAATCTATTGAACCGCAGAGAAAGCGTTCCGGCTAAGGTGGAGGATAGAAAGACCTATTTTGCTGTTCCTTATGGTTATCAGGATGAAGACGAGGTCACTTTTGTTATTCCAAAGGGATATACAGTGGAATTTGTGCCTAAAGAGATTCATATTGAATCAGAATTTGGTCAGTATACTGCAAAAGCAGTGGTCAAGGAAAATACCATTGTGTACACCAGGACCCAAACGATGAACAGCAAGAAATACAGTCCGGAAAAATACAGCGCTTTTGTAGATTTTTACAAGAAGGTCTACCAGGCAGATAAATCAAAAGGAGTATTGGCTAAGTTACCTTAGCCAATACTTACTATCTTTTTCCAACAATTACTTTAGAGAATTCTTCGGTATTCAGATATTTGTTGGCCAGTAGTTGAATCTGGGCAGCGTCAATTGTTTTAACCGTCTGGATATAATTATCATAATAATCATATCCTAATCCTGAAAAATGGATATTTTTAAACTTGTCGGCATGCGAGAATGCATTCTCAAGACTGCCCAACATAGAACCCAGCATATAATTTCGTACAAGGTCCAGTTCCAGATCAGGTACAAGCTCTGTTTTTAAAAGGTTGATTTCTTTTTCAATTTCTTCCAGAGCACTGCTGCAGACTTCTGCTCCCACTTCAGTGGCAATAAAAAAGTAACCGGCATCTTTCATGGAAACCACTGCAGAGCCTATTCCATAAGTGTACCCTTTATCTTCGCGAATATTAGCCATGAGCCTCGAACCAAAATAACCGCCAAGCAGACAGTTTAAAACCTGGAATCCTGCAAAATCAGGATGGGTTCTGTTAATACTCCTGCTCCCCATTCGGATAGCCGATTGTATAGCATCCGGCCGCTCAATCAAAATCTCCCCCTTTGGTGCAACGGGAAATACAATATGGTTTTGAACGGAGGCTTTATCGTTATTCCATCCACCGCCAAAAATAGTATTCAGCAGTTCAAATTCCTTTTGCTCAAATTTACCAGCTACAAATATAGAGCAGTTCTCTGGCTTATAGGTCGCGTTATAATAGTCCAGCAAGTCCTGGCGTTGCAAGGCGTCGTAATCTGTAAGATCGATGCTTGCCCCATAACTTGATTGTCCGAAAATGGAATGTGCAAAATGCTTGCGGGCCAGAAAATCATTCTTTTGAAGACTGACCTGGAGGGATTGCTTCTGGTTTTGTATAAAAATGGCCAGTTCCTGTTCAGGGAATATACTCTCATCTACAATAGATTTAAGTATAGGCAATACTGATTTTAAGTGTTTATTTAGGGTATAAAGCTTGATGCAAGACTGATCGGCACCGTATTCAGTTTGGAGAAAAGCACCGTAATAGTCTACCTTGTCTGCTATATCTCTGGCCGAGAGCTGAGCGGTTCCATTATTAACCAGGTGGTTTACACCAATCGCCTGTAAAGGCTTTGAGGCTTGCCAGTTCACATTTTCAAATATGAATTCTATCCTGACCAGGTCTTGTTTACCTGCATTAATGGTATATACTTTTATACCATTGTCCAATTCCTGCTCTTGAGGCGCTATAAATTTAATATCATTAACCTGGTTAGATTCAGGTACGAGTGTACGATTAAGCATCTTTAGCGATTAAATAGTATAAAGTGGAACATTGAGATGGAACAAAAGTCTGTTGGGCAGCCCGCTGCATTTGTTCTTTGGTAACTGCAAGGTAGCGGTCTATCTCTGTATTGAGCAGTGCTGCGTCTCCTAAAAGCTCATAATAGGCCAGATTCATGGCTTTATCCAGTAAACTCATTTCTGCAAATACCATAATAGACTCTGATTTGTTTTTGACTTTGGTCAGTTCATCTGTAGTCACTGGCTCTGCTTTTAACTTTTCAAGCTCGGCCCATATGGCTTGCTCTGCCTGTTCAGGCTGAACATTTTCTATCAGTTTACCTTCAATTACAAACAGACCTTCATCTATACTGCTGGTAATATAGGCATGAATATCACTGAACAATTGTTGTTCCTTGAGTAAGCTGTTATACAAACGAGAAGATTGTCCCTGAGAAAGCACATCAGAAATGAGGTCAAAGCACTGATAATCTTTACTGTCTCTGGCAGGCATTTTAAAAGCCATATATATGGCATTCAAAGGAACTTTGGCGTAAACGGTCTCCTTACGTTCTGCGGTTTGCCGGGGTTCTTTAGGCAAATTCCGGAGGTACTTCTCTCCCGCCGGGATTGGTGCAAACCATTTTTCTGCCAGTGCCTTTACATCTTCTGTCTTTACATTTCCTCCAACAACCATGATGGCATTTTGAGGGTTATAATGTTTTTTAAAGAAGGCTTTGACATCTTCCATTTTGGCATCTTCAATCTGCTTCAGATCCTGGCCAATGGTTGCCCACTGATAAGGATGTGTTGTGTAGGCCAATGGTCTTAGCTTCAGCCATACATCGCCGTAGGGCTGGTTAAGATATCTTTGTTTAAACTCTTCACAAACCACATTACGCTGGGTTTCCAAACTTTTTTCAGAAAAGGCCAGGCTCAGCATCCGGTCGCTTTCCAGCCAGAATGCAGTTTCCAGGTTTACCGCAGGTAGTGTGATGTAATAATTGGTGATGTCGTTGCTGGTAAAGGCATTGTTTTCTCCACCTACCCGTTGCAGGGGTTCATCATAAACGGGGATATTTACAGAACCGCCAAACATCAGGTGTTCAAACAAATGTGCAAAGCCGGTTTTATCCGCCTCTTCATCTCTGGCACCTACATCATATAAAATATTTAATACCGCCATCGGCGTCGTATCATCTTCGTGTACCAGGACACGTAATCCGTTAGCTAATGTAAAACGGTTAAAGTCTACCATATTTAGAAAAATAATTCTGCCAAAGATAGGAATTTATGATTAGGCTAAATGTGATAATCTTGTGAAATAAAAAGAACAGAACTTATGGTATATTTGCGGTATGAATACTGCTGATTTATTACACAGGGCACTGCATTTTGACTTTTTGAGCAAAGAAGAGGGTGTCTTTTTGTACCACCATGCCTCCACTGCTGAACTGGCTTATGTAGCTAATGAACTGAGAAAAAAGCAGGTACCCAGTGGAAAAGTGACCTGGCAGATTGACAGGAACGTGAACACCACCAATGTCTGCATTGCAAACTGTAAATTTTGTAATTTCTTCAGAAGACCGGGGCATGAGGAAAGCTATATTACCGATATCGAGACCTATAAACAGAAAATAGAAGAAACTTTTCGCTTAGGCGGAGACCAGCTGCTGCTGCAGGGAGGACACCATCCGGATCTGGGCCTGGAATTCTATGCCAATCTGTTCAAACAACTTAAAGAGCTTTATCCGGATCTGAAACTTCATGCATTAGGTCCGCCGGAAATTGCGCATGTTGCCAAACTGGAAGGACTATCGCATACAGAAGTTTTAAAAGCGCTGAAGGAAGCAGGAATGGATTCTCTACCTGGTGCAGGTGCTGAAATCCTGAACGACCGCGTCAGAAGACTGATTTCTAAAGGAAAATGCGGTGGCCAGGAGTGGTTGGATGTGATGCGCGCTGCCCATCAGCTCGACATTACAACCTCTGCGACCATGATGTTTGGTCATGTGGAAACCATCGAGGAGCGTTTTGAGCACCTGGTCTGGATCAGAGAAGTACAAAGTGAAAAACCTGCAGAGGCAAATGGCTTTTTAGCCTTTATCCCATGGCCTTTCCAGGATGACGGTACTTTATTAAAAAGACTCCGCGGAATCAGCAATAATGTATCCGGCGATGAATATGTAAGAATGCTGGCTCTAAGCAGGATCATGTTGCCTAATATTAAAAATATACAGGCTTCGTGGTTAACCGTTGGAAAAGCAGTAGCACAATTGTGCCTGCATGCCGGCGCTAATGATTTTGGTTCTATTATGATTGAAGAAAATGTGGTTTCTGCTGCAGGGGCTCCACATCGTTTTACAGCGAAGGGAATTCAGGATGCGATTCGGGAAGCTGGATTTGAGCCTCAGCTCAGAGGTCAAAAATACAATTACCGTGATCTTCCTGAACACCTGGAAGAGCAGGTGATCAATTATTAAAACATAAAAAAGAAGAGGGCTTCCGCCCTCTTCCCCATATTAAAACTTAAACAAAAATCCCTATTTAATAAATAAACCGGCGATAGTCAATACATCTGCTTTTGCTAAAGGTTCGTCAAAACACTCTGCAGCAGCAGCGGCAGTTATGCCTGTGTTTCCATTAATCCCAACGATGTTGATATTGGCTTGCGAGGTGTTGTTTTCACCTGCATAAACAGGATCTGCCGCCGGCACACCTGAATCATTGGAACTTCCACCCGGACCAAGGCTGATCCATGGTTTGATATTTACCCCACTTGCAGCACGCATATAACGAATATGAGCAGCATGCCGTGCTTCAACGGAATGGATTTGAAGAGCCGTGGTTAATACAGCATTACCTTTTAACACAGTAGCCTGTCCCTTGTAAGCTCTTACGCCCGTGTCTTCGAAAGCCTGGGCAACAGCAAGAAAAGTTCCATAATCTGAAAAAACATTAGGGAATGTGCCTTTCCCTGTATAGTCAAAATCAGTATAGGCTTTTACGGGTATCGCTGCGCTGCCTAATGCACCTGCAAGCAAAGCCACGTGTGCCTTTTCATGGTCACGAATGGTAGTGATTGCGGTCAGCGCGGCTCCGGAAAGAGCAATTGCACTTGCATTTACAACTGCATGGTTATAAAAGTGATACTCCAAATACTCTAAAGTTAATGCAAAATTTAGCGTAGCGGTAACGTCTGAAGGCGTAGATTGTCCATAAGCTTTGGTAAACATGGATCCGAGTGCCATTGGCATTGCTGCCATCGCCACTTTCTTTCCCATATTATAAAAATCCTTCATTGCTGAACGTCTTGGGCTCAATCTCTCATAGATTTCACCATCAACTTTTTCAATTTCCTCAATTATATTTACGATATTCATGTTTTCTGGTGTTTAAGGTTATAGGTTAATGACATTAACTTTTGTTTTGATGTATTTTCCTGCAGCTGCAAGTACTTTGTCGGGTGTTAGGGCCTGGTCTAAACCCGTAGTTGCGTCAACCACATCTGGTCCGGAAAAGCTCCCTGGAGAAATCAAGTCCCGGATATAGGCTGCATGTCTGGCTTCTACTGATACAATTTTTCCAGCCAGTACAAGGTAAGCGTCTGTTTTAATGCGAACTCCGGCACCATTGTAAGCAGCAACCCCTAAATCTTCGAAAGCTTTTGCCGCGTTAAGCACACTTGCCCGGTCAGTAAAATTAATGGAAGAAAAATCTACCGCTAAACTTCCGATTGCAGCAGTACCTAATGCATTTTTAAAGAATTCCCGGTGTGCAATCTCATGGAACTGAATGTCTTGAAAATATTGTTTTTCAATTGTGCTAAATCCCGATGGTGGATTAGAAGCTACCTGTATATAAAACGCAGCTTCCAGTTGCTCCAGCGCATAGGCATAGTTCAACACTCCAAAATCATCTTTAAAATCAAGCGTTACACCGCCATTAACTGGTGGCATGTCGTTTCCATGGTCTTTTTTACATCCTGCAGCAATCAATGCAATACCTGCTGCCCCCGCTCCTGCATATTGCAGAAAGGATCTGCGGTGCAGGCTGGCGGTAAGAATGCTGTTTTCTTTTTGCAGCATTTCCAACTCTTGTCCTGGTTCTGAATTTTTCATAGTTTCTTTTATTTAGAGTTCAATAGTTCTGAAACTTGCATACGCAGGTTCCATTATTAGTTTTTTAAGTTTCTATCCCCATTTACGAGAGAAAAAATGATCCGGTTTTTACATTTCTACTATTTTTTAATAAATTGATGCCATATATGCTTTTACTAAATACCATTATTGTCGATGACGAGGAATTTGCCCGTTCTTCCCTATACTTTTTATTACAGGAAAACTGTGAGAATATTCATATCTCCGGTATTGCAAAATCGGTTGCTGAGGCCCGAATGCTGCTTGCAGAACAAGAAATAGACCTGATTTTCCTGGATATCGCAATGCCAGGTGAAAATGGTTTTGAGCTGATATCAAGTGCGCAGCACCATCATGCTCATGTGATATTTACAACAGCTTATGATCAGTACGCGTTAAAAGCGATTAAAGCTAATGCTCTTGATTATCTGCTTAAGCCTATTGATATCGATGAGCTGAAAGAAGCGGTAGAAAAAGCGGTAAAACATATCGGCCTAAACCGGAAGAATGAACAAAATAATACAGCCCGCCTAAACCAACTTGCCGAAAATCTGAGCGAACGGAACGAAATCCGTAAACTCAGCCTTCCTAACGGGCAGAGCGGTTATACTATTGTAGACATCAATGACATCATCAATATCGAAGCAGACAGCAATTATTCCGTATTTTACTTATCGGGAAAGGATAAAATCACCGTTTCAAAAGTTCTTAAAGATTATGAAGAAATACTTCCTGAGCACCAATTTGTACGCGTTCACAAATCCAGTATCATCAATCTTGACTTTTTAAAAGAATACAATTCCAAAAATGGTGTAGAGTTAACACTTAAAAATGGTGTAAAAATTGCAGTTTCACGCAGAAGAGCAAGTGAATTTGCCGAAAAAATTAAATTATATACAAATCATAGAGGTGATAAATAAAAAAAACAGACGGCATTTACTGTTTTTATGTCTTACAGTGTTCCTGATTGTTTTCAGCACCTCAACTTATGCTCAATCGGCCTATATACAACATTATACGACAAAAGATGGCTTGCCGAGCAATAATTGCTATTATACCCTTCAGGACTCCAAAGGATATATCTGGATTGGTACAGATGCAGGCGTTTGTCGTTTTGATGGCAACAGGTTTGAAAACTTCTCTATTGATGATGGCTTACCGGATAATCAGATTATCCAGATCAAAGAGGATAAAAAAGGAAGAATCTGGTTTGTGGCATTTAATGGCGAAATGAGTTATTTCCAGGACGGAAAGATTTATAACGGCCTCAATGACACAAACCTGAAACTGCTTAAATTTAACGCGGTAGTCATTTCTATCTTTGAAGACACTCAGGGGAGAATCTGGTTTGGAACCAACAAAAACGTCCTGTTCAGATTTGACGGCAGCTCTCTGACAACCTATACTTCGGATGATTTTTCCAATCAGCTGATCTCCGCTCATATTAATGAAGATGCAAAAGGCAGGATATGGGTATACAGTGAACACTGCATCAGATACTTTGAAAACGGGGTATTTAAAAGAACCAGTTACCCTCCCCTAAGGCCTCTCTCCTACAAGACGATCACCAATTTAAAAAACAACCTCAATCTTTATATTGATAAAGCTGGCCTGAATGCACAAACCAGTGGGGATAAGCGATTGTTGTTCAAGATCCCCCCAAGTATCATCAACGACAACCTTGGTTATTTCTATATCCACAATACTGACCTCTGGCTAAGCAATAACGATGGTGTTTACCATTTAGATGATCGTCAGAAAATAACGACCTATTTAAAAGGTATCCCAACAGTACAGGTGCTGAAGGATATGGAAAGCAATACCTGGTTTACAACGAGTAACGGCATCTACATGCTGCCAAGAGAAGAAAACAGGATGTTTACGGTGGACAAGAGCTTTGGCGTTACAGGAAATAGTATAAAAAGCGTTACCAAAGATCAGAAGAATAACCTCTGGCTTGGACTCGACTACGGACATATAGATGTACTGAACAAAACGACAATGCAGGTGCAACACATTGATCTACCGGACAAGAAGATCTTTAACGGCATTAAAAAACTACTGATAGATTCTACAAGTGGCTTGATTTATTTTGCTTCTGATTATGGCCTGGGTATCACCAACAGTGAAAATCCAGAAAAAAACATCCATTATCTAAGAGAAGCAAATCATTCCTTTTTTGTAATTAAGGATTTCAGCATCAGTCCGACTGGTAAACTTGCACTCGCCTTATCCTCAGGTGTTGCGGTTCTGAATCTTAAAAACAAAGGCCTTGATTTTTGTATATCAGCATTGAAGGAGAATCATGAGTTTTTTAGTAACCGTTCTTATTGTACTTATTACGACCGTCAGGATAACCTTTGGTTTTCTAATATTAACGGTTTTTCGAAAGTCAGTGCTTCCGGTTCTTTTACTTATTATAAAAATGAATTACTAACCAGAAGGATCAATGACATCCAGCAGCAGCAGGACGGCACGCTGATACTTGCAACCGATGGTTATGGGCTTATTTTGATCAGGGGAGAGAAAATCATCCATCGTTTTACGCAGAAGCAAGGACTTTCCAGTAATATTTGTAAAAAAATCTTTATCCGGAACAATCACATCTGGGTAGTGACCAATAATGGACTCAACCGGATCTGCCTGGATGGCAGTGCTCCTTTGGTTGAAGCTTTTGAATATACCAATCCTCTATTAAAAAACGATGTGAATGATCTTTATATTGATAAAGACATGGCCTATTTTGCGACCAACAAAGGGCTTGTATTTTTCCATAACAGACCACATCATGATTTCTCCGAAGCACCAAAAGCACTGATATCCGCCATTGTTGTTGGTCAGGTAAAACTCAGTATTAAAAAGGATCCAATTGTTCTTGATCCATCCAACAACAAAATCACTTTTTATTATGGAGCTATAGATTTTCAGAACCAGGACATCTCCTACCGCTACCGCTTAAAATCAAATGATGCATGGACCGAAACAAAAAACAGACGCATTGAGGTCTCTTCTTTGGAACCGGGGAAATATAGTTTTGAACTCTGCGCAAAAACCAATAACAGCAGCTGGGGCATTCCCACCTCTGTCGATTTTGAACTTAAAGCGCACTTCTGGCAGTCCTATTGGTTTCTGTTGGTTTTATTTATCATTGCCGGATTTACATTTTACTGGATTGCCGTTTTCGTTACAAAAAGACAGAAAAACAAAGAGCAGCAAGAGCTTTTATTAAGAAATAAAATCCTGATGTTGGAGCAAAGGGCTTTACAGGCTATGATGAACCCACACTTTGTTTTTAATGTGATGAACTCCATTCAGCATTATATTAATACTAAAGACACTTCTTCGGCAAATAAAGTTTTAACAGGTTTTGCCAAACTGATCCGGAAAAATCTGGAAATCTGTACAAAAAGCTTTATTTCTCTGGAAGAAGAACTGGAGTACCTGGAACTTTACCTGAGCCTGGAAAAGAAAAGATTTGGGGATAAGCTCAACTACCGGATACAGGTAGATCCATTAATTGACAAAGATGAAACCTTTATCCCTTCTATGCTGTTGCAACCTTATATAGAAAATGCCATCTGGCATGGTATCATGCCTATGGAGAATGGCGGTGAACTAAAAATCATCATCGAACGGGAAGAGGAACTCGGTTTGACCATCAGTATCATCGATAATGGCGTAGGCATAAACAACTCATTAAAGAACAAAAGGACTGAACACGTCAGCAAAGGTATGAGCCTTACCCAGGAAAGAGTGAACCTTTTAAATAAGATTGAAGCAAATCCCATACAGATTTTAGTCCGTCAGAACGGAATTTCGGGCACTTCTGTAGTAATTACCATACCGCTTTACTAGTTTGTTACCGTTTACTCAATTATTCATACCACTTACTAATTTGAGTATAAATAACGGCAGAAATAGCATTAAACTTGTTATAGATATTAATGCAAACATAGTTTGTAAAAATCGTTCTTATAGAATTGGCAAAGATATTTTAACCTAACCTAAAAAACTATCTCAATTCAGGTTTCATTTGTGTGTTAAAAGTGGTAAAGCCAAAATCTTTACCACTTTTTTTTTGAATATAAGCCTCATTATCCAGTGATTGATCTCTAATATTTTTTTTAAAAAAAGTTCTTTAGAAAAAATCTTTTTATAGTAATTTTGATGTACAGAAAAAGATGAGAAATATAACCAGGTTGTACTTCCTTTTTCGTAATTTTAATTTATCAAACAACACTTTTTGCATTTTATTTTTTTTGTAATGACAACTCCAAAAAAATCCATTAAAAAAGGTCCTTTAGATGAGTCTGAAGACAGGGATATGATCAATGACGATTCAAGAAATAAGAAATCGTTTGATGATGATGATGACGACTTTGATATGCCATTAGATGATCTTGATGCATTTGATGACTTTGGTGATGACGAAGACGATTATTAATCAAAATCTATTATAACTTATTTCTAAGCATCCTTAAGGGATGCTTTTTATTTTAAAACATTTCATACATGCAGGTCCTCCCGGTTCAAGATTCCAAAACGGTTAAAGAATTTTTAAATGTTGCCAGAACAATTTATAAAAACGACAGTAACTGGATTTGTCCGCTGGATAGTGATGTAGAAGCTGTATTTGATAAGGAGAAAAATCCATTCTTTAAACATGGTACTTGCATCAGATGGATCTTAAAGGATAAAGATGGAATAACTATCGGCCGTGTTGCAGCTTTTGTAAACGAGAAGAAGGCCTATCAATATGAACAGCCTACAGGAGGACTCGGCTTTTTTGAATGCATTAACGATCAGGCTGCTGCTTTTAAGTTGTTTGATGCCGCTAAAAAGTGGCTTCAGAAACAAGGCATGCAAGCCATGGATGGCCCTATAAATTTTGGAGAGAACGATTCTTTCTGGGGATTACTCGTAGAAGGCTTTACCCCGCCCTCTTACGGAATGAATTATAACCCACCCTATTACAAAGATTTGTTTAGCAGTTATGGCTTCATTAAAGTTTATGAGCAAATTACTAATCATCTGGAGGTACGAAAGCCTTTTCCTGAACGCTTTACTAAAATTGCGAACTGGGTAGCCGGTAAACCAGGCTATACCTTTGAGCATTTTTCAAAGAAAAAAGCGGAAAAATACGTAAACGATCTTATGGAAATCTATAATGATGCATGGAAAGACTTTGAGAATTTCGTTCCGATCAAAAAAGAGACCCTTCTGGAGAGTTTTAAAAAGATGGAAATGATTATGGATGAGAAACTGATTTGGTTCGCTTACATCAATGGAGAACCCGCTTCGTTTGTTGTCATTATTCCAGATGCAAACCAAATGATCAAAGGATTCAATGGTAAACTAGGCTTATTGGAGAAACTGAAATTTGTTTACAGGCGCTGGAAAGGAGTCAACAGAATGCGTGCTATAGTTATGGGTACAAAATCTACCTTTCAGAAGCACGGACTGGAATCAGCCCTTTTCATTAAATTAAAAGAATATGTACTTCCCATGGAACAATACGATGAACTGGAGCTATCCTGGGTTGGAGACTTTAACGATAAGATGTTATCCATACATCAGGCTACAGGTGCCACCTTTGGAAAGCGACACCTGACCCTGCGTATAATTTTTTAACAGCTTCCTATTTCTGTCTGATTTCTTCATAAAGATCGATAACCTTTTTTTGAAGTTTAATGATCTCTTCTTCTCTCTGTGACAATTTTTCTTTAAGGCTATTAATTTCCTCAAAATTTAAAGATTGAGGATTTTCGCCTTCTTTAGAGATGATGTCCATTGTAGAAACTTCAAAAAGATTAGCTATCTGGGCAAGTCTGGAAATATTAATATCTGTGATACCTGTCTCTATCTTCGAAAATGCAGGAATAGAAATATTTAATCGTTTTGCTACTTCCCCCTGGCTCCATCCATTTTTCTGGCGAAGTTGTCTGATGTTTTTACCTATGACGTTCATATTTTTAAATTAGGTGTGTATTAAATGAGCATTAATTTAAGTATTCAACTCACGTGCCAGTTTAACCAAATCTATACCTCCGAAATTGCCTGAGCTCATCAAAAGTAAATTTGTATTCTTAAAATTAATATTCGATAAATACAATTTAAGTGTCGTCGCATCATTAAAGAAATGTAAATTACTATTTTTAAATGCTGTTTGAACATCTAAGCTCGTAAAAGGTTCCATTTTTTTATGCCGAAAAGTTTGTTCGTCTATGTAAACAATTGCCTGATCAGCCTCATCCATAGTCCCTTCATACTGCGCTAAAAAGGCTTTATTTAAGCTGCTGAATGTATGCAACTCTATACAAGCCACCAAATTCCTGCCCTCAAATTGAGACTTTACAGCCTCAATTGTCGCTTTTAACTTGGAAGGTGAATGTGCAAAATCTTTATAGACATTGGTATTGTTTTGTTTATGAAGCAATTCCAGACGCCTGGCCGCCCCCTTAAAAGAAGAAATGGCTTGATAAAACTCGTCCGAAGAGATTCCAAGTTGCTCACATACCAGCCGCGCAGCATTCAGATTCATTAAATTATGGTCACCAAACACATTTAAAGGTATATTTTCAGGCAAAATAAAAGTTATTCCATCTACAACTTTGTGTGGAGGAATATCATATCCGATCTTCTGCGCATCAGTTGCAGACTTACCGACCAGATCGCTTAAAATTTTATCTTTCTGACAAAAAATTAATTTTCCATGCGGTTCAATGGTATTAATAAATAAATCGAACTGTTGAATATATTCCTCAAAGGTGGGAAATACGTTGATATGATCCCACGCTATTCCGCTGATTACAGCGATGTTAGCCTTATATAAATGGAACTTAGGCCTCCTATCAATGGTTGAAGCAAGGTATTCGTCTCCTTCAATAACAATCAAGGGAGCTTCTTCAGTCACTTTAACCATGGTATCAAACCCCTCAAGCTGTGCACCTACCAGGTAATCAAAATCCCGCTTGTAATAATTCAACACATGCAGGATCATAGAAGTAATGGTTGTTTTACCATGACTTCCTCCTATCACTACCCTTAACTTATTTTTTGTTTGCTCATAAATATATTCAGGATAAGAGTATATTTTAAGCCCAAGAGACTTGGCTTTCAATAGTTCAGGATTATCCGCAAATGCATGCATACCCAAAATAACGGCATCCAGATCTGCTGTTATATTCGCCTCATCCCAGCCCATTTTTTCAGGCAAAATCCCATATCTGGCCAACCGGCTGCTTGATGGTTCGAAGATCACGTCATCGGAGCCTGTCACCTGGAAACCTTTCTTATGCAGTGCAATGGCCAAATTGTGCATTGCGCTGCCGCCTATTGCAATAAAATGAATACGCATAATCCTTTACAATTCTTTATAAATAAATTAACCCTTTATAAAATGGGCAGCCACCCAGTCACCCATTTTCTTATGATCCTTATAGATGATATTAAATTTTTTACACTCTTGCTCAATCATCTCCAGATCAGGTGTCTCATAGAACCCGCTAAAGAAAATACTTCCTCCCGATATAAGGACACCGGCATAAGTATTTATCTGATCAAGCAAAATATTACGGTTGATATTAGCTAAAATAACATCAAATGTACTTTCTGGAATAATTTCCTTACCTCCACAGGCAGCTTCCAGATTAGTGATATGGTTTAAAGAAGCATTTTCTAAAGTACTCTGATAGCAAACTTCATCGTTATCAATAGCCAAAAGTGTATTCGCTCCTTTTTTTGACGCTAAAATAGCCAGTATACCCGTACCGCAACCCATATCCAATACCTTCTTTCCTTCCAGATCTGAAGATAAAATATATTGCATCATCATCGTAGTGGTTTGGTGATGTCCAGTCCCAAAGGCCATTTTAGGGTCTATAACAATTTCGTAACGGTACTGCGGCTGTGGTTCATGAAACGTTGCCCTGATATAGCATTCGTCACTGATGATCAGCGGTTCAAAATTTTTCTCCCATTCCTCATTCCAGTTCTGCGCTGCTATTTCTGTAATGGTATAATTGTAAATAAACTCGTCTTCAAATTGCAAAAGCACTTCAGAAAGTTTATTTTGATTGTAGTCGTCAAAGTCAATGAATGCCGCGAAACCACTCTCGGTATCTTCAAAAGTATTGAACCCGGCTTCTGCAAGTTCACTGATCAGCAAATCTTTCTGATATTCCTCTATGCCAGAAAAAGTGAAGGTAACCTGAATATACTGCATTAAGAATTGAATGTTTTAACGATGTCTACAAAATCACGTGATTTTAAAGACGCACCGCCAATAAGTCCACCGTCAATATCTTTCTGCGCAAATAATTCAGCAGCATTTTTAGGATTACAGCTACCTCCATATAATATCGTTGTGCTTTCAGCAAGCTGTTCTCCATATTTTGCAGCAATTTCCTTGCGGATATAAGCATGTACTTCCTGCGCTTGCTCAGACGTAGCTGTTAATCCTGTTCCAATAGCCCAAACTGGTTCATAAGCAAGTACTACTTTAGAAAACTCTTCTGCACTCAGACCAAATACACCCCCACTTAACTGCGTTTTGATAACATCAAAATAACTTCCGTTATTCCGTTCATCCAGTGTTTCTCCAATACAGAAGATCGGAATCAGGTTATTCTTCAATGCTGCCGATGTTTTTGCTGCAAGTAACTCGTCAGATTCGGCAAAATACTGTCTGCGCTCTGAATGCCCGATAATTACATATTCACATCCAACGGATTTAATCATTTTTGCTGAAATCTCCCCTGTAAACGCGCCGCTTTCATTCTGGTGGCAGTTCTGGGCACCAATCTTAACGGCAGTACCGCCAAGTTTAGATAAACTGTTTAAATGTATAAAAGGCGCGCAGATCACAGCCAGCTGTTCTCCTTTTTGCTCATCTTTTACCATATTTACAATTTCAGAAAATAAAGATACGCCTTCAGCATAGTCTAAATTCATCTTCCAGTTTCCTGCTACAATTTTTTTTCTCATCTTGATTGTGTTTATATATAGTTATTGTGCCTAAGCTAGCATTAAATTAATGCTTTATTAAAAATGTCTGTAACTTTTTGTTAATTCAAATATCTCTGTTAAAATATCCTTTTCGGTTTGATCAAACGCTATTTCCCTTCTTTCGTATACTTTTTCAGCCGTCTCAAACATTTTATGAATGGCATATACATCAAAACCCTGCGCACCGCCCCAGGCGAAATCGGGAATAAAATTCCTTGGGAAACCGGCACCAAAAATATTGGCACTCACCCCTGCAACCGTACCAGTATTGAACATCGTGTTGATACCACATTTGGCATGATCTGCCATAATCAATCCGCAAAATTGCAATCCGGTTTTACGAAAGCTTTCGTTCGAATAATCCCATAGCCGTACTTCAGCATAATTATTCTTTAGATTAGAGTTATTGGTATCTGCACCAATATTACACCACTGGCCTAAAACCGAATTACCAAGATAGCCTTCATGTCCTTTAGAGGAATATCCCCAAATGACCGCGTTATTGATCTCTCCCCCTACCCTGCAAAACGGCCCAATGGTGGTTTGGCCATAAATTTTGGCTCCCATTTTCACCTGAGAATCCTCTCCCAAAGCAAAGGAACCGCGGATATGACTTCCTTCCCACACCTGGCTGTTACGGCCCAAATATATTGGACCATTAAGACTATTAAAGGTAGAACACTCTGCTGTAGCACCTTCTTCAATAAAGATTTGATCCCCCAGAAATGTATTTGTAGCACTCAGTTGTCCCGAAGTTCTTCCTTCAGTAAGGAAATTAAAATCTTTTTTCAGCTCGGCATCGTTAAACCTGAAAATATCTTCGGGGTATTGTATACGTATAAAATTTCCAGGATAAGCTTTAACTGATAAGCTTTCTGCCAGTAGGGCATCATGTTTTTTTATTTCTGCTGCTCTATAGGCCAACAGGAGTCCGTCCTTTTTAAGTACCTCTCCTTCTCCAAGGCCCTTTATGGCTTCCACAAGCCCCTCATCAGGACAAACAGAACCATTTATAAATAAAACTGCCTCCGGAAGTTCGGGAAATTTGACGGAAAGATAAGCTTTGGTGGAGAAACCTGATATTGCGCTTAGCTGTCTGGCCCATTTTTCTGCAATGGTCAAAATACCAATTCTCAGATCGGCCACTGGCCTGGTGAATGTTAACGGACGCAAAGATTCCCAGGCGCCGTCATCAAATAAATTGATTGTCATAAGCAACAAAAATAAAAAAAGTCCCGAAGCAACAGCATCGGGACTTTAAAATAATTTCTAAAAAAGGCAGAATTACTTTTTAGCGTAACGGGTTTTGAATTTATCGATACGGCCGGCAGTATCTACCAGTTTCATTTTACCAGTATAAAAAGGGTGAGAAGTGTGTGAAATCTCTAATTTGTATAGAGGATATTCATTACCGTCTTCCCATTTGATAGTCTCTTTAGTATCTACACAAGATTTAGTTAAGAAAGAGTATTCGTTAGACATATCTTTAAACACTACGAATCTATAGTTTGATGGATGCAGATCTTTTTTCATATTATTATATTATAACTTATGTGTCGCTTATTTTTAAGGATGCAAATATCTCAATTATATTTCTGAATAGCAAGAATTGTATAAAAATTATCTGCTATACTTTTTCCAGGTTTCAATTTTCTCCTTCTGCCTGTTCAAATAAGCCCTGGCAATCACCTCTGCAGCAGGCATTTCACCGCTTTCCGCCAGCAGCATCTTCAGCTTCTCCTCATTTACGTCTGCCCGGTATAATATAGTCATCATCTTCGAAAGATCATGATCTACCAGGTACGAAAAGGCGCTAACCAGGCCTAACCTTAAAGATTCTTCAGACAGCGGCGCTCCAATTTCAAAATCAGTACCCACAATTTTGCACAGCGATTTTAATTCCTCCATAGCTTATTTAATCTCCTGGCAAAGCTCTATTAAAACACCATTTGTTCCCTTTGGATGAACAAAACACACCAGTTTGTGATCCGCCCCCCTCTTTGGCACTTCATTCAACAACGTAAAACCCTCGTCCTTCAAACGCGCCATCTCGAGCACGATGTCTTCCACATCAAATGCGATATGATGTATCCCTTCGCCTTTTTTCGCAATAAACTTCGCAATAGGACTATCTGGCAATGTCGCTTCCAGCAGCTCAATTTTATTTTCGCCCGTTTTAAAAAAGGCAGTACGTACACCTTCCGAAGCAACCTCCTCTGTTTTATAACAACTCGTACCTAGTAAAAGCTCATATAAATTACTTGCTTGCTGGAGGTCATTTACCGCAATTCCAATATGCTCTATTTTTTTCATCGTATATCATTCCATTTTTATGCTGATGAAGCCATTATGTTCTACCAAATTCTATCCATGCCGGTTTATCTGCTGCCGCTCATGATGGTATCACCAATATATTATACCTCAATATTGTTCAATTGATACCCCCTATCCTCCAAAAATCTCTTCATTCCGGTTTAAAAAGACACCTCACATCCTGGTTTCTTATTTCCAAAACGTTAAACAAATGTAAAAATGCAGGTTTTAACTATAGCTTCATAGCTATTATTTATAATTGTTGGCAATCTTTTTTTGTATCTTTGTATGTAATTAAGAATAATTAAATATATAATGGAACTTCCTATTTATCTAGATAACAATGCAACAACACCTCTGGATCCGAGGGTTTTGGAGGCTATGCTGCCTTATTTTACCAATAAATTCGGTAATGCAGCAAGTCGTAACCATGCTTTTGGCTGGGTTGCCGAAGAAGCGGTAGATTATGCACGTGAACAAGTTGGAAAACTGATTGGTTGTACTGAAAAAGAGATCATTTTTACATCAGGTGCTACAGAAGCTGATAACCTTGGTATCAAAGGTGTATTTGAAATGTATAAAGATAAGGGTAACCATATCATTACTGCAACTACAGAGCACAAAGCTGTTTTGGACACTTGTAAGCACCTGGAGAAATTAGGCGCAAAAGTGACTTATCTTCAGGTAAAATCTGATGGTCTGATTGACCTGCAGGAACTTGAAGCTGCCATGACAGAGCAAACCATTTTAGTGACCATCATGTATGGAAACAATGAAATCGGAGTGGTTCAGCCCATCAAAGAAATCTCCGCAATCGCCCATAAATATGGCGCATTGTTTATGAGTGATGCGACACAAGCTGTAGGTAAAATCCCTGTTGATGTAAACGCAGACGGAATTGACCTTATGGCTTTTTCAGCGCATAAAATGTACGGCCCTAAAGGTGTTGGAGTATTATATGTACGCCGTAAAAACCCAAGGGTTAAAGTAACTGCACAAATGGACGGCGGTGGCCATGAGCGTGGAATGCGTTCAGGAACACTGAACGTACCTGGTATTGTTGGTTTAGGTAAAGCCTGCGAATTGTGCCGCCTGGAAATGGAAGAAGAAGCTAAACGTTTGTCTGCATTAAGAGATAAATTGGAAAGCGCTTTGACGCAACTGGAAGAAAGCTATGTAAACGGAAACACTCAACATCGTTTACCACATGTAGCCAACATCTCTTTTAAATATGTAGAGGGAGAAGGATTAATGATGGCCATGAAGGATCTTGCAGTTTCTTCAGGATCAGCCTGTACTTCGGCTTCATTGGAACCTTCTTATGTATTAAAGAACCTTGGACTTTCTGATGACCTGGCACATTCATCCATCCGTTTTGGACTGGGCCGTTTTACCACTGAAGAAGAAATTGATTATGCAATCGAAAACACTAAAAAAGCAGTGAATCACTTAAGAGATCTTTCTCCGCTTTGGGAAATGTTTAAAGAAGGAATTGATTTAAGTAAAATTGAATGGGCAGAACACTAATCGGTGTAACCCTACAAAATTTATAACATATTAATAGGCCTTAAGGCCTGGAGGAAAACAAAATGGCGTATTCAGAAAAAGTAATGGAACATTATACCAACCCACGCAATGTTGGTACTTTAAATAAAGATAGCAAATCAGTTGGTACAGGCCTTGTTGGTGCACCTGAATGTGGAGACGTTATGCGTCTGCAGATAGAGGTTGACGAAAACAATGTGATTACTGATGCTAAATTCAAAACATTTGGTTGCGGTTCCGCAATCGCATCTTCTTCTTTGGCTACAGAATGGCTTAAAGGAAAAACAGTAGACGAGGCTTTAACTATTGACAACATGGATATTGTTGAAGAGCTGGCTTTACCTCCTGTAAAAATCCACTGCTCAGTTTTAGCCGAAGGTGCCATCAAATCTGCAATCAATGATTACAGAGTAAAAAATGGCATGGAGCCAATTGAACTGGCCAAATCCCATCACTAAGTTTTAATACAATGATCACAATCACTGATAAAGCAAAAAGCAAAATAGATCACCTGATGCAGGATTCTCATCTTGGATCTGATTATTTCCTGCGTGTTTCTGTAAAAGGAGGCGGCTGCTCTGGTTTATCATATAATTTAGATTTTGATAACGAAGAGAAAACCGGAGATCAATTCTTTGAAGACAGAGGAATCAGGATCGCGCTGGACATGAAATCATTCCTTTACCTTGCTGGTACTGAGCTTGATTTTACCGACGGACTGAACGGAAAAGGATTTAACTTCAATAACCCCAATGCAAGCCGTTCTTGCGGCTGCGGAGAGAGTTTCTCGGTTTAAGATACATTACTTATATTTGTAAAGGGCACTTAGGTGCCCTTTTTGCATTTTCAAATGTAAAAGTTTATCATTGCCGAATCAAGCTAAACAGCACATCATATGGTATCATTCAATGAATTTTCTACTATCCCAAGTTTATTAAGAAACGTAGTAGAAAATATCCACAAACCCACGGAAACTTTTCTGATTCACAAAAAGAACACAGAATGGGAAGAAATATCTTACCAAAA
>Ga0182008_10000130_pt1 | contig 57208 bp, 50 predicted proteins | sample Sormic07211129_1_FD_120482 | JGI IMG/M metagenome (GOLD analysis project Ga0182008, IMG submission 120482) | Rhizosphere microbial communities from Sorghum bicolor, Mead, Nebraska, USA - 072115-129_1 metaG | ecosystem: Host-associated > Plants > Roots > Rhizosphere | place: USA: Nebraska...
GAGATCACCATCAAAAATGTATGCTATAACGAACTTGGTGTCATCCCTGATACATTTAAAAAGCTGGGTATCAAGTTTGAACTGCGGGGCGACGATATTTATATCCCATCTCAAAAACATTATGTAATAGAGTCATTTATAGACGGTTCTATGCTGACCATCGCAGATTCTCCGTGGCCTGGATTTACGCCAGACCTGTTGAGCATTGTTCTGGTAGTCGCTACACAGGCAAAAGGCTCTGTATTGATCCATCAGAAAATGTTTGAAAGCAGACTTTTCTTCGTAGATAAATTGATCGATATGGGTGCACAGATTATCCTTTGCGATCCGCACCGTGCCAGCGTAAATGGTATCGATAAGCAATATAAACTCAGAGGTATCAGTATGACCTCACCCGATATCCGGGCCGGAGTTTCCCTGCTTATCGCCGCTTTATCTGCAGAAGGAACCTCTACCATCTATAATATTGAGCAGATTGAGCGTGGTTATCAGGACATTGATATCCGCCTGCGCGCATTAGGTGCACAGATCAAACGCGTAGAAGGCAATGGCCCAAGCCATTAATACAGCACAGAATTAAAAGACATAAAAAAAGCCCCGAACGGGGCTTTTTTTATGTCTTAAAACAAACGAATCTCTTAACCAGAAATCGCATTGATAATATCATACTGGGTAATAATTTCAATTTTTCCCTGCTCATCCTCTATCAGAACCGCACTATTTTCTTTGTTGATCAGTGCCGAAATCCGGTCTATCGACGTATTCATATCTACAAAAGGAAAAGTAGCTGTCATAATTTCGCTCACCGGAGCAGATTTTAAAGATGGATTTTCCAGTAAAGCTTTAAGGATATCTCCCTCTGCCAGTTTACCAACCACCATCCCCTTCTGAGTAACCGGAATCTGAGAAATATTCAAGGTATTCATATTATTGATAGCCTCCAGAATGGTCTTTTCACAGTCAATCGTAATGATCTCAGACTGGTCTTTCTTAGCCAGAATAGCACGTGCTGTAAGTTTCTCATCCTGTAAAAAGCCACGCTCTCTTAACCAGTCCTCGTTATACATTTTACCCATATACCGGCTGCCATGATCATGAAAAATCACCACCACTATATCCTCAGGTTTTAGTCTGTCTTTCAATTGCAACAAGCCCGCAATAGCAGAACCCGCAGAATTTCCCACAAAAATCCCCTCTTTACGGGCAATATCCCGGGTCATTAAGGCCGCATCTTTATCTGTTACCTTTTCAAAAAGATCAATCAGATCAAAATCCACATTCTTAGGAAGGAAATCCTCTCCTATACCCTCAGTAATATAAGGGTAGATCTCATTTTTATCCATGATACCCGTTTCCTTATATTTCTTAAACACAGAACCATAGGTATCAATACCCCAGACCTGAATGTTCGGGTTTTGTTCTTTTAAATACTTACCGGTTCCCGAAATCGTACCACCAGTTCCTACCCCAACCACCAGATGAGTGATCTTACCTCCTGTCTGCGCCCAGATTTCCGGACCAGTCTGCTCATAATGTGCCAGAGAATTGGCCAGATTATCGTACTGATTTGGTTTCCAGGAATTTGGAACCTCGCGCTCCAGGCGCGAAGAAACAGAATAATAAGAACGCGGATCTTCCGGTTCCACATTCGTAGGGCACACAATCACCTCCGCACCAAAGGCACGCAAAGCATCTACTTTCTCTTTTGACTGCTTATCTGTCGTTGTAAAGATACATTTGTACCCTTTAATGATCGCTGCCATGGCCAGTCCCATTCCTGTATTACCAGAGGTCCCCTCAATAATGGTCCCCCCTGGTTTAAGCAGACCATTTTGCTCTGCCACCTCTATCATTTTTACCGCCATACGGTCTTTGATCGAGTTTCCGGGATTGGTAGATTCCACTTTAGCTAAAACAGTAGCCTCAATTTCCTTCGTAATATTGTTCAGTTTAACCAGCGGCGTATTGCCGATCGTTTCTAATATATTGTTGTACCACATGATACAAAAATACAATTTGACCCTTAGAATTCTATTTACAAATAGAAATTTAAAATATAATTTTACATAATTAAAATAAATAAAATATAATTTTAATCTAGTACTCCAATAGACTTACAAACCTTTATTTTTATAGGTGATTCAAAATTTCCTAATGGAGCTGGTAACGTTTTCCTGGCAAAACAGTAACAATACCCAGCATCTCCAGGTTGAACATCAGCACACTTAACCTGTTTTGTGGCAGCGCAGTCTTCAGTCCTATGTCATCAATCAAAGCGGTGCCCGTTTTCAGGATGTCAATAATTTTACGTTCCTCTGCAGAAAGGTCCGGAAACAGGCTCGCCTGGTGTACTGTCTTTTTCTTCCCGGGACTTTCCCAGCCCAGATTCAGCAGCAAATCATCAGTATGGCTGATCAGCGCAGCACGGTTCGTCTTCACCAGATAATTACAGCCTTGTGAGCACAGGTCATTTACCCTCCCCGGAAAAGTATATACATCCTTATGATAGGAATTGGCCAGCTCTGCAGTGATCAAGGCTCCGCCTTTTAAAGTGGCTTCAACCACCAAAGTGGCATCCGAGATCCCGGCAATGATCCGGTTTCTCCTCGGAAAATTACCTTTTTCAGGTCGGGTATGTATCGGAAACTCCGTTAACAGGCCGCCATTTTTAAGCATATGATAAGCTGTCTCCTTATGAAGCTGCGGATAAATCCGGTCCAAACCATGCCCCAGTATGCCTACCGTAGGAATCTGATGTTTCAAACTCTCCCGGTGCGCAGCCACATCAATACCATAGGCAAGCCCGCTCACCACCACCACATCATAAGGCCTCAAAGCTTCGGCCAGCTCAGCACAAAGATTCTTCCCGTAGGCGGTAGCCATCCTTGTCCCCACTACACTTAACATTCTCTGATGGTTAAGGCTGGCAGTGCCCTTATAATAGAGCAATACTGGTGCGTCATGACACTCTTTTAAACGCGCAGGATAGTCAGGATCTGTAAAAAACAGCGGTCTGATCTTATTTTTTTCTATGAATTTAAGCTGCTGTTCTGCGGCAAGCAATGCTTTGCCACTCAGAATCTGGGCAGTCATTACTGCACCGATACCTTCTATAGCAAGCAGGTCATTTTTTCCTGCACCAAATACAGCTTCAGCAGTGCCAAAATGTTCCAGAAGAATTTTCGACGATACAGGGCCTACTGTATCAATAAAAGAAAGACCTATCTGATGGATTATACTCATAGGCTAAATTAGAATTCAGCTTTTGAAAAATCACCATCAACAGGCACTAAAAGAAAAATTATTGCGGGATATATACTACGTATTTAGTTTCAAAGAAATCTTCCTCAAAGTATTCCGCCAGCGGATACAACTCTGCCTTGAGCCTCGACTCTTTAATCTCCTCCTGTAATTCCCCACCTTTTAAATATAAAATACCATTTGGAATTGCATTTTTAGAGTCCTTTTTAAACTTTCCTTTTACCCAGGGATAGAAATCTATTAAACGTGTTACCGCCCTGGACACCACAAAATCATACTGATCTGTGATCTGTTCTGCACGCAAATGACTGGCTTTTACATTTTTTAAGCCCAATGCCGAAGCCACTTCTGTCACTACTTTAATCTTTTTTCCTATAGAATCTACCAGATGAAACTCCGTATCCGGAAAAAGAATAGCCAGGGGAATGCCAGGAAAACCACCACCTGTACCCACGTCCAGAACCTTTTCTCCCTTTTTAAAGCTGCAGAACTTAGCTATTCCCAGTGAATGGAGGATATGTCGTTCGTACAATTCGTCAATATCTTTCCTGGAGATCACGTTGATCTGTGCATTCCAGAAACTGTATAAAGGATAGAGCTGATCCAGCTGCGCGATTTGCGTTTCAGTCAGATCTTTAAAATATTTTTGAATGATTGTTGATTTTATTTCCACTGGGCTTTTTTAACAAATATAGACAGAATGCCGTTAAAGATTAGAAAAATGAACAGGAGTATATCCAGAACCGGGAACCACCAGGCCAGTCCAGGATAGTTTAAACGCCTTAATAATTTAGGGTATACAAAGCACCTGATCAGAATACTCAGGCCAAAAACACCTGCTGCAGGATACCATAATGTTTTGAAGAAACAGGCCGCAATGAGCATCATATAGAATAAAAACTGGATCAATGCCTGGGCCGTCAGAATAAACCGATGTTTGTTTTTATACATTTTACCTGCTCCAAAATGTCTCTTTTTCTGTCTCAGATAAGCGGCAAAACTAGTCTTTGGTAAACTCCAAACCTGCGTATCAGGGTGGATACGGATGGCCGTATTTCTGGCAGTGGCATGTGCATTTACAAAAAGATCATCATCACCAGAAGGAATATGCATATGGGCAGCAAAGCCTTTATTTCTAAAAAACAGAGATTTTTTATACGCCATATTCCGGCCGACTCCCATATATGGCATACCTTTTAAAGCAAAAGAAAGGTAATTTACGGCCGTAAAAAAGGTTTCAAAACGGATCAGCGCATTCAACAAACCTCTTTTTCTGATATAAGGTGAATAGCCCAGCAGAATTTCTTTGTGGTCTTCCGGCGGTTGCTGCATGCCCAGCAACCAGTTTGAAGAGGCCGGGTAACAATCCGCATCCGTAAACACAAGCCAGTCATTTTTCGCAGCCTTAATGCCCATGGTCACTGCAAATTTCTTTCCTGCAATAAACTTTCCGCCATCAGCAACGGTCACTACCTTCAGCTTTTCATACTTCTCCGCAAACTCCTCCAGAACAACCCTGGTACCATCCCAGGAACGGTCATTGACCACGATCACTTCAAAATCAGGATAATTCTGATCCATGATTGCCGGCAAAAAGGTTTTCAGATTCTCCGCTTCATTCCGGGCACAAATCACCACACTTAAAGGCCTTATACCATTTGGGAGCGGTTCTTCTATAGAGACTGAGGCTAATTTCTGATGTACAAAAAGCGTAAAATACAACTGTACGACGAAACAAAAAACTAATACGCCGAGCAGGCAGATTTCAATTAAGGTTAATTCCACGATGGTATTTCTAAAAGCTGTCAAATTTCTGGTTTTTAATCTGTAATGCCTCTGTATGTTGATAAAAAATTTAGCGCTTAAATCCCTCCTTTTTTTGCTATTTTTGACGAGATTTTTTGGGAAGCTATCAAAACAGAGCAAAGGCGCAACTATTTGAGCACCATTTGCCCCCAAAGGAATAAAAAAACATAGATGAAATTTACTTTAGAGGCCCAGGACGCGCAGTCGAAAGCAAGAGCAGGTGTGGTTAGCACTGCACACGGAGACATCCAAACCCCCATATTTATGCCGGTAGGCACCGCAGGAACGGTAAAAGCAGTTCACCAGCGGGAATTGAAAAACGATATTGATGCACAGATCATCCTTGGCAATACTTATCATTTATATCTTCGCCCGGGCCTTGGTATCCTGGAACAAGCCGGCGGTCTGCACAAATTCATTGGCTGGGACCGTCCGATCTTAACCGACAGCGGAGGCTACCAGGTCTATTCGCTGAGTAAAGTACGTAAAATTAAAGAAGAAGGTGTCACCTTCAGGTCGCATATAGATGGTTCCAAACATCTCTTTACACCGGAATATGCCATGGATATCCAGCGGACCATCGGGGCCGATATTATTATGGCCTTCGATGAATGCACCCCTTATCCATGTGATTACAAATACGCTGCAGCATCCATCAACATGACGCACCGCTGGTTAAAGCGCTGCTGCACCCGTTTTGATACGACAGAACCTAAATATGGCTTTGACCAAACCCTCTTCCCTATTGTTCAGGGTTCCGTATACAAAGACCTGAGGGTAAAATCAGCAGAATTCATCGCCTCCATGGGCAGAGAAGGCAATGCCATTGGCGGCCTTTCTGTTGGAGAGCCGGCCGAAGAAATGTATGCCATGACAGAGGTTGTTTGCGATATCTTACCAGAAGATAAACCCCGTTACCTGATGGGTGTAGGCACACCTGTTAATATCCTGGAAAACATAGCCCTCGGGATAGATATGTTTGACTGCGTAATGCCGACAAGAAATGCCAGAAATGGTATGCTTTTCACCAAAAACGGCATTATCAATATCGGAAATAAGAAATGGGAAAACGACTTCTCTCCTATTGAAGCCGACAGCGACCTGTTTGCAGATCAGGTTTACACCAAAGCCTATCTAAGGCATTTAATGCATTCCAAAGAAATCCTGGGTGCACAGATTGCCACCCTGCACAACCTACATTTCTACCTGTGGCTGGTAAAAGAAGCCCGGGAAAAGATCATCAGCGGTGAATTTTATGCCTGGAAAAACAAAATGGTCACTATCTTAGGCAATAAATTATAGATGAAGTTCCTCAGAAGCAGATTTAAGATCATTGACTGGTATATTATCAGTAAATACCTCGGTACATTTATTTATACCCTAACGGTGTTTATTGTCATCATCATTATATTTGACCTTTCTGAGAAACTCGATGATTTCCTGGGTAACCACCTCACCATCTGGCAGGTATTCACTTTATATTACGCAGGATCGATTCCTTTTTACGTCAACATGCTTTCCCCGCTGATCAACTTTATTGCCGTGATCTTTTTCACTGCTAAAATGGCCGATCAGACGGAGATTGTACCAATATTGAGTGGCGGAGTAAGCTTCAACCGCTTTCTGCGTCCTTATTTCATTTCCGCATCCTTCATATTTGCGGCCAATTTGCTGTCCAATCTGTTTATTCTTCCCTACACCAATCAGATCAAAAACAATTTTGAGAACGTGTACATGAAGAAAAACGACCCCACCAGCAAACAAAACATACACATGAAGCTGGATGACAACACCTATATCTATATAGAAAGCTTTGACAGCAAGAGCAAATCCGGCTTCCGTTTTATGCTGGACAACTTTAAAGGTGATGTACTGGCTAAAAAACTGGTGGCAGATGAGATCAAATGGGACTCTGTGAAGCGCTCCTGGAAACTCACCAATTATACCGTAAGAGACATCAACGGCCTTAAAGAAACCTTTAAAAGCGGTGCCGGTGCCACTAAAGATACCATCCTTGACATGCGTCCCGATGACTTTTCTGTTTATGACAATATCTTTGAGAACATGAGCAACAAGGACCTTTCCGATAAGATCAGGAAAGAGAAAACAAGGGGCTCCGGTATCATGAACGACCTGCTTTTTGAGCAATATAAACGCTATCTGCAACCCCTTTCGGCCTTCGTACTCACCCTGATTGGAGTAGCTTTATCCTCCAGAAAGGTCCGCGGAGGCATTGGTATATCACTTGGAATAGGCATTTTTCTCAGCTTCTCCTATATCGTTGTAGACCGCTTTGCCAAGATGTTCTCTTTAAAAGGAGGCATTCCACCCCTGCTAGCCGTACTGATGCCGACTATATTTTTCGGCTTATTAGGCTTATATTTGCTGCGGAAAGCCCCAAAATAACATGCCCCTTATCCAGACCAGCAACACCACCAAAAACCTGCTCATCCTTCATTTTACTGTCTTCATCTGGGGCTTTACAGGCATTCTGGGGGCACTGATTTCCATCAATGCCGTGCAAATGGTATGGTACCGCGTTATGATCGCTTCTATCACGCTGTTCCTGTACTTTATACTCAGCAAAACCAGTATTAAAGTAAGCAGGAAGCAATTTCTGCAATTCATCTTTACAGGGAGCCTGGTAGCCCTCCACTGGATCTTGTTCTTTCATGCCATCAAGGTTTCAACCGTTTCTGTAACCCTGGTTTGCCTCTCTTCATTTACGCTTTTCACGGCAATTTTAGAGCCCCTTATGAAAAGGCAAAGGATGCAAACAGGCGATGTAGTGATCGGATTTATCATCATTCTGGGCATTTATCTGATCTTTAAATTCGAAACAAAATACACTTTAGGCATCATTTTCGGTCTCTCGGCCGCCGTAGCCTCCGCCCTTTTTTCAGTCATTAATTCCAGTCTGGTTCAAAAAAGCGAAGCCAGAATCATCAGTTTTTACGAGATCACAGGCGCATTTTTCTGGATCACTTTGTACCGTTTATTCGACAAAAGCCTGCTCACGGAGACCTTCAGTTTAAGCGGCAGCGACTGGCTTTACCTCTTCCTTTTAGGTACAGTTTGCACCGCCCTTGCCTATGTTGCAGGTGTTGGAGTGATGCGTTATTTATCGGCATTCCGGGTGGCGCTGATCACCAATCTCGAGCCCGTTTACGGCATCCTTTTGGCCTTCCTTTTCTTCGGAAATAAAGAGACCATGACCCCAGGATTTTATGTTGGAGCCGTCCTCATTTTGGGTGCTGTTTTCCTATACCCCATCTACAAAAAAAGAAGAAATCAGTTCTAAAAAAACACCCTTGACCAGCCATCTTTTCACCCCTGAAAAAGCCCTTTACCCCAGCTTGCAGAACAGCATACTTAAGCCTGTCCACAGGTTTTAAAACCACTAAAAATCCCCCCCATTAAACACAGTATTTCATCACATAAACCCAACATATAAATCACATATGAGGGGAGGGGAGACCAGGTTTCTCCACTCATTTTACACTTCCATTTTATATACACTCTTTAATTTTGCAGCTAAAATTATTTTTAATTTACCGGGTAAATAGTGTACCTTCATCAAGCAAGACAAAGCACCTGGGCAAGACCATCAAAAACAAGGAAAAATCCAACAAAAAAAGCACAAAAACCAGCAAACACCTCAATAAAAACAAAAACATCAACACAAATATTATCAACATGTTATAAAGATTATTTAAAATTAAAATTCAAATAAACCTTTAAAATATTTCAAAATAATACTAAATATATTAGCATTGAAGTTTTATGATTCAACTACTAAAAAATAAACTACTAAAATTCAGATATTTAAACCTAATCATATTAACTTCAATATCACATCCAGGCTTTTCACAGATTTTCAGCGCTGAACAGAACCCACTTAGTGTAAAATGGAGGCAGATCAACAACAAGGGTTTTAAGATCATCTATCCAACCGAACTTGAAAAAGAAGCACAAAGAATGGCCAACACCATTGGCTTCATTTTTCCTTATGACGGCGCCAGTTTAGGCATACAAAAAACCACCCTCCCGATCGTCCTCCAAAACCGTGGTGTGATCGCAAATGGCTTCGTTCAACTGGGCCCAAAAAAGTCTGAATTCTACACCACTCCTCCACAGTTTTTTGATAGCCAGGACTGGCTCAATAACCTGGCCGTTCATGAGCTCAGACATGCTGCCCAATACGACAAACTTACCCATGGAAAAGCCCACCCTTTTCCCGAAGAAGTTTACCTCGCCTGGATGGGTGTAAGCATTCCGCTTTGGTTCTTTGAGGGAGATGCTGTCAGCACTGAAACTTCCCTCACTCGTGCGGGCCGCGGAAGGCAGCCTTCCTGGATCATGCCCTACCGGACCAGCCTGCTCGAAGGGAAAAATATTTCCTACAGCAAAGCCAATTTCGGATCAGACAAAGACATCACTCCGGGTTACTATCAACTCGGGTACCTCATGGTGTCCAACATCAGAACACAATTCGGAAAAAATATTTTTGACAGCCTGCTTACCGACATTCGCCAGCGGCCGGCCCGCGCCTACCCTTTTACAGGCAGTCTGAAAAAACTGACAGGCAAAACCGGCAAGGGCTGGTACACCGCCACCACTGCCGATCTTAAAAAAGCATGGACAGCCCAGGATGAAAAAAACCAAAGCAGCCCTTACCCCCAGCTCAACAAAAAAGCCAAATATGCAACGGACTATTTTTTACCAGCCTGGCTGGAGGATGGAAAAATCCTGGCACTGAAACAGAGCAAAGCCGAGACCCCTTATTTTGTCAGCATAGACAGCAACCAAAAAGAGACCCGCCTGTTTGGCATCGGTTACCAGGAACAAGCCTGGTTCAGTTATGCCGCAGGCAAACTGACCTGGGATGAGATCCGTTATGACCCCAGGTTCAGACAACGCAGCTACAGTGTGATCTGTGTTTACGATTTCAAAACCCGAAAAATTAAAAAGCTGAACGGCAGGACCAGGACCTTCTCCCCTTCCCTGTCGGCCGACGGCAAAAAAATCATTGCAGTGCAAATTGACCTGAGCAACCAGTCCAACCTCATCGAACTCGATGTTGCTTCTGGCAAAACCCTGTACACCTACCCCAATCCCGAAAACCTGATCCTGCAAAGCCCCGCTTTTGACCAGAGCGGAGAACGGATCACTTACGTCAGCGTGAGCGAAAAAGGAAAAGCCCTGTGGGTAGCGGAAAAAAACGGCAGGAAATCCAAATTGCTCGCTGAGGTCAACCAGCAACTCAACAGGCCAATATTTAATTCTTCAGGAATCGCATTTAACGCGCATTACAGCGGAGTTGACAATATTTACCGGATAGATACCGCCTCAAAAAAAATAAGCGCTCTGAGCGCCTCAAAATACGGCGCCTTTAACCCATCCTTCTCTTCAGACGGAAAAAAGATTTTGTTTAATAACTTTGGTCCCGAAGGTTATAACATCGCATCAAGCCCCCTCAAACCATCGGCAGTTCAGGAAAACAACTTTATCTACTTTGGCAAAGCCGCCCAGCAGCAGGAAAATACCGATAATGTATTTGAAAAAAATATTCCCGACAGCACCTTCCAGACAACGCCCTATAAAAAATTCATGCACCTGTTCAATTTCCACAGTGTGGTCCCGGTAATCGAAAACGAATACATTGGCGGAATCCAGCTGCAATCGAACAACCTGCTCAACACCTTCGATTTTTACACCGGTGTCAATTACCACAGAGACCTGGGCAGATTTGAATACAATGCCGGCATCAACCTGAAAACATTTTACCCGGTGATCGGACTCAGTTACGAGAACAGACCCGAACGAACCTTTTACAGCTCCGCCAAGACCATTAAACAAGGAGACTGGAGAGAGCACTACGTAAAGCTAAACGCGACGATTCCCGTTAACCTGAATGCGCTTGACGAGTATTACAATCTCGGCTTCAATGTAGCCACCAGTTTAACCAAGCGCTATATGGCCCAGAACATGCCCTCGAATTTCATCACCTCCCTGAATTTCCCGATGGAATACCGGTTCACCTTTTCACACGGAAAAACCCAGGCCGCGCGGGACATTGCACCGAGATGGGCACAAATTCTACGTTTCCAATATTTCAACCAGCCCTTCGATCAGAAACTGGCCGGCGAGCTCTTTTCAGCGGAGAGTTTCATTTACACCCCCGGACTGCTGAAGAACCACTCCTTCCTGATCAATTTCAGTTATCAGAAAGCGACCGGAGTAAGGCGTTACGCCACCGAGATCAATACCGTATACGGTTACAACAATATCCTTGCAAAAAGTCCGCTCCAGAACACCCTTCTGCTCAATTACCGGTTCCCGATTGTATTTCCCGACCTGGAGGTTGGCCCATTGGCTTACGTAAGAAATTTGAGAGGAACTTTATTTTGTCACTATGAGAATATCGGAAACGAGACCAATCTATCTGAACCAAAAACTTATGGCTTTGAACTGCGCAGCAGCATGCACCTGTTGCGCTATCAGCCCCTGGCCGATATTGGTGCAAGAATGGTGTTTGTGAATAAAATTTATAATCAAAATCCTATCTTAGAGTTCATTTTTACCTATACATTTTAAGTCTATGCGTACAAAAACCATCTTTATCATCGTCTTTACCGCCCTGCTGACCATCTTCTTAATGATCAACACTGACTCGGTAGAATTCAATTTTATTTTTGTGAAGAAAGATATTTCCAAGCTTGTGGTGGTAGGGGTGTTTACCTTTATTGGATTTGTGCTTGGGTACTGGACCGGAAAGCCAAAAACAGTGATCAGTACTTACGATCAAAAATTTGATGACCCTAAAACAAGTACTGACCACAAAAATAATTTAAGCGACGAGGACCGGGATTACATCAGCTAAAGAGCCTGGTCCTGCCTCCTTTTAAGAATGAATGGTATGTGTAAATTTAATCGTCGCAGAACGTCCCAGTATATTGGATACGGAACAATATTTCTCAAAAGTTAAAACCAGTGCTCTTTCCACTTTTTGCTCATTCAGCGCACCATACAGGTCAAAATGAATATTGATCGTTTCAAAAATCGGTGGAACTTCTTCCTCTTTTCTGCTGGCTTTGATACTGATCTTTACATCTTCCAGCGGCTCTTTCTGTTTAGTCAGTACATTCACAACATCAATACCACTGCAACCACCTAAACCCACCAGCAACATTTCCATTGGCCTGAATCCCCTGCCCTCACCACCTATCTCAGGTTTAGCATCCAGTTCCACCGTATGTCCTGCCGGATTAATGGCTTCAAAATTAAATTTCCCGCTTTTACGTACTAAATTGATTTCCATATGATCTATCAAACGTTATAAAATATTCTATTCTCTTTTTCCAGTTCAGACAAGCGCACTTTATTTTCAAAAATTCCAAAGACACAAGATCCACTCCCGCTCATCGCTGCATAAACTGCACCCGATTCGTATAAGGCATTTTTAACCTGTCCAATCTCCGGGTATTTTGAAAACACGCTCCGTTCAAAGTCATTCTGTACATGCAGCCGCCAGTCTTCTACAGGCAAATGTATTAAATCTTTCAGCGATCTGCCAGGGATGGAAGGCTTAACTCCCGCATAAGCCTCTGCCGTGGACACATGAACATCAGGTTTGACCAAAACCAGACAATAGGCCGACAGGTCAAGCTGCAATTCACTGAATTCATCTCCTTTTCCAAAAGCGTAAACAGGTTTATTTTCAATAAAAAAAGCACAATCTGCACCGAGCTGCCGGGCATATCCTTGCATTGCAGCACTCTTAAGACCCAGCTTAAACTTATCATTCAGAAGCTTGATCACAAATGCCGCGTCGGCCGAGCCCCCACCCAAACCAGCACCTACAGGAATATTCTTCAGCAATGTAATTTGCTGAGGAGGCAGATCGAAGTCCTTTCCCAGCAAATGATAAGCCTTCAAACAGATGTTGTCTTCCAGGTTTCCCGGAACCTGAACACCTGCAATTACACAGTGTGTTTCCGCAGCATCTGACAATTCAACAACGTCATATAACTTTACGGGATAAAATACGGTTTCCAGATTATGGTAACCGTCAGTTCTCTTTTCTGTAATGTGCAAACCAAGATTGATCTTGGCATTGGCAAAGGCAAGCATATCACAAATTTAGTAAAAAATGGAACAACCTTAGCCTTAAAATCCATATCCCTGAAGCGCTGTAATAGTAATCTACAACGCCGATATCATAGCAGAAAGCTCCTGGTACAATGTATTGATCTCCTCTTCTGTATTGTAATAATGAACAGATGCCCTTAATATAGCAGAAAGCCGGCTCTTGCCCATATAGATCGGAGTTGCCTGCGCTCCTCCAACAGAAACATTAATTCCAATCTCTGCAAGCCTGAGTTTAACCTCTGAACTCTCCACATCATTTACAGAAAAAGCAACAATACCACTCAGCCGGTCGCCAGAATCATGTACAATGATCCCTGGAATTTCTGCAAGCTTTCTTCTCAGCAAGGCCGACAAATGTTCAATACGATGCCATATGCGATCCAACCCAATATTCATTGCATATTCGATTGCCTTCCCAAACCCAAGGGTAAGTGCCCTGCTTTTTTCATAAAGCTCAAAACGGCGCGCATCCTTTCTGAGCGTGTAGTCTGATAAGGATACATTTCCAGCAGCCTGAAAATCCAACAGTATAGGTTTTATGAGATCCTGACTGCTTTTCTTCACAAATAAAAAGCCTGTTCCTCTTGGGGCTCTCATGTACTTGCGTCCTGTGGCGGAAAGCATATCGCATTTGATCTTTTTCACATCCAGAGGCAGCTGACCTGCGCTTTGGCAAGCATCCACCAGGTACAGTATCTGATGTTTTTCTGCAAGATCTCCGATTTCCTCAACTGGCATAATACTTCCACCAGAAGAAGAAATGTGTGTAACCATAATCAGTTTGGTCTTAGCATTAATGGCCTTTTCAAACTCGGGCATCGAAAAATTGCCCTGTTCGTCATTAGGGATGACTTTAACTTTAATACCATCTGCATTTTGTATGTCTACCAGACCAATCAGGTTGGTCACATACTCCATCTCGCTCGTAATGATTTCATCCCCATCTTTAAAAGACAAACCTTTAAAAGCCGTACTCCAGGCAGCACTCGCATTTTCAAAGATCGCAACTTCATCTCTGTCTGCATTGATCAGCTGAGCAACCAGATCATAGACACCATTGATCTGGTCTGTATATTTCGCTTCCGTTTCATATCCCCCAGCTAATGCTCCTACTCTTAAATAATCAATCACCGTATCAACCACAACATCCGGCGGCAGGGAAGAACCCGCATTATTAAAATGAATCAGCTGAGAGGTGCCGATGGTTTGATTTCTCAGGTGCTGTAGTTCTTGGTTATTTATGGGTTCAAGCTTCATTTGATCGTTTAGTTCTATAGTGATCTATACTATTTTCAAGTGTAAATATACTTGCTAATTAAGCAGAAAAACAGAACTTTGAATGCAATTTATGGTATTTTGAAACACCAGACAATCGGAAATACAACCTTGAACCTTCAAAATTAATTCCATAACCAGTATCGCTAGAATAGGGTAAGACAAAAACCGGAAACGGCTCTATATCCGCTTTGTATGAATGCGCCATGAGTGCGCAGTGAGTGCGCCATGAGTGCGCCTTTTTATAGAAAAAACGCGCACTCATAGCGCAGTGAATACACTTAAATTCCGCAATCACAGTAAAGCATAATAGAACCAATACAAGACAAAACTGAACCTGGCATCAGATTAAGCCAAAGAAAACAAGGAATAAATTTCGATTTATTTTTGTTTAAAAAAATATTTAAAAATCTGTATACAACTATATCAAAGAAAATATGGAAGTTTGATAAGAGAAAGTTAATTTAGTATAAGGGGTACAAGTCGGAGACTTGGCCCCTTTTTATTAGAAATAATCTACATTAGAAATAACCCATCCTCAATACCGGTCTGCGCCCAGGAAAATATATTTTCACCCTTCCCACTCAGGCTTTTTTACAATAAAACCAGATTTAAAAAGAATTTCTTATTTTTAATATCTAAACCCCCTGATTATGAAAGTAGTAAAATTTATCATTTGCCTTCTTTTTGGACTGATGTTTATCAACGCAGGCCTTAATAAATTCTTAAACTATCTCCCCGCGCCAAAAATGGACGATGCACACTTAAAAGTAATGGAAGCTTTTATGCGCGTATCCTGGCTAATGCCCCTTGTTGGAACCATAGAGGTTATAGGAGGCCTTTTATTCATTATCCCTAAATACCGTGCACTGGGTGCATTGGTTATTTTACCAGTTGCAACAGGAGTTTTGGTCCACAATATTACCTATGAGCCAGCTGCAGGCATCGCGACAGCGCTGGTACTTTTTGTGATCAATCTATGGATCATTGCAGACAACTGGAAAAAATACCTTCCAATGGTTTCTTCCGACATTTAACACGCAGATATGCACCCTCCCCGGTCTGCACCCAGGAAAATATGTTTTCATGAGCGAACCTCAGAACCTGAAGCTCTTCGCGAAAGGTTCAGAGAGCTCAGAAAACATATTTTCACCCCCATTTTTCATGCCTTTCCCCTCATAAACCTCATAAAAAACACAAGCTCATTAATTTTTACGAACAAGGTATCCAGATGGTATAAAGATGGTTTTATTATGTACTTTTGCAATAGAGGTGTTCCTATATAATTTACAAGATGAAGCAATATTTAGACTTAATGCAGCATGTGCTGGATGAAGGCACTCAAAAACATGACCGCACCGGAACAGGTACGATTAGTGTTTTTGGTTACCAGATGCGATTTAACCTGCAGGAAGGCTTTCCGATGGTAACCACAAAGAAACTACACTTAAAATCCATTATCCATGAGCTGATCTGGTTTTTAAGCGGCGATACCAATATCAAATATCTAAAAGATAATGGTGTAAAGATCTGGGACGAATGGGCCGATGAGAACGGCGACCTTGGACCGGTTTACGGATCACAATGGCGCTCCTGGCCTTCCCCTGATGGCAGCCATATTGATCAGATCAGCAATATAATCAAAACCATTAAGAACAACCCCGATTCCAGAAGGATCATTGTTTCAGCATGGAACGTAGCAGAAATTGAAAACATGGCCCTCCCGCCCTGCCATGCCTTTTTCCAGTTCTATGTAGCCGATGGCAAACTCAGCTGCCAGCTGTACCAGAGAAGTGCAGACATTTTTCTTGGTGTACCTTTTAATATAGCATCCTACGCCCTGCTTACTATGATGGTGGCCCAGGTATGCGGATTACAATACGGTGATTTTATCCATACCCTTGGAGATGCACACCTGTACAACAACCATATTGAACAGGCCAGGCTACAACTGAGCCGCGCTCCAAAAGCATTGCCAGTGATGAAAATCAACCCGGAAGTAAAAGATATCTTTGATTTCAAATACGAAGATTTCAGCCTGGAAAATTACGATCCGCATCCGCACATTAAAGGAGCCGTTGCCGTATGATCGTATCCGCAGTAGTGGCCATTGGAGAAAATAATGCCATTGGAAAAGACAACCAGTTGTTGTGGCGTCTTCCGGCAGACCTGAAACATTTTAAAGAGATTACCTCCGGACATACCGTAATTATGGGCCGCAAGACCTATGATTCTGTAGGCAAGCCTTTGCCCAACCGCCGGAACATCATCATCACCCGTAACAAGGACCTGGAAATTCCAGGGGTGGAAATTGTTGCAAGTATGGACGAAGCCTTAGCACTTTGCCAGGAAGAAGAGGAAGTGTATGTGATTGGCGGTGCACAAATCTACGCCAGTTCGATGCATTTAACCGATAAGATCTACCTGACCCGGGTCCACCAGAGTTTTGAGGCCGACAGCTTCTTTCCGGAGATTGATCCCGGCATCTGGTCAGAAACAGAGGTTGAGCCTCATCAGCCCGATGAGAAAAACCCCATTGGATATACATTTTCGACACTTATACGCCGTTAGTGTATCATCTATAATAAAAAATTAATAAGAAGGCCTATTAATTAAAAAATTAATTAGATTTGCCGACTTGTTAAAAAAATATATAGCATATAGACAAATAATTACAAACAAATGCAAGGTAAAGGTTTTATAAAATTTATGGCAATACTATTGGGTATTGTCTGTGTGTATTCTCTATCGTTTAACCTGGTTACATCAAACGTAGAAAAAAACGCTAAAGCGTATGCCAAAGGAGATCCTTTAAAAGAAAAGGCTTATTTGGATTCTATGGCTACTGTTCCGGTTTATCCGGTCTTCGGCTTTAATTACCAGTTCTGTAAATCCAAAGAAATCAATCTTGGATTAGACCTTAAAGGCGGTATGAACGTAACGATGGAAATATCGTTAGGTGAACTTGTAAAATCTTTGGCTAACAATCCTGCTGATGTTAATTTTAACAAAGCCATCTCAAACGCTCAAACTCAGTTAAACGCTGGCGGTAAAGATTTCATTGGGTTATTCGTAAACGAATATGAAAAATTAAGCCCTAACGGAAAACTGGCTGATTTCTTTTCTAATCAGGACAATGCAAAGGACCTTAAAGCTAATGCAAGTAATTCAGACGTTAAAACGTATTTGTCTAAAGAAGCCACCAGCGCTATCGACCGTTCGTTCATCATCATCAGAAGCCGTATCGACGGATTTGGTGTAGTGAGCCCGAACATGCAGAAACAAGAAGGTACCAACCGTATCCTGATTGAGATGCCAGGTGTTCAGGACAAAGAAAGGATTCATAAATTGTTGCAAGGTTCTGCAGAACTTCAGTTCTGGCAGGTGTACCAGAATGAAGAAGTTTATTCTGTTCTGGAAAACATCAACAAAACCCTGGTTACAGCTTTAAAAGATACTTCGGCTACTGCCGCTGTTAAAGACACTACAGCTAAGACAGAAAGTAAACTGGCTGGCCTGGCTAAAAAGCCGGCAACCAAAGATTCTGCTGATGTTAAAAAACAGGAGCTTTCAAAAAACAACCCTTTATTTGCTGTATTAAGTATTCCAACCTACCAGGGTCAAAACGGACAGCCTGCTTTACGTCCGGGTCCGGTTGTAGGATGGGTAGCTCAAAAAGATACCGCTAAAGTAAACGCTTACTTTGCAAAACCCGAAATTGCTTCAATCATTCCTCCTACTTTCAAATTCATGTGGAGTGTAAAACCTATGGAAAATACCAAGGTTTTCGAATTGTATGCAATCAAAGTAACTTCAGCAGACGGCAAACCAGATTTAGGTGGTGATGCAATCAGCGATGCCCGTCATGACTTTGATCAGAAAGGCAAACCAGAAGTAACCATGTACATGACTGGTGAAGGTGCTGCAAAATGGAAAAAAATCACTGCAGAAGCTTCTGCAGATCCAAACAATAAAAAAGCAATTGCTATTGTTTTAGACAATACAGTTTACTCTGCCCCTACTGTTCAGAACGAAATCCCTAACGGTATTTCTTCGATCACAGGAAGTTTCACTGTAAACGATACACAAGATTTAGCTAACATCTTAAAAGCTGGTAAATTACCTGCTCCTGCTAAAATTGTAGGAGAATATGTAGTAGGTCCTTCTTTAGGTCAGGCTGCAATCCACAACGGCTTATTGTCATTTGTACTTGCCTTCATTGTGATCCTGATCTTTATGGCCTTGTATTACAACAAAGCCGGATGGGTGGCTAACTTAGCGCTGGTGATCAACTTATTCTTCATCATGGGTATCCTGGTATCCTTAGGTGCGGTATTAACTTTACCTGGTATCGCTGGTATCATTTTGGTAATTGGTTTATCGGTGGATGCGAACATCCTGATCTTTGAAAGGGTGAGAGAAGAATTGCTTCATGGCAAAAGCACTGCGCTTTCTATTAAAGAAGGTTTCAAACATGCAATGCCTTCCATCATTGACTCTAACGTAACGGTATTGATCTTAGGTGTGATCCTGTACATTTTCGGTAACGGACCGGTACAAGGTTTTGCTACGACTTTGTGTATTGGTATTCTTTCCTCTCTGTTCTGCGCGGTATTGATCTCCCGTTTGGTTTTCGAATCCCTGCTGAGCAAAAACGCCAACATCACTTTTGGTAACAAAGCTACCCTGCACGCCTTCAAAAACATTGCTTTTGATTTTGTTGGACGCAGAAAGATCTATTACACTATTTCTTCTGTGATCATTGTTTTAGGTTTCATCTTCTACTTTAAAAATGGCGGATTGAAACTGGGTATCGACTTTAAAGGTGGAAGAACTTATATCGTTCACTTCGATAAAAACATATCTACTGAAGATGTTAAATCTGATTTAACTCCTCTTTTCGATAATGAAGCGCCAGAGGTTAAAACTGCTGGTAATGATAATGAATTAAAGATCACCACTACTTTCCACATTGCCGATCAGGATACACATGCGGATAAACTGGTAGAAGATGCATTGAAAAAAGGCCTGGATAAAACCGGAGCTAAATACACGATTGAGAGTAACCAGAAAGTAGGACCTATCATTGCAAGTGACCTGGTATATAGCGCTTATGGTGCCGTATTGTTCTCTTGCTTACTGATGTTCTTCTATATCATCATCAGGTTTAAAAAACTAAACTATGGTTTGGGTGCGGTAATCGCGTTATTCCATGACGTATTGCTGGTACTTTCTTTCTATACCATTTTAGATGGCGTGCTTCCATTCTCTTTAGAGATCGGACAGGATTTCATCGCGGCCATCTTAACGGTAATGTCTTATACCATGACTGAAACAGTGGTTGTGTTTGACCGTATCCGCGAGAAACTTGCTGAGCATGGTAAAGAAGATCTTCATGGTGAAGAGCGTAATAAACTGATCAACTTCGCACTGAACAGTACATTAAGCCGTACCATCCTGACTTCATTAACTGTATTCTTTGTATTATTGGTGATCTTCATCTTCGGTGGAGACAGCATCAGAGGATTTATCTTTGCTTTATTAATTGGCCGTGTTATCGGTACTTATTCTTCACTTTGTATCTCTACACCAATTGTAGTGGATCTTGGAAAAAGCAAATAGACTTTAATACAAATAAAATATATATAAAAGGCATCCATCTATTGGATGCCTTTTTTGTTGTATCTATCTTTTGTTGTATCTATCTTTATAGACTTTAGAGAAACGCCCTGTCGTCGAGATGACGACCGTTTAAAAGCAACAATTATGCAGAAACGGATTAAACTGATTGAATGCCCAAGAGATGCCATGCAGGGTATCCATCATTTCATTGATACAGATCTTAAAGCAGCCTATATCAACCTGCTCCTGCAAGTCGGTTTTGATACGATTGATTTTGGCAGTTTTGTTTCTCCCAAAGCGATTCCTCAATTGAGGGATACCAAAGAAGTGCTGTCTAAACTGGATCTGAGCAATACAGCTTCCAAATTACTGACCATTGTAGCCAATGTGAGAGGTGCTGAAGAAGCGGTTCAGCATTCGGAGATCACCTATCTTGGCTTTCCTTTTTCTATTTCGGAAACCTTCCAGCAGCGCAACACCAATTCCAGTATCCTGCAATCTATGGATACGGTAAAGCAAATGCTGGAACTTTGTGACCAGCATGGCAAACAGGCCGTGGTGTACTTGTCTATGGGCTTTGGAAACCCTTACGGAGACCCCTGGAATATAGATATCGTAGAACACTGGACAGGGAAACTGGCTGCACTTGGTGTAAAAATCCTTTCTCTTTCTGATACCACTGGGGTTTCTTCGCCAGAAAAGATCAAGGCTATTTTGCCTGGACTCACCCAAAGCTTTGCCGACATTGAAATTGGCGTACACCTGCACAGTACACCGGAAACACGGCAGGAAAAGATACAGGCAGCTTATGAAAGTGGCTGCAGACGCTTTGATAGCGCACTCAAGGGATATGGAGGCTGTCCTATGGCTGCCGATGACCTCACAGGAAATCTGGCAACAGAAGACTTAATAGGCTATCTGAACCGTATTGCTGAGCCTACCGGACTCGATATGGACAAATGGAAGGCTGCCCTGGCTTATTCTTCCAGGATCTTTCTTTAAATTCTGTTAAAAAGGGATCAGGCTTTACGCACCATTTTTACATGCATGATGCCTGCTTCTTCAAATTGTGGTCCTTCTGCAGCAAAGCCGAACTTGCTGTAGAGGGAAACAGCATCCAGTTGTGCATTCAGGTAAACATATTGATGATCTTGAGGTAAATCTGCCAGAACAGCAGCCACCATGGCCTGCCCTATTCTTTTTCCCCTGAATTCTTTTAATACAGCAAACCTTTCCAGTTTATAACCTTTATCGGTTTTACGCCAGCGGCAGGCGCCGCAGGGTTGCTGACCAAGCAGAGCTAAGAAGTGAGTGGAAACATCTTCATTCTCCCATTCCAGTTCGGGTGGGCAATGTTGTTCATCTACAAATACCTTTTTACGAATTGCAAACGCATCCTCCAGTTGTTCCTGGTTGCTGATTTTAATAACCTCTAGTGTGTCCATATATATAAAACAAAGAAAAGCGCCATAAGTTCTGACTTACAACGCTTTTCTGTTATGAAATCCCAGTCCGTTTCGGAATGCGGGATGTATTATAATTTATCGCTGGCGTCTTTGCAGTTCAGGTCTTCAAAAGCCTGGGTTAAACGCTTAACAAATGCTTCTTCACCTTTACGTAACCAAACGCGCGGATCATAGTATTTTTTATTTGGTTTATCTTCTCCATCAGGGTTTCCGATCTGACCTTGCAGATAAGGCTCATTCGCTTTATAGTAATCCAGGATACCTTCCCAGAATGCCCATTGCATATCTGTATCGATATTCATTTTGATTGCACCATAAGAAATGGCTTCTCTGATCTCTTCCTGAGAAGAACCTGAACCACCATGGAAAACGAAATTGATTGGTTTTTCTGCAGTCAGGTTGAATTTCTCTCTGATATAATCTTGTGAGTTCTTTAAAATTACCGGCTGCAGTTTTACGTTACCTGGTTTGTATACGCCGTGAACGTTTCCAAAGGCTGCTGCAACAGTAAATTTATCACTTACTTTACTTAATTCTTCGTAAGCATAAGCTACTTCAGAAGGCTGTGTATACAGTTTAGAACTGTCTACATCACTGTTATCTACACCATCTTCCTCACCACCGGTTACGCCCAGTTCGATCTCAATGGTCATGCCCATTTTAGCCATACGGGCTAAATATTTAGCAGAGATTTCCATATTTTCTTCAATCGGTTCTTCCGAAAGGTCCAGCATGTGGGAAGAAAACAATGGTTTTCCATGTTCTGCAAAGAATTGTTCACCGTGGTCCAACAATCCATCAATCCATGGAAGTAATTTTTTAGCCGCATGATCCGTATGTAATACTACAGCTACACCATAGTGCTCTGCAAGTAAATGCACGTGTTTAGCTGCGGATACTGCGCCCAGTACACATGCTTTAAGGTTTTCATTATTCAATGTCTTACCTGCGTAGAACTGCGCTCCACCATTTGACAACTGAATCATAACGGGTGAATTTACAGCTTTTGCTGTTTCCATTACTGCGTTGATCGTATTGGTTCCCGTAACGTTAACTGCTGGTAATGCAAACTGGTGCTTCTTAGCCTGCTCAAACAATTCCTGAACGGCGTCTCCGTAAATTACTCCTTTGTAGCCTTTTAAACTCATTTTTCTAATTTTTGTATACGCCGAAGTTAGGAAAAATATAGATTAAGGCAAATCTAAGCCGGGTTTTATTTTATCCTAAAACTATCATAGACGGTTCAATTTTTTTTTTGTTTCTTTGTAGTCGCATTTTTCAACAAATAACATGGCTTGGTTTAAGAGAGAAAATAAAGGTATTAGTACACTGACAGAAGAAAAAAAGGAAGCGCCGGATGGTTTATGGAACAAATGTCCTAATTGCAAAAAGGCATTACACAGTTCGGATCTTATAGAAAATAAATATGTATGTCATTATTGTGATTACCACCTGCGGGTAGGTTCTAAAGAATATTTCCAGGTATTATTTGACGACAACCAGTTCAAAGAACTCTTTGCAGGGTTAAAATCAGGAGATCCTTTAAACTTCACAGACAGCAAACCTTATAAAGACAGGCTGGTGGAAAGTATTGCTAAAACCGGCTTAAATGATGCCATCAGGGCTGCACACGGAAAAGTGGATGGTGAGGAGCTGGTGATTGCCTGTATGGACTTCAATTTTATTGGTGGTTCTATGGGATCGGTTGTAGGGGAAAAAATTGCCAGATCAATCGATTACAGCATTAAACATAAAATCCCTTTCCTGATGATCTCCAAATCAGGAGGTGCCCGGATGATGGAAGCTGCATTCTCGTTAATGCAAATGGCTAAAACTTCGGCTAAACTGGCTTTATTGAGCCAGGCAAAGATTCCTTATATTTCTTTATTAACTGATCCTACAACGGGTGGTGTAACAGCATCTTATGCCATGCTTGGGGACATCAATATTGCAGAACCAGGTGCACTGATCGGCTTTGCTGGTCCAAGGGTAATTAAAGAAACCATTAAGAAAGACCTTCCTAAGGGTTTCCAGACCTCTGAATTTGTATTGGAGCATGGTTTCCTTGATTTTATAGTAGATAGAAGAGCGATGAAATCAAAACTGGCCAGCTTTTTAAAGATGATGAAGAACTAACAAAAGATAGATATAAAAAAGGCGTTTGTGAAATCCACAAACGCCTTTTTTATATAAAATAAACCCTGGTTTTAATTTGTTCCTCCAGCTGATTGAATACTGGCATGTCCAACAGGTCTTTATGAGTACTCATCAGCCGCATAGGATAAACAACTCCCTTTTCCCGGTAAGAAGGCTGCGCATACATATAGTCGAGCAGGTGCAGCCCCAGACGCTCATAGAACGAGATCCTTCTTTGCGCCTCTTCACTTAGCGGGGGTTCAACTTCCAGCAGCATATTTCCCTGCGCAGCATTTAGATAATGCTGCATGATCCTGCTTCCGTAATTCTTTCCTCTTTCGGCAGTGGATACGGTTAAATGTTCAATAAACAGCCAATCCGAAATCTCCCACCAGACGGCAAAGGCTACAGGTTGTTCCTGGTCTGTGACCAGGTCCAACTGCATCTCCGCTCCGGAACTGATCATAGACAAAAGAACCGGCCATTCCCTTCGCTCCTGTACAGGAAAGGCACTTTGATAAAGTGCCTTTACAAAGGAAAGACCTTCATCTTTCCGGTCAGTTATTTTTAAAAAGTTAAGCGCTGACATTTTGTTGTACGATATGTTTTACTTTATCCACCACAAAATCCAGTTCTTCCTTGGTATTGTACTTGCTGAAAGAAAAACGTACAGAAGGTTTGTTGGGGTCTGCTGCTATTCCGGTGAGTACATGGGAGCCTATATTGGAACCTGAAGAACAGGCACTCCCTCCTGATGCCGAGATCCCGTTGATATCGAGGTTAAACAACAACATATCCGACATTTCCATTTCCGGAAAAGAAACATTTAAAACAGTATACAGGCTTTTTTCCGGTTCTGTTTCTCCGTTGAACCCAACTCCTGGCACTTCTGCAAGTAGTTTGTTCTTGAGATAGGTTTTCAGCTCCTGGATATAGCTCTGGTGTTTTTCCATTTCGGCATAAGCAATTTCCATCGCTTTGGCCAGGCCTACAATGCCATATACATTTTCTGTTCCCCCACGCATGTTCCGCTCCTGGGCACCGCCAAAGATCATTGGACTGATCTTAATGTTGTGGTTCACATAGAGGAAACCCACACCTTTAGGACCATGGAATTTATGTGCTGCACAAACGATAAAATGAGCTTTCAGTTTCCTGACGTCATGAACGTAATGCCCCATGGTTTGCACCGTATCGCAATGATAGATGGCATTATAGGTTTCACAGAGATCGCCTACTTTAACAATATCCGTTAAGGTACCCAGTTCATTATTGGCATGCATCAGCGACACAAAAGAACGTTCGTTCTCTTTTAACAGCTGTTCCAGGTGGGCATAATCCACATTTCCTTTTTCATCGATATTCACATAGCTGAGCTTATCTATCACACCGTTTTTCAACAGCATTTCCAGGGTATGCTCTACGGCATGGTGCTCAATTTTAGAGGTAATGGCATGTTTAAGACCGAAAGCATCAATACCACACCGGATGGCTGTATTGTCTGCTTCGGTACCACCTGAAGTGAAAAATATTTCTGCAGGAACCGCATTTAATAAGCCGGCTACAGTTTTGCGGGCCTTCTCGATTAATGTTCTTACTTCCCGCCCCTGGGCGTGGATAGAAGATGGATTTCCATAATAATTATCCATTACATTAACCATTTCAGCCAGCACCTCTTTATCCAGAGGAGTTGTAGCGGCATTATCTAAATAGATTCTGTTCATTTGTTTTTAGTTCAATTTTAAGATTTCTTTGATATCCGAGATGATTTTTGAAGCCAGTCCTTCTGCAACAGTCTCGTTCTGGGCTTCGCTGTAAATCCGGATGATCGGTTCTGTGTTTGACCTTCTCAGGTGTACCCATTCATTGTCAAACTCAATTTTCAAACCATCAATGGTACTGCTTGGCTGGTTTTTATATTTTTCCTGCACCTTGAGCAATAAAGCGTCAATATCCATTTCTGGCGTAAGCGTAATCTTATTTTTAGAAATATGATAATTCGGATAGCTGCTTCTCAGTAAAGAAATGGATTTTCCGAAGTTGGCCAGATGCGTCAGGAACAAAGCTATTCCCACCAGGGCATCTCTTCCATAATGCAATTCTGGATAAATGATCCCGCCATTACCTTCTCCGCCAATAATCGCATTGGTTTCTTTCATTTTGTTCACCACATTCACCTCTCCTACTGCTGCTGCATTGTAAGTACCTCCTGCTTTTTCCGTAACATCTCTCAGTGCACGGGTAGAAGAAAGGTTGGATACGGTATTTCCTGGTGTATGCTTTAAAACGTAATCCGCTACGGCAACCAGTGTATATTCTTCTCCAAACATAGAACCGTCTTCGCAAACAAAGCACAAACGGTCTACATCCGGATCTACAACGATCCCCAGGTCTGCACCTTTGCTTTGCACTACCTTGGCTATTTCCGTCAGGTTCTCCGGAAGCGGTTCCGGGTTGTGCGGAAATTCACCGTTAGGTTCGCAGAACAACTCATAAATAGTTTTTACGCCGAGTGCTTTCAACAGGGCAGGTACAAAGATCCCACCTGTAGAATTCACACAATCAATTGCAATTTTAAAATTTGCAGCTTTAATAGCCTCTACATCCACCAGTGGCAGGGCCAGGATGGCGTCTATATGCTTTTGAAGATAGGTGTCGTTCACCACAACTTTACCTAATTCATTAACGTCTGCAAAGTCAAAATCAGCACGCTCTGCCAGGTCAAGCACCTCTTTTCCATCAGCATCACTGATAAATTCGCCTTTACCATTGAGTAGTTTTAAAGCATTCCACTGTTTTGGATTGTGACTGGCTGTCAAAATAATCCCACCGCCTGCTTTTTCCAAAGGTACGGCAACTTCTACCGTTGGGGTAGTGCTCAGTCCAAGGTCTATCACTTCGATGCCCAGTCCCTGTAAGGTTCCGATCACCAGGTTATTGACCATTTCACCAGATATACGGGCGTCGCGTCCAAGCACAATCTTTTTATTATTGGTTTTCGCAATGACCCAGGAGCCATAGGCTGCCGTGAATTTTACAACATCAATTGGAGTTAACCCGTTTCCGGCAATTCCGCCGATGGTTCCTCTTATTCCAGAAATAGATTTTATCAGTGTCAATTTTTCGGTTTTTTATTGACCCAAAAATAAGAAAAATTTAAGTAGCGAGGGTAGTAAAAGGGTATTATACTATATTTGCGGAGTAATAAAAAATTTAAACAAAGCTCTATGCAGCGCAAATGGTTTCAATATTGGTTCAACTCTCCTTATTATCATATACTTTACAGTCAGCGCAATGATGAGGAAGCAGAATTTTTAATCGATAATCTTTCTGCTTATCTGAAACCATCTGCAGATTCGCGGATCCTGGATATTGCCTGCGGAAGAGGTCGGCATGCCATTTACCTGAATAAAAAGGGTTATGACGTAACCGGAATTGATCTTTCTGAACAAAGCATCCGGTACGCACAGCAATTTGAGCAGAAGAACCTGCATTTCTTTGTACATGATATGCGCCGCCTGTCTTTTATCAACTATTTCGACATCGCGCTGAATCTGTTTACCAGTTTTGGTTATTTCGAAACAGAAAAAGACCATGTCAATGCTTTAAAGTCCTTCAGAAAAGGTTTAAAACCAGACGGCACCCTGGTGATCGATTATTTCAATACGGTAAAGATCATCAAAAATCTGACCCGGCAGGAAACCAAAACACTGGAAGGTATAGAATTTCACCTGCATAAGTTTGTTTCTGAGGGTAAGATCATTAAACATATTAATTTCGAACACAGAGGCAAGACATTCGCTTTTGAAGAAAGAGTACAGGCCTTTACACTGGAGGATTTTGAAAGGATGTTCCTGAAAAGCGGCCTGCAGATCGTTGCGAAATTTGGAGATTATGCTCTGGGCGAATACCATGAAACACAATCAGACCGATTAATTTTAGTCTGCAAAAAAGCATGATAGAAACACTCCTGCAATTTGATCATGATCTTTTTCTGCGGATCAACAGAGGCCTTTCCAATGGCTTCTTTGACTGGCTGATGCCTTTGATGCGCAACCGGTTCTTTTGGGCGCCATTATATTTGTTCATTATCATTTTCTGCATTAAGGAGTATAAAAAGAAAGGATTCCTCATCATAGGGATGATCTTGCTTACCTTTGCGATTGGTGATGCCTTTTCATCCAGATGTATCAAACCCTTTGTGGCACGGCCAAGGCCTTGCAACGACATTGTCCTCTCTACAGAACTCATTCACCGGGTGCCTTGCGGAAGTGGCTACAGCTTCCCCTCTGCCCATGCCACCAATCATTTTGGGATAGCGGTATTTCTGATCCTTATTTTTTATGACCGCTGGAAACCGATATTACCTATAGGCCTGGCCTGGGCATTTATTATATCCTTCGCACAAATCTATGTTGGTGTACATTACCCTATAGATACACTTGCTGGCGCTATTCTGGGTACCTTAGTTGGCCTGCTCACCTCAACTATCTATAAAAAACTGCAAAATCGTATATAAATGGAGATCTGGAAATTATTTGTACTATTCTTTTGCGCCTTTTTTGGCGGAGCTGCAATTTTCCTGGTTAAAAGTGATAAATCACAATTGCTTAAGCTGATCCTTTCTTTCAGCGGGGCATACCTTTTTGCCATCACTGTTTTACACCTCATTCCTGATGCCTATAGCGGTGCAGATGCTCATGAGATTGGAATCTTTATTCTGATCGGCTTTTTGCTGCAGGTATTTCTGGAACAGTTTTCAGAGGGTGTGGAACATGGACATATTCACAAACACAGCGAAAATCATATTTTTCCTTACGGGATTATGATCAGTTTATGCCTTCATGCTTTTTTAGAAGGCATGCCTTTGGCTAAAGACCACCACAATGAGTTGATCTTTGGGATTGCCCTGCATCATATTCCTGCTGCTTTTGCACTGGCCAGCATCTTAATGCAGAACCATTACAAAGCCGGAAAGATCCTTTTTTACATCATAATTTTCGCATTAATGGCCCCTCTGGGCTTTTATGTAAGCATAGGGCTTAGCAATGGCACCATAGGCGGTGTAGAAGCTTATTTCAATAAGATGATGGGTATTGTGATCGGGATCTTCCTGCACATTTCCACAACCATTCTGTTTGAATCAAGTGTAGATCATAAAGTCAGTAAGCGCAAAATGGTAGCCGTATTATTGGGGATCAGCATTGCCCTGATCGGCTTTTACAGCTCAGGACACTAACCCCGCAACTTATCAAGCAGAAGGTTCAATTGCAAGGCTTCCTCTTCGGTGAGGTTGGAAGAAACCATGGCCGACAGATCCACTTCTTCGTCCATCTTTTTTAAAAGTGCCAGACCTTTCCTGCTGATGCGTATGTCTACAGCCCGCTTATCTGTGGTATTGATTTCCTTTTCCACAAGTCCTTTCTGTACCAGCCGATCTACAATCCGGGAGGCATCGGACATTTTATCCACCATCCTTGATTTGATCAGGTTAATTGTAGAGGGTCTGGGATGTTGTCCTCTTAAGATCCGCAGCACATTAAATTGCTGGGTGGTGATTTCATAAGGCGCAACGATTTGTTTCATCTGCTCGGTACACCAGCTATACGTATAAAACACGTTGACTACGGCCTGCTGGAAAACACTTTCAAACCGGGATGTCTTAATTTCTTTCTGCAATTCCATGTGCACTAATTTTCTTTCTTATCTGGAGAACTGCCTTTTTTCTTTCCATATTTCCAGGGGCAATGTCTGCATTTATTTTTACAGCAGTACCCTCTCTTAAGGTGGTAGGCTTCTGTAAATACCATAAGCCCCTCCTCATTGAAATAGAAATCTATGCCTTCTTCCATTTAATTAAGCAATTTAACGACCAAACTTTCCTGGTAGTGAAATTTTAACTGGTGACCGCTGCCGTGGGTGGTCCATACTTCGCTGGGTTTGACCTGGCTGATGGTATATAAAATATCTTTCCAGTCTGCATGATCTGAAAGGTATAACTGCATCTGGTTCATTTTCTGCAGGTCTTTCCAACCTGTTGCAAATACTTTAATGACGTTGAGTGTCTTTACATTGCTGTTGAAAACCATTGGAGGTACCAGGTATACAATATTCTTTACATTGGCCTTCAATATCCGCTTATCAAAGATCTCATAGGTACCCAGAGACCTTCCCTCCTGTTCATAGATTTTGATGAATGGAAGGATACTGTGGTGTACCAATATCTTTTTTCCTTTACAATGCCGGCTCATCAGTTCGAGCAGTCTTTGACTTTTTCCGAGGACATAAGCGCCCAGCATAATGTTCAGATCGGTTGAGTTCAGTTTTTGAATCTCTTCTTCCGGGTCGGGATGCTGTGTTTCCGGATCTGCAAAAGTAGTTTCTGTAATCAGCACGTCTGCCTCCACAAATTCAAAAGGTTCGCAGGTCGGGTCTTTTTGCAGTTTAAAATCTCCTGTATACAGGTACCTGGTTGCCTGGTATTCCATCAGGACCTGTGCGGAGCCCAGAATATGTCCGGCAGGAATAAAACGAAGTATCACACCATTGATCTCAAAAGCTTCGTGATAGGCTTTGATATAGAATTCGCCTGCGGCCTCTTCCCGGTACCTGTGCTTCATAAATAAAGAGGTGGCCCTGCCACAGTATACTTTTGCATTACCTGGTACGGCATGATCTCCATGGGCATGGGAAATCACTGCATGGCGAACCGGTTCTTTTGGATCCAAATAAAAATCCCCGTAAACACAGTACAAACCGATTTTAGTCTGTACTAAAAAATCCTCTGCTATCATTTAATCCTTTATCTGCAGAAACTGATGGTGCAGGCTCAGCACCTGTTCTATAACAGAGCTGCTTTCCTCATTTATAATGAAAAAATCTGCCATCTTCAGTTTCTGTTCATCTGTATATTGTTTATCCATCCTGGCCTTCACCTGTGCCTGGCTAACCTGATCTCGTGCCATTACCCTGGCCATTCTGATTTCAACCGGTGCGGTGACCAGGATGTTTTTATCACACATCTGGTAGGAACCACTTTCAAACAGCAAAGCAGCCTCTTTTAAAATATAAGGACAAGTTTCAGGGACCTGTGCTACCCAGGTATCAAAGGCTCTGAATACAGCTGGATGTACCAATGCATTCAGCTTAGCCAGCCGTGCAGCATCATTAAACACGATGCCGGCAATGTATTTATTATTCAGTGCGCCATTTTGCTGGTAACTTTCTTCTCCAAAAGTTTCTTTAACGCCGGCAACCAGAACCGGATCGGTAACCATGATCTGCTTGGCGATGTCATCTGCATAAAAAACCGATACACCAAGTGTTTCAAAAATATGACAGATGGTGGTCTTACCACTTCCAATTCCTCCTGTAATACCAATCTTTAACATTATTTTTCTATTATAAAATCCAATTTGGCAGGCTCAATTTTAATCACCTTACAATAATCGGGAAAACGGGACAACTTTACCCTCATTTTATGATGCCCTTCTAACCTCCACTCATCCAGATCTACTACCGCATCAATAAAATCTTCATTGACCTGCTGATAGGAGGATAAAGCCACGAGAAAAGTCAGTCTTATTTTTTTAGGAAACAACTTAACATTCAAATACTGTTTGTTGTTAATGACCTTTACCGGCACGTCTATGGTTTTTTCTGTGAATTCATCTACAGGGATCTTCACTTCAACGGAGGCAGGAAAAATGCTCACATTCTTATAACTGCTTTGTTTCATAGGAACTCTTGTACTCACCGAGTTCTGAACCCCTTTCAGTTTAAGTGTATCGGTTTTCCAGGAGTTGATTTCTTCCAGATCCTTTTCCGGCCCGGAAACGGTTACGTAGGCAGGACTGAGTTCCGTATCGTCAGAAATCCCAAATTGCTCCCTGAACTCCAGTTTAGAAACCAGTTTTACCGGTACCTTTTTAACCGTTCTTTTCGAAAAATCGAAGTACAGGGTATCCGGCTTTACAGAAATGATCTTCTGAGAAGTTTCCAGCTGTCTGTTGATGTTGAACAACTGTTCTGAAAACAGCACAAAATTCCGGTTATTCAGCTTATCCAGACTGATGGAAATGGACTGAGGATTGATCCGGAGCCGGGCAAACAACAATTGCCAGCCCGTACCCTCTACCTGCAGGTCTACTGTATCCGACTGCAGGGGGTGAAATGCCTTTTTCTGCGGCACATTGGTGTAGATCAGAACTGTTTTTGCCGTATAAACGTATTTATTATTTAACGCAAGGAACAGCCATCCCCCAAGGGCCAGCAGCAAACAGACCACCAGGGTCAGAAATCGCTTTCGTTCTATTTTTGTTAATTTTATGATCGGCATACTGTAAAGTAAACAAAAATACAATAATGTAAAGGATTACCTATTAATCAGGGAAACAATTCCGCTATCCGCAGGCAAATGACATTTCATCTGTACTACATTTATATTGCCTCCATGCTATAGGCACCCTGCAAACAAAAAAGGGATATGAATATTTTCAGGCCTTAGCAGGTTTGCAGCCCCTTCAGGCTGCCTAAGCTGGTGCAGCCTGAAAATATTCATATCCCTTTTTTGTTTATGCGAAATACAGGTAATGCGAACAAACACAAAAACCAGGCGCATAAAAAAAGCCGCGTAAAGCGGCTTAATATTTTAAATGGATAACCTCAATTAGGCTTTAGGCAAAGTAGCCTTAGTCGCATCTAATGAAATCGCAGTTTTATCAAATCTGATTTTAGTACCACCCTCAACTTCGATCAGGAAAGTAGTCTCATTCATATCTACAATTTTCCCGTGAATACCGGCAGTAGTTACAATTTTATCTCCTTTTTTCAACTCCTCAACCAATTTCTTGTGGTCTTTTGCTTTTTTAACCTGCGGTCTGATCATGAAGAAATAAAATACCACCATGATAAGAACCATTGGGATTAAAGTACCCAACATTCCGTTTCCGCCTGCTTGTAAAATTACTATTCCTGTAGTCATATTGTCTTTTTTGTTTTTTTAATAAAATATTAAGGTTGAGTCACTTCTCCAGTTAAATGCACCTGATTGGTATTCGGATTGCCGTTAGACGTAATGGTCACCACTTTGTCCTGCATCCCCATCTTACCAGCACTGTTAAAAACCACCTTGATTACACTTTCCTCTCCCGGTTTAATCGGCTCAGTAGGTGACTCAGGAATGGTACATCCGCAAGTCGCCGTTGCATTGGAAATGATCAGCGGGCTTTTTCCCGTATTTTTAAATTTAAAGTCGTAATGTACTTTTTCTCCTTGTTTGATCTTTCCAAAATCATAGCTTTCCTTTTCAAAAGAAAGGATCGCAGCATCCGGAGAAGCAGGTTTTGCTACACTGGCTGTCGAATCTGTTAAACTGCCGGCTTTTACATCTTGCTTAGCCGAGCCCTGGTGGCAGGAAGCCAGCAATACGCCGGCAATGCCCAATACAAATAAGTGTTTCATGTGATTATTCGTCTATTAATCCCCGTCCAATTTTCTTAATGCTGTTTGTGCGTTTTAAATCGCCCAAAATTTTGTCCAAGATACCGTTAATAAATGAGTTACTTTTCGGTGTACTGTAATCTTTTGATAAATCCAGATACTCGTTAATGGTCACTTTAACCGGGATAGATGGAAAGTTAAGCAATTCGCAAATCGCCATTTTCATCAGAATGGTATCCATCAAAGCGATACGCTCAGACTCCCAGTTTTTAGTTCTCTCCGCTATAAGCTCCTGGTATTTATCGTAATTCTTTAAAGTATAAGCAAACAGATCCTGCACAAATTTACTGTCTTCCGGCCAGTCCTGACTAATCGGCGTCAGTTTATTCGCAAACGGATCCTCAGATGTAAAATTCTTCAGTGTTTTAGCCACCATACCCTGCATCACCTCTTTATCTACAGACCAGTTGATGAACCTGTCTTCAAAAGCCTGGATGATGTTTTGATTTTTAAGGATGATCTTTCTAAAGATAAACTTAATGATCTCTTTGGATTCCTCCAATCCTTCATTGTCACCAGCCAGATAAGCCGCATATTCAGGCGTGCTTTTCAGTTTGTTGTAAATGGTTTTAATGAAATCCGGTTCTGCATTCCAGTTGATCTGGTATTTATTCACAGCCGCCTGAAATTCAGGATTCTTCTGTAATAAAACAATAAATGTATTGTGCAGCAGTTTCTGATTAGGATTCAGATCCTCTTCCGTCGGAAAGTGTTTATTAGACCTTTCAATGGCATCAACAGCAGTATACTCTGTGATTTCAGATATAAGGGCAAGCATGCGGACGTACATTTCGTAGACGTCATCAATACTTTTCATCAATGCTTTCTTTGATGAAGTCAGATCTTTCTTATCTGACATTTGCCATGCAAATATGTTTTGCAAAGCTTTAATTCTTAGGTGCCTTCTGTTTAACATGAATGTAAGAACGAGTGGTAAATTTACCTGTTTATGTGTGTATTAAAATGATGATTTGATTTTCTTAATGTCTGCCATTCTTTGTTCGGCAATACGGTTTGCGGCTAAAATAGTTGGAATATTGTCTTTTTTTGATAAACGGATCACGTTCCTTGTTGCATCGTAAATATTTTCGGTGAGCTGGATCGTCCTTTTTCTGCCAAAGCCAGTCAGTTCAGAATAGCAATTGATCAGACCGCCTGCATTGATCAGATAATCCGGAGCAAACAAGATATTTTTTTCCAGTAAAAGTGCACCATGCTTGTGTTCATCGGCCAGCTGGTTGTTTGCTGAACCCGCTATGATGGCAAATTTCATTTTGGCAATGGTCCTGTCATTAACAGTTGCACCCAGTGCACAAGGAGCATAAATATCTGCATCTAGCGCAAAGATCTTGTCCGCTTCAACAGGTTTGGCTTTATACTTCCTGGCTACATACTGTAAGCGTTCTTCGTTGATATCGCTGATAAAAACTTCCACGTTATCATTCCTCAGCAATTCGACCAGGTGTTCACCTACGTTTCCTATACCCTGAACAACTACAGATCTTCCGGCCAGCATATCTGTTCCAAAAACTTCTTTCACACAGGCCTTAATCCCCAGATAAACGCCTTTTGCGGTATAAGGTGACGGATCTCCTGCACCACCAATCGATTCCGGAACACCTGTGACGTGGCTGGTTTCCATGCGGATATATTCCATATCCTTTGTGGTTGTACCCACATCTTCTGCAGTAATGAATTCGCCGTTCAGGTTTTTGATAAAACGTCCGTAGCTGCGCATCATGGCTTCTGATTTGCCTTTCCTGGAATCTCCAATGATTACGGCTTTTCCCCCGCCAAGGTTCAATCCGGTAATGGCAGATTTATAGGTCATACCTCTGGATAATCTCAGTACATCTTCCAGTGCTTCTGATTCAGAATCGTAATTCCACATGCGTGTTCCGCCTAATGCAGGTCCCAGCGTGGTATCATGTATGGCAATAATGGCTTTTAAACCTGTATCGGGGTCATTACAAAAAACAACTTTCTTATGACCTAATGCACTTAATTGATCTAAAATAGAAGTTACCACAGAGCTGTTATCAGACATACGCTTATAATTATCAGATATGTCGCAAAACTAGCATAAAAAAACATTATTTTACCTAGTTTTAACGAAAGTCTTTAAAAAAATTACCTGCCTTTGTCTAACTTTACCTGCTCATGAAACACCTTCGTTTTTTAAATAAGTACTTCTATAAATATAAGTGGTGGATTGTTCCGGGTGTTTTCTTTGTCATTATTTCAAACATCTTTGGGGTCATCCCGGCACAGGTTATTGGCCATGCCTTCAACCTGATCACCGAAAACATCCAGGTATATAACCTTTTTTCTGGTTTCGAAAGGCAGTCTATTATCTATGATATTTTCAGTTACAGCTTGTTTTATTTTGGCGCGCTGGTGCTTTTCCTGTATCTGGTCAGGGGTCTGTTTCTGTTCTTTATGCGGCAAACACTGATCCTCATGTCAAGACATATAGAGTTTGACATGAAGAACGAGATCTATGCCCACTATCAAAAACTAAGTCTGGGTTTTTACCGCCGCAACAACACCGGAGATTTGATGAACAGGGCTACCGAAGATGTGAACCGCGTAAGAATGTATGTTGGACCGGCCATTATGTACGCGCTCAATACAGCTGTTCAATGTTTACTGATCATTACCTCTATGTATATGGTCAATGCAGAACTGGCCACTTTTTGCCTTCTTCCTTTGCCGGTACTGGTGGTAACCATTTATTTTGTCAATACACAGATCAATAAAAAGAGCGAGCAAATCCAGGAACAGCTGTCAAAACTTTCCAGCTTTGTTCAGGAACGCTTTTCGGGCATACGGGTCATCAAGTCTTATGTACGGGAAAATCATACCAAGGCTATTTTTGCCCAGGAAAGCGAGGGCTATAAGCAAAATTCCATGAGCCTGGTCAGGGTACAAGCTTTCTTTTACCCTACAATGCTCTTATTGGTTGGGCTGAGCACGATTTTGACCGTATATATAGGCGGTAAACAAGTAATTAATGGCTCTATCACCGCCGGAAACATCGCCGAGTTTATTGTTTACGTCAATCAGCTTACCTTTCCGGTGACCATGCTGGGCTGGGTAACTACACTGATCCAGCGCGCCGCAGCCTCTCAGAAAAGGATCAACGAATTTTTGGAATTGCATCCCGACATTGTTTCAGGCAATATAGATCCTACACATTTTGATGGTACTATCCGTTTTAACGAGGTCAGTTTCACTTATCCGGACACAGGTATCAAGGCACTGGAAAAGGTCAGTTTCGAGATAGAAAAAGGTCAGTTCGTAGCCGTCATAGGCCGAACAGGTTCAGGTAAATCTACACTTGCCAATCTGATCATGCGCATGTATGATGTAGACTCCGGAGAAATACTGCTCAACGGACAAAATCTGAAGAACCTGCAGTTAGGTCCTTACCGCAATCAGGTTGGTTTTGTTCCGCAGGAGGTATTCCTTTTTTCTGATACGATTAAAAATAATATTGCATTTGGTTTGGACCAGGTGACCGATGAAGAAGTGGAGAATGCGGCAAAAAGTGCAGCAGTATACCACAATATCATTGACTTTGATCTGAAATTTGAAACCATGCTGGGCGAAAGAGGCATTACGCTTTCCGGCGGGCAAAAACAGCGGGTATCTATTGCACGTGCGTTGATCAAAGAGCCTAAAATTTTGATCTTTGATGATTGCCTGTCTGCGGTAGATACCAAAACTGAAGAAGAAATACTCCGTAACCTGGGCCGGATGATGAAAGGAAAGACCAGTATTTTAATTGCACACCGCATCTCTACCATAAAAAATGCAGACAAGATCATCGTTATGGATGCAGGAAGAATCATCGAGCAGGGTACACACGAGTCTCTGTTAGACCTAAATGGGGCCTACAAGGAGATGTATCAACATCAATTATTGGAAGAAGAAAATAAATCTCTTTAATTCTATTTTGAAGTTTAATAATTATTGCTTTATATTTACCCGAACCAAAAACCAAGATCAGTACCAACCATGGGAGAATTTGACAACAAAGAGAGAGAAGAGGTTTTTTCTAAGAAAGTAAGGGCAGGTAAGAGAACTTATTTTTTCGATGTAAAAGCGACACGTTCAGGTGATTATTACTTAACCTTAACCGAAAGTAAAAAAAGACTGGAGGACGGCGTATTTGTAAAGCATAAGATCTTTTTATACAAAGAGGATTTTGAAAAGTTTGCGGAAGGACTAAATGAAACTGTAGATTATATCAAAAATCATCAGGAAGTTATAGAAAAACGTTACGAATATTCTGAAAATCAAGAAGGAAACGGTGCCAAGGGCATTGATGATTTTTCTTTCTAAATCATATCATATAAAAAGCCCCTGTAAACCAGGGGCTTTTTTTTGCTCCGGATTTAAAGTATGACAAGAACCATTCTTCTGACATTGAGCCTGGCCTTACTAAGCGTTGCTGTATTTGCCCAAACAGAGAGCAGTGACCCTAAACTTAAGAAAGCCCTCCAACAGCTTGTGAAGGGCTTTAATGGAAATGTTGGGATTTACGTCAAAAATCTCAAAACCGGCAAGTCTGCTGGAATTAATGCAGAAAGCATCTTCCCTACCGCCAGTATGGTTAAGGTAGCCATTACGGCTGGTGTATTTAATCAGATTGAAAAAGGCCAGCTGGATTACAAAAGTGTGTTAACCTATAAAGACAGCCTGCTGTATGCGGGCGAAGACATTTTAGGCAGTTTCAAAAACGGGGAACAGATTGCACTTTCGAAAGTACTCATGCTCATGATTACAACCAGTGATAACACTGCAAGTCTTTGGGCACAATCTCTTGCGGGAACAGGAACAGCTATTAATAACCTGATGAGCCAATATGGCTTAACATATACACGTGTCAATTCCAGAACTCCCGGCAGACAGGAAAATCAGAAAAAATATGGCTGGGGCCAGACTACGCCTAAAGAAATGGCGACCCTACTCACCCTGATCAGGAATGGAAAACTGATTAATGAAGCCGCATCAGAACGTATCTATAGAAACCTAATCCGGATCTATTTTGACCAGGAGGCTTTATCTCAAATTCCACCTTATATTCAGGCTGCTTCGAAATCGGGTGCGATAGACGAAGCTCGCTCTGAAGTGGTACTGGTTAATGCGCCTCATGGGGATTATGTATTTTGCATCACCACAAAAAACCAGAAAGACACTTCCTGGACTACTTCTAATGAAGGCTGGATACTGATCAGAAAGCTCAGCCACATGCTTTGGCGCTATTATGAACCGGGATCCAACTGGGTACCAGCATCAGGAATGGAGAAATACAACCTGAATTAGCGCAACTCTTCCATTCGTTTCATATCCTGATTCAGCTCGAAGAGCAGATCGTAGAGTAATTTGATGTTCTTGTTTTCAGTGGCTGTCCCGCAGCCATCAATAACATCCAGAAATCCCGTATAAAAATCATCAAATAATTCATCAGGTAAATCGATCTGTCCAAGATCCAGCTGACAGCAGGTATGATAGATCATATGCATCAATGAGAAATACAGATGACAGGTTTCCTCCATCAGCTCTGTATAGGATTGACCCAAAGGCTGGTCTACATAAAAATGGTAGTTATTGGAGGCATGCTGATTAAACTCTTCATTCGTCATGACTTCAAATTCATCCAGCGAATTGATCATCAGGTAGGTTTTAATACAGTTAAAAACCTTGTCTGAAGATTGCAGTAACAGTTGAACAGCCGGATCCTTTACCCCCTCCAGAACTTCATAATCATTCTCGTACATAGAAGCGGCATCTACCAAACCTTTTAAGTCGGACAGGTCCTTTTCAAAAGCCAGCAGATAGCCGTACTTGCAAAACTCACCCAAGGTAAAACTCAGCACATGAGACACCACGCCCAGCAATACATCTTCCTCATTAGGTTGCTCTTCCTTCATCATTGAATAAAGCTATATACTTTAACTCAAATAACAAAGCCGGGCAAAGCCTTTAGAAAGGAATTATCCCTATACGCCTGAAGATACCCTTTGCAGCATAGAAAGCTGTTCCATAATCTTCTTATGCTGGTCCAGCTGGCCATATTGTTCTGTTAGTTTCGCAAGTTCCTGCAGTACAGAGAAGCCCAGACGTGCATCATCCAGATAAGCTTCCTGAAATTTAGGCTCTAAAGATACCATGTAATGTAGTTCACCGGTAAGGAAATTGGCTGTTTCAGTGGTCAGTTTACCGGCCCGTGCCAGGTCCTGCTGATCATATAGATTCGTGATGGTACCCAGCCTGAGGATACTGTCTCTGATGGAATAGTTTTTAACCGGAAGTTCATCAAGACTTTTCACCATCAGCCTATGTGCTTCGGTCTTTTTCCCTTCTGCCAGGAGATTTCCGGCCAGCGTATTGTGCAATCTCCAGGTTTGATCCAATACTCTTCTGCTTTCAGGATCCATATAAGCTGCTTTCTTAAATCCGGAAAACTCCAGTTTATTCATCACATTGCTGTACATCACTGAAGTATTCGTCCGCTCTTCTTTGTCTTTTTTATCTGTTTTAAACGGTAAAAGACGGTAGGCATAGCCTTCCAGATAAAGGTACTTATCCAGCCCCATATAAGTATCGTTAGACACCGAGCTTTCAAAATACACCGGCCGCTTCCAGTTGTTGTGCACCAGAATATCAAAGATGGCCAGGTCTGGTTTAGTTGCATAGTTCTTTTTAAAATCCCACTCCATTACATCTGTCAGCTTATCACTGTCTTCTTTCCTGATGATACTGGATTCCAGCAAAGCTGTTTTGTTGATGCTGAGTTTTAATTTTCTTGACGGAACAAAATTGGCGTAACTGCCATCATTCATTTCCACCTGGTCTGCCTTCTGATCGGAAGTCATTACCGCAAAGAGATCAGAGAGCTCTACACTGTCTTTTAAACCATAGTCGACATACGGAAATACATCCCTCACCCCTGCTTTATACTGATCTTCGTTCATACTGATCGGCAAAGGTGCCGATTGTCGAAGCTGCTTTTTCATCTGGGTAATATAGGCCGGATCTGATAAATACTGGATATTAACCACCCTCACATCTGTTCTGAAACCTTCCACTTCCTGGGCATACCATAGTGGGAAAGTATCATTGTCGGCCGTGGTAAATAAAATGGCATCCTTGGCGCAGGAATTCAAATAGTTCTTTGCCCAGTCCAGGGCGGTGGTTTTCCCCGAGCGGTCATGATCATCCCAGCCAGCGGTTCCCATCAGGTAAGGAACGACCAGACATAAGCCTGCCGCTATGGCCAGACTCCATTTCGGCGCGGCCCATCTGCCCAAAAATTCCTTTATACCCAACACGCCAAGACCGATCCAGATGGCAAAAGCGTAAAAAGAACCTACATAGGCATAATCTCTTTCTCTCACCTGCATGGGATCCTGGTTCAGGTACAGAATGATCGCCAGGCCTGTAAAGAAGAACAGTGCTGCAAGCACGATGCTCATAGATTTGCTCTTCCTGTATAACCAGATCATGCCGATAACACCCAGCAGCAATGGCAATCCATAAAACACATTATGGCCTTTATTCTCTGCAACAGAAGCAGGCAAATGCGTCTGATTACCGAGCCTGACCTTGTCTAGTGCCTTGATTCCGGTAATCCAGTTGCCATTCTGTATTTCACCCTGGCCTTGCATATCGTTCTGTTTCCCGGCAAAATTCCATAAGAAATAGCGCCAGTACATAAAACCAACCTGATAGCTGGAGAAAAAGCTTAAGTTTTGTAAGAAGGAAGGATGCTCATCTTCTCCCATATTGAGCCATTGACGATAAAATTGTACATGGTCTGCCCGGCTGCTGTACATCCGGGGAAAGAGTTGATTCCTGTCGTAAGTGGTTTTATAATTGTTGCCAGACACTTCATATTTCGCAGGCCCCCTTCTGTAAGTTTTTCCGTTAATTGTATTATCCGTGACTTTAGCATCAAAGGTCTGTCCATAGACCAATGGCGTTTCGCCATAACTGGTGCGGCCAAGGTAATCATATAAGCCAAAGGCATTGTCTGGATTGCTCAGGTTCAAACTGGTCTTGGCATTGGCCCTGATAATGATCAGAAAGTAAGAGCTGTAACCTATCAATAAACAGGTCAGGCAGATCAAGCCCAGGTTTAACTGATATTTTTTTGTTTTTACTGTATACAGAATTCCTGCAATCAGCGAAGCTGCAACAAGAAGCAGAAAGAATAAGGCTCCTGCACCAAAAGCTGTACCCAGCTGGTTGACAAAGAACAGATCGAATTTAGCGGCCAGCAACACCAGGTACTGGATCAGAAAGAATTGTACGATACCCACCAGTATGCATCCGATTGCAAAAGCTTTCAGTAAGCCCTTCCAATTTGGCTGACTTGTCTTTTTAAAATAATAGATCAGCACAACGGCCGGTATGGTCAGCAAGCTGAGCAAATGTACGCCGATAGAGAGCCCGATCATAAAAGCAATAAATACCAGCCAGCGGTCATCCAGTTCCCTTTCCCATTTCAGAATGGCCCAGAATGTAATGGCCGTGAACAGAATGGAGAGGGCGTAAACTTCCGACTCTACTGCAGAAAACCAAAAGGTATCTGAAAAAGTATAAGCCAGTGCACCTATAGCTCCTGCTGCCAGAATAGCCCACATTTCTGTCTGGCTTTGTTTCTTTACAAAGACCTTTGAAGCCAGGGCTGTAATGGTCCAGAATAAGAACATAATGGTTGCGGCACTGGCCACTACGGAAAGGAAATTGGTCCAGTAGGCAATTCTTCCGGTATGTCCGAGTGCCAGCAGCGAGAACATTTTACCAATCATCAAAAACAAAGGCGCTCCCGGCTGATGCCCTACCTGCAGCTTATTGGAGGCGGAGAGAAATTCCCCGCAGTCCCAGAAGCTGACTGTGGGTTCCATGGTTAACCAGTAAACCATAAGGGCAATAGAGAATAGAACAAATCCGAGGAGATTGTTGATGCGTTGGTAATGTTTCATGAGCTCTAATTTTAATTTGGCAGTTTATCAAAATTAGCTATATCACTGTGTATGAGTTGTTAATTAGTGTTAAAGAATGTTAAATTCCTATAGGTTCAGCCAAGCCTTAAAGGCCTCTGCACGTTCTTCTGTAACCAATACTTGTGGGTTGTGTTCCGGTTCCGGATCCAGGACAACCCTGACCCTGTTTCTGGAAACCTTATACATTTCTTTAATGGAGTCTATATGAATGATGAATTTCCGGTTGATCCTGAAAAAATCGGCTGTAGACAACTGCGGTTCCAGGCTTGTGACCGTTTCTTCTATAATATAACTTTGCTGATCGCGGGTAACCAGGAACAGGTATTTGTCATCTGCCATAAAGTAGGCGATTTCATGGGCCTGGACGGCTTTCAGGCGGGTTCCCATTTTGACCATAAAGCGTGTTCTGGGATAAACGACTGCGGGAACTGCACCTTGTTGCTGCAGACCTTGCACTTTTTTGATGGCCTGGACAACATCTTCCTTATCAAAGGGCTTCAGCAGGTAATCTACACCCTGATGTTTAAAAGCTTTTAAAGTATATTGGTCGTAAGCGGTGGTGAATACAACCGGACTTTGAATCTGTACTTGCTGAAAGATCTGAAAACTTTCTCCGTCTCCCAGATGGATATCCATAAAGATCAAGTCTGCCCGATGGTTTTTGAACCATTGAACAGCTCCTGCAACGGTTTCGATCATGCCCAATACTTCTATACCCGGATCGAATTCAAGCAGCATGCTTTTCAGCTCCTGTGCTGCCAGTTCTTCATCTTCTATTATCAGTACAGTCATGGTTGTTTCGAAATACCAGCTGTAAATTTACAAAAAAACTCCGGTCTCAAAAGAAACCGGAGCCAACAGATTATTCACCTAACCTAATATATCTATTGTTGTAAGTTTGGATTATTAGCTAGTGCTGCTTTTGGAAACCTTAGCGTGTATCTCGGATCATTTTTTTGAAGAGTATATTCTTTGCCACTTACTGTATGTTTAAGTTCCGGCTGTCCGTAACGTTTTAAATCATACCATCTGTGGCCTTCCAGTGCGAGTTCGCGCTCACGTTCAGCATACACCTCTTTCAGCAAATCTGCAGAAGAAAGTGCAGATACCCGGTTTTTCTCTGTCTGGAAATAGGCTGGTTTTAAACGTTTGGCTTTTAAGGCCAGTAACTGCTGCAAAGCAAGGTCCTTGTTATTGGTTTGCAAGGCTGACTCTGCTACAATCAGGTACATTTCTCCATTCCTGAACGTAATTTTCAAGGCATTGGAGTTTCCTTTTTGGGAAACATAACGACTGCCCGATTTACCGAAGTAAGCCGGAAAGCGTAAGTCGCTGGCTTGATCGTAAATTCCGATCAAATGAGCGGAAACTATACCAATATTAGAAGTCCTTGCATCCATTACATCTTCCAGTGACATAATGTTTTCTTTAGACTGGTAGTTATTTGGAAGTACGCTTCCGCTGGCATTCAGGTCTTCAAGTGCATTGTTAGCCTGTAGAACATTTTGTGCTGCCGCTAAGGCTTTGTCCCACTCTCCCCTGAACTCATAGATCCTGGCCGCAAGCGCCTGAGCAGCTCTTTTACTGAAGCGATAGTTCTTTCCTGTTTCCCACTTGTCTACGTTCAGCAACTGCTGACCTGCAGTCAGATCTGAGAAAATCTGCGTATAAACAGCTTCTACACTTGCCTGCGGAAATTTCTGTTCAAGATCGATGCTCGTGGCAATGGGCACACCTTTGTCCGTACCAGCCGTTGCTTTATTATAGGTTTTAGTATACATATTGAGCAACTCAAAATGCGCATATGCTCTTAAAAGGTAAGCCTCTCCTTTAATCTGTGCGGTCTCGGCAGATATACCTGCTTTAGCATCTACATCCTGGATCACTTCATTTGCACAAAAGATGGTTTTGTAAAAATCCATGTATGGCATTGGAGCTGTAAGCCCATCCGGATTTGCATCGTTCCAGCTGTAAATATCCTTTAATGTTGGAAAATCCTGACTGTTTTCATCCAGCAGAAATTCGTCTGTGCGCACCGCCAGTAAAGCTTTATGCCTTGGAAAAGTAGAATAACCAGAGGTTAATAATGCCCTAAAATCTGCTGCAGTTGTAGGAATTACTTTTCCTACAGGAGTGATGTCTAAATATTTTTTGCAGCTGCTGATGCCTATAGACAAGGCAACCAGGCTGAGTATAATTAATTTCTTCATCTGATTTAAATTAAAAAGTTGCGTTTAAACCAATAGATATGCTCTTTGAAATGGGCTGAGCATAGATATTGCCATAAGTTTCCGGATCGAAGTACCCTTTGTAATCAGATCCGAATACCAGCATATTTCGCCCTTCTACACTTATGCGCAGACTGTTTGCTTTAATCTTACCTGAAATTTTTGAAGGCAGGGTATAACCAAAACGGATACTGTTGATCCTTACATAACTCATTTTCTTTGCCCATATGTCCAGACTATTGTAGGAATTGGCCGGGTCACCCCCATTAAGCCAGCTGTATGCCATCCATCTGCTGCCGTCACCGGTGTCGCTGCCAATGATTGCTGGCAAGCGAGATCCCGTATTGGTGGGACTCCATGCATTTAACACGTCACGGCTGTAGTTCTGTCCACGGTCTAAAGCTGCAGGATTATAAGTAGGGTTGGCCAGTACCATTTGATCTATGTTAAAAATTGCTGAAATCGAAAGATCAAAATTCCGGTAACGGAAACGGTTTACCAAACCTCCTGTATACTTTGGATCCCTGTCGCCGGCATAAGTAAACAGATTTTGATACTCTTTATTACTCAAATTACTTTGTGTAAGTTGTCCTGGAAAAAAGTCAGCGTATGGATCGAACAGTTTATAGAAATTCTCTAACGAAACTGTTTTTCCGTTCTGTACAAACTGAGGAATTCCATTAGCATCCAAACCATTTGTTTTAATTACAAACAAGGCATTTAACGGATAACCTTCTTTTGAAGGCGCAAACGACTGCAAGCTTACTTTTTCACGTACAACCTTACTTTTGTTATGGGCAATATTAAAGTCCGTAGACCAGTTGAAATTTTTGGTGCTGATGTTCCTTGTGGAAATGCTCAGCTCCAACCCTCTGTTATTGACCTGGGCCCAGTTGCTGTTCGTATTATCAAAGCCATTCTCCAAAGATAATTCCTGGATACCTATCAGGTCTTTACTGGCACGGTTATAATATTCGAATGTAAACTGGACTGCATTGTTAAATATACCCAAATCTACCGCAGCATTAAAGGTTGCCGTTTTTTCCCAGCGTAATTTCTGGTTTGGCGGATTGGTTACATTAATGGTTGTTTCGTTTCCACCTGGTAAAATATTCGTATTGCCATACACACCTACAATTTCCGGAGAGGTATTTTTATCAATATTTCCCTGGATACCGTAAGATGACCTGAAACGCAGATTAGAAATCCACTTGATGTCTTTTACAAACTCCTCTTCTCTGGCATTCCATGCGCCCGATATGGAATAGATGGGTAGATATCTGTATTTAGGGTCTACACCAAAAAGGTCAGATCCATCATAACGGATACTTCCATATACGGTGTATTTTCTATCATAAGTATAGGAAAGCGTGCCATAAAAAGAGGCGTAAGCATTCTCCAGCCATGTTTTCTGATAGTTTCTGAAAGGGTTTGAATCACCAGTTGTAAAACCAGAGTTCGGATATACGATGTCCTGTGTGGTCAGTGTTCTGTCGTTATAACCAAATCCTCGGGTCATGACCGCCTGGTTTTTGGTGCGGCGAAATTCTGCACCAGCCAAAGCCTCTATTTCATGCTTTTCGTTGATCACTTTATTGAACTCAAAGATGTTTTTCCAGTTGTACTGGAAGAAAGATGTATTCTGGTTTTGGATTACACCTCCTGCAGGAAGAAAATATTCATATTTCTTGGTGGTAGAATTGTAAAACCTTGATTTTTCACGGTATTTACGTACATAGTAAGTATCTGCACTACCATATTTTTCCGAACCATTTTCTTCAAACTGCAGTCCCATTTCCGAACGGAAATTCAATTCTTTCAGAATTTTATAATTGACATCAAAAATACCTTTAAAGCTCTTGTTGTTCAATTTATACCGGGTATTCTCGCGCTCTTCCAGAATATTGAAAGGCACAAATACGTCGCCGCTTAAGTTGGCTGTACCCTGGATATCCGGATCATAGATATAAGCACCACTTCCATCTCTTGGCGTTAAATAAGGATTTACATTTCTAACGTATCTGGAAGGGCTTGTAAACGAGTCTGATTCTGTCAGATAGTTGTTCTGATTGGTTACCGACCCGAATAAAGAGGCGCCGAATTTTAATTTTGGCGAGATGATAAAATCTGTTTTTAAAGTGGTATTGTACCTTTTGAGGCCTGTTCCTATGGTTGAACCTTTCTCATTATAGTAGCCTCCTGAAAAATAATAGCTGGCCTGCTCCGTTCCTCCGGATAGCCCCAGCGTATACTGCTGGTTAGCTGCTGCCTGGTATAATTCCTTTCCCCAATCTGTATTAGTGTTGCGCAAAGCATTGATTTGCTGTTGGGTGGAAGGATTAAGAGCAGAAAAGCCGCCTTTTCTATAGGCATTCAGTTCCCCTGACTTGTTCAGAATCCTGGATACAGCACCCAGATTGTCCCGATAGGTCAAATCTGGTCTGGAAGCCAGTCCAAGTTCAAAATCTACCTTCTCGGTAGCATTCATTAAGTTCAGTTTACTAAAATCGGGTCTCTGGTCAATAAAAGTATTGGCGTTGAAATTAATGGCCATCGGACCTTTTTTACCTTTTTTAGTGGTAATAACGATGACCCCATTGGCTGCTCTTGCTCCATAAATGGCTGTGGCTGCAGCATCTTTTAAAATGGTAATGTCCTCAATGTCATCTGGATTTAAGCCTGAAATCGGTAAATTGCGCAGCTGATCGATATTTTCTTTATCCTGGATTTTCTTCGGTAAATCTGTACCTTCCAAAGGCAAACCATCCAAAACCCACAAAGGATCTTGTGTTCCGTTCAACGAAACCGTTCCGCGGATGCGGATCTTAGGTGCCGAAGAAGGACCTCCGCTTAAATTGGTCACGGATACACCGGCTACCTGTCCCTGCAGCATCTGATCAATACCAGAAACACCGCTTTGGCGAATGTTGTCATAGCTCAGTTTCGCTACCGAAGTGGTGTTCTTACGTTTGGCAATATCGGTATAACCGTTTACAATGACCTCGTTCAATACATTATTGTCGTTGGTCAAAGAAACTGTAATATTGGTTTTATTCTTGATGTTGACCAAAGCTGAATTGTAGCCCAGGTAGCTCACCTTCAAATAAGTGGTTCCTGCAGGAACCTTTAAAGTAAAATGTCCATCGGTATTGGTTACTGCGCCAATCACCGAATTCTGGATCACTCCAGGGCTTGACTGTTCACCGATTCCGGATTTGTCCACGAACACCGATGCACCTGGAATAGGCCGTCCGTCTTCCTCTGACAGCACCGTTCCTGTGATGGTGGTTTGTTCCTGTGCAAAGCTTTTAAGGCCAATCGCAAACAGGAAAAACATTAGTAAAAGTTTATTCATTTGTGCAAATTTATTGGTTTATAGTTTATTGATTCAGTTTAATTCATTCTCAGGTTTTGGCGAATCCTTAAAATCAGGTCCAAATAATGGCTTCTGGTCTCCTCATTCCCACTTTTTTTACTTTTCTCCAGCAGATGTAAAATTTTGATCAGTTCTCCTCTTTTCGCCGGAGCAACATCAGAAGTGCGCACCATAGAACTTACGTATACTGTTCTCAGGTCTGCCCTGCTCGTGGCTTTATCCTCTTTAAAAGCACGAGGTGTCAGGTCACATACTTCAGGAAGGTTATTTTTCAGGTTCGCTGCCGCTTGCAGGGCTTTCTTATTGACCTTCTCCATTAACTTATCCGTACCAACCAGCAATACATCTACATAGTTCTGTTCTGCCATACGCTCGTCCAGGGATAAGCTTCTTCCTTTAATGGTGGGCTGGAATACCGTTTCGCGGATCTCTTTCAGTAATTCAGAAACTGTATACACATCTTTATCTCCATGTATCGTTTCCATTTCCAGCATCCTGAGCAAACGCTCATCGTTTACCAGGCCATACATTAAACTGTACTGCTGCTCGCGTTTCAGATTGTAGGGTCCGTATTCAAAAGGGCCGTAAGGTGTATCTTTAACCGCAAAGGTGCTCGACAAGAGTTCAGGATTAAACAGCCACTGTGGAAGGCTGAACAATTGCTTTTTTAAAAAGCTCATGGCCTCTTTCTGTATTGCTTTTGGTACCGGGGTATAAGCTTTTTTACCATCTCCCTCTACCGGATTTTCGAGGTAGTACCCGCCGATATTGGAAATTACATGGTCTGTATAGGTATTCCACTGCCAAATGGCGGCCATATATAATTTACCGGCCTGGTAATAGTTGTCTCCCGGTTCAGCAGCCCAGTTTCTGATCTGGGGAACCAGACGCTGCAGGTTCTTCAAACCGTATTCTCCTGCCTTCATCGCATTATCACCAATATCTTCTGATTGGGCTCTTGGGTCTACAATATTCAGACCTTCCTGTTGTTCACCGTAGTGGTACAAAGGATCATGCTGATGTTTGGTTATCCACTGTTTTTGTATTTTCAGGTCCTCTCTCGGGTCTGCATTGTCTAACCAGCGGTAGCCCCAGGCGATGGCATATTTATCATATACGCCTATTTGCGGGGTAATATTGGTTACATGATCTTCTGGCTGTGCAACATAATTAAACCTGGCATAGTCCATAATTGAAGGTGCTGTCCCTCCCATTCTGGAGGTATAACCCGGAGAGCGCAGGGAATCCACCGGATAGGCAAATGATGCGCCCATATTGTGCTTCAAACCTAAAGTATGTCCAATTTCGTGTGAGGACACAAAACGGATGGCATGTCCCATCTGCTCCACGCTAAAATTATTCTTTCTTGCACCCGTATCTATAATTCCGGTCTGGATCCTCATCCAGTACTGCAGAGAAGTCATTACGTTATGCCACCAGATCACATCTGATTCCAGGATCTCTCCTGATCTGGGATCCACTACTGCCGGCCCCATTGCATTAGATTTAGGAGATGCAGCATAGGTGACTACAGAGTAACGAACATCATCACCGTCAAAATCGGCGGTATCTGTAACCAGCCTGGCCTGGATGGCATTTTTGAAACCTGCGGCTTCAAATGCTTTTTGCCAGTCGTGTATACCGTCTATAATATAAGGTCTCCACTGTTTAGGTGTAGATGGGTCTATATAAAATACAATTGGTTTTTCCGGTTCCACCAGTTCGCCTTTCAGATAACGTGCACGGTCTTCCGGCCTGGGTTCCAGTTTCCATTTGGTGATCAGTTCCCTGGTCTCCATTTTTTGCTGGCTGTCTGAAAAATACCATCTCGGTGTACTGAAGAAACCAACCCGGTTGTCGGCGAAACGGGGTTTCATGGGCTTTTCAGGCAGCAGTAATAAATTTGTGGTCACCGCCATGCTGACAGCTATGGTACTCTGGCCTTCGGTTACAGAAGTACTTAACAAGGACCGTACAACAATATTCTGAGGAAAGCTTTTGATATGCTCTATAGCAGACAAAGCTGTTTTAGGGCTGGTGCCAAAATTCAGGTTATTGAATACGTCGTTAAAGCTCTTCTCTGTTCCATCAAATACTTTATTCACTTTAATGACTACAGCAGAAGAATCTGGAGTATACGCTTCGATCTTAAAGTTCTCTATAACCGAGCCTGTAAAATTGTCTTTTACAGACTGGGTGATCGCATCGCCTTCCGGAGATTCTACCTGCGGCACAATGGTTTTTACCCATACCGTCTTTGCCAGTTTATTTTGATAAAAACGAATGACCTTATTTTCGTAATTCATTCCTTTATTTACCCCTGCTTCATTAACAGCCAGAGGCACTGACGAGATTTTGTTGACCAGTAAAAAGTCTTTTCCCATCATTTTCAGCGGGATCTCAAAATAATAGTCTGCTTCTACCTGGTGTACTTTGAAAATACCATCTGCGGTCTTTGCCTTTTTGAGTAAAGTCTTGTAGTCTTTTAGATTTCCTTTTTTAACCGTATCCTGTTCTGCCTTCTTTTTTAAGGAATCTGCAGGTTGTTTTTTCTTTAAATCTATTTTCTGGGTCTTCTTTTTCTGCTGTGCTTGTCCGGGAACCGAAAACAAAAGGGCTACCGTAAGTGTTGTACTTAGTAGTAAAGGTCTTATCATTCTTTAGTCTCTGCTTATTTACCTTTTAAAAATGACCTATATTTTATAGATTATAAAAGCAGCAGGAGTGAATCAGTGAGATTTAGCAGTGAAACCGCAAATAGCCGGAGTGAATAAATTGTGTCCGGCAGGTTAAATTTCTATGAAGATTAAAGTAAGGGAAAATAACACCGGTACTCGGTGCCATAAATGCCATGTCTTAGAAGCGGCCCTCCAAAATGCTGATAGGTACTGAGTAAATAGGAAATGCCTTGTTTACCTGAATCGTCCACATGACTTCTGGGTTGGTAATTGTTGACCACAACGATCTCCTCTCCTTCACTTTTGATTTTGATTTCCAATGGGTTTTGTTTAGACACGATGTTGTGCTTCACAGCATTTTCCAATGCGATCTGCAGACTCATAAAGGGCAGGTTCTTCTTCAGGTGTTCCTCTTTAACATCAATTTCCAAGGGAAGCATAGCTTCGCCGAACCGAATGTTCAGTAAGAACCAGTACTGGCTGGCAAAGTTCAGCTCTTCCTTCACACTGGCCTGCCCATTTGGATAACTATCGAGCAGGTAACGGTACACTTTAGATAACCGTACAATAAATTCCCTGGCCAGTTTCGGGTCCCGGTCAATCAGGGCATTGAGTGAGCCCATGGAATTGAAAAGAAAATGCGGATTGACCTTGTCTTTTAAAACCTTCAGCTGCAGGAGGGCATTTTCTTTTTCCTGCTTTTCGGTTACCATCTGAAGCTCCTGACGTTCAAGCAACAGTGTTTTTCTGTTGGCTTCTGCTTGTTCGCGGCCTATAAATTCATCTTGCCACTTTTTCTGGAGATAGGCCACAACTCCAACAATGATCAGGACGGAAAGGATACCCATGCCGATCACATTTCGTTCGATATCATTGACTTCGTCATCGACAACAAAAACGGGTGTATCGATCGCCATAATCCAGTTCATTGGCCCAATTCTGAGCGGAGAATAAGACCTGATCACCGGAACAGCAAGATAATTGGAAAAAATGGTTTCTTTGATGGTCGCACTATCACCCAATACCTTTTCAGCAAGATTTGTTTTTTTAGGATCCAGCAGACGCTGACCAATAAACTTAATTTCGGGGTGTGAGATACAGTATCCTTCTTCATTAAAAATAATGGCATAAGCTTTACTCTTATCATTCACATTCCACAGATAATTTTGAAATCTTTTCAGGTTAATGTCCAGTCCGATCACCACCAGGCTGGAGTCTTTGAGCCGGCAGGCAGAAGCCACCAGCCAATGCAGTGAATCGCTTACGGCGAATAGGGTGCCGGCAGATTGCGCGGTTTGTTTTTGAAGAGAAAATGCCTTTTTTACCCAATGCACTGCATAGGCTTTTGTTTTTGCATTTCCGTCCTGACCACCTCTTCCAAAGGTATGAAAGGAGGTGTCTTTTTTAGTCAATACGGCCGACCAGGCATGGCTTACTGCCGTATCATTCATAATGACCGAATAGATGGTGCCAGAATTTTTAAGGAAGTCAGGGCCGTCTTTTAAACCGGTTGCTATTCTTGTCCCGGCAGGCAGCCCACTGATCAGTTTGTTAAATTCATAATTCACATTCGTTGCCTTTTGCTCATAGGCATATCCTGCAATACTTCTGCTGATCTGATCAATACGGGGTTTGATCCTGCTGTTCATAAACAAGGCTATTGCAGAAAGGCACAGAAACACAACGATCCCTAAAATGATCAGGTGTTTCCGGTTTTTTGGAATAGAATTCATCCCCAAAGGTAATTATATTCCAGAAGGCTGCCTATATTTCTCAGCGTTGGCCTGCAGCAGTGCCCACCTCTTTTGCAGTCAGTACAGGAACAGGGGCTACTGAAGTTACCGCAGGGAAACGAGCTGCAAACTGATCTTCGAGACTTGTTCCTTTTTTAAAATCATATGTACCATTCGCTGTCCTTAACAGCCCAGGGTCTTTGTCCAAATAGCCGTCTGCAGGCATATCTCCAGCGCCGCGGGTTTTAAAGATTATATTTCCTTCCCATTTTGCACCAGTAAGCGGTCCTGCAATGACAGCGGCCTGCCCTCCTCCCTGGATCACATTATAGGCTACCGTAACCAAAGTTGCGCCCATTCCATCTTTCCGGTTGGGCAAAATGATGTTCTCCGGATTGCCGACCAGCGTATTAAAAGCAATCAGGATCCGGTCTGGCCGATCGTGAACGGTCAGTTTACTGCCATCGGCTACTTCTCCATCCCCGTTTCCAATGGTAATTGCAGGCTTACAGTCTTCAAAATAATTACCATAAACGGTTTGATCGTCGCCAAATATCCTAAGCCCGGGGGTACGGGTAAAATAATTGCCGTATACGGCGTTCTTATTGCCATGGCGTAAGGTAAACTGGGCCGGACAATCTCTGATGGTATTGTAACGCAGCACCAAACCCGAGGCTTTAACTGAAATCAGTTCATTTTCTCCGGCACACCTTTCAAATACATTGTATTCTACGATACTGTTGCTGGCCGACATGCTGAAACCACTCAAACCAAATTGAAGTGCCTCTGCCCCATTCCCGGTTTGCTGCGAAAAATTATTAAAATAGTTGTGATGAATGTGCAGGCGCTGGGCAATTTGACTATCACGACCTCTTACCGCGATAAAACGCCCCATGCTGGCCTTATTCTGAAAGGTATTATAATCTACTTCCTGATCGTTTCCGGCCAGTGTGAGGTCTTCTCCATTACCTGCATTTTCAAAAATATTATGTGTCCAGCGGCAAAAACTTGTTCCTGTTCCTGATTTGGCTTTTGAAGCCTGGTGTGTAAATTTAAAGCCGCTAATGGTGACATACCTGGCCGGATCCAGAAGGCTAAAACCTCCCCTGCCCGATATTTCTACTGCTCCTGCATGTTCCGCTCTGATGAGTACCGGTTGCTTTGCAGTGCCTTGTGCCCTGATCAGAATATCAGTTTCAGTGATATACTGCCCATCCTTTACCCGGATCTCTGTTCCTGGTTTTACCTTGTCTATAGCGATTTGCAATTCAGCAACAGAAGAAACGAGGATGGTTTCTGCAAAAACGGCTGATGTGCAGGTTAAAGCAAGCAACGTAAATGCTGCCCGTTTGCAGCATCGAAGAAGGATCAATGGTTTCATTTATTTTATATTTGGTTCTGCCAAATTACAGCTTTGTGTTCCACATGCATTCTTACCGATCAGCAATTCATTAAGATTTATTAGCATCAAAAAGGATTATTTTTATCTTTACTTGCATGGAAGAAACGAAACCTCTGCTGATCCTGACCGCCATTGAACAAAGGATTCTCGGTGTACTGATTGAAAAAAGTAAAACCACTCCGGATTATTATCCGATGACCATCAATTCCATCACTATTGCCTGTAACCAGAAGACATCCAGAAATCCGGTTGTCAATTACGATGAAGAAACCGTTACCCTCACCCTCAATGCTTTAAAAATAAAAGGGCTGGTTGGCACAGCTACCGGAGCAGGAAGCCGGAGCATTAAGTACAAACATAACCTGGCCATTGTTTATCCGCTGTTGCCTGCAGAATTGACCATACTCTGCCTGCTCTTGCTCAGAGGACCTCTAACTCCGGGAGAGATCAATACGAATTCCGGAAGAATGTATGAGTTCGAAACGATTGAAGAAATACAGGAGATCCTTCAAAAACTTTCGGCCGACAACCCTCCCTATGTTAAACAGTTGTCTAAAAGGCCCGGACAAAAAGAAGCCCGCTATATGCAGTTGTTTGGCGGTGAAGCTGAAGCTGAGCCTCAGGAAACAGAAAACCTGCCAACCGCCACGGAGCACAGAAGTTATGAAGAACTGGAAGAACGGGTAGCTAAACTGGAACAGGAACTGGAGGAATTAAAAGAACTCGTAAACCTGCTGATGGATAAATAACTAATCCTTTTTATCTTCTTTGGGAAGCTGTACCGTTGGTTGGTCGGGATAATGTATATAGACGTCAGACTGAGGGAAGGGAAGAGAAATGCCTTCCCTGTAAAACACCTCATATACATCACTTAATACCTGGCTCTTGAGCGTAATCCAATTACTGATGTCTTCTACCCAGAACAGAATTCTGAAATCTACGGAACTGGAGTTCAGGTAGTGGATCAGTACCATAGGTTTTGGATCCTGCATAATATCTTCCCGATTGTCGATGATCTGATGAAAAAGGTCTTTAACTACCTTTAGGTCACTCCCATAAGCTACACCAATAATGAGCTCCACCCTTCTGTGATTATTGCTGAGCGTCCAGTTTGTCAGGTGCTGGGAAAGCAGGTCCCCATTGGGCACAATAATTTCTGAACCGTCTGCAGTGGCAATTTTACTGGCCCGGATCCCCATTTCCTTCACTGTACCAGACTTCGTGCCTATTTCAATCACATCTCCAACCTCTACCGGCTTTTCCACCGCCAGGATAATTCCGGAAACGAGATTGTTCACAATAGTTTGCAGACCAAATCCAATACCCACACTCAGGGCACCTAAAATGATCGTAATTTTCTCCATAGGAATCCCCGAAGCCGTAATGGCCAGTAAAAATCCTATAGAAAATATAGCAAGTTTGATGAGTAAAATAGAGGAACTCAGTTTGTTCTTCTTGCTTGCAGAGGTGGAATGATAATCTGCAAATTCGAAAAAGTAACTTACAGCCTTACTCACCACCGTAGCTGCCCAGATCACCAGTACAAAGACCACAATACTGCCATAAGTAAATTCGTTGCCGCCAATCTTTCGTGTTTGTGTAAGCAGATTGGCCGCAAAATCATACAAAGCGTCCAGAATATTCAAATTCCCGGCCAGCAGGATCAGCCACAACAGGATAGCGATGATATTCAGCACACTTTTAAAGCGCTGCTGCAGAAGTGCGAAGTCGAAATAGGTCGGCATTCCACTGTTTTCCTTACTGGCTTCCAATTGCAGGAATACGGCCTCCATCAGTACCCGGACAAAAATGACAAGGCTCATGGCCTGCCAGATTCCAAGCACAGCTGCGACAAGGAACATCTTTGCCAGACTAAAACGTCCTATGATATTGCAGAAAACAGAGAACAAGAGCACCGCAACAAAAACCTTTACGAATAACACGGATTTTTCCGGATAGGAATTCTTTGAATTCTTCAGGATCTGTAAAAATTGCCAGCCTGCTCCGGCTCCCGCTATACCCAGTAAAAAAACGATGATCCGGTCTGTGTAGGAAACCAGTAAAAATAAGTTACTCAGACCTGCAACCAATGTTAAACAAAGTACAATGATCCAGAACCTGAACAACTGTTTTGGCCAGGTCTTTCTCACCAGTAAACCTGTCGCTATAATCAATACCAGCATAATGATTTCCATAAATACCACCGGCGGATGGTCATAAAGGAAAAAAGTGATGAACAAGGAAATGAGAAGAGCTGATAAAAGCGGTTTTTCCGGAATATAGTGTGCCTGGTTCAAAATACTGTCGGGTCCGGATTTCAGCAGCCGGATCTTCCGGACAGAGAGTAGAGTCCAGCTGTAAAAGGAAATAAAAATCAGCAATCCGAATATATGGATCCCCCAGTTGGTCAAAAAATAGTAATTCAACAGTTGTATGCTCGTTTTTAGGGTGGTCTCCCAGGCATCACTAAAACTTTTCGTGTAGTCCTTTCCGCTGGACTGCCATAAATAGGGATACTCTTTCGAAAAAGCCCTCATTCCAAAATTGCGCAGCTCAAGGTTGATCCTTTCTTTGTAATTGGTCACCTGGATATAATTGGCCACCACCAGGCTCTGCAAAACACCAATCCTCCGCATGTCCTGCTTATTGAGTGCATCAATCCTGGCCCATTTCTGGTTCAGTCCTTTCATCTGTTCCTGATACTCCGCATTCAAAATGCTGTCTGTAGGCGCTATTTTAAGAAACTGATCCTGCTTCACCTGGATCAGCCCGTTCTGAATGGTAACCAGTTTATCGTTATAGCCACTGAGTGTTTTTTGATATAGGTTCAGCTTATCCTCCAGCCTGGTTAAGATATCTCTCAGAGAATATAAAAACCTAAGGGTATTGGAACGGTCTTCAACCTTAGTCCCCTTTTGTATATACTTTACGGTAAGATCTATATTGGGAAGATCCTGACTGATCGCGGTCGTATCAAAGCCTTTAGTCAACACCGCATTCATTTGGTTAAAGGCGTTGGTATAATATTCTACCCGGTCAATAAAAGTGTTTAAAGAAGTATCCCCTTTGGCGGTGATGCTGGTATCGGCCAGTATTTTTTTCTTCTTGCCCGATTGGGCATGAAGTTGAACTGTACATAACAGACCGCACAAGAGGATCAGAAGCGGGAGAAATATCTTAGGCATTGTTGTTCTTTCTTATGCTCAATATAAGAAATTATACGCGTTTCATTTGCGCAGCGGCCCGGTCAAAAAAACTTTTTTCTTTCAACTGACTTTCCACTTCTTCTATTGCCCGCATCAGATTGTTCTCCGTATCGATCATTTCTGCAGTGGCCATTTTCAGCACATCCCAAACCGGCTGCATTTTTCCAACCAGTATCTGTCCTTTCTCGGTAAGCTGGAGCAGTCTTTTACGTTCGTCGATCTTATCCTTTTTAGAACGGATCAGTTTTTCTTTTTCCAGTTCTTTCAATAAACTGATGGTAGAAGGATGCGTATAACCAATTTCATTCGCAATTTCTACTACACTCAATACAGGTTTATGAAACAGGGTA
>Ga0182008_10000131_pt1 | contig 56984 bp, 51 predicted proteins | sample Sormic07211129_1_FD_120482 | JGI IMG/M metagenome (GOLD analysis project Ga0182008, IMG submission 120482) | Rhizosphere microbial communities from Sorghum bicolor, Mead, Nebraska, USA - 072115-129_1 metaG | ecosystem: Host-associated > Plants > Roots > Rhizosphere | place: USA: Nebraska...
AGCCTTGGAGTAAACCCATATGATAACCTGATCTGCCAAACGCCCCCGTTTAAATTGAGGCTAGGCATTGTGGAATACCTTTTCAGGAATGAAGAACTCCTGGAAGAATCCATTACTGCTGCATTATATGATAAAAAAATCCGCGCCGACGATCTGGAATTTCATTCGGCAGTAAGGGAATGGTCCTCTATTATTGGCTACGGAGATATGGAAGGGTATAAACAACATTTTGAGCAAACCAAACAGTTTTTCGGTGACAGGCTTGAACAGGGCCGGCAGCAGAGTACTGAAATGATCAGAAGGTTGAATATGGATTAATGTTCGATATTCATGTCCTTATAGTCTGTTTTATAATAACTGTAGCAAAAATAGGCTATGGAAAGGCCTGACATGGACAAGGAAAAATATAAAACCTGGTGAGCCAGTATGGCCACTGCAGAGCCGGCAAACATCACCAGTAGAAATTTCAGATAATTATTTTCATTTCCCCTGAGAGAAGTCAATACCATTTTAAAAGAAAATAATCCGGCCAAGCTAAAGATCAATCCCTGCGCCATCGCAATAATTTGAAAGTCAACGGTTTGAAAATAGAACAGCAGTTCAGGAATAAATAAGACCAGCAAGACCAGCAAATTGTTCAGCAGGGCTTTCCTGCGCAATAAAGGAAGGCTCCTTGTAAAGGAAAGACAGGACGCCTCATGCTTTAATATCATAGCTACCAGAACAGTATGAGATAGAATTGCAGCAAGAAGCCCGAATAGCGCTACCCGGACGTCAGGGCCTATATCAGCAAACATCCAGAGCATAGCCTTAAAAAGCAGGAAAGACAAGACCTTGCAAACAAAAAACATAATTGTTTGCTGTTGAATTACATAAAACACCGGCCAGATGGCCTCAGGTTTTCTGAATAAAGGGAAAGGTATTCTGATCAATGCCTTGTGCTGTATAAAACTATTATTGTTGAACCTGTAATTGTAAAATGCAGCCGCGGAAATCAGAAATCCAGTAAATAACACTATCCCAGGCACATTCCAGTAATATTTCATATACACTGACGTCATCAGGATCAGCACAATATATACCAGTACTGGTAAAAAGAGGATGATATATAACTTTGCCCAAACCTTTATTTGCCTTCCTGGAGAAAGAGTGGTTAATAAATTTAAGAAAGTATGGTTAGCCTGTTTCTGTTGCTTATGGACAAACAGGACACACTTTAGTGCATACAGTATCCAAACAAGAAAACATGACAACAGCGCAAGAGGTGCTGAACTGATAGCCATCAGCAGCGACTTATGGTAATTTAGCATCTGACCAGGTTCTACTGCACCAAAAATGAGGTAAAACAGAAACAAGAATAATCCCGCATGCTGCGTATAAAATTCCCTGGCCAGGGTTTTATGGAGCAGACTTAACATGAAATCAGTTTCCTGTCTTTAATATAGAACGAAGCTTTCACCCGGAGGTGGAGCGGATCAATATCCTGATGAGAAGACAACAAGAAGCTTTTACCTTGACCATTATATTCTTCGATCAAGCTGTACAGTACTTCCGCCGCCTGGGTATCTATTGTAATCAGAGGTTCGTCCAGAATATAGAGCTCGATGTTGCCCGTAAAAGCACAGATCAAAGACAATTTCTTCAGCATGCCACTGGAATAACTCCCAATTTTCTGGTCCATAAATGCGGTCATTCCAAATCTTGCAGTGAGGTTGTCACTAATCTCTCTTTCTGCTTTACGGACAGCAATATGGTAATTTAAAAGGTCATTCCCGGTGATGTATTCCGGATAACTTGGCTCTGCCTCCGCATAACTGATCATACTCCGGTAAGCAGCTGGTTTTTTCCTGATGTCAATCTGGTTTAAAGTTAAACTACCGGAAAAGGGTGTTTGACCAGCAATGATTCGAAACAGCGTGGTCTTTCCCGTTCCATTGCCACCCTTTATCCAGTAAATCCCCTGGTCTAGTTGTAGCTCCGGGAAATCAAGAACGGTATAACTGCCATACTTCTTGAGGAGATTTTGAATGTTTAATGCTGTCAAATCTTTTTTAATTTAAGACGGTCCACACTCCGATTTGTTACCTGTTAACCGTATTTTTGCAGCAAGATCATTATTTTAATCATGCCAGGAAAGAGATTCAGAAAACATTACCGCCGTGCCAGATATGTTCTGTACCGGGAAACCCTAATTGACACCAAAGAGCATATCCTGACTTTCTTAGGTTCTTTTACCGGAATTGCGCTGATCTGTTTGCTGAACAGCAAGTATTTTGTGGCCAGTGATAACCTCTTCCTGCTGGCCTCTTTCGGTGCATCTTCCGTGTTGATTTATGGCATTATCAACAGCCCCCTTGCACAACCCAGAAATTTAATCGGAGGGCATGTTGTATGTGCCTTGGTTGGAGTTACGGTACATAAGTTGATCCCAGGCGAAATCTGGCTCGCTTGTGCCTTATCTGTTTCCATTTCAATTGTTTTGATGCAGGTGACTAAAACTTTGCATCCGCCGGGAGGAGCCACTGCATTACTGGCCAATGTTGGTGGGAAAAAAATCCTGGACATGGGCTATCTGTTTGTACTTACACCAGTACTTAGCGGAGTTTTAATCCTGTTGGCTGTGGCGCTGGTCTTTAATAATCTTCGCCACCGCAGATATCCTCATCATGGCTGGTCCAGTAAAAAAAGATAAATATACTCCAATGAAGAAACTGATTTTAAGTATCCTTCTATTAAGTTATTCCTGCGTAATATTTGCCCAGAATATGGACTATGCCAGAAAGGTTGTAAAAACATTGGCCTCTCCAGCTTTTAAAGGGCGGGGATATGCGGAAAACGGCGATCAGATCGCCTCAGCATTTATAGCCGGAGAATTTAAAAAGTCAGGTCTGCTTCCCTTAAACGGAAACTCCTATTTTCAGGATTTTGATCTTTCAGTAAACACTTTTCCCGGCGATGTGAAGGTTGAACTTAACGGAAAAACATTGATAACAGGAGCCGATTATCTGGTAGAAGCCTCCAGTCCTCCTGTTCAGGGCCATTTTCAGGTGATCACAGCAGACCGGACTTCGCTGAACAGTGTAGAAAAAGTGCTTGCTTTGGTAGAAAAGGCAAAAGATGCTTTTATCCTGCTGAACGATCAGGTTAAGCCTTCAGAAGAAGGACCCGAAGAAAAAAGAATGATCTCTCAGGCCATAGAAGCCTTGAAATACGATGAGAACTTAGAATTTAAAGGACTGATCGTTTGTACATCTGATAAACTGACCTGGACCACTTTGTCCTTCCAAACCACCCGCCCGGTTATTGTGGTGAATAAGAAAGGTCTTGATCCTGAAAGTATCCAAAATATAACGCTGAATATCGAAAGCCGTTTTATCCCGAAATATACCACCAGAAATGTAGTCGGAATGCTTAAAGGAACATCCGGGTCCGATTCTACACTGGTGATTTCGGCCCATTTTGACCACCTGGGCTTAATGGGTAATAAAGTCTATTTTCCCGGGGCCAATGACAATGCCAGCGGCACGGCCATGCTGCTGAGTTTTGTAAAGGAATATGCCCGGCATCCACCAAAATACAATACCGTATTTCTGGCCTTCTCGGGAGAGGAAATTGGACTTTTGGGTTCAAAAGCATTTGTTGAACACCCGCTTACCGATCTGAAGAAAATTAAATTCCTGGTGAATTTTGACCTGGCCGGAACGGGAGAAGAGGGTATTAAAGTCGTGAATGGCAGTATTTTTAAAGCGCAGTTTGACCGTCTGACCAAACTCAATCAGCAAGACCACCTGCTGCCTAAGGTAGAGATCAGAGGTGCAGCCTGCATCAGTGACCATTGTCGCTTCTACGAAAAAGGCGTTCCTTCATTCTTTATTTATACCCAAGGTGGGATTAAAGCCTATCACGACATCTACGACCGGTCAGAAACTTTGCCGCTCACAGAATTCTCCCATTATTTCCAGTTGATGCAAAGATTTTTTGCTGGTTTTTAAACTATCTTTGCCGCTCAAAACCAAACCACCATCATGCGTTTACGTGACCTGATTTTTTCTGCAGCTTTAGCGAGCCTCACCATACCAGCGCTTGCACAACAGGAAAATAAAATACAGTCTAATAAGGATACCATCAATAACCTGAATGAGGTGATGGTGAAAGAAAACCGGCTAAAACTGCCATTCTCCAAGCAAAACCGGAACATTTGGATCATCGATAGTGAAAAGATCAAAAGCTTACCTGCCAGATCGGTTAGTGAACTCCTGAGTTATGTCTCAGGCGTTGATGTCCGTCAGCGGGGGCCAGGTGGCACACAAGCGGACATCAGTATGGATGGAGGAACTTTTGACGAGACGCTGGTCCTGATTAACGGGATTAAAGTATCAGATCCGCAAACCGGACATAATATGATGAATCTGCCCATTACCATGGAAGATATTGATCATATCGAAGTTCTGCGTGGTTCAGCCTCCCGCATCTATGGCATTAATGCCCTCACCGGGGCCATCAATATCGTTACCCGAAGCCCTCAAAAAACGGGGGTATCCGCCAACCTGTTTTCCGGAAGCAGTTTCAAGAAAGACGAAGTTTCGGGAAATACCTACGCTAATTACGGTATCCATGCCAGTGGAACGCTGGTGCAGAACGGAGCGAGTCACCTGTTGTCCGTAGGTCAGGAAGCCGGGAATGGATACCGGTACAATACAGCCTTTAACAATCAAAAAGTATATTACCAGGGAAAATTGCCAGTTGGAAAGACAGACGTTCTGGACCTTCTGGCCGGCTATACACACAATAATTTTGGTGCAAACGGATATTATTCCGCTCCTGGCGACAAAGAATCTGAAGAGACGGTAAAAACAGCTCTGGCTTCTGTTTCTTATACTACAAAGCTGAGCGACAAGTGGACGATGGTGCCCAGGATCAGTTACCGGAACAATGTGGATGACTACCTGTACATTAAACAAACTCCGGATAAGTTCCACAACCATCACCAGACCAATGTTTTCGATGCAGAATTGAACAATACCGTTCAAACCAGTATAGGTACCTTTGGACTTGGACTGGAAGCCCGTACGGAAAACATCAATAGTACAAATCTGGGCAAAAGAGACCGCCGCAATGCAGGAATCTTTGGAGAATACAAATTTGAGCCTATAGAGCGGTTGCTGATCAACGCCGGGGCTTATGTCAATTACAACTCTGATTATGGCTGGCAGGCCTTTCCTGGTTTAGACGCAGGATATAATTTTTACGGTAACTGGAGGGTTTTTGCGAATCTGGGGACCGGTCAGCGCTTACCTACTTACACCGACCTCTATTATAAAGGGCCTACCAATATTGGTAACGACCAGCTTCAGCCTGAAAAATCGAAATACGCAGAAGGAGGGATAAAATTTAACGATGAAAAACTGGCCCTGAATGCCAGTTATTTTATAAGAAGGATAGATAATTTTATTGACTGGGTCAAAGCACAGCAAACGGATCCATGGCAGCCGCAGAACTTTAGTCAGGTCAATACCAAAGGCTTTACGCTGAGTGCCGATTATACGCTTAAAACGATGGAAACAGATGTGTTAAGCCGTTTTAGGCTGGGTGCTTCTTATACCAACCTTGACCCTAGTTTTAAAACCACATTAGCAACCGCTAATTTTTCCCGTTATGCATTGGAAAGTTTAAGGAACCAGCTTAGCGGAACCCTAAATGCAGAATTTTATAACCTGTTTGCGGTAACGCTTACCGCACGTTACAACCAGCGGATCAATTATAAAGATTACACCGTTATGGACACCAGGATAACGTTTAAACAAAAGCATTATAGTATTTATGCCGATGGGGCGAATCTTTTTAATGTACAGTATATAGAAGCTGGGGCTGTACCGATGCCAGGCTCCTGGTTTACTTTAGGTATAAAAGCAGGAATTTAATTCCTGCTTTTATTTTTTTAATTCCATTTTCTTGGTGCCGGTCGCGTACAATATACCGCCAAGTACATGCTTCAGGAACAGAGGGTCTGTATAAGAGTCTTCCATATGACCTAATCCAGTGTAAAAGGCTCTGCCGCCATCAAAATCATGGTACCAGGCAAAGGGATGAGGATCACCATTGATACCACCTGTGTAGCTTTTTTCATCCAGGGTCATTAAGATATGAAGATCAGTTTGTATGTCTTTGAAATTGTACCATTCATCCTTTCTTTTCCATTCACGGGGTAAATGTCTGGTGGCAATTGTATTTGGATCAACAACATGAAGGACCGCTTCTTGTTGCGCCGGGTGACTAACAAAATAAGCGCCAACAAGCTTTCCGTACCAGGGCCAGCCATACTCGGTATCTGAAGCAGCATGTATGCCAACAAAGCCACCTCCCTGATGTATGTAATCCTCAAAAGCTTTTTGCTGTTGGTCATCTAGTACATCGCCAGTAGTGCTCAGAAAGACAATAGCGGCATATCTTTTTAAATTTTTCAGTGTAAACTGGCTGGCATCGGTAGTGGTATCTGCCACAAATTTATGCTCAGCAGCCAGTTTCTGCAGCGCAGGAAAACCATTGGAAATAGATTGATGATGGTAGCCCGCCGTTTTCGCAAAAACAAGCAAACGTTTTTGGGCAAAAGAAGCCGAGCAGTGAAAAAGCAGGAGTAGGATTAAGATTCTCATAATTAAAGATGCATAAATAATTACAAAAATTAACGAATAGTGTTCAGTTTTAAAGCAATACCCCCATAAAAGTTTCTTGTTGCAGCAGTATTGAAATATCTGCCGTTTGCTGCATTCAGATCATTGCCCAGGCTATATTTCTGGTTCAGTATATTGTCTGCTCCTGCAAAAATCTCTATCGGTACACCAGAAATATGAATATTTTTACAGCCAATTTTAGCCTGAAGCAAGTGATAGCTCTTAGCGTAAACTGTGTTTGCATCATTGAGGGGGATCTTTGAGGTATAATTGTGCTCGATAAACACATATAAATCTTTTGGCAGTTGCAGGTCTGCACTGCTTACCAGTATATTCTGAGGAACACCAGTCAAGTCATTGCCAGAATAGCTGGTTGTCTTGTCCTGGTAATTTTTAAACTTAAACCTGCTCCATGTATAAGCCGTCTTGAGCTGCAGCCCCTTAGCCCAGCCATCAGATCCCGGAGAAATGATCCAGCAGGACATGCTGGTTTCTAATCCCCATTGCCTGGTTCCCCCGGCATTAATGAAATATTCGGTATCGTTAGTATTTAATCGCCTTACAATCGCATTTTTCAGGTTGTAAAAGAAGCCGGTCACATCAGCAAAGAACCTTTTGTTTAAGCCCTCATACCTACAACCACTTTCATAGTTCCATCCATACTCTGGTTGCAGATCCACATTAATGATATTGTTTGAAGCTCTGACTTCTGCAAGAGTTGGAGGAGAATAGCCTTTACTAATGGAACTGCGCAGTGATAGATGCTGGTCGAAGAGGTAGGAGAGTGCAGCCCGGGGCATGAACTGTGTGTTAAATTGATTCGTTTTCTGGCTGGTTTCTACAGGAAAGCTGCTTCTATAGCGGTATTTATAGAAATTCCCACTTCCTGCCAGCTCCAGGAGCCACTTGTTCAGGAAATCAAAGTCCAGATGTAGAAATGCGACGTTGGATATAGCTTTCAGATGATCTGCAACCTGTAATTTCCCTGGGATTCCGGAATTATTGTCGGAGTTGTGGTAATCTGTGGAGGTTTCCATGCTTTCCAGCCCAAGATCAAACTTCCAGTTCAGGTCTTTTAATTTTCTTTCATATTGTATATAAGTACGCAGGCCAAGTGTAAATTCTTTCCTGTGTTCATAATTGGTGATGAAGGGATTTTTAAAATCGGTATAAGAACTGAACAGGGAGGCTACGTGCTTAAATCCTTTGCTGATTTGCCAGTTGTTGGTTAGCCCCCCGTAAAGTGTCTTACTATAGATTCCTGCCTGCTGATCAGCTGCACTTTTAATTGCGCCGGCTGTAGGCCTGGATTGCTGTGGATTCTGATTGTTCTGTGTCTCGGTTAACCCGCCTGGGGTATCATAATGAAGGTCTGAGTAAAAGAATAATGCCTTTGCACTAGCAACAGCCGAGTAATCCAGCTTTTGGGATAATTGCACATATTTACGGTCCATCGCACTGTGGTCACGGTAACCATCACTATGCTGATAAGCCTGAACCAGGTTAAACTGATATTTACCAAGATTTTTCCCAAATCCGAGGTTCTCTTGAAAAAGCCCGAAAGACCCTCCCTGAAGTTTAAAATCCAAGTTAGTTTTTCCTCCTGCCAGTTCTGCAGGACTGATCAATACCACTCCTCCGGAATTTGCACCGTAAAGGCTGCTTTGTGGTCCTTTGAGGACCTGTATCTGGCCAATAGCATTCACGTCGAGTGCATTCAGATAGGTATTTCCACCAGCGTCTGTTAAAGGGAAATCATCCAGATAGATCTTTATATTCCTGATTCCGAAAGGGGAGCGGAGTAAGCTGCCTCTGATAGATAAGCGGTAGCTGCCCGGAGAGCGTTCTTCCATTCGGATTCCTGGTATGGTGTTCATAGAAGAGACTAAACTGGTGCCTTGCTGCCGGTTGAGTATAGTTGAGTCGAGCACAGCTATAGATCCTGTGGCCCTGAGTAGCGGTTGCAGGGAAAAATAGGGACGGATAATGACTTCTTTCAGTCTTTTTATTGAATCCTGAATAGTTTGTGTATAACCGGAAAAAAACAGAAATAGAAAGAACAAGGTCAGGCACTTCTTCATGGCTTCAATATTAGTAAAGTTAATTCAGAAATCAGTGTGCGATTTGAGCAAAATGATATTAGGGAGGTGAATTTTTGGAAAATTCTGTACAGCTGCTTCAAGGCTAACGATATCAGGCGGGCTGAAGAAGCCCGCAGATCTCTGAGGCCTTTCCGCAGCGTACGAGAATTTTCCTTAGCAAATTGCAGAGGTAGGGAGGAGACCAGGCAGGGTGCGGTTTTTTTCTATCCGTTTTGGTTTGTATTTGGTTGATTATTGATGTGACAGTGGTTATTGGTAAATAAAAACTAAACAAATAATATATAAGAAATAAATAAGGATTAAACAGGTAGTTTATCCCTGGTTTGTCCCTGTTTGGTCCCTGGTTAATCCCTGTTTTATCCCTGTTTAGAATAAGTAAGTCAGTAATTTGGATAGGGTTTGAACCAGACCTGAATGAAAGCAGATCTGGATTCGTTGTTTTTTTAATTTTCCTTGTAGTTTTTTGGCCTGGTTATATACTAGCGGATAGAATAACCGCTGGATTTATACGGGAAATCAGGCTATGCTCGAAATCCAAAAAAAAGAAGGTGTAAGGGAGAAGGCCTTTTAAGGTTTGCGGGCTTTTTCTGCCCGCCTAAGCTTAAGCAGCCTTCGAGCTTACCCTTCTTTTTTTAAAATTAAGCACCCTGCCTTTCAGATAAATTAAACAAAAAAGGATGTCCCAAACGAGACATCCCTTTCCAAATAAAAGTTAACAGGAAATTATCCTAATCTGCTTTGCAGATTTTCATCAATTGCAGCAAGGAATTCTTCTGTATATAAGTAATCTTTACCATGTTCCACTTTGTTACCATGGATGCAAACAGCTAAATCTTTAGTCATTTTACCACTTTCTACAGTTTCGATGCAAACCTGCTCTAAAGTATGGCAGAAATTGATCAATTCCTGGTTGTTGTCTAATACACCGCGGAATTCCAAACCTCTGGTCCATGCAAAAATAGAAGCAATAGGGTTGGTAGAAGTTGGTTTGCCTGCCTGGTGATCACGGTAGTGACGAGTCACTGTACCATGTGCAGCCTCAGCTTCCATTGTTTTGCCATCCGGAGTAACCAGAACAGAAGTCATCAAACCTAATGAACCAAAGCCCTGAGCAACAGTATCCGATTGAACATCACCATCATAGTTTTTACAAGCCCAAACAAAGTTACCATTCCATTTCAAAGCAGAAGCCACCATGTCATCGATCAAACGGTGCTCATAAGTAATACCAGCTTCAGCAAATTTAGCTTTAAAGTCGTTTTCATAGATCTCTTCAAAGATATCCTTGAAACGGCCATCATATTTCTTAAGAATGGTGTTTTTTGTAGATAAGTACAGAGGCCATTTTTTGCTCAAAGCCTGGTTAAAACAAGCATTAGCAAAACCACGGATGCTCTCATCTGTATTGTACATGGCCAAAGCGACACCATCACCTTTAAAGTTATAAACATCAAAAGACTGAACCTCACCGCCATCTTCAGGAGTGAAAGTTAAAGTCAGTTTACCTTTTCCTTTGGTTACCAAATCTGTAGCACGGTACTGATCACCAAAAGCATGACGGCCAATGCAGATCGGAGCTGTCCAGTTTGGAACCAAACGAGGAACATTGCTCATTACAATTGGTTCACGGAAAACAGTACCATCAAGGATATTACGGATGGTTCCGTTAGGTGATTTCCACATTTGTTTCAAATTAAATTCTTTAACGCGCTGCTCATCAGGAGTGATGGTCGCACATTTAATCCCTACACCATATTTTTTAATGGCTTCAGCGGCGTCGATCGTTACCTGATCATCAGTTTCATCACGATACTCAATACCCAGGTCATAATATTTAATATCAAGATCTAAATAAGGAAGGATCAGTTTATCTTTGATGAATTTCCAAATGATGCGGGTCATCTCGTCACCATCTAACTCTACAACGGGCTGGGTTACTTTAATTTTTTGTACAGACATATTATGGATTCAATTTTAATTGATTATAAAAAAACAAAGATATAAATTTTGAGTTTATAGCCTCGGTTTCCGGTAAATTCCGAAAACAATTAAAGATTTAATAACGTTATTATGATATAAAATTAAGCGTCATGAGTACAAACAACAACAACACCGGCGGAAATCAAAAGTCGAATGGCAGATTACATGGTTTTGAATTGGGGGAGACCAGAGATTTCAAGAATCTCTCTTACGATGAAGAGAAGAACAGTTTTGAGTATGATGTAAAAGGCAATGATAAAGAATATGATCATCCTTTGCCTTACGATACAGCGGCTGCAAATGGAGGTGATGAGAATTCAGATTATGATGAGGCCAATCCCTATGTAGGAGACGAATATGCTAAACCCGCAGATAAAGCGGAGCAAGGTTTAGTTGACCTGGGAATGCATGTAGATAATGGCAGTATTGTCGAGGTGGAGCCTGAAGATGAATTTCTGGCCAGAACACCGGAAGATGATCGTCCTGATCTGGATGAAGAGGGTTATCCAATCAATGATGCACCCCCTGGAAAATAAAATTAAATAATATCGAGATTAAAACGTTTACGCATTTCTTCCAGCTGAGGATTCTTTTGTGCCAGGTACTGGTATTTTTCAATACTGGTATAAAGTCTGTTTTTGAGCTGGACCTCAATTTTTTTGGTTTTGATTTGTATGCTGAAGTTTTTAAGCTGCGACCTTAGAAAATTCAAAAAATAGACCATTTCTTCGTGGAGCAAGCCTTCCTGTATTTTGTTTTCTATTAATACAGTGATCTCGTGCTGCTCCAGTATCGGTTCGTTGCTGGTCAGTAAGGTAAATATATTGATCTTGCCTTCATCTTTGGCTTTATGGGCATAACTGTTCCATAAAGACATCAGTTGCTCAAAGGTGAAAGGATCTTTATCATGACCATCTATGTATTTTGGCTCATTGTTCTCTGCTTCCGAGGCCAGGCTTTCCAGGGAGGTTAAAGACGGAATCAGCGTACCACCTGTCTTATTGACCAAAGGCTGCGGCTTTAAAACAATTTTATCTGTTTGAGTGACTGGTCTGGCAGGCTGAGGAGGACTGCCGGCCTGTACTTGCGGTACCGGAGCAGGTTTTTCAGGTGCTTTCGGAGAGCTAGCCGTAGATGGAACAGCGGCAGGTACGTCAGTTTTTACATCAGTTTTTTTTTTAATCTGATCGTTGTCAGTTAAGGAATTGGATGCCGGTAATTGAGCCAATTGCAATACTGAGGGGATATGACACATTTTGATCAGCGCCAACTCTACCTGAAGTCGTTGATTTTTGCTGTTCTTGTAAGAGAGATCACATTGATTGGCCAGATTCAGTGCTGTCAGAATAAAAGATACTGAGGTTTGCTGACTTTGGCTGATGTATTTTTGTTTGATGTTCTCGCTGACCTCAAGAAGCTTAATCGTCTGCGGGTCTTTGCCAACCAATAGGTTTCTGAGATGGCTGGCCAATCCGTTAATAAAATTGTTGCCATCAAAACCATTGTTTAAGATCTCGTCAAACAACACCAAAGACTGGCTTACATTCGCAGAAGTCAGGTATTCTGTAAGTTTAAAGTAGTAATCGTAATCCAGGATGTTTAAATTATCGATAACAGATTTATAGGTGAGGTTTTTATTGGTATAACTCACAATCTGATCGAACATGGATAAGGCATCCCTCAATCCACCATCTGCTTTTTGTGCAATAATATGCAAGCCGTCTGCTTCTACTGCAATATTCTCACGCTGAGCGATTTTATTCAGGTGGCTGGCAATGTCTTCTACCTGGATGCGGTTGAAATCGAAGATCTGACAGCGGGACAATATGGTAGGCAGGATCTTGTGTTTTTCTGTTGTAGCCAGGATGAATATGGCATAAGACGGGGGTTCTTCCAGCGTTTTTAAGAACGCGTTAAACGCATTTGCAGAGAGCATGTGAACCTCATCTATGATATAGATTTTGTATTTTCCTGCCTGTGGCGGAATCCTTACCTGGTCAATCAGGCTTCTGATGTCATCAACCGAATTATTGGAAGCCGCATCGAGCTCATGGAAATTAAAGGAATGTCCGGTCTGGAAAGAAATACAGGATTCACAGGTTCCGCAAGCCTCCTGTTCCGGCGTTAAATTGGTACAATTGATGGTTTTTGCCAGGATACGGGCGCAGGTCGTTTTTCCCACCCCCCTTGGCCCGCAAAATAAAAAGGCCTGGGCCAGCTGGTTATTTTTAATAGCATTCTTTAACGTTCCGGTGATGTGGTGCTGTCCTACAACGGTTTCAAACGTTGCCGGGCGATATTTACGGGCCGATACTATAAAATTCTCCATTCGTCAACGAAATTATAAAATTTTTACCGAGCAAAAGATTTTTGTGGAAAATAAACGCGATCCTGTGCAAAACGAAATTCTGACTAGGAAATATGAGGATAAAAAGTATTTTTGCCAAAAAAACGAATATGAAACGCTTTCTTATTAGCCTGTTTATGGCTATCCCTGTGCTTTCTTTTGCGCAATCCAACTTTAAAAAAGGCTATCTGGTGACCAACAACCAGGATACATTAAAGGGGTTCATTGATTACAGAGAACGTCAATCTAATCCAACTGAGTTCAATTTTCGAAGAGAAAAAGACGGTGTCATCAGCAAATATACACTGGAGAACTGCTCTGCGTATGCGGTGGAAGGTTTTGAATCTTATCGCCGGTTTACAGTGCAAATCAGTTTAAGCAAAATCAATGTGGCTGAGCTTTCTTTAGGAATTGATACAACCACTAAAAGAGAACCTGTATTTCTAAAGGTATTGCAGCAAGGCGGGTATGTTAGTTTGTATTCTTATACTGATGATATAAAAAAGCGGTTTTATATTCAGGAGAAAATCACGGAGGAACCTGAAGAACTTATTAATTTAATGTATGTCAACAATGATCATTCTAATAAAATCGTGTTGCATAACAAATACATCAGGCAGATAGCACGCGAGATCAGTAAATTTAGAGGTGAACTTCTGAAAGATGAAAACAAGATTCTCAGAATGAGGTATGAAGAAAATGATTTAAACAATATCGTTTCCAAGATCAACGGAGGTGCTCAAATTAAAGAAAATCAATCTGAACTGCCAAAAGTTAGATTTTTTGCCGGAACGGGTCTGAACATGAGTAAAGCGTCCTATTCAGGAAGTAATATCCTTGCAGGCCCAACCGCGCATACAAAAACAACCTATACCCCTCTGTTAACCGCAGGGCTAGACCTCTTTGCAAATCCAGCCATTGGTAAAATGATTTATAGGATGGAATTGTCTATATTCAGGAGCAAGAATGAAATCACTGGAGCAGGCAGTCAGGAATTTGAAGCAATCAGGAGGCATACCTTTACCCAACTTACTGCTGCTTTGGCCCCTCAGGTCATTTATAACTTTTATAATACCAGCCCTGTTAAAGTATTTGCAGGCGCCGGCATTGGTCTCAATTTTTCAAAATACAGCAATAATCTGCTGACAAGATATAATAGTTTCAGACAGGAAAACAATACAGAGGATCCGGTACAGTTTGAGTTATTCAACTACTCTCCGCAATTTACCCTTGGGGCCGTTGTTCATAAACGACTGGAATTTTCCGGGACTTATTCTTTAAATTCTGCTATCACAAATTATAATTATTATAATATAAGCATGAAAAGAGTTCTGATCAGTGCTAAATATCTCTTTGGGAAACACTAAATCTTTTGATACTCTTTGTATTAATAGAAAATATTTAATACATTTGCAGCCCCGTTCGTAGCGGGAAATTAAATTAAAAAACAAATAACAATGAATCAGTACGAAACTGTTATCGTTCTAACCCCGTTGTTGTCAGAAGAAGTAGCTAAAGAAACCATCGCGAAATTTAGCAAAATCATTTCTGATAGCGGAGCCGAAATTGTTCAAGAGGACAATTGGGGTTTGAGAAAATTAGCATATCCGATTGAAAAGAAAGCAAGCGGATTTTTCCACCTTACAGAATACAAATCTTCAGGTGAATTAATTAACAAGTTAGAGTTGGAGCTTAAACGCGATGAGCGTGTTTTACGTTTCTTAACTGTAAGATTAGATCGTCACGCGGTTGCTTACAACGAGAAAAAACGTAGCGGAGCTTTTAACAAAAAACCTAAAACGGAGGCTGCAGTATAATGGCAAAGGATCAAATACAATATGTTACCGCTCCAAAAGTGGACGATAACAGAAAAAAATATTGCCGTTTCAGAAAAAATGGTATTAAATATATCGATTACAAGGACGCAAACTTTTTGTTAAAATTCATCAATGATCAAGGTAAAATTTTACCTCGCCGTTTAACCGGTACTTCATTGAAATTTCAACGTAAAGTAGCTCAGGCTGTTAAACGTGCTCGTCACATCGGTTTGTTACCTTTTGTTGCTGACCAATTAAAATAGGAACTGAGAGATGGAAATTATTTTAAAACAAGATATCAAATCCCTAGGGGAGAAAGATGATATCGTTACAGTAAAGCCAGGTTATGGTCGTAACTACCTGATTCCTCAAGGATTTGGTCAGTTGGCTACACCTTCAGCTAAAAAAGTATTAGCTGAAAACCTGAAGCAAGCTGCTTTTAAACAAGATAAAATTAAGAAAGATGCTGAAGGCATTGCTGAGCGTTTAACTGAGGTTAAATTGACAATCGGTGCTAAAGCTGGTGAGACAGGTAAGATTTTTGGTGCTGTAAACACGATTATGATTGCTGATGCATTGAAACAACAAGGTTTTGATGTTGACCGTCGCCGTATCACTTTCGAAACTGAGCCTAAATTTGTTGGCGAATATGTAGCTAACTTAAACTTACACAAAGAAGTGAAAGTTAAAGTTCCTTTCGAAGTTGTAGCTGAGTAATCTTAATGCAACACAAAAAAAAGCTTCCTGATTTTCAGGAAGCTTTTTTTTGTGCTTTATTTTAACACCTATCTCCGCCTTTTACTTCTCGCTTCATCGATCATTTGTCTGATCTTTTTGATGTCGCTCTTAGAAAAGCCGCTTACTTCTACCTTATTTCCGTTCAGGAAAAGTCTCAAAGTAGAAAAACCAATCATAGGCGTATCTACTTCAATAGAAGTAATATCTTCGTAGTTGAGGTATTTGGAATCTCCGCTGAATAATCCCGGTGATTTAATTTCAATACTGTTTTCTTCTAAATAAATCTCAGTTGGAAAAACCTTGTTGCCTTCTGAAAGACGGGATGCTGTAAACTTCATATCAATTTGTTGTCAGTTAAGACCTGATTAAGGAGGTCTGTGCGAAGACAAATTTAGAGAATTATTTAGGAACTTTGAGCGGAGTGAACAAGGATTTATAAAGCGAATTGATGTTTTTATTACCTTTGGACAATGGCACAAAAAAAACGTTCAGCGGCAAAGACCAAATCACCTCTTTTAAAAAAAATAACTTCAATACTGAGCCGGATCCTGATTTGGTTTTTAAGTGTGAGCATTTTATGGGTGTTGGCTTACCGCTTTATCAATCCGCCAATTACCTTGCTGATGATCGAACGTAATATTGAGCGGAAGGCTGATGGAAAGACCTTCAAAACCGATAAAAAATGGATGCGCTTCGAGGATATTTCAGACAATATGAAAAGGGCAGCCGTTTCGGCCGAAGACCAGCTTTTCCTGAAGCATATGGGGTTTGATATTAAAGCCATTGAAAAAGCCTATGAAAGCAATGAAAAAGGCAAAAAAGTCAAAGGAGGAAGTACCATTTCTCAGCAGACGGCTAAGAATGTATTCCTTTGGCCCGGACGCTCCTGGATACGTAAAGGATTCGAAGCTTATTTTACCCTGCTCATTGAGATGCTGTGGAGCAAAGAACGCATATTGGAAGTTTACCTGAACGTGATCGAAATGGGAGATGGAATCTATGGGGCTGAGGCTGCTTCCCAGGCATACTATGGTAAATCCTGCAGCTCTTTGAGCCGTGCTGAGGCTGCATTGATCGCCGCCTGTTTTCCAAATCCTTTACGCTGGACGCCGGCGCACCCAACCCCTTATATTCAGCACCGTCAATACCTGATCATGCGAAATATGCGAAGATTGGGGCCGCTTGACTTCTAATTCTTCAATAAGCATTTACATTTTTTTTTGAACTAGTCCTGTGGACTGCGGCGGTTGTATATTAAGATATACATCTTCGGATCCATCGTGTCTTTTCCTATTTCTTTCTGTAAGGAGTAAGGGTAAAATGGATGCAAGTTGTCCTATTGTAAATGCATGATTATATTAAATTTCTTTTATGTTCCTGTTCTTAAGGTTGCTGCACGTACCCCGGTTTTTTTATGCCATTTCATATCGCCGTTATCTATTACCTGCCATAGGTTGCCGATCCGTCCTTGTGTTGTTGTTCTTTTGCTCTGCTGCGAAAGTTAACGGACAAATCACTACGGTGACTGGCACTATTAAAGATAAGGTCACAAAGCAACCTATTCCATCTGTGAATGTCGTTCTCGCGGGAATCCCCGGCGGCGTGGTGTCCGATCCTGATGGACATTTTAAAATCAGAACGGCTAAGGTAGCAAAAGTCATCAGGTTTTCTGCTGTAGGATTTAAAACCCAGGAGCATCATTTGGAACATTCTGTAGTAGAGAATCTCCTGATAGAACTGGAAGAGAACGCTCATCAGCTGGAAGGCGTAAGTATCCAGGCCAGTCAACGGCCCCGTTATAAAAACCGGGGCAATGAAGCTGTGGAACTGATTCGAAAAGTAATTGCACATAAAGAGCAGAATATTGGTCCTTCAAACCAGGGAATAAGTTTCAGGCAATATGAAAAATTGAATTTATCGGTCAGTATACCGAATGAATTGAGGTCAAAATCTTCCCTTTTACGTAAATTTCCTTTTTTAGCGAAAACGGCAGATACTATTCTTCAGCCTGGAAAAACGCTGGTTCCGGTTTTCATGCAGGAAAAATTAAGCCGGCATATCCGGAAGGAACAAGCCGATAAGGATAAGGTGAAGCTTTTAGACAGCAAGAAGTCCAGGATTGATCAATATCTTGACGAAGACGGTATCGATCAGTATCTGGAAAGGATTTATCAGCCTATAGATATTTATGACCATGATATCGGCCTTGGGGGACAGAAATTTCTGAGCCCCGTCGCTTCACTGGCACCTGAGTTTTATAAATATTTCATTATAGATACCCTGAAACGTGATGCAGGGTCTGTGGTACACCTCATGTTTAGTCCCAGAAATAAGCAGGACATCCTGTTTATGGGAGAACTTTATATTAGCCTGGATGGCCATTATGCGGTTCAGCACGCAAGCCTGTTTATCAACAAGGAGATCAATCTCAATTGGGTTAAGGACCTACAGATTAAAGTCAGTTATGGGCGTGCACTGGACGGTAAATACCACATTTCTAAAAGTGTAATGGCTATGGATCTTGGTCTTTTTAAAGGGAAGTACAGCATTTTTGGGGAAAAGACCATTTTAAATGACGGGTATCGCACTGGCTTGGCCGTGCAGGATCTGGAAGATGTCCCAGGTCCCGGAACAAGTGCTCAAAAAAATCTTCCTTTTAGCCGCCCTGAAGAATTGTCTCCCCTGGAAAAAAATGCTTACAAGAATATCGACAGCTTAAAACAATCTTCCAGGTTCAAGACCATTATGGGGTTTACTGCCTTTGTTTTGTCAGGGTATCAGAAGGTGGGCTTTATCGATATCGGCCCTGTTGGGTCTTTTTATAGTTTTAACCATGTAGAAGGCCGGCGGTTCAGAATCAGCGGGAGGACAAATGATGACTTCAGTCAGAAAGTAGTACTGGAAGGACATCTTGCCTATGGCCTTAGGGATGAGCAATGGAAATATGCTTTGGGTGCCACCTATTCTTTTAAGCCTTCGGGCGTCTATCAGTTCCCCGTAAGCACTTTTACACTGAGGCATAGCTATGAGACGCAAATTCCGGGTCAGGATCTGAATTTTATAGAGGATGACAATTTTCTGCTGTCCTTTAAAAGGGGCTTAAATGATAAATGGCTGTATAACCGGAAATGGTCTGCAGAATATTTTCAGGAAACCAAAGATCATTTTTCTTTGCGTGCCGGCTACAGGAACCAGGAGCTTGATCCCGCAGGGGGATTGGTCTTCAGAACAGGTAAGCCCGAAGAACGGATCATTAAAAATATTCAACTCTCCGAATTTATGACAGAGCTGCGGTGGGCACCCCACGAGCAATTCTACCAGGGGAAGCGGTTTCGCAGACCGATAAGAAATGAGTTTCCTATATTTACTTTAAGAGCAGGCGCTGGTTTTAAAGGCTTTCTAGGTGGTGATTACAACTATCAGAACGTTTCCCTGAATATTTTTAAAAGGCTATATCTGGCTCCATTTGGACATTCGGATCTGATGCTGGAAGGCGGTGCCGTTTTTGGTAAGGTCCCTTTTCCCTTGCTGGTGATCCACCGGGCGAACCAAACTTATGCCTACCAGCCACAGTCCTATAACCTGATGAATTTTATGGAGTTTATGAGCGATCGCTATGCCAGTTTGCATATTGACCATGCCTTTAACGGTTTCTTTTTAAATAAAATCCCCCTGGTAAAAAAACTACAGCTGCGTGAGGTTGCTTCATTTAAAGTTCTTTATGGTGGAATTTCATCCAAAAACCTTCCACAGAATGATCCTGATCTTTTTCGTTTTCAGCGTGACCGGGAAAACAGGCAAACTTCTTTTGCACTGGATAAAACGCCTTACATGGAGGGTAGCCTTGGCATTTCAAACATCTTTAAAATCCTTCGTGTAGACTATGTGAGGAGATTTACCTACCTGGATCACCCGAATGTACCCAAATGGGGAATTAGGGCCAGGATACATGTGGATTTCTGATCCGGTTTTGCTATCTTCAAAAGCAAATATGCTTTTTGAAGAAGATGACCGTAATTTCTGGGAACAAATGCGACTGGGTGACAAACAGGCGCTTTTTGAACTGTACAACCTCATGTACTTTCATCTGATTCGTTACGGGCTGAAAATACAGCCTGACCATGAACTGGTGAAGGATGCGGTCAATCAAATATTTTTGAACTTATGGGAAAAGCGATCCCGCCTGCCACAGGTAGACAATGTCAGATCATATTTGATGACCACGCTAAAAAGGTGTATCCTCGATCAGATTTTTTACCAGGACCGGACCAATAATGCCCTGAGTAAAATGATAGCGGAGGAAGAGGAAGAACTGCCTTATGAAGAAATTCTGATTCGTGTGCAACATGATGATGATCTGAAAAAAAAACTTAGCATAGCTCTTCAGCAGCTTAGCCCCAGGCAGATCGAGTTGGTCCGGCTTAAATTTTTTGAGGGGCTGAGCTATGAGCAGATCGCAGAGCGGACTTCCCAAACCATAAAAACTTCTTATAATACCATTTATGATGCCATTAAGGTGCTTAGGAAGCTGCTGAAGTAAGTGTGAAAAAAAAACGAAAAAATCCTTAGGAAAAAGGTAAGATTTCTCCGTCTGTATAGTAAAGCCTCCTGCTATGCAAATTCCAGAAGATCATTTTAATGTAGAAGACCTTGTTTGTAGCGAATCTTTCCAGCATTATTGCCTCGGGACAGATTTGAAAGATGAATTGTTTTGGAGAGAGTGGCTTATCCGTTTACCACATAAGCTTCCGGAAGTGGAAGAAGCCCGGCGTCTGGTTCATGTATTGAATGCTGAACAGGGCAACCGGAATGAGCAACTGGAACAACTAAAGGAAGGTTTAGCGCAAAATGGGATTTTTAAAGAGCGCTTTATGACCCAAGTGGAATCGGAACCAGCTGCTTTAGTTACAACACGTATCAGAAGCGGTTCTTTTTATTGGTATTCTGGTATCGCCGCCGCCATCCTGATGGCTTTTATATTGGTTTATCTCTTCCGTCATCCCTTTGAAAATCAGATCAACAATACCTATCAGGGAGGAGGGCGCTTTTCTTCCGGAAAAGCATTACGCAAAACGATTGTACTTAAAGATGGTACTGTCATTACCCTGGCGAGGGAGAGTGCCATCAGTCTTTTGAAAGATTTTGATCAGGAAAACCGTGAACTTTGGTTAAATGGTGAGGCTTTCTTTGATGTAAAGCATGACCCTGCACACCCTTTTATTGTACATACTGCCTTTAATGATATTAAAGTTCTGGGAACTTCTTTTAATGTAAAAGCTTATCCGGCATCAAAATCTATGGAAACTGCGTTGATCCGCGGAAGTGTACGTGTAGATTCCAGACAACTTCCCGGCTATTTTGTCGTGCTAAAGCCTAATCAGAAGCTGTTCACCAAATATTTACCAGAGCAGCATTCGGCAGCTGCAGTTAGGAAGGCCTACAAGATATCCGAACTCAAAACTAAAGGTCTGTCAAAGGAACCGGAAGAGATTCAATGGATTAAGAAACGACTGGACATCGATAATCTTCCACTGTCTGTGATTGCCAGAAAACTTCAGGACTGGTATGGAATTCAAATCGTTATTGCAGATCAGGACGTTGGAAATTATCGCTACTCAGGTGTTTTTGAAAACGAAACCATTTTGAAAACACTGGAGGCCCTGCAACTCTCTTACCCGTTCCATTTCAGAACAGAAAGCGACCGTATTGTCTTGACAAAATAACCCAAACTAACCACAACTAAACCAAACAACTATGAGAAAACACCTACTTTTAGAGCATTTTGGCCAGTATTCCTTAACCAGCAGGATATGGCTAAGTATGAAAATCACAGGCTGTATGCTGCTTTTCTTGTGCATGCAGGTTTCTGGTGCCGGATTTGCCCAGCAGAAGATTACCTTAAAAGCCAGCGGGACAAGTGTTAAAGCCTTGCTGAAAGCGATAGAAAAACAAACCGAGTATCGTTTTGTGTACAGCAACAATACCGAGGCCATCAACAACAAGACATCACTGGATGTGAGAGAGGTATCCCTCGAGGAAGCATTGGGTCAGATCCTGAAGGATACAAGGCTTACCTATAGCCTAAAGGAAAGCAATCTTGTGGTCATTTATCCAACCCTAAACCTGGAGAAAAAAGAGGTAGTGGTCACCGGTAAAGTCGTAGACGAAACCGGCCTGCCCCTGCCTGGAGTTTCGGTAAAAGTTTCCGGCTCTGCTGTGGCCGTAGCTACAGATGTAAATGGTCAATATTCCATACGTGTAGCCGATGCGGCTGCCAGTTTGGAATTTTCTTTTATAGGATATACCCGGCAGGTACAGCAAATCGGGGGCAGAAAGGTAATTGATGTGGTCCTTAAAACCGACAGCCAAAGTCTGCAGGAGGTAACGGTGACCGGATATACCAATTACAAGAAGGAACAATCGGCATCTTCTTCTTCCCTGGTTACAGGGAAAGAAATGAGCCAGGTGCCTTTATCTACCTTTGATCAGATTTTGCAGGGCCGGGTACCTGGCTTACAGGTATCTTCCGGTTCCGGGCAGCCCGGTACGAGTGCTACCGTAATTTTAAGAGGTGTGGGTACCATTAATGGAACTACCTCTCCACTCTATATTGTAGACGGTGTACCCATAGAAGCTGATTATTTTCAAACCTTAAATCCTTCTGATTTTGAATCTGTGACGGTTTTGAAAGACGCAACCTCTAAAGCGCAGTATGGTTCTAAAGGTGCAAACGGGGTGATTGTCATCACCACTAAAAAGGGAAAATCCGGCAAAGTTCAATTCAACTATAAGTCTCAGTATGGAATTTCCAAGCTGACCTCGCCAAAGTTTGACATGATGAATACCACACAACGCCTGCAGTTTGAAGAAGAAGTTGGCCGGGAAACCGGATCCGATATTGGACCAGGCTGGACATTCTCTAAGAACAATCCGGATTATGCGACAAAAACAACGGCTGAAAAGCAACGTGCCGATTTTATTCTGGACAGTATTGGTAAGATCAACACCAATTGGAAAGACATCTTTTTTCGCACAGGTAAATTCATGGAACAGCAGGTAGATGCCAGTGGCGGGAATGAGAATGTACGTTTTTACAGTTCCCTGAATTATTATAAACAAGACGGAATAGCCGTGAGGTCAGGACTTCAGCGCTACTCTTTGAGAAACAATGTGGATTTCAATGCCGGTAAGTTTTCTGGAGGCATCAATACCAGTCTGGGTTATTCTGAGTCCAGCTATATAGAACGGGAAGGTTCAAGCAGGGGTGTCAATCCTTTGGCGGCCCTTTTTTATGCATTACCTTATGAAAATCCATACGCCTCAGACGGGACATTAGTACATTATGGCAATGAAGACCAGTACGAAATCTACGATCAGCGGGAAGGAAGTAATGCATTGGAAAGAATGTTGAACACCACCAGCAAGGACAACCAGTACAAAACCTTATTGAGTGCCTCTTTAAATTATAAAATTACGCCAGAACTGACGGCAAAGACCAGGCTGGGAATAGATTTCAGAGAAACGACCACAGAGAATTCAGTTAATCCGGATTCCTATTCCGGATCGAAGGAGAATGGGGAAAAGGGAAGTTTTGGAGAAGGTTTAAAACGTAATTTTTCCATGATCTCTACCTCTGGATTAACTTACCAAAAAACAATAGACAAGCACAATTTTGAACTGACAGCGCTTTATGAGATTACGAAACAACATTACCGTAATTTCGGCTACAAAGCTTATGGAATAGATCCCCGCTTACAGGGGACGCCGGCAGGTGCCACTCCAGGGACATCTGACAATAACTTTATCCCCGAATTTAACGGAGGACGTACCAGAAATGCATTGATCTCCTACATCGCTTTGGGAAGATATACCTTTGACGACCGGTATACCTTAAATGCGAGTTACCGCTATGACGGCTCTTCTACCTTACCTGCCAAAAACAGATGGCACGGATTTTATTCTCTGGGTGCAGCCTGGAATATGAAGAAAGAAAACTTCCTGGCTTCGAATGAGCTGATCAATGACCTGCGCCTGAGGGTAAGTTACGGAACCACTGCCAGTCCTTTTCCTGGTAATTTCACCTATTTGTCTACCTATTCTACCACGACTTATGGCGGAAACAGTGGCATTTATCCTTATGCCTATGGAAATGCAAACTACGACTGGGAGTATGCCAAAGATTTTAACGCCGGGTTTGATCTGGATATCTGGAACAACCGTATTCATTTAACCACAGATGTATACAGCAAGGTGACCAAGAACCTGTTCCTGGACCTTCCGGTATCCCTGACTTCTGGTGTTGGTGTATTGAACCTGAACGCTGGTTCTATGCGCAACCGAGGGGTCGAAGTTGACTTTAAAGTAGATGTGATCCGCAATACCGACCTGAAATGGAATGTTGGCGTTAATTTCGCTTACAACCAAAACCGGGTAACTTCTCTTGGCGGATCAGAGGGCTTCGAGATGAATACCACCGAGTTTGTACAGGTCGGCCTGCCGTTTGGTTCGCATTACGCACCCAAATGGGCTGGTGTAGATCCCCAGACGGGAGATCCTTTATACTATACCAAAGACGGTGTTAAAACGACCGATTACAACGCAACCACTATGAGCGTATCTCAGTTTGGGTCGCTTTATCCGCCGTTTACCGGAGGCTTTAATACCATGTTAAATTATAAAGGTCTTTCATTAACGGCCTTGTTCAGCTTCGCAAATCATGTGTACCGCTATAATAATGAAGATTATTACAATGAAAATCCAAGTTTTGCAACCAGTAACCAATCGGTTAGAATGTTGTACGACAGATGGGAAAAACCAGGTGATCAAGCTTTGCTGCCAAGGTTTGATGCCAAAAGGAGCTACTCTTCGAAAGACATTCAGGATGCTTCATACATCAGGCTCAGAAATGTAAACTTAAGTTATGCGTTTCCGAAGTCTTTGCTTTCCCGAACTAAATTTATCAGTGGGGTGAGCGTATTTATTCAGGGTAGTAATTTGCTGACCTGGACAAAATGGAAGGGCTTTGATCCGGAGGATAGCAATGGCGAGGCCATGTTTGATTATCCCAATTCCAGAACCTACACCCTTGGTTTAAATGTTAATTTCTAATCCTGCGATCATGTTAAACAACAATAAATTCTTTCTTTACACCGCGCTTCTGATTGGTTTTGTGGTGTCTTCCTGCAGTAAGGAACTGGATATCCAGCCCACTGATACCATCGACGATGCCAAGGCTTATCAGACTGTAGCCGATTTGAACAGTGGATTATTAGGTGCATATGCTTCACTTAGCGGAACAACCATAACCAATGTATCCCTAACTTCTGATGAGTGTACCCTGCCCGGAGAAAACAGTACCGGCCGTGGGGTGGCCACTTACCGCTGGCAGTACGATGGAAGCAGTGGAACGATCACTGCAGGATGGGCATATGGTTATATCACCATAGATCGTGTAAACCGCGTTTTGAACTATGTGGATAAAGTGAGTTCTAAACCAGCAGATGCGGGGATCAAGAACCAGTATAAAGGAGAACTTCTGGCTTTACGGGCCTATAGCCATTTTGAACTGCTTAGGAATTTTGCATCCAAATATGAAGCTTCGGCAATGGGCGTTCCCTATATGGAAACTTCTGTAGTTTCTAAGCCTTCCAGACTGAGTTTTGGAGAAACGGTGGCCAAAATTAAGGCTGATCTGCTTACTGCAAAATCACTCATTCCGGCCTCGTTTACAGACCATACAAGAATCACCTTGCAAGCCGTTTCGGCTATTCAGGCACGTGTTGCCTTATATGAAAAAAACTGGGATGATGCGGTAAAATACAGTACAGAGGTCATTAATGCAAATCCCCTGGCTGGCAGCAGTACATTTACAGGCATCTGGACAGATGAAAGCAATGAGGAGGTAATCTGGAAACTTAAAAGGGTAGAAAGCGATTCGGAACGTCTGGGTGATTTTTATTATGATATCAAGAACATCGTTTTGTATGCGCCTGCTTTTGAACTGATCAATACCTATGATAAAGTTAATGATGTACGTTACAGAGCCTATATTAAATTTGACAACACCCGTGGGATAGGTAAGTCAAATTATATGGTCAATAAATATCTTTCAGGTAGTTCTGGCCTGCCAAACCTAACCGATATTAAATTGTACAGGACAGGAGAGATGTACCTGATCCGGGCGGAAGCTTATGCACAGAAAAATAGTCTCGATCTTGGTGCTGCCGATTTAAATGCTTTGCGCTCGGCCCGTATTGATGGTTATACCGATGTTAATTTTTCGGATAAAACGGTTCTGTTGAATGCTGTTTTGCTCGAAAGGTATAAAGAACTGCCTTTTGAAGGGCACCGTTTCTTTGATTTGAGACGTAATAATCTGCCGGTGACCAGAGAGCCTGCCGATGCGGTCAACGCACTTGGTGCCGTTACTTTATCACCGGGTACAAAAGAATATGTTTATCCGATCCCTAATGCAGAAATCAGGGCCAATTCCAATATGATCCAGAACCCATTGTATTAAACAAAAGAATATGAAATTGAAATTCGGTTATTGTTTTGCAGTACTCCTATGGTGTACGGGCCTGACCACTTATGCGCAGCAAAAATATGTGATGGTGATTCACGGTGGCGCAGGCACCATCCTTAAAAAGAATATGACGCCTGAAAAAGAAGCCGCTTATACGGCTGCTTTGGCCCTGGCGCTTCAAAAAGGCTATGAACAGATCAAAGCGGGCAAGACCAGTCTGGACGCGGTAGAAGCTGCGATTCATGTGTTGGAAGATTCTCCTTTATTTAATGCAGGCAAAGGTGCTGTTTTTACACACGATGGCAGAAACGAAATGGATGCAGCCATCATGGATGGTAAAACCCTGATGGCTGGTGCGGTTGCAGGAGTGACCGTGATCCGGAATCCGATTAGTGCAGCAAGGGCAGTGATGGAAAAATCTGAACATGTGATGATGGTTGGCCCGGGAGCCGAAGCCTTTGCGAAACAGGCTGGACTGACGATTGTTGACCCTAAATATTTCTTTACTGAAGAGCGTTGGAAGGGATTGCAGGAAGCGATTAAAGAGGATTCTGTAAAAGCGGTGCTCGATCATGGAAGCAAAAAATCTATGAAACTGGGAACCATCAACAGAGATTATAAATTCGGAACGGTAGGCGCTGTGGCATTAGACCATATGGGAAATCTGGCTGCGGGTACCTCTACCGGAGGAATGACGAATAAAAAGTATGGACGTGTTGGTGATTCTCCTATCATTGGAGCCGGGACCTATGCCAATAACGAAACCGCAGGGATTTCCTGTACAGGCTGGGGAGAATTCTATATCCGTAACGTGGTTGCTCATGACATCTCAGCAATGATGGAGTATAAAAAAGTGTCCGTATCAGAGGCATCAAAGGCGGTGCTGGACAAAGTTGGGAAAATGGGAGGAGATGGTGGATTGATTGCGATGGACAGAAAGGGAAATGTAGCGATGCCCTTCAATACTGAGGGAATGTACAGGGGAACAGTTACTGCCGAGGGTAAAATAGAAATCCAGATCTATAAATAAACAGACAGATGAGTTATAGAATTTTCAGGCCGTTTATACTGGCCGTGTTGTTGTTATTTGCAGGCGCAAAAGGCTGGGCTCAGCCTGGTGCTGCAGCTAAAGGTAATCTTTTTATTATTGGTGGCGGCCTTCGTTCGGCAGAACTGGTTCAAACGCTGATTAAAACAGCCGGGCTAAAAGAGAAGGATTATATTATTGTACTTCCTATGTCGAGCGGGGAGCCGGAAGCTTCTTTTAAATCTATTTCCAAACAGCTTTCAGCAACCTCTGCTAATTCTATAGGTTGTCTGAATTTTGATGTCTCTACGGTCAATAATAAGCAGTGGCTGGATTCTTTAAAAGGAGCAAAGCTGGTTTTTATTACTGGAGGCGATCAGAACCGTTTTATGAAAGTCGTTCTGCATACCCCGGTTTATAAAGCCATTCATCAGGCTTATCAGAATGGTGCTACCGTTGCAGGTACAAGTGCAGGAGCGGCCGTTATGAGCAAGTATATGATTACCGGTGAGCAATTGCTGGGCGATACCACCTATCACGCGACCTTTGACAAGCTGTGGGGTGGAAATGTAGAATTTGAAGAAGGGATGGGCTTGGTTGAAACAGTGATCATTGATCAGCATTTCATGAAACGAAGCCGCTACAACAGGTTGTTGTCTGCTTTGAACGCGCATCCTGATTTTGATTGCATTGGAATAGACGAAGACACCGCAATCATCATTCATGGGAAAACAGTCAAAGTTGCCGGAACCAGCCAGGTTTTAAGGATAGCAGATCCGGTTAATATAAAGACAGACAAAAATCACCTGATCAAAATGGATGGTCTCAAATTCTCCATTTATACTCCGGGAGATCAGTTTAAACTCAAATAAAATAAGACAGCTGGTTACAACAGGTGTGCAAACAGCGTGTTGTGCCAGCTTTTTTCAAAAGGAATTTCCCATTTGGTCTCAAATTCTTCCAGGGTTTGAACCAGGTTATTGAAAACAATGGTTTTGGGCCCGATCTTTTTGATGTTGACCAGTGTTTCGAAATCTTCTTTATTGTTGACAGCTACTTTTCCGTCAATTTTGAATGCCATATTGAACCGGTTGAACAGATCAACTTTATAGGTTTGCTCGATGTCTTTCAATACGCGTACAGAAGCATCGATAGAACATCCGGTAACCCCTGCTGCGGCTTCATCTACAGTAATGACGATAAAAAAGTTATAAATGACCTCCGCTTTTGCTTTTAGCTGATGGCCATGTGCCTTCCATTGCTCAGTAAAGGCATTCAGTTGTTGTTGAATTGCAGCAGCCTCTGTGTTGCTGAATTCACGGTCGCTTTGGTAAACCCAAACTTTAGATTGTGGAGAAAAACTCATACTACAAATTTAACATTTTATTTAAATTAGGATAAGTAAATGCCTGACTCAATGAAAAAGTTTACAATAAACTTAAAATCAGTGGTATTAGCTTGTTCAGGGCTGGTTTTTTGTGCCTTTTGTGCATCAAACCTGATCGACGAAGAGGCGCTCTATGTTCAGAAGAAATTAACAGATCATTATGACATCAGCCATCAGGGTGCAGATGTTAAGCAATATGAGCTCTATGTTACCAACAATGGTTTTTGCCGGTACAAGCGGCATTTCAGCAATGGAAAGATAGAATATTTCTCTTTCAACTTCAGTAAATTTAAAGACCTGGATTATTACGGCACCGTAAAAAACGGACGTTTATTTATGCGGACCAGTGGAGAAGATGTGATTGTACAAACCTATAACGATAAAAAAGGAGATATTGACAGTATGGCTTCTTTTCTCTCTATCCCGCTGAAGGATATGGAACCTGAAGATCTTGCAGAAGTGTCTGCACGCTTTCACCGGATGAATGTCCAGCTGGCTGCCCGATAGTGAAAACAGGGCTTTCTTCATATCTGGATGCCACCACTACATGCGTACCTTCGGCATGAGTGTTGAAGAGCTCCTGAACCAGTTCAGGGGAATTATTGTCACGGGAAAGGTGAGCCAGCAATAAATGAGTCATATGGGCGGGCTTGTGTTCCAGAAAAAGTGCCAATGCCTGTTTATTGGATAAGTGGCCCTGTCCGCCGCTGATGCGTCTTTTTAAATAATAAGGATAACTTCCCTGGTGAAGCATGTCTTCGTCGTAGTTGGCCTCGAGAAAGGCTGCATGACATTGTTTAAAGTGGTGGATCAACTGCTCACAAACAACCCCCAGGTCGGTGAATACTCCAACTCTGGTCTCACCGCAAGTCACCATAAAGCTATGTGGTTCTGCTGCATCGTGAACTTTTGGAAAAGAACTGATGCTCAGGTTGCCAATGTGAATAATCTGTTCGCCGCTAAGCGGCCTGATCAGGTCATCTTTTAGTTTTACTTTACAATTTAATAAGGTTCCTGCAGTAATATATACCGGAAGCTGGTATTTCTTTGCCAGTACGGTAAGTCCTCTGATGTGGTCGGAGTGTTCATGGGAGATGAAAATGGCTTTAATGCTGTGCATGGGTAAGCCCAGCCGGTTCATCCTGATCTCTGTTTCCTTACATGAAATACCGGCATCGATTAGAACTGCTTCTTCCTGGTTTCCCACATAGTAACAGTTTCCATTGCTTCCGGAATTCAGGGAAGTGATAAAGAGCGTATTACAATCCATTTGCCCTGGCTGTTATTTCTGCAATGTCCAGAACTTTTACATGGTCTGACTGGTCCTTCAATTTTACCCCATCACTCAGCATGGTCATACAGAAAGGGCAGGAGGCTGCAACGATTTGCGGGTTGGTTTCCAAAGCTTCTTCAATACGTTCAATATTGATGTCCTTGTTGCCTTTTTCGGGCTCCTTAAACATCTGGGCACCACCTGCACCACAGCAAAGACCATTCGATTTACAACGTTTCATTTCGACAAGCTGAGCATCCAATACCTCCAGGGCTTTTCGGGGTGCTTCATATACATCATTTCCACGGCCCAGGTAACAAGGGTCATGATAAGTGATTTTCTTGCCTTTGAAACTTTCACCACCTTCGGCTTTTAGTTTTCCTTCGTCTATCAATTGCTGGATCAGCTGGGTATGATGGATAACCTCATAACTGCCACCCAATCCTGGATATTCATTTTTTATCGTGTTGAAGCAATGCGGGCAACCGGTTACAATTTTTTTGATGTTGTAGCCATTCAATACCTCAATATTGGTCATCGCCTGCATCTGGAACAGGAATTCGTTGCCTGCGCGTTTTGCAGGGTCGCCTGTGCAACTTTCTTCGGTACCTAATACAGCGTATTTTAAACCAACATGGTGCAGGATCTTGCAGATGTCCCGGGTGGTTTTCTGTGCGCGTTCATCATAGCTGCCGGCACAGCCTACCCAAAATAAAATCTCTGGTTCTTCGCCTCTGGCTATCAGTTCTGCCATTGTTGGCACTTCAAAATTTAATTGCTCGCTCATCTTCAGCTCTTTTTAGTTTTCTTTAGCCCAGTTTAAACGGTCTGCAGGAGAATATTTCCAGGGTGCACCGTTATTTTCAATATTACCCATCATTGCATTCAAGCTTGCAGGAGATTGTGATTCTTCCATGACCGCATATCTTCTCAGTTCGGTAATAATGGCCAGCGGATCTATATTGATCGGGCAGGCATTGGTACAAGCATTACAACTGGTGCAGGCCCAGATTTCTTCCCGGCTAATATAAGTATCTAATAAAGATTTACCATCATCAAATCCATTTCCAGACTTATCTATGTTTTTTCCAACTTCAGTTAGCCTGTCGCGCGTATCCATCATAATCTTTCTCGGCGAAAGTAATTTGCCGGTAATGTTGGCCGGGCATACCGAAGTACAACGGCCACATTCTGTGCAGGTATAGGCATTCATCAGGTTAACCCAGCTCAGGTCATTCACATCCTTAGCTCCAAAACGACCAGGTTCTGCAGGCTCCGGTGTAAAAGAAGGATCCAGCATGGCTTTCACTTCATTGGTTACACTTTGCATATTGCTGAATTCGCCTTTTGGTTCCAGGTTCGAGAAATACGTATTTGGAAAGGCAAAAAGAATATGGAAATGTTTTGAATAAGGTAAATAATTCAGGAATGCAAGAATGCCAATAATATGGAACCACCAGCAGCCACGTTCAATAGCCACGAGAGCAGCAGTGCTATCCGGCAATAGATTTTGAAGGAACTGGCTCACAGGAAAAATACCGGCAGTAACATAATGTCCATAGCCTAATGCCTGTAACTTCGCATCCGCTGCATTCATTGTTAAAAAAGCAGTCATTAACAGGATTTCTGTGATCAGGATGTAATTTGCATCCGATTTAGGCCAGCTGGTCATCTCTACGCCACTGAATCTTTTTAATTTAAGTACATTTCTGCGGATTAAGAACAATGCACAGGATACCCAGACGCCTAAAGCGAGAAACTCAAATGCACCAATAAGTACATTATATAAGCTCCCAAGGCCATGAAAGATTCTATGGGTACCAGCTACTCCGTCGATCATGATCTCGAGTACCTCTATGTTCACAATCACAAATCCTGCATACACCAATAGGTGAAGAAAAGCAGGGATAGGGCGGAAGAACATCTTCGTCTGGCCAAAGGCCACCTTCAGCATGGTCATCAATCTTTTTTGCGGTTGGTCTGAACGGTCCGCTGGCTTACCGAGGCGAATGTTGCGGATCACTTTTTTTGCATTATAGCTGAATAAGGCTACAGCAGCAATAAAGAGGGCTATAAACAGGATTTGTGCTATCATTCTTCAAAATCTTTGGTCATGCTAAGTTAAGCTAATTCGCGTAAAACAAGATTATTATGCATGCATAAAATGTGAAATTTAGAAGAGTTTTAAATAAAATTCGGCGCATAGTGCTTGCTGCCCAATTAAATAGTTAAAATCAGGAGATTTAAAAATTTTTAAAATTTGCGGTTAACCGATGTATTGAAGCTGGATCTACTTGATCCATACATAGCGGTTGGTGGTACACTTTGGGCACCAATAGATTCTTACCGGAAGAAAACCCAGTACATGTTTTAAAAAAAAGGAGCGCGGCACCTGATAGTGGAAATCTGTTCCACACTTCCGGCATTTATGATCCTGGTAACCCATATTGTTTTGTTTAAGAGCTAAAAACGTTATTTAAATAATTTGTAATTTGTATATAGCAAAACTAAAGCCAACAAAAGAAGTTTTGGTCGTCGCTTTAATTCCGTTAATGACAATCCAAGGTCAGGGAAACAAAAAAAAGCCCCAGATTTCTCTGGGGCTTTTGAAGTGGTGTGGGCCGGGATCGAACCGGCGACACAAGGATTTTCAGTCCTTTGCTCTACCGACTGAGCTACCGCACCATTTTGTTTTTGTGTAATTCCCTTCGGTTGGGAGTGCAAATGTAGTTTCTTTTTTTTTAACTCCAAATTTTATTTGAAAAAAAGTTGAAATAAATAGTTGGAGAAATGATTTTAATTGTAAATGAATATACGTTACAAAGGGTTAAGTTTCTAAAGGTGAATTATTTATGGGGAATATTTTTTGGAGAAAAAAAAGATGAATTTTTTTTAAAAAAAATCATCTGCTCACCTCTTTCAAGATCAATATTGCCTTTTCCATTTCTGCAGTCGTCAGAGAAGCAAAGCCAATTCTTAAAGAATTGTAGGAAACTTTATGCGTATTGTACAATTCGCCATCAGAAATCTGTAATCCTTTGAGAGCAGCACGAAAAGCAATGTCCTTTAAAATTAAGGGATCTTTAAATTTCACCCAGATGGCCATTCCTCCATCAGGCTTCTGGTACTCCACTACATCTTTCAGATGCCGGTCCAGCAGGTTACAGCAATGATCCCTGCGCTCCAGATAGGTCTTGTTTGTTTTTTTTAAATAGCGGCCAATATCCCCGTTATTGATCAGTGCGGCAAGTGCATCCCCGAGTAATTGATCACTTCTGAGGTCTATGAGGCGCCTTCTTTCTCCTGCTTCATGGATAAAACTGGCATGAGCAATCATAAATCCGATCCGTACATTGGCAGATAAGGTTTTGGAAAAGGATCCAATATAAATGATCCTACCTTCATGTTTACTGCTGGCCAGTGGAAGATAGGGGGCGGAACTGTAATGAAAGTCATAATCATAGTCATCTTCCACAATTGCAAAATTATAGCGGGCGGCGAGTTCCAGCAAATGCATACGACGTTCCGGGCTTAATGTAACTGTGGTGGGATGGTGGTGGTGAGGAATCACGTACAGCATTCTGATCTTGTTTTTTACGCAAAGTTTTTCTACTGCCTGGATGTCCATGCCTTGCCCGTCTACCTGAACACGTAGAATTTGCGCCCCAGTCTGGGTAAAAACAGCATTAGCGAGAAAATAACTTGGTTCTGCAACAATGACTTTATCTCCTGTTTTTAAAAGCAGGTTTGCAGCCAGATAGATGCTCATCTGTGCGCCCTGGGTAATCATGATATTCGAACTGTCTACTTGTAACCCCCGGGTTTCGGCCAGATAGGGAACCAGACTTTCTCTTAGAAAGAGTGAACCTGTAGCCTGGCCCTGAATCATTTTATTGGAAGAGGCACTTTTTTGCCGGCTGCGGTATTCTCTGAAGAGCAGATCGAGCGGTGCCAGTCTGGTGTCCGGGAGTCCTTCATTGATCACCAGATCCGGGGCAATGATTGGTGGAACAGGGAATTGAACTTTGTCTGGGGCGCTATAAAAGGAAACCGCCATTTTTCCTTCATAGCCGGTTTTGGGTTCCCTGCTCCAGGACCTGGCTTTAAGTCCAGGTAAATTTTGCGCCACTCTGGTGCCCTTTTTAGGTTCGACTTCTATCCAGCTTTGTGCATAGAGTTCATCATAGGCTGCAATAATAGTCTTTCTGTGCACATCCAGTGATTTTGCCAGCCCTCTTGTCCCGGGAAGCCTCGTTCCAGGAGTCAGGAGCCCTGAACTGATTGCATTCACGAGGCTGTTTGATATTTGAAGGTACAAGGAAATCGTTGAAGATCTGTCGAGTGAAACAAAGGTTGAAAAAGGCAGCATCTGGACTATTTGGTTTTTAAAAACTGGATGCTAATTTAGTCCATAGGAGCGGTAATTTTGAATAAAATATTTAACACCATGTCAAAAAGAAAATCAATACCTGAAGCCGATCCGAAAGCGTATAAAGCAATGCTTGGACTGGAAAAATATCTCAATGAAAGTAGTTTAGATAAAATTCATGCAGAACTGATCAAGATCAGGGTATCCCAAATAAATGGTTGTGCATTTTGTTTAAACATGCATACCAAAGATGCCCGGAATCTGGGCGAAACAGAGCAAAGGATTTATTTACTGGATGCCTGGAGAGAAGCTGCTTTTTATTCAAAAGAAGAACGTGCGATTCTGGCACTGGCAGAAGAAATGACCGTGTTGTCTAAACATGGTGTATCTGATGCCGTTTATGATCATGCTCTTGAACTGCTCGGCGAGCAATACCTTGCTGAAGTGATTATGGCCGTTATCACCATCAATTCCTGGAACCGTCTTGGAATTACGACCGGTCTCCATGCAGAGTAGCAGGGCGGGTAAATACTCAAAGAAGTGGGCAAAAAATATACCCACTTCTTTGTTTTTAAAACATTTCTTTCAAATGTTTATAGTTCGATTTTACCGTCGCAAGAACCTCATCCATTTTTCCGCCCAGGATCATTTTTCCCATCGTTACTGCGTATCCTTTCATTTGTTCAAATTCTATTTTAGGTGGCATAGCTAATGCTTCCGGATCTGTAAATACATTGATCAGCACCGGTCCATCGTGCTGGAAAGCTTCAGTTAAGGCAGATTTTACCTGATCTGGCTCCGTAACTGTAATTCCTCTGAAACCCATCGCTTGTGCCACCAGTGCAAAATCGGGGTTGATCATATCCGTTTCATTATCCGGGAGGCCTGCAACTTCCATTTCCAGCTTCACCATACCTAAAGTGCGATTGTTAAAAACAACCAGCTTAACTGGCAGGTTGTATTGTTTTATGGTGGCCAGATCTCCCAAAAGCATGGATATCCCCCCATCTCCACACAGGGCAATCACTTGCCTGCCGGGGTTGGATAAGGCGGCACCTATTGCCATCGGCATGGCATTGGCCATAGACCCATGATTAAATGAGCCCAGTAATTTTCTCTGTCCAGTAGCATCAATATAACGCGCGCCCCAAACACAGCACATTCCAGTGTCAACTGTGAAAATTGCATCCTTGCTGGCCAGGTCATTGATCACCGAGGCTACAAACTCAGGATGAATGGCTTCTTTTTTGCCATTGTCCTTCACATAGGTCAGCAGGTTCTCTTTAACCTTGTCATACAGATGAAGATGAGCTTTAAGAAAACTATCATCACTTTTGACCTGGAGCAGGGGGAAGAGAGCTTTTAGGGTATCTTCTATCTTACCGCATAAACCCATGTCCAGTTTCGCCCGGCGGCCAAGTTTTTCTGGTTTCTCGTCTATCTGTATGATCTTTTTATCTGTAGGAATAAATGGTGCATAAGGAAAGTCTGTGCCCAAAAGGAGTAACACATCAGCTTCATGCATGCTGTGATAAGCCGCCGGAAGTCCCAGCAAACCTGTCATACCTACTTCATAGGGATTATCATACTGCATTCCCATTTTTCCTCTGAAAGAATAACCAACGGGCGCTTTCAGAATACGGGCCAGTTCTACAACGTCATCGTGTGCCGCTTCTGCACCAATTCCGCAGAAAATGGTCACTTTAGAGGCGCCGTTCAGCATTTCTGCCAATTGGCTCAATTCTCCATCTGAAGGGCGGATCACTGGCGTATTCAGGTAGTTTTGAGTGGAAGCAACACTTTCTTCTGCAGGAAGTGAAGCCACATCACCCGGAAGTCCAAATACTGCAACACCTTTTTTATGAATGGCGTGCTGTATGGCTGCCTGGAGCATTCTTGCGGCCTGCATAGGGGTGTTGGCAATTTGGTTGTAATGACTGCAGTCATCAAAAAGCCGGGTGGTATTCGTTTCCTGGAAATAGTCTGTGCCAAATTCATAGGTTGCACAAGTAGAAGCAATGGCAATAACCGGTACACCGGAACGATGAGCGTCGTACAGTCCGTTGATTAAATGCACATGTCCGGGGCCGCTGCTTCCTGCACAGCAGGCCAGACCGTTAAGTTCGGCCTCTGCTGCCGCTGCAAAAGCACCTGCTTCTTCATTCCGAACATGTACCCACTTAATGCGGCCGTCTCTTCTGACGGCATCATTAAGCTCATTTAAACTATCACCGGTAACTGCATATATTCTTTTAATGCCATTGCCAGCCAGCATGTCTACAATTTGATCTGCAACCTTTTTACTCATAACTGTATTTTTAAGTGAATATGATTTGTTTTAAACTGTAACGGGATTATCTGGTGCTTTGTTTGCCCCTTGCCCTGTTTCTTTGATGAACAGGCTATTCTAAAATCCAGAAAACTGTGCCAAGCCTGCCGTTTTGAATTTTATTTTCGATCAGGCTTATTTATTTTAATTCCAAATAGTATTTTTGGGGACACAAATAATTTCCATCAGCTAAATACAATGAAGAAGAAGGATACCACCTGGGCAAAAACGCGCAAATTTCTGAATGATGCCCATTTATGGATTGGGCTGGCCATAGGTTTGGTTGTATTGGTGGTCTGTTTCTGTGGAACGATCTATGTATTTAACGATGAGATCCGGGAGGCTGCAACACCAGAATTGTATCAGGTTGAACAAAAGGCAGGTCAGCATGTCCTGTCTGCTGAACAGTTAATGTCTGTTGTGGAAACGGCAAGTAAGGGGAAGGTTGTTTCCGTAAGGGTACCTGCTGATGCCGGGCGTTCCTGGCAGTTCGGCGTAAGAAAAAAAGAAGGGGACAAGAAAAAAGGGGGGCATAAAAGAGCAGATAAAACTGGGGGTAAGGAGAAGGGTAAAGACAAAGAAAAAGGGAAAACTAAACCTGTTGTCTATTATGTGAACCCCTATACCGCTCAGATACTGGGCAATTCAAAAGAAGTTAAATCCGTTACGGTTAATTTTATGACCACCATTTTCAGCCTGCACAGGTGGTTGTTGCTGGATAAAATTGAGAAGCCCATTTTTGGGGAACTGGATAACCGTAAATTGGGAGGCTATATTACCGGAGTTTCAGCTATTCTTTTTACTATAGGTGTACTTTCGGGCATTGCACTTTGGGTACCCAGGAAAATCAAATCCTGGAAACAGGGCTTTAAGATAAAAACCAGTGGGAGCTGGAAAAGAACCAATCATGATTTACACAATACCCTTGGATTTTATGCTTGTATTTTCCTTTTTTGCATGGGCTCTACTGGCCCGCAATGGGGCTTTGACTGGTACAGGACCGGATTAAGAAAAATGCTCGGAACTTATGCTCAGGAAAAGGAAGAAAAAGAAAAAAAAGGGCCGCAGTCGGTGGTTCCCAAAGACGAAATAGAGAAACCTCTGATTGCAGACTACCTGCATGCGGCTTCCCAGGTGTTGAATTATCCTGGAGATTATCTCCTGAATCTCCCTGCCGATTCTGCTGCCGCACTGAACATCAGTAAAACAAAGATTGGTTTTTTTGCGCCAGCCGCAGCAGACCGGATTGTCATGGATCAATATACGGCAAGGGTGATCAAAACAGAACGCTTTGCTGATCTGCCTTTTAACCAACGGGTTTCCGGATCGATTAAAGCGATACACACCGGGGAGCTGTATGGCATGTTCACCAAGATTATTTATTTCTTTGCCTGTCTTATTGCGACCAGTTTGCCGGTTACAGGCACACTGATCTGGGTAAACAAGATGAAGAAGTCAAAATCCAAAAAAGCAGTGCCTGCACCTACGCGTTTGAAGCCTGCGGTTATCTAAGATGAAGCAGATTTTGCATAGAGATCTGACGACCCGAGCGTTTGGTTTTATAGACCACAAATAGTCCGGTTGCACAAAGACCAATCAAGCCCGCAAGACAAACTGCCAGCCTTGGTCCAAAGGCTTGTGCTGTCCATCCAATAATCAAACTTCCTATCGGGATCATCCCCTGGTAAGCCATAATGTAATAACTGATGGCCCTTGCCCGCATCGCAGGGATGGTATGTGTTTGGATGTAAGTGTTGATCGATGAGGTCTGAGCCATCATTCCAAGGCCACTAAAGGTCATAAAAACCAAGGCCAGGGATAAAACTCCCGAATAAGCCAGAAGAATCAGGCTTAAGCCAAATACGGTACTGGCAATTACCATGATCCGCATTAAAGGTTTTGCAGATCTTAAATTGGCCAGGTACATGGCGCTGATCACAGAGCCCAGCCCCGCAGCACTTTCGAACCAGCTGAATGTACCAGCATTTCCATGAAACAGATCTTTAGCAAAAATAGGCATCAGGGTGTTGAATGGGATGACGAACAAACTGCTTATCCCAATCATCAAGATCATGCTGCTTAGTTCACGGTCACCTGAAACGTATTTAAAACCTTCTTCCAGCTCTTCCCAGATGCTTTTCTGAGGTCTCTCCACTATACTAAGGTTCAGTTTCATCATAAACATACAGGCCAGTACGGGGATGTAACTGAGAAAATTACCAATAAAACAAATGTCTTCACCGAAAGTACTGAGGATAAGGCCTGCAAAAGCAGGCCCTACAATACGGGCCATATTGGTCATGGTGGAATTAAGGGCAATGGCATTTGGAAGATCTTCTTTTTGATCCACCATTTCAACCATTAGAGATTGCCTGCAGGTTACATCAAAGGCATTGATGATCCCTTGTACCAGACTTAGAAAGATGATACATGGAATATTGTAGAACTTAAAGAAAATGATTGCAGCCAGTGCACCGGCCTGGAGCATGGACACCACCTGGGTAATCACCAGAATTTTATAACGGTTGTGTCTGTCTATAAAACTCCCTGCATAAGGGGAGAGGATCAGAGAAGGGATCAGACTGGCAAAAGCCACCAGGCCAAGTAAAAGTGCCGAGCCCGTTAAGCGGTATACCAGCCAGCTTACTGCTGTTTTTTGCATCCATGTTCCTATTAATGAAATGCTTTGGCCGTAAAAGAAGAGTTTGAAATTACGGTACTTTAAAGATCTAAATATATTCATGTTTCACAGGTGTCTTAAAGACATGACAAATTTCGACATAAACTATCGAGTTGTAAAATTGATTGTTTTAATGATTTTGATTAATTTTAACGATTAATTATGGAGATCAGACAACTGAATTATTTTGTAAATGCAGCAGAATACCTTCACTTTACTGAAGCTGCGGCTGCCTGTTTTGTTACCCAGTCTACCTTATCGCAACAGATCAAACAGCTGGAAGAGGAATTGGGAATGCTGCTCTTTGACCGGATTGGAAAGCATGTCCGGCTTACGGAAGCGGGAACTGTATTTTTGTTGCATGCCAGGAAAATACTGCAGGATGTAAAACGTTCAAAACAGGCGATCAATGAACTCAATCATCTCGAAGCGGGCGACCTGAAGATCGGAGTAACCTATGCTTTCAGCTCTATGGTCCTGCCGGCACTTTCTCCGTTTTCCTCCAAATATCCTGGGATTAAGATTTTTATTGAGTATGGTACACCAGAGTTGCTGGAGTTAAAGTTGAAAGCTGCAGAATTGGATATTATTTTAACCTTTCACGAAGAATCCGATAATGAAGGGCTCGAAATGCAACCCCTTTTTTCATCCAGGATCATGATGGTGGTTTCCAGGAAAAACCCCCTGGCCTCGCTTAAAAAAATCTCCGTAAATGAACTGGCAACACTCGAACTGATTCTTCCTGGAAAAGGCTTCAGTTCCAGGGATTATGTAAATGAATTGTTCAGTAAGAAGAACCTCAGGCCTAAAATTCGGATTGAGATGAATGAGGTCAACTCATTGCTTACACTGGTGGAGAGTACTTCCTGGGTCACGATATTGAACGAAAAGGCCATTTTAACCTGGGACAGCCTGATCGCTATTCCTATTGCGGGTAAAGAACATTATAAACAAGCCTTCATTCTCTGGCAAAAAGGGGTATACAAGAAGAAAGCAGCTACGCTGTTCCTGGAGGAACTGGGTAAAATCTTGTGGTAAATTAGTCTTTGGTATGATAACAGTAACGGCATCTTGGCTCGTAACTTTCTTTTTCTCCGAGCAATACCCTGGCCTCACTGGCTACTTTCCGGTAAGAATACATGGCCGGGCTACCACAGCATACACATACCGCGTGTACTTTGGTCACCATTTCAGCAATGGCCATTAAAGCAGGCATAGGTCCGAAAGGCTTGCCTGAAAAATCCATGTCCAGACCGGCAATAATAACGCGGATGCCTTTGGCCGCTAATTTATTACAAACCTCGGGAAGATCTTCATCGAAGAACTGGGCTTCGTCAATTCCAACCACCTGGGTGTCGGCATTGAGGAAAAGAATAGCTGAAGAGTTATCAACAGGGGTAGACTGTACAGAATTCAGATCGTGGGAAACCACGGCAGTTTCATCATAACGGATATCAGTTTTAGGTTTAAAGATCTCCACCTTTAATTTTGCAATTTCTGCCCTTTTAAGCCTTCTGATGAGTTCTTCTGTCTTTCCGGAAAACATAGAGCCGCAAATTACTTCAATGCTCCCACGGTATGCTCCCCTGCTGTAATTTTGTTCGCTGAATAACATCTTGTCTGTTGAATCTTTAGAGCCGGCTAATATCGAAATTTTGTAGTACTTTTGAGTGTCAAGTTACCAACATAAAACAGCCATTTTACCGTTATTAATCTATGATGAACCAAGAGGATCTTTTTAAAAAAATCGGACTGATACTTTCAGAACTTCAGGAGCAATACCAGTTTTTAGCTCAAAACCCTCAAAATCTTAATGAATTGGAGTTAGAGTTGTTTCTGGCCAATGCCAATTTCTTAACTGACCATGTACAGATTGTGAGAAAGGCCAATCATGCGGCGGCGGCTAAAACACAACCAGAACCTGAGGTACAACGAGAGGAAGTTATTGCAGAGCAGCCTTTAGTTGTTCCGGCAAAAGCAGAGGATACTGAAGAAATTCCAGTTGCTGTTCAGAAAGAGGAAGAAGAACCTGCTGCAGTTCATCAGCCCCTGGAAGAAGAACCTGTAATTGTACCTCCTAAAGCAGCAGTATTAAATGAAGAGATTTTTAAACTGGATAAAGATCCTGCAACTTTTGAATTTATTTTAAGCGAACACCCGGTATCTGACAAGTTTGAATTCGAAGAGAAGGAGGTTGGTGATATTTTTGACAGGCCTTTAAGTGAAGAAGAGCAGCGCATCATTGCTCAAAAGCAAAAACTGAGAGAGAAGAAAGAAGAAGAAGACACTGTCACTCCGGACGAAGAGGATGAATTGGGTCCGGAACCTTTTCTTGTAGCACATGAAGAAAAGATGGTTGAAGAAATTCCGGTTCAAAACATTGTGGAGACTCCGGTATCTCCAGCTAAGGAAAGTATACTACAGCAGGATTTGTTTAAAGAAGATATAGCGGAGAGAAGCCAACAACCGGTTCAAAATGCCATTCCTGATGCACCGGCGAAACCGACATTGAACGAATTGCTGGGTGGCGGTATGAAATCAGAGCCTGCAAAGGCAGAAGTTACAGATCTGAAGCAAGCCATTAGTCTGAATGATAAATTGCTGTATATTAAAGATCTTTTTAACGGGTATAACCTGGCTTATGCAGAAGTCATCGATCTGGTCAATAAGATGCCTGATTTCAAAACAGCAGATGCTTTTCTGCAAAATAATTACGCAGTAAAGAACGACTGGAAGTCGAAACAGGCTACTGTAGATCGTTTTTATGAATTGCTGAACAGACGTTTCCCCGCTAAATAAAGCCCATCCGGTTAGAGTCCAGTTTCAGAAAGATAAAGATCAATACGGTAAAACTCCACAGGGAAGAACCTCCGTAGCTAATGAGGGGTAGGGGAATCCCTATCACCGGCATTAAGCCTATGGCCATACCAATATTTATAAATACGTGGAAAAAGATAATACAGGCCATACTGTAGCCATATACCCTGGAAAATACAGAGCGCTGTCGTTCGGCAATATTGACCACCCTGACCAGCAGGAAGACATACAAACCAATTACAACAAAACATCCTGCAAAACCCCATTCCTCACCAATAGTAGAGAAAATAAAGTCTGTGCTCTGTTCTGGTACATAGCCATATTTGGTCTGGGTACCCAATAAAAATCCCCTGCCCAGCACCTGACCGGAACCTATGGCAATTTTACTTTGATTCACATTATAACCTGCACCTTTTGGATCCGTTTTAAGCCCCAGGATCAATTCGATACGTGTGCGCTGATGAGGCTGCAATACCTTTTCAAACAAGACCTTTGCCACAAACAGATAACCGATTGCGGAAAAGATAATCACAGCAATCATGATCATCTTTTGTATCTTCTTTCTGTTGAAAAATATAAAAATAGCGCCCAGCACCAAAATAGAAGAAATCAGAACAACAGGCTGAAGGTAAAGGTTCAGGATAAATAAAACTACAGCGCCCCAGAAAATGACCAGTAAATAACCCGGTAGGCCTTCTCTGTATAAAGGGAACATAAAAGAAAGGAAAACCAGTGTAGACCCTGCGTCCGGCTGCAGCATGATCAGCGCCATTGGCAAAAGAATAATGGTGGCCGCAATAAGTATAGGTTTTAAATTGGTCAGCTTGGGATTAAAAGAGCTGATGTACCTGGCCAGCATCAGGGCCGTTCCAAATTTAGCAAATTCAGAAGGCTGTATGCGGAAACTACCTACGGGGATCCAGGCCTGGTTACCACCAACATTTCGCCCAACTACCAGTACCACCAGGAGCAGGAACATGGTGATTCCATAGATCACCGGAGCAAATATGCTGAAGAATTTGGCGTCCATCAGCAGGATAGAGAAGCCCAGGATTAAACCAGTCCCAATGTAGATGAGCTGTTTTCCATAATTACTGCCAAAATTGAACAAATCGCTTATTTCCGGATTGTATTTAGAAGCGTAAATATTTACAAAACCTATAGCACACAAAGCGATATAGATCAGGATGGTTACCCAATCTACATTAAAAAAGAACCTGTTGCTCTGCTGCGGATTGATCATGGTGTAGCTGCTGTATTTTTAGGATTAACGGCTGTTTTATTCTGAGGTTCAGCAACCGGAACTGATGGCTGTTTCCCCGCAGAGTCGGTATTTTTTGGAAGAAGCTTGATCTTTGGCTTTGGCAGTTCAGGTAAGGCACTTTGTTTTTTCATCCACTCTACCTGGGCCAGCCTTCCTGCTGAAATGTTGCCTGTTAAATATTTTTCTGTCAGATAACTGGCAATCGGCGCCGCATATGCACTTCCGTACCCTGCGTTCTCCACAATTACGGCAATGGCGATTTTTGGATTATCCCTTGGGGCAAAACCGATGAAAACAGAGTGGTTCTTGCCATGAGGATTTTGTACCGTACCTGTTTTTCCACACATCAAGATATTCGGAATCCGGGAAGCTGCTGCTGTTCCCCAACCACTGTTCACAGCATCCTGCATACCGTCAATTACGGGTTCAAAATGTGCGGCATCTACATCTACATAGTTCTTCTGCACATAATCCTTCTTAATGATATGTTTATCTCCAATTGATTTGATCAGGTGGGGTTTGATATAATAGCCTTTGTTGGCAATAATGGCCATAATATTCGCCATCTGTAAGGGGGTTGCATTCATTTCACCCTGTCCAATGGCCAGGGAAATCACGGTTGTATAGCCCCAATACTTGCCAAACCTTTTGGTATACTGATCAGAAGTAAACAAGGTTCCTTTACGTTCAAATGGCATGTCGATGTCCAGTTTCTGGCCTAAACCGAATTTCCTCACTTTGGCCTGCCATTCATCATAGGCCTGTTTTGTGCTCTTAAAGCGGTCCTGTGTCATCAGTCTCTGGAACACGTGGCAGGCATATACGTTGCAGGAACGGGCCAAGCCCCTTCTTAAACTGATGTTGCCATCCACGTGTTCGCATTTTACAGGATGATTACCTGCCCAATAAACGCCCGGGCAATTAAAAGTCATATCCGGGGTAATTACACCCTCCTGAAGGGCAATCAAATCATCCAGAGGCTTAAAGGAGGAACCGGGTGAATAATATCCTGAAATTGGCCTGACCAGGAAAGGCCTGTTGGCCTGGCCAAAAATATCCATATAATTGTTGCCCTGCTGGCGGCCCACCATTCGGTTGGGATCATAGCCAGGGCTGCTTACAAAAGCAAGAACTTCACCGGTGGCGGGTTCTATGGCTACAATACTGCCAACTTTATTGGCCATGAGCTGTTCGCCCAGTTTCTGAATGTCAATATCCAGGGATGAAACGACCTTTTCTCCTGATTTTGCCAGGGTATCGAATTTGCCTTCCTGGTAACTGCCCTGAGGTACGTTCTTTGCGTCATACAACATATTGATGACCCCACGTTCTCCGCGCAGTACATCATTGTATTGTTTTTCAACGCCAGCTTTTCCAATATAGTCGCCCGGCCGGTAATAACCGTCATTATCATCAATATCTTTTTGCGTTACCTCTTTTACATAGCCAAAAAATTGTCCGGCAACGCTATCCGGATAATGTCTTACCGTTCTTCCCTGAACAAAAAAGCCAGGAAAGCGGGAAAGTTTTTCCTGCAGGGCTGCATAAGTTTGAACAGACAATTGTTTTTCGAAGGTCGAAGGCTGGTATCGGGATTGTACGGTCGCTTTATGAAAACGTTTTCTAAAGCCTGGCATATCAATGCCAATCAGATTACAGAATTCTACGGTGTCAAATTCCTTGACCTGATTAGGAATCACCAGTAAATCATATACCGGTTCATTTTGGACCAGTACTTTACCTTTCCGGTCAAAGATGACTCCACGGGCAGGGAAGGTATAGATTTTCTTGAGTACATTATTATTGGATAAAAGGAAATATTTATCGCTAAGCACCTGCATATAGAACAGTTTGCCGATCAGGGTCAGCGCAAGTACAATGAAAATTCCCTGTACTACATATTTACGGCTAAACAGATTATCCATTAGCGCTGCCTCCTGTTATAGAATAAGAATTCGATGAGTATAACCAGCAGCCATGTAAAAGCCCCGCTCATTAAACAACGCAGCAGGGTATAAGAAAGCTCCGCAGGCTTGAAAGATTCCAGTACAAAAAGGATCAGGTGATGAGAAAATATGCACAACAAGGCATACAAAGAGAACCATTTAAAACCCATATTGCCTAAGGTTGGCTCAGGTTCATCAAAACCGTCCCTGTTCACACTGATGGAGATGAAAGTGATGCGTACAAAGGTTAGTGCTACACAGGCCGCTGCATGAACGCCCAGCGTATCGTAAAAGGCATCCAGGGTTAACCCCGTACCAAAGGCAATCAGATATAAGATCAGGTTCGGAGTACCAAAAGGAAGCAGGAGCAGGAACAAAACGTAAACAAAAGGCGTAGCCAGGTTGTAAAAGCTCAAATTTCTTAATAGAAGAATCTGAATGAAAAGGAGGATAAACCACCTCAATATGTTGATCAGGACTAGTCTGCTATTCATTTGGTAATTTTGATTCTAAAGCTTTTTGCTCTTCGGCAAATTTATCTTTTATAACGTAAACATACTGTAAGGTACTAAAATCGTTAAAAAGATTGATTTCAATTGTTAAAAAATTATCTCCTGTCGCAATGCCGGCATTGCTTACCCGGCCAACAGGAATGCCGGGAGGAAAGGAGCTGAAGCCTGAAGTTACAATCGTATCACCGAGGTTTACTTTAAAATGATTCGGAATATCCTTGATATAGGCTTTCTGGTAATTGAAGTTCTTCTCTCCCCAAACCAGGGAACCCAGTGCATTGTTCTTTTTAACGTTTACACTGATCTTGGTGTCCTTGTGCAATAAAGACTGTATGGTGGCCAGGTGATCAGACACATCCCGGATAAAGCCAACCACACCCTTTTGAGGTGAAATAACGGCCATGTCCTTCTTAATGCCATCAAGGCTTCCTTTATTAATGGTGATGACGTTGTTTCTAAGTGTGATTGAATTTTTAATGACCCTGGCTGCAAGATAAGTGTACTGCTGGTGTGTAGCCGTATCTTTAACTGTGGTGTTTTTGGCACTGTCTATATTCTTCATCTTCAGGAGCTGGCTATATAGTTTGGCGTTTTCATTTGCCAAACTATCGTTTACCTGCCCCAGGTTCATATATCGTTTGAATACGTTCAGTTTCTCATAGGCCTGTCCAACCACTTCATTTGTAGAATTCAGGGTTACACTTCGCTGGTAAGCATTGTTCTTAACAGTAAGAACAATGCCTATGGTAAAAAAGATGATAAATAAGAAAAATGCGTTATATCTGTTTATAAAGATCCAAAGGTTACGCATATTTTTCTACGATGTGATTACATCAATCTTTATTGCATTAAAAATTTAAATCCACCGATGTTTTTAAGTGCGATACCGGTCCCGCGCACTACTGCCCTTAGCGGATCTTCAGCCACGTGAACAGGCAGTTTGGTTTTTGCCGCAACACGTTTGTCCAGCCCGCGTAATAGAGCACCACCACCGGTCAGGTAAATACCTGTCTGATAAATATCGGCTGAAAGTTCCGGAGGAGTAATCTCCAGGGCTTTAAGGATTGCTTCTTCAATCTTGGAAATAGATTTGTCTAAACAGTGTGCAATTTCTGTATAAGAAACCGTAATCTGTTTAGGCACACCTGTCATCAGGTCTCTTCCCTGTACTGCAAAATCTGCAGGTGGATCCTGTAATTCAGGTAAAGCCGCACCCACTTCTATTTTGATCTTTTCTGCCGTACGGTCACCAATCATAATGTTGTGCTGACGGCGAATGTAATTTACAATGTCAGAGTCAAAATTATCTCCGGCAACACGGATAGACTGATCGCAAACAATACCCGAAAGTGCGATTACAGCAATTTCAGTTGTTCCACCACCTATATCAATGATCATGTTACCCATAGGCTCTTCTACATCGATGCCAATACCTACTGCAGCAGCCATAGGCTCATGGATCAGGTATACTTCTTTAGCTCCGGCAATTTCAGCAGAGTCACGTACAGCACGTTTCTCTACTTCAGTAATCCCTGAAGGAATACAGATCACCATTCTTAATGAAGGGAACATCCAGCCTTTACCACCGTTCAGCATTCTGATCATACCTTTGATCATGGCCTCTGCGGCATTAAAATCAGCAATAACACCATCTTTTAAAGGTCTCACCGTACGGATATTATCGTGGGTTTTACCTTCCATCTGCATGGCTTGCCTTCCTATAGCTATAATTTTGTTTGTTTGTCTGTCAAATGCAACGATAGAAGGTTCATCTACAACCACTTTATCGTTATGTATAATCAGGGTATTAGCGGTGCCCAAATCGATAGCAACCTCTTGCGTAAACCAGTTAAATAAACCCATTTATAGGTGATAATTATAATTTAAAAAAAATCTGTGTATTATACTAATGTAAAACTACGTCTTTTTATTGTATTTGGGGATAAAAAAATTAGTGTTTAAAATGTCTTACACCCGTAGTAACCATTGCAATACCTTTCTCGTTGGCTTTATTTATTGAGTCTGCATCTTTAATGGACCCGCCTGGTTGTAAAACCGCTGTAATCCCCGCGTCAGCTGCGATTTCAACGCAGTCAGGGAAGGGGAAGAAGGCATCCGATGCCATTACAGCACCTTGTATACTGAAACCAAAGTCTTTTGCTTTAACAATGGCTTGTTTAAGGGCATCTACTCTGGAGGTTTGTCCTACACCGCTGGCGATCAGGCAATCGTTCTTTACAAAAACAATGGTGTTAGACTTGGTGTGTTTTACAATCTTATTGGCGAAGAACAGGTCTTTTAGTTCCTGCGCTGTTGCTGTTTTTTCGGTTACAGCAGTCATTTGTTCAGGACCTTCAATGACCAAATCCTTATCTTGTTCGATGACGCCATTTAAAAGTGTTTTAAATTGTTTTTTGGAAAGTTCTACGTCATTTCTTTGCAGGATAACGCGGTTCTTTTTCGCTTTAAACAATTCTACGGCTTCTGGCTGATAAGAAGGGGCAATCAGTACTTCAAAGAACAACTTGTTGATTTCTGTAGCTGTAGCCAGATCAATTTCGCGGTTGGCAATCAGTACACCACCAAAGGCAGAAACAGGATCGCAAGCTAAAGCATCGATCCAGGCGTTTAAAATGCTTGGTCTTGAAGCCAGGCCGCAAGCATTGGTGTGTTTCAGGATCGCTACAGTAGGCTCCTGGAATTCATCAATTAAAGCTACAGCTGCATCTACGTCTACCAGGTTGTTGTAAGAAAGTTCTTTTCCATTCAGTTTGGTGAACATTTCATCCAGGTTTCCATAGAACACGCCTTGCTGATGCGGGTTTTCTCCGTAACGCAGGGTTTGAGCCGTTTGGATACTTTGTTTAAATACATTCAGGGGTTCTTCTGTGTTGAAATAATTGAAGATGGCTGTATCGTAATGAGAAGAGGTGTGGAAAGCTTTTTTAGCATAGGCTTTGCGCTGTGCTAAAGTAGTTTCTCCGTTTTGCTCTTCCAGCTGTGTCTGAAGGGTTGCATAGTCGTCTTTTGAGGCTAAGATGACAACATCATTAAAGTTTTTAGCTGCGGCCCTGATGAGAGAAATGCCGCCGATGTCAATTTTTTCAATGATGTCTGTTTCAGAACCACCGCCTTTAACCGTTTCCTCAAAAGGATAAAGATCTACAATAACCAGATCGATCTCAGGAATCTCGTATTGCTCGATCTGTGCTTTGTCGTCATTCAGGTTTCTCCTGTTCAGGATACCACCAAAAACCTTTGGATGTAAAGTCTTTACACGGCCGCCCAGGATGGAAGGATAACCCGTAAGGTCTTCTACTGCGGTAACAGGCAGATTTAAGTCTTTTATAAACTGTTCTGTGCCTCCGGTGGAGAATAATTGAACACCTTGTTGTGCAAGCAGGCGAACCAAAGGTTCTAAACCGTCTTTGTAATAAACTGAAATTAAAGCGTTTTTGATCTTTATTGAATGGCTCATCAGAGAAAAATTTTGAGCCGCAAAATTAGGATTTTTAAGCGATAATTTTTTAAGAGAATTTAATAAAAATAATTACTTTCTGATCTTTTTTAAAATAGACTCCACAACACGGGGATAATGAAGGTGTTCCAGCTGTTGACCTTTGAATTTAATCATCTCCAGATTGTCATCTTTATCGATGCGGTATTTAGCCTGATAAATGTATTCACCTTCGTCATAATTCTCGTTCACATAATGAATCGTAATCCCGCCTTCTGGTTCTTTGGCTTCCATTACTGCCAGGTGGACATGATCTCCGTACATGCCTTTTCCTCCGAACTTTGGCAGAATGGCGGGATGGATGTTCACAATTCTTCCCGGATATTCGTGAATCAGGCTTTTAGGAATAAGCCATAGAAATCCTGCAAGGACTATGAGATCTATATCCAGATTTTTAAGCAGTTCAACAACATGATCTGTTTTGTAGAATTCATTCTTGTCAAAAATATGGCTTGGGATTTCAAAATTGTCTGCGCGCTGTAATACGTAGGCATCTGGATTATTGGTGAGTACCAGTGCAATTTCCACTTCTGAACTGTTTTTGAAGTGTTCCATCAATTTTTGAGCATTTGAGCCCGAGCCTGAGGCGAATATTGCAACGCGTTTTTTCATCTGTGTGTATGTGTTTTCTGAACCAAAAATAGCATTTTAAGTGTTTAGATTAAAATTAAGCGCTGCTAAAAGGGATATGGTGGGTGAATTGTGTCGGAAAATTTTGTACGACTGCTTCAAGGCTAACGATATCACGCGGCTGAAGAAGCCGCAGATCTCTGAGGCCTTTCCGCAGCGTACGAAAATTTTCCGTAGCAAATTGCAGAGGGAGGGGGGCTAGGCATGGAGCAGAGAAGAAGGACGAGACACAATGTCAATGTACCTTCTGTTCGGATGAATCGCGTCTCAACCGTATTTAAGTCGTAGATTGTTCGGAAAACAGGTACCTGTACCCGAACAATCTACGACTTAAATACGAATCAGGTACGAACTTGCTACCTTCCAGGTATAACTGTCCTATACTGAAATAAGGTTACAATAAAAAGCGTTTTACTACCTGTTGTTTACATATGATTTTAGGTCTTATTTTTTTCCTAAATACTGTTTACAATAATAATTAGATTTTCCTGCTATTGGGTTACTGATACGGGTTTGTCCTAAGGAAAGGGTTTAGAAGAGGTGAATTGTGTCGGAAAATTTTGTACGACTGCTTCAAGGCTAACGATATCACGCGGCTGAAGAAGCCGCAGATCTCTGAGGCCTTTCCGCAGCGTACGAAATTTTCCGTAGCAAATTGCAGAGAGAGGGAGGCTAAGCATGATGCAGAGCGGGATGTTTCTTTCCGGTTCGGGTAGATTGTTAGCTGTTTGTGGATCCGGAATAGTTGGCGTGAAATCCTGGGCGCCTGGAAACAAATGAATTGCGTCTGTGAGAATGCCTTTTAAGGTTTGCGGCCTTTTTCAGGCCGCCTAAGCTTAAGCAGCATTCGAACAGATCGCTTTCATTTGTTTATATATTATCTATATGTTAGCTACTTAGCTTTCTTTAAGTACCATGTCGATGGTGATGGCTGCGGAAAGAATGGCCACTTTATGCTTGTTCTGGCTGTAGAGCGGATCAATATGGACATTATATTTATCTGCAGTGGTAAAGATCTCTTTTAGTGCGCCAGCCCATTTTTTACTGATAGAGCCCATTTCAATCTGATTGCTGTCTTTAATCACAAAATTCCAGGCCTTCCAGTCTCCGGTGATCTCTGCAATCAGTTCTCCGTCGGGTTGTTCGATCTTAAAAGTCGGTTTGAAAAATTTAAATTTCTGTTTAATGATGGCAATCGGTGTTTCATAAGCGTCATTGATGATGATCTTAGACATGAAAAAGGTGAAACCCCTGGAGATGACTGCCTGCAGTTCATCGTCATTATTGACAATGTTCAGTTTAAAAGGGAGCATGCGTTTGTCTACTAAAAAACGGAGTGCTTTCTGTCCAAAGGTCAGGACTTGCTTTACCGCGCCAATGTTTTCTCCTTTTTCATCAAAAATTTTGTAAGCGTTTTCAAATTTAAATAGATTTACTTTTTCATCAATAAAATAGTCGTGACCGTCAAAAAAATTACTGTTCATAGGTATTATAGGATTTTAAATGCAGCCCCAAGATAAAGAGTTTTCTCCATATGAACGAGCTTCTTCTAAAGGTAAATAGCTAAATGAAGCCATCAGGATCTTCGCTGCGGCTTAACAAATTGATTGATAAGGGCATGATTGCTTCGATGCCATTGAAAAAAAATAACAAACAGATGAAAAATAATTGCGTAATGATTTTGCAATTAAAAACATAAGTCCTATATTTGCAGTCCGAAAAAAATAGAAAACAAAGGCTAAAGAACAATGGCAAATCATAAATCAGCTTTAAAAAGAATAAGAGCAAACGCAACTAAACGTCTACGTAACAGATATCAGGCAAAAACTACACGTACCTTTATCAAAAGACTTCGTGCTGCTGAAGATAAAAAAACTGGATTGGAATTATTACCTAAAGTAGTTTCCATGTTAGATCGTTTAGCTAAGAAAAACGTTATTCACAAAAACAAAGCTGCAAACAACAAATCGAAATTGACTAAATTTGTTAATGGCTTAAAATAAATATAGCATTACAATATTCAGAACGGGATAGGCACTGCTTATCCCGTTTTTTTTGTTCCTATGACAGTATACGAACAAAAAATAGGGATAAAACACTGGGCGGAAGAAGACCGTCCGAGAGAAAAACTGGTGCTTCAGGGCAGAAGGCATTTAACTGATGCAGAACTGCTGGCCATTCTGATCGGCTCGGGAAACCGGGAAGAGACTGCTGTTGACCTCAGCAAGCGTCTCCTTATTTTTTACAAAAATGACCTGGACCAGTTTGGGAAAGCATCTATTGCTGAACTCTGTAAATTTAAGGGAATCGGAGAAGCTAAGGCGGTTGCGGTTGTGGCTGCCCTGGAGCTGGGTCGGAGAAGAAAAGAAACACAGCCTGCAGAGATCCTGAAAATTACCGGGGCAAAAGACGCCTTTGACATTTTGTCTCCCATTCTTTCCGATCTTCCGCATGAGGAATTCTGGATGCTCATCCTAAACAGGGCCAATCATGTAAAGGATAAAGTGCTCATTAGCAGGGGAGGTCAGTCTGGAACGGTGGTGGATACCAAAATCATTTTTAAAAATGCACTGGACAGGAATGCCAGTTATCTGATCCTGGCTCATAATCATCCATCAGGAAATACCAAACCGAGTACGGAAGACCTGAGGCTGACCAGAAGGATTTCAGAAGCAGGAAAAATCCTCGATATCCCAATTTTAGATCATATAATCATTGGAGACCGCTCATTCTTTAGCTTTGCAGATGAAGGATTGGTTTGAGATTTTATATCTTTGCATTTTATACGGATAATATAATATGAAGATCTCTTATAACTGGCTTAAACAATTCATTCAAACAGATAAAACACCACAGGAACTTTCACTGATTTTGACCAATATAGGTCTGGAAGTAGAAAGTCTGGAAAAAGTACAGCCTATTGCAGGCGGTCTTGAGGGCTTGGTGATCGGTAAGGTGCTCACTTGCGTGCAGCATCCGAATGCAGACCGTTTAAGAGTAACCACTGTAGATGCAGGAGGTGCAGAACACATCCAGGTGGTTTGTGGAGCGCCTAATGTAGCCGAAGGACAAAAAGTGGTTGTGGCTACTGTAGGTACTACAGTGTATCCTAATGAAGGAGAGCCTTTCAAAATCAACAAATCGAAAATAAGGGGAGAAGTTTCTGAAGGCATGATCTGTGCCGAAGATGAGATCGGTCTTGGCGGTTCTCATGCCGGTATCATGGTCCTTCCTGAAGATACCCCTGTGGGGATTCCTGCAAAAGAATACTTTAAACTGGAAGACGACTACCTGTATGAAATTGGTTTAACACCCAACCGTGCAGATGCAGCCTCCCATCTGGGTGTAGCGCGCGATCTGGCCGCTTATTTCCGTACCGGGATAACGATGCCGGATGTTTCTTCTTTTAAAACGGATAATGAAGACCTGGATATTAAAGTTCAGGTAGAAGATGAAGATGCTTGCCCAAGATACAGCAGTGTCAGCATCAGTGGTGTAACCGTGGCCGATTCACCAGACTGGCTGCAGAATAAGTTGAAAGTCATTGGCATTCGTCCCATCAACAATATCGTAGACGTCACCAATTATGTTCTGCATGAATTAGGACAACCTTTGCATGCTTTTGATGCCGGTCAGATTACCGGAGGAAAAGTTTTTGTAAAAAAAGCGACAGAAGGCGAACCTTTTGTTACCCTTGATGGCATCGAACGTAAACTTTCGGCGGAAGATCTGATGATCTGCAATGCGGCAGCTCCTATGTGTATCGCAGGTGTTTTTGGAGGCAAAAGTTCCGGAGTAACTGCAGAAACCACTAAGGTATTCCTGGAGAGTGCTTATTTTAATTCCGTATCAGTACGTAAAACATCCAAACGTCACAACTTAAAAACGGATGCTTCGTTCCGGTACGAAAGAGGAACTGATCCTGAAATTACAGTCTATGCACTGAAAAGAGCAGCTTTACTGATCCAGGAGATCGCTGGTGGTGCGATTTCTTCCAACATTTCAGACCTGTATCCGAACCCGGTTAAACCATTTGAGGTTGAAGTTTCTTATAAAAACATCAACAATTTGATTGGGGCTTCTATCCCGGACGCAGAAATTAAAGCTATTATTACTGCTTTAGGAATTGCTGTGGCAGAAGAAAAAGAAGGTCAGTTGTCTTTACGTGTGCCTAATTACAAGGTAGACGTGACCAGGGAATGTGATGTGACTGAAGAGGTTCTCCGGATTTATGGTTACGACAATATTGCCATTCCATCCAAGATCAATGCCTCTTTGTCGTACGGATCAAAGCCCGACAAAGAATTGACCCAGCACGTCATATCGGATATGCTGACCGCAAACGGCTTTCTTGAAATCTGGTGCAATTCTTTAACCAAAAGTACCTACTCTAAAAATATTGATGAAGCTGTTCACCTGCTCAATCCACTGAGTTCTGACCTCAATGTAATGCGCCAGAGTTTGCTGATGCCGGCCCTGGAGAGTGTGGCTTATAACCAGAACCGTAAAAATCAGGATGTGAAATTCTATGAATTTGGAAAGACCTATCACCTGATCAATGAAAAATATATAGAGCGTCCGCGCCTGCTGCTCCTGATTTCGGGCACAAGTTTGCCTGAGCAATGGAACCATAAAGCCAATCCGGTGAGTTTTTATCACTTGAAAGCTGCAGTTGATGCCATTACAGGTCGTTTAGGGATCAGTACCTATCAGACAGAGGAAGTGAATGACGAAAACTTTGCTTATGGCATGCGCTATTTCCGCGGAGACAAAACCATTGTCACTTTCGGTGCTGCTACCGCTGCAGACAGAAAAAAAGGAGATGTGGATAAAGAGGTATTCTATGCTGATTTTGACTGGGCGCTGCTGCTGGAGATGATTAAAAAGAACAGGATCATCAACAAAGAAGTTCCAAAGTATCCTTCCGTGAGAAGAGATCTTTCTATGTTGGTGGATACTGCGGTTACTTTTGATGATTTGAAAACGATTGCTTTCAAGACAGAAAAGAAACTGCTTAAAAACGTGCAGGTGTTTGATGTGTATAAAGGGGATAAATTGCCTGAAGGTAAAAAATCTTACGCCTTGAATTTTACTTTGCAGGACGAAGAGCAGACTTTAACCGATAAGCAAATAGATGCGGTTATGCAAAAGATTATATCTAACTTAGCACAAACAGCAAAAGCAGAGATCAGAAAATAATTTATTGAGTAGAATTTCAGATAAAAATAAATTTTAATACCATGACTTCGGTTGCAGAACAATTAAATTCAGTACTACATAAAACAGCCCGTTTAATCGAGCTGTGCGGTGCTTTACAAGAAGAAAATGAGTTATTAAAGCTTGAAAATCAATCTATAAAGACTACTTTGGACGCCGCTAAAAATAAGAACACAGACCTGGAAGAAAAGCTCCGTGTATTGAAGTTAGCGAAAAGTATTGAGGGAACTAGTGAAAAGACTCTTGATATAAAGCAAAAAATTAACGATTTTGTGCGTGAAATAGATAAGTGTGTTGTGTTGCTGAAGAAATAAGGCATCTGGAATAGTGAAACAAAGCTAAGAAATGGGAGAAATCTCGATAAAAATAACTATCTCTGACCGTATCTATCCCTTAAAGGTAAATACGGAGGAAGAGGAAATTGTAAGGCGGGCAGCCAAGATTATTAATGAGCGCATAAAGGACTATCAGGAAAATTATGCGGTAAGGGACAAGCAGGATTTACTCTCTATGGCGGTATTGCATTACGCAACGGCGGTATTAAGAGTAGAAAATAAGGCCCAGGATCAGGATACTGCCGTTGCCGATAAGGTGGAAGAGCTGGATAGTTTATTAAACGATTTTTTCTCCAAATAGGAGCGTTCTTTATATAAGTTACATTAGCAAAAAGGTATAGCCGCAGCTAGACTCTTGAGTTTCATTATTTTTTAAACTTAACACTTCAATATTTATAGGGTTGAGAGCGTACATTTCATCTGCATTTGCACCTGAAAATAACGTAAATCCTAATTATGCTTACGTTGAAGTTTACAACATATGGAACAGAAAGAGTTTAGTTGCGGTTTTTTTTTACAAAAATTTTGAAGATAGAGCGTGCTTAAGCCGGCCTTTACAGAGGGAATTTAAGCTTAGGCATGTTTTAATATATAATTAAATGGAAATAGAAATAGTTGGAATAATAGGATATCTGCTTGCCGGCATCGCCGTCGGTATATTAATAGGGCGGTACCTGCTTCGAAGCTTGCTGAAGAAACAGGAAATCGCAGCTCAGACAAAAGTTAAAAAGATCCTTAAAGATGCAGAGAGTAATGCTGACATCTTAAAAAGAGATCGTTTACTGGAAGCCAAGGAGAAATTCCTGCAGCTGAAAGCAGAGCACGAGCAGGAAGTCAATAGCAAGAATAATCAGATCAACCAGCGTGAAAATGCGCTGAAGCAAAAAGAGCAGAGCTTAAATCAGAAGATCGAAAACGCGACCCGTAAGGAACAAGAGCTGGACAACCAGAAAAAGAACCTGGAAAAACAAACCGATATTGCGGTTAAGAAACAGGAAGAAGTTGATGTGTTGAAAAGTCAGCACGTAAAACAACTGGAAGCGATTGCCGGATTAAGTGCCGATGAAGCTAAAAATCAGCTGATCGAAAACATGAAGGAAGATGCCCGCTCTCAGGCTATGATCCAGGTAAAAGATATCGTTGACGAAGCGAAACTGACTGCAGGTAAAGAAGCTAAAAAAGTAGTGATCCAAACCATTCAGCGTACAGCGGTGGAAGCGGCTATTGAAAATACGGTATCTATATTTCATATCGAAAGTGATGAAATCAAAGGTCGTGTAATTGGTCGTGAGGGTAGAAATATCCGTGCCCTGGAAGCTGCAACTGGTATTGAGATCATCGTAGATGATACTCCTGAAGCCATTATCCTTTCAGGTTTTGACCCGGTAAGAAGAGAAATTGCCCGTTTGGCCCTGCACCGTTTGGTTACAGACGGACGTATCCATCCTGCTCGTATTGAGGAGGTGGTGGCTAAAACCAAGAAACAAATTGAAGAAGAGAT